>Ga0210380_10000800_pt1 | contig 13111 bp, 11 predicted proteins | sample PLM4_5_coexredo_FD_155476 | JGI IMG/M metagenome (GOLD analysis project Ga0210380, IMG submission 155476) | Groundwater sediment microbial communities from an aquifer in East River, Colorado, USA - PLM4_5_coex redo | ecosystem: Environmental > Terrestrial > Soil > Riparian zone | place: USA...
ATCCCCATCAGCGTGTTCGGGGTGCTGAACTCCCCGTACCCCGACTGAACCGGGGCGGCGCTCTGCTGCGCCGGCGGGCCGTAACCACCCCAGTCCGCCCGCGAAGAACTCACCCCGGCCAGACCCAGCACCGTCAGGGTCAAGAGCATCCGTTTCATATTCGCATCCTCGGCGCGATTGTGTGCGGGACGGTCGCGGCGTCCGGCCGCGACTCGTCGGCACCGCTTTCATCGGCCAGGGTGAGACCCGGATGGGACTGAACCGAAAATGACGGGGCGCGGAATGCCCGACAGGGGCCGCACGAACGAACCGGCCTGCACGACCGTTACAGATTCCGCCGCAGGTACACCACGAGAAAGGTGAGGAAGACGAGGACCGCCGCGCATCCAATCACGGCCGTGGACAGCCAGCGGGACGCCGGGTTCTCGGCGGGAGCGAGCGGCTGCACCGCCTCCCGCACCTGACGCACCACTTCCTGGAATAACAGGTGATCGTCGGACAGCCAGCGGAGGGTCACTGTCCGCCCGGCGGGGAAGGAATCGACCTCGCACAATGGCAGGCCGCCCACGAACAGGTTCCCGCGGCGTTCCACCGGCCGGCCGAGATGATCGAACACCTCGGTGAGCGCCGACTCGAACTGGTCTGGTTCCACGTTGTAAATCACGAGCGTCCGCTGCCGCGACTTCAGCGTGAGGAACGACCCGCCGACCACGAAGAGCACGTACAGAAGGATCGTGAGCACCCAGGCGACATACTCTTTGGCCCACGCGTCGCGCAAGGCTTCGAAGTTCCCCCGGATGAGGAAGCGGACATTCGACTGGAGGAGGAACAGAAGCAACCCGCCTCCGAAGAGTATGAACCCGGAGAGCCCGGCGAGCAGTGCGGCGAAGTCCCATTGGCCGGGGAGCACGGTGGGCCGGTTGCGGCGAGTGATGAGCGAGAGCCAGAGCAGGTAGAGGAGGAGAGGTGCGAGGGAGAACACGCCCGCGAGCATGAAGTAAACCAAGGCGATGCTCCCGGGGGCCGAACGCATCGGCCGTAGGCATCAGGATATACGGAGGGGCGGTTTTTTCACGCGGTTGGCGGGCCGCACTGTTCGATTTGGCCCGGCGCGCCTATAGTGAAAGCACAGACCGCGGCGTGGAGCAGTCCGGTCAGCTCGCCAGGCTCATAACCTGGAGGTCGTAGGTTCAAATCCTACCGCCGCAACTTTTCTTCAACAGCAGTAAAATCAACGGAATCAGGCACTTGCGAGAAATCGCCGGTGCCTTTTTCTTTGCGCTTCGCGGATCGGGTGGGCACAGGGCGGGCAGTACGGCACTCGCATTCGGGCCGTATCGCTGGACCCCCAACAATTCCCGCGGGGAGTCTCATGGCTTGAAACCAAAGGCGACGTTTTCCGCATCCGCTTCCGCTTCGGCGGAGCCAAACATCTGCTCGCGCTCCACACAACGGACAAGAGAGCATGCGTCGTACTCCGCGATCTGCGGGTTCGGGAACATCTCCTGGTAGTCTCTAGAAATGCCGATCCGTTCGAAACTGCTGTGCGTCACGACGATGCCGTCCCATTCGCCGCTGGCGATCTTGGCGTCAGCATCTTGCGGCGGTCGCGGCTCAAATCTTCCTTTGGCGGGTACCAGCAGCCGGGCGTTGGGATAAAGCTGCATGAACTCGCGGGAGAACTGTTCCAGCGGCAGGCAGCTCATGGCCTGTGTTTTTTTTTGCCGAGGTCGCCGCTGCCGAAAATGCTGAACCTTTGCCATAGAGCGTGTCCTTGCCGCTAAAGGTGCCCAGAACCATCTCAGGATGACTCAGAAAGTAGCAATTGGTTCGCATCGAACGCGTCGGGCAGCAATTCCCGCATGGTGAATCGCTTTACCAGGCCGTGCAGATTCGCGAGCAATACCTCGGCGTCCGGTGCGAACTCCCACAGCAACTGCCGGCACGCCCCGCACGGCGAGGTCAACGTCTCCGCGTCCGTCACGATCGCGACCCGCACGAAGCGACGCTTCCCCTCCGAGACGCCCTTGAAGATCGCGACGCGCTCGGCACACATCGTCAGCCCGTAACTCGCGCTCTCGACATTGCAGCCGGTCAAGATCGTGCCGTCCTCCGCCTCCAGGGCGGCGCCGACCTGGAACTTCGAGAACGGGGCGAAGGCCCGTTCTCGGGCGGCCGCTGCCAGGGGAATGAGCAGGTCGTCCTTCACGACAGTTCCTCCAGGATCAGGGGCTCCTCGCCGGGCAGGGCATCGGCGACGGTGAAGGATTCCTCCAGGAGCGGCAGTGCCGCATCCAGACGGAAAGTGGTCCGGTAGTGAACCTCGTACACGACCTGCCCGCTGGCGACCCGGTCGCCCGGTTTCGCCCGACAGACCACGCCAACCGCATGATCGACGGCATCTTCCGCCCGCTCGCGGCCTCCGCCGAGAATCATGCTCGCGATGCCGACGGCGCCCGCGGTAATGTCGGTGATAAAGCCGCCCCGCGGCGCAACGACGGTCATTGCGTGGGGAGCGCTCGGCAGGAGCGAGTAATCGTCAACGACTCGAGGATTGCCCCACTGCTGTTCGATGCACTTGCGAAACACCTCCAGGCCCGCGCCGCTGGTCAGTGCACTTTGCACCCTGGCCTCGGCTTCCTCGTTGCTTCGCGCGAGGTCGGCGAGTTTCACCATGCGGGCGGCGAGGAGCACCGAAAGGTCGGTCAAGTCGCGCGGCCCCTTGCCCTTCAATGTCTCGATGGCTTCGATCACTTCGAGTGCATTGCCGACGGCGAAGCCGAGCGGAGCCTCCATCGCCGTGAGAACCGTGGCAATCTTCAAGCCGTTCGCAGTGCCCACGGAGTGCAACGACTTCGCGAGGCGCTCGGCGTCGTCCCGCGTCTTCATGAACGCGCCGCGACCGCACTTCACGTCCATCACCAGGCCTGAGATTCCCTCCGCGAGCTTCTTGCTCAGAATGGATGCGGTGATGAGGGGCACGCTTTCCACGGTGCCGGTCACGTCGCGGAGGGCGTACAGCTTCTTGTCCGCGGGGGCGATGCTCGCGGTCTGGCCGATCATGCCGAGCCCGACGGTGCGAAGGGCGGTGCGGAACTCGGACTCGCTCAGGTTCACGTTGAAGCCGGGGATGGCTTCGAGTTTGTCGAGGGTGCCCCCGGTGTGCCCGAGCCCGCGGCCGGACATCATGGGCACGATGACGCCGCACGCGGTGGCGAGCGGCCCGAGGACGAGCGAGGTCTTGTCCCCCACGCCGCCGGTGCTGTGTTTGTCCACCTTGGGGCCGGGGATGTCCGAGAGGTCGAGGCGCGAACCGGAGTTCGCCATGAGTTCCGTGAGCGCGGCGGTCTCGGCCGGCGTCATGCCGCGCCATACGATGGCCATGAGCAGTGCGGCGAGTTGGTACTCGGCCCAGCCCTCGCCGGCGCTCGCGCCACGTATGAACGACGCGATCTCCGTGCCGGTCAGTTCACCGCCGTCCCGCTTCTTGCGAATGACATCGACCGCACGCATGAAGCGACGCTCCTCGGATTCACGCCCCGCGCGGATCGAAATGTTTAGCGTTCCCGTGTTCGGTCGCCATTCGGCTGAGTCTTCGCTTCGTCAGCGGGACAACGACGAAGTGTAGCCAAAGCATGTCGAACTTCAGGTAGTTGTGCCGGAAGACATGCCAGAAATGCTCCTTCCGCGCGGCTCGAGTCGCGGCCGCTCGGCATCCAGACACTGCAGTGCGAATGCGGCATCTTCCCGTCTGCGGTGGTTCGCAACTTCCCTCGCAAATGGAACGAGGCAACCACAGATCGGATCGAGGCCAAGGGCCTTCCGGTAGACGATGAATCCGCGTTCGAACTTGCCCAGCTTAAAGTAGCAGTCTCCGGCAAGTGCCCAAAGCAAACCGGTGATCGTGGAGGGAGCTTGCGCGGAACCGTCGTCGAGGAGGACTGGCTCAATCCAATCAAGTGCGGCCTGGGGATCACCACTGCGGAACTCGCGATACGCGGCTCCTAGTAGCGGCATGTGGGGATGTTCTGCGTAGTTCTCCTCGGCCACGATTCGACCCTCATCGTCCGATACAATCAGATTCTATTCTCGTGCGATCTGGAAGGAAACTCCGTGCCGGACCGTGCCGCCCTGATCATTGGCGTCGAGACGTTTTTCGAAGCGGGACCGGGGGTGCCGTACGCCGCGGCGGACGCCGCAGAGATCGTGAGGGCGCTGCCGGCCGTCGGCTACAACCCGGACAAATGCCTGCTCCTCGCCGGCCACCGCACCACGAAGGCCGTCCTCGAATCGCACCTCGCCCGGCTTCCGAAACTCCTCGGCAAAGCGGAATCGCTCCTCGTGCTGGTCGTCTCGCGGGCCTTCACGCTTCGCGGCCGGAGTTACATCGCCTGTGCGGACACGCTGCATGCGGACCTGTCCGGAACGTCTCTGCCGTTCCAGGAACTGATCGATGCCGTTCACAAGACGCGCATCCCGGAAGTTGCCGTGCTGCTCGACGTCGATCCGCTACCGGTCACGGGAGAACTCGCGCCCAGCACGTTCAACGAAAGCGAGTTGCGGAAGCTGTTCCTCGAGTCGCGGTCCTGCGTGGGGCTGACCAGTTCCGCGCCGGGGGAACGGTCCTTCGAATCGGGTGCGCTGCGCCGCGGCATCTGGAGGCATCACTTGATCGAAGCGCTCACCGGGAAGACCCGCACCGGTGTGGCGAAAGACGGCACGCTCTCCGCCGCGGGGTTGCACACCTTCCTCGCGGACTCCGTGCCGCGAACCGTGCATCGTTCCTACGAGACGCCGCAGGAACAGTCGCCGCTGATCTTCGGCGAGCAGAATGCGGGAACGATCGTCGCCGAGCTGGGCGGAGTGCTCGGCCCCGCGGCGGACGTGCTCGACCCCGCCCGCATGCGCCGCGTCGTCTTCCGCTCCGAATCGGCGGGCAAAGTGAAAGACCTCGCCGGGTTCCGCAAGTCGCACTCGCTGCCGGAGCGGGCCAACGACTGGGCCCGGAAGTTCGTCAATCGCATCGCGCAGCCGGACCTCAAGGCGGACCTCGACACCGCGTTCGACATGATCCGCGAGCAGTTCGCCTACAAGCGCAAGGACCTGGAGGTGTCGGCGGAGCGCGACGGCCTGGGGTTCATCCGCACGCCGGACTTCGAATATACCGTGACGGTGGAAGTGAACGCCGACGATCCGGCGTCCGTGATCTGGCGGCGCGAAGTGGGCCGGCTCAGCGATCCGAACTTCGTGCGCTCCGAGGGCTTCACCGCGGTGTTCGGCACGGCGTTCGACAAGCTGGTCTTCGAGTTTGCCGAACCCGTGGACGTGGCCGCGTTCGTGGACCGCATCGAGGACAAGCCGCCCGAAGGGGTGAAGATCAGCGTGGCGAGCGGGTCCGATGTCGCGGAGGTGAAGCTGGCGGGCTACGCGGGGCGGATCAGCATGACGCGCGACGCCGTGACCATCGAGGGCCGCACCGGCGCGACCGCGGGACTCCTCGACCAGTTTCTGCTCTTCCTGGAGAAGTTCCGCGACCTCGGCACCCCGAAGTCGCTCGCGGGATGATTCTCAGATGACAAATCACTTCGCGCTTTTCAGTTTCACGCTGTCCAGAATCTTTTGAACGCTGTCGCGAAACTCGGCCGGCAGCTTTTCGACCGACTCGGCGTCCACCACCCGCTTGCCGCTCGTCACCTTGATCTTGTTCGGCACCGGCTTGTTGTCCGCCACGGTCCCTTCGATCGCGAACTTCGCGCCGTCTTCCTCCGCGTCGATCGTGAACGCGCCGTTCTGAACCTGAACGCTCACGCTCTTCGATTTGGCTCCGGGCGCGGCGGGCACGGGCGGCGGCGGCGCGGCCGGGACGCGCGCGGGCGGAACTCCGAGGGGCAACAGAGCGGTTAAGTCCGGCACTGGAACGAACGGGGCTCCCGGCAGATCCAACCCGCCGCGGCGATTGTCCAGGTCCGCCAGCACGATACCCTTCGCTTCCGCCTTCTTCCCCTTGCGGTAATAAACGAGGTCCACCTTCTCGCCGGGCTTCATCGCACGGACCGTGCGGACGAACTCCGTGGGATCGATCCCGACGGGCTTGCCGGCGAACTCGGTGATGACGTCGTTGGCCTGAATGCCGGCCTTCTCGGCGGGGGAGCCGGGGACGATCTCGGCGGCGAGCACGCCCCGGTTCTCCGGAAGGTTGAAGCGTTCGATCACGGCATCGGGCACCTTTTCGACGAGGATGCCGAGGCGGCTGCCGGCGCCGCGGGGCGCCATCGGCCGCACGTCGAAGATCGGCGGCGGGAGGAGCAGCCCGCCAGGCATCTTGCCCATCAGCTCCCGTGCTTCCTTGAGCAGCTTCTCAGCGCCCTCCGCATCGTCCGGGCGCAGGAGCGCGGCCTTGAGCATCAGCTCCTGGACCTTCTGCAGCATCTCCGCCTGCTTCGGATCGACGTTGAACTGCGGCGGCAGGGGCATCGGCTGCGGGCGCGGGAACCGGGGCGGATCGGCGACCGGCGGAGGCGGCTCGGCGACCAGCTTCGGCTTCACCCACGCCTTGCCGGCCAGCGCCTTCTCCAGCGCGTCCAGTTGTTTGCGAATCTCCTCGACGTTCTCGCCCTTGCGGGCCGCATCCTCGACGGCCTTGCGTAGCTCCGCGAGTTCCGGCGGCGGGCCCACGCGCACATCCTTCGGGTCGATGTCGGGCTTCTTGTCTTCTTTCCTGGTATCGGGCTTGTCGTCCGCGCGAACCGCAGCCGTGTTGAGAACGGCAGCAGCGGCGAGCGCGGCGAACCATTTTGTGAACCGCTTCATGGCTGACTCCTCGGACGGGGCGTGTTCATTATTCTGGGTGGATCCGGGCAGTGCAATCGCTCTTTCTTCTGGATTGTTACCAGTTTGTGATGGTGTGCCCGCCGAATTTGGGCGCTGACCCGCCGGGAACCGATGGCGGTGCGTTTTCGAACTGCACCAAGGACAGTTCGAAAATGCACCGCCTTCGGTTCCCGGCGGGGTCAGCGCCCAAATTCGGCGGGCACACCAATTTGTGACGAGCTGATGGGAGGCGTAAGTGGGCGAATCTCGGCGGGCACCTTCAGTCTTCGCGCATTCTTCACAATCGGCGGGTAGAACAATGCTGCCTCATCCCCGGAGCGTTCCGTGACCCGGTTGTTCTCCGACATCATTGTGACGCGGACGGCTTCGGCTCAGGCGGGCTTCACCGTGCCGGCCGCCGGCTCGGGCGACAAACTCTCCATTCGGGGCGTGAACTTCTGGTACGGCTCGAAGCAGGCGCTGTTCGACATCTCGCTGAACATTCCGGAACGGTCGGTGGCAGCTTTGATCGGTCCGAGCGGCTGCGGCAAGAGCACGCTGCTCCGCCTGCTCAACCGCATGAACGACCTCATCGACGGCACGCGGCACACGGGACCGATCCTGCTCGACGGCCGCGATGTCTACGACTCCGGGGTGAACCTGGTCGATCTCCGCCGCCGTGTCGGCATGGTGTTCCAGAAGTCGAACCCGTTCCCCAAATCGGTCTACGAAAACGTGGCGTACGGCCCGCGCGTCTCCGGCGTGCGCGACCGGGGCCGCCTCGATTACCTCGTGGAACGCTGCCTGAAGCAATCGGCCTTGTGGAACGAAGTGAAGGACCGGCTGCACTCGAGCGCCCTGGAACTGTCCGGCGGCCAGCAGCAGCGATTGTGCATCGCCCGCTCGCTTGCCACCGACCCCGAGGTCCTCCTCATGGACGAGCCGGCCAGCGCCCTCGATCCGAAATCGACGCAGGCCATCGAAGACCTCATCTTCGACCTCAAGCGCGAATACACGATCGTGATCGTGACGCACAACATGCAGCAGGCGGCCCGCGTGTCGGACACGACGGCGTTCTTCTTCGAAGGGAAGCTGATCGAGTCCGGTCCGACGCAGCAGCTGTTCACGCATCCGAAAGAGAAGCAGACCGAGGACTACATCACGGGCCGCTTCGGATGAGTAAGCACCTCACCCGGGACCTCGAGGACTTGCACCGCAAGGTCATGGGCATGGCCGCGCGGGTGGAAGAGGCTATCTACGCCGCGCTCAAGGCGCTGCAGAACCGCGACTCCCACCTGGCCCGCGACGTCGTGGCCGGCGACGAGACCATCGACACCCTCGAGAACGCGATTTACGAAGAGTGCCTGCGGCTCATCGCGCTGCATCAACCGGTCGCCGTCGACCTCCGGCAGATTGCCACGACCTTCATGGTGACGACGGACCTCGAGCGCATGGGCGATCTCGCCGTGGACATCGCGGAGCGGGCCGAGGCGCTGTCGTCGCTTCCCCCCGTGCTCGGCGAAGCCGCGACCGACCTGCTCTCCGCGAAACTCCAGCGCATGACGGACATCGCCACCGGCATGGTGCGGCAGAGCCTGGACTCGTTCGTGGGCATGGACGCGTCGATGGCCCGCCGCGTGATCCGCACCGACATCGAAGTCGATCGTTACCACGCCGAGATCATCCGCGACGTGATTGTCCGGATGCAGGCGAAGCCGGAGGCCGTGGAACCCGGCCTGTCGCTGTTCAGCGCCGTGCGGCATCTCGAGCGCATCGCGGACCACGCGACGAACATTGCCGAAGACGTGATCTACCTGGTCGATGGTGAAGTGGTGCGGCACCGGCCGGACGCCGTGGCCGCGGAATGACCCGCAACCACAGGAGGCTGCCATGACTGCCACTCTGACTCGGGAACCGAGCGCGAAACTCGGTGCAGGAACCGCCCTTCAATCCGAGGGCCCCGCGATGGGTCAGCCACGCATTCTGATTGTCGAAGACGAACGCGGCCTCACGCAAACGCTGTCGTGGTACTTCAATCGCGAAGGGTTCGAAACGATCGTCTCTCACGACGGCGTCGAGGGGCTGCGCAAGGCCCAGACGCTCCTTCCCGATGCGGTGCTCCTCGACCTGATGCTCCCCGGCATGAACGGCCTGGACGTGTGCAAGGAACTCCGGTCCGGCGAGCGCACCAGGCACATCCCGATCATCATGACCACGGCGAAGGCCGAGGAATCGGATCAACTCGTGGGCTACAAGCTCGGCGCGGACGATTACGTCACCAAGCCGTTCAGCAACAAGGTGCTGCTCGAGAAGGTGAAGGCATTGCTTCGGCGCGTGGACGGCCCCGGCGAACCCGGCGACGTGATCGAACACGCCGGTGTGAAGATCGACCGCATCCGCCACCGCGTCACGGTCGAGGGAGAAACGGTCGACCTGACGCCGACGGAATTCAAGCTGCTCTTGTGCATGCTGCGGCAACCGGGCCGCGCCTTCAACCGCCACCACCTCATGGACGCGGCCATCGGCGAAGGCTCGATCGTCCTCGAACGGACCATCGACGTGCACGTGAAGACGCTGCGGCAGAAGATCAAGAAGGCCGGCGGCGCCGAGGACCTGATCGAAACCGTCCGCGGCGTCGGCTACCGGTTGCGGGAACAGAAGGACGAGTAACGCTCGTTTCCCGATTGCGCAAAAAGCACGGGAGGCCGCGATGGCCTCCCGTAGGGTTTGTCTGTCTGAGCGGGGCTCAGTCGCCCTTTGGCTTGGGCATCGGCTTCGGTTCGGGCTTGGGCATGACAACCGGCGGCGGGGGAACCGCAGCCGCGTCGCCGCAGCAGCCACAAGCCGGGGCCGGCGTGCCGTGGCAGCCGCCGCGATCCTTGTGCTTCAGCCCACCGAGGAACCCGCCGCCGTGGCAGCTGTTACCGCCGCCGTGGCAGCTGTTACCTTTGTGGAGGCCGAGGAACCCGCCGCCGTGGCAGCTGGCCTTCGAGCCGTGGCAACCCGAGGCAACGACGGTGCCGTGGCAGCCGCCATCGCATCCACCCCTCTTGCCGAACGCGGCGCTGTCCCCCGAGGGGAGCATCGCGGCCATCAACACCATGCTGTACATCGCGTAGGAACCTCCAGAGTGTTGAAACCTGAAACGGACGACGCTGTTCGACCGCCCCGGCCATCGAAATGGTGCGGAGAGGACAGTCGGTTAGAGCCAGCCGGCCCTGCGAGTTTGGTGAAACTGGGGAAGCCTCACAAACTACGATGAGGAATTTAAGCCGCGCCCTGAACCACGTCAACGGTAAAAATGCATAGTTTGGAGAAGGTAGCTGAGCTGAGACGCTACGACCGGACTTGCACTCGATTCCCTTGATATATGCGGCTTGCCAACAACTTAGCCCTGAATCCCGTTTATTTCTAAACCGTGCAGCTGGATGCCGGAGTCCGGATTCGGCAGTCGACCCGGATGCGACGAGCCTTCCGGTCGTGAACCAGGTCCACGACCGCCCAACCGGCGAAACGGTCCCCGGAATTCTCCGCATCGGGTATGGTTAAGGGAAGCATCGAACCGCACCGAGATTCGTCATGGAACGAGACGCTTCCGCCGCCCCGGATGTCCTGCCACCGATTGAGTGGAAAACAACGCTCCGAGTCGCCGGGTTCGGCATCGGACTCTGTGCATTGGCCGCCGTCCTGGGGTTGGCGGCCGAGGCGATCGGCGACCCGCCGGGAATCCTCCACACCGCCCGGTTGTGGCTCGTGTTCGTCGGAGCGGTTTCGGCCGGAGTGGCCATCTCGTTCCGCCCTGAGCTTTGGCAGACGTGGGTGCTCGGCGCCGGGGCGGCGTTGCTCGCCGTCGGGGGCACTCCGGGGCACTGGGATTCCTTCCGCCTCCTCTTCGGCGTTCTGACCGCCGTCGCCCTGCTCCGGGCTGCGCTGCTCGTCCTGCCCGCCGGCTACCGCCTGGCCGCGGTGTCCGGCTTCCTCCTGCTCCACTTCTTCGGCATCCTTCTCGCCACCACGTCGCCGCCGCCCACGCCGTGGATGGTGGATCAACTGTATCGGCGCGTCTACGAGCCGTATCTCCACTTCGTCTACCTGCGGAACGCGTACCACTTCTACTCGCCGGAACCGGGCCCCGCGTCCATCGTGGTGTGCCTGCTGAAGACGGACATCGGCGATGAGGTCGGCGCGGATGGCGTCAAGCGAAAGAAGTACAAGATGGACTGGATCGTGCTGCCGCGGCGCAGCACGCTGGACCAGGATCACGTCTCGGACATCCGCGACCCGCTCGGCGTGACGTACTATCGCCGCCTCTCGCTCACGGATGCGATCGGCCACACTTCGGAGGGAATGTCGTACGAGACGTTCGAGAAGTCGGAGATCTTCTTCCGCCGCAAGCAACTCACGCTCGCGGGAAGCGACCCGTACATCCCGCTGCACCCGAAGGTTCTCGGCTTGAATCAGTACCGCTTTCCCGCCCCCGTGGTGAGCCGGTACTACCTGCCGTCCTACGCGCAGCACATCCTGATGGACCTGCCCGGCGCGGACCGGGAGCGGACGACGGTGAAGATCTACCGGATCGAGCACCGCACGCTCGATGTCGGGTCCTTCACCGGCAAACTGAACTACGATCACAAGCCCGGCGATCCGTACTACCCGACGACCTACTATCCGTACTTCCTCGGTGAGTTCGGCTTCCTGAAGGACCCGGACACCGGCAAGATTCGCGTCGATCTCAAAGACCCGCGGGAGCCGATGCTTTACTGGCTCGTGCCGGTCGTCGAGCGCGTCGGCGGCGTGCCCGGCGACCCGAACAAGAAAGACTACGTCGATTACTTCTCGATCCACGCCGGCAGCGAGTTCGACTGGAGGCAGTTGCGATGAGCACGACGCTCCCCACCGATCGGTCGTTCCGGCAGCGCTGGAAAGACTTCTGGTTCGCGCCGGGCGATCCCACCACGCTCGGGTTCATCCGGATCGTCACCGGCCTGCTCGTGCTCTACACCCACATCGCCTACAGCGTGGACCTGCAGTCCTTCTTCGGGAAGTTCGGCTGGTACGGGACCGAGTACATGGAGCGGGAACGCAAGGAGTTCCCCAAGAACATCCCGTCGTTCTGGAAGTGGGACGAATCGGACGACGCGCCGACGCGGGTTCCGGACTTCCCGCACCGCCGCGCGGCGGTGATGCGGTTCATCCGCGATCTGCCGGCGAATGCGAACGAGCGCAAGCGCTCGGTGGAGTACCTGCAACGCGTCGCCACGGAGGAGAATCCGTATACGAGCCGGCTCGCGTTGAACTTCGCCCTGCGGCTCCACGGGGCCGGGCAGAACCAGCGCGAGACGATCCTCACGCTAGGCCTCGAGAAAGGCAAGCAGTGGTACCTCGTGGACCGCGGCACGCCCGAGTACCGGGACGCGAAGCCGGAGGACGCGAAGTCCGAACCGATCATCCCGGACGCGCTGTTGTCCGCGCCGCCGGACCTGCGTGCGGCCGTCGCCGCGGAACTGCGCGCCCTGATGCCGGTGTTGCCCCCGGACGCCACGGATCGCGAGTACCTGATCGCCCACATGATGGACCTCGATACCGCCTACCGCAAGGCGTTCGTGAACTTCCTCGTCACGCTGCCGGAGGATCCCGCGGAACGCGCCCGGCTCATCGAGTACCTCGATTACTGGAACAACGACTCGCGCCGGCTCACCAGCAGCGGGCACAGTATCTTTTCCGTCTGGTTCCACGTCACGAAACCCGGCGAGATGGCCGCCATTCACGGCTTCATTCTCGTCATCATCGTTCTGTTCACGATCGGGTTCTTCACGCGCGTCACCTCCGTGCTCACCTGGCTGGCGGTGCTCGGCTACATCCACCGCACGAACCAGATTCTGTTCGGCATGGACACGATGATGAACATCCTGCTCGTGTACCTGATGATCGGGAACAGCGGGGCGGCGTTGTCGGTGGACCGGTTGATCGCGCGGTACCGGGCGGCGCGGGCGAGCCTCCGCCGCAGTGGAACCATCGACGAACCGACCCGTGCCTTCCTCGCCGCCGCGCCGCATTCCCCCGGCGCGAACTTCGGCATCCGGCTCATCCAGGTCCACTTCTGCTTCATCTACATGGCCGCCGGGCTCTCCAAACTCAAAGGCGACGGCTGGTGGAGCGGAACCGCCTTCTGGGACGTGATGATCAATCCCGAGTTCACGCTCATGAAGTACGCGTGGTTCGAGAACATGATCCGTTCCATCGCGTCCATCAAGCCGCTGTACTTCGCGATCACGACGCTCGGCGTGTGGTTCACGTGGGG
>Ga0210380_10000801_pt1 | contig 13099 bp, 16 predicted proteins | sample PLM4_5_coexredo_FD_155476 | JGI IMG/M metagenome (GOLD analysis project Ga0210380, IMG submission 155476) | Groundwater sediment microbial communities from an aquifer in East River, Colorado, USA - PLM4_5_coex redo | ecosystem: Environmental > Terrestrial > Soil > Riparian zone | place: USA...
CCGCGCATCACTCCACCTTCAGATTGAGCTTTTTGATCAGCGCGCCCCACCGCGCGTCCTCGTGCTCGATGTCGGCTTTGTATTCCTCGGGACTGGACGGCAACGGATCGCCGCCGTCGGCGGCGATCCGGGCGCGCACGTCGGCGGTATCGACGCCGGCGCGGAGCGCGCGGTTCAGCTTCTCGATGATCGGTGCGGGCGTCCCGGCCGGCGCAAGGAGTCCATAGTTCAATCCCGACTCGAAGCCCGGTAGTCCGGCCTCAGCCGAGGTCGGCACGTCGGGCAGATGGCTCGACCGTTTCGCCGCCAGCACCGTCAGCGCCTTGAGCTGGCCGCCCTTGAGCATGCTCATCGCCGGAGCGAGCACATTCAGGCCGAGCTTGACGTGGCCGCCGAGGAGATCGGTCGTCAGCGGGCCGGTGCCGCGATAGGTGACGATGGTGACGTCGATGCCGGCCATCGATTTCAGAAGCTCGCCGCCAAGCTGCGCGCTGGTGCCGGGCGGCGGCGTGCCGATGTTGAGCGAGCCTGGCTCGCGCTTTGCCGAAGCGATCACGTCGGCGAGCGAATTCTCCGGCGCCGACGGATGCGCCATCAGCACGATCGGCGTCGAAGAGATCAGACCGATGGGGCTAAGATCCTTCAGCGTCTGGTAGCCGGGGTTGGCGTAGAGATTGGGATTGATCGCGATCGAGCCGGAGGTCGCCATCACCAGCGTGTAGCCGTCGGGCGCGGCGCGGGCCGCGACCCGCGTGCCGATCACGCCGGCCGCGCCGCCGCGATTGTCGATCACCACCGGCTGGCCGAGCTCGGCCGCAAGCTTGTCGGCGACGATGCGCCCGATCACATCGACGCCGCCGCCGGCCGGGAACGGCACGATCAGCGTGATCGGTTTGGTGGGATAGTCCTGGGCGTGAACAGAGGACGCATCGGCACCAAGCAAAAGAGCAGCCGCCATCGGCAGCAGAAATTTCATACGGAGCATTACATTACTCGATTTTCAGGTTGAGGCTTTTGACGATGGCCGACCACTTGGTCTCCTCGGCATCGATCTCGGCGGCGTATTCCTCCGGCGTGCTGGCGATCGGCTCGGCGCCTTCGCGCGCCAGACGTTCGCGCATCTCGTCGGACAACACCGCGGCGCGCAACTCCCGGCTCAGCCTATCGATGATCGGGCGCGGCGTGCCGGCCGGCGCCGCGAGCCCGTAACGGATGGCCGCCGAGAACCCCGGCAAAGCCGATTCCGAAACCGTCGGCACATCAGGCATGAGCTTGGAGCGCTCGGCCGTGGTGACGGCGAGCGCGCGGAGCGTCCCGGCCTTGACGTTGCCGACCACCGTCTGGATCGACAGCACCATCATCGTGATGTGACCGCCGATCAGATCGCCGACCGCGGTGCCGTTGCCCTTGTAGGGCACGCGGGTGATCTCGAAGCCGGCGTTTTTCGCAAACAGTTCGGTCGTCATGTGCCCGATGGTGCCGGGCACGAATCCGCAGGCGATCTTGTTGGGATTGGCCTTGGCGTAGGCGACGAGCTCCGCGGTCGAGTTTATCGGCAGGGATGGATGCAGCGTCAGCACGCTCGGCTGTGCGCCGATCAATCCGATCGGGGCGAAGTCCTTGCGCGGATCGTAGCCGGCATTGGGATAGAGCGTCGGGTTGACCGCAAGCGTACCGGTGTAGGTGAGCAGGATGGTGTAGCCGTCCGGCGCGGCCTTCGCGGCCGCGCGGGTGGCGACAGTGCCGCCGCCTCCGGCGGCGCGGTTCTCCACCACCACCTGCTGGCCGAGCGTGCGGCTCATCCGCTCCGCCACCGCCCGCGCCAGGGAGTCGTTGCCGCCGCCCGCGGGGAACGGCACCACGAGCGTGATCGGCCGCGTCGGATAGTCCTGGGCAAAGGCGATGCCGGAAACGAGAATCGCGCCGAACAGCGCCGCTGCAATGGTCGAGACGGTCCGCATCACTCCACCTTGAGATTGAGTTTCTTGATCAGCGCGGCCCACTTGCGCTCCTCCTGATCGATGTCGGCGGCATACTCGTCCGGCGTCGAGGTCAGCGGGTCGCCGCCTTCGTTGTTGATACGTTTCTTCACCTCGTCGGTCATGGCGACCGACTTCATCGCCGCGTTGAGCTTGTCGACGATCGGCCGCGGCAGATTGGTCGGGCCAAGCAGGCCGTAGTGCAGCACCGACTCAAAGCCCGGCAGCCCCGACTCATGCGAGGTCGGGACGTTCGGCAACAGGCTGAACCGCTGCTTGTCGAGCATGGCGATGCCGCGGAGCGTACCGGCCGCGAGATTGCCCATTGCCGGTGGCAGCACGCCGAACGCCATCGGCACATGGCCGCCGAGCAGATCGTTCATCAATTGCGCCGTGCCCTTGTAGGGCACGATGGTCGCCTGCACGCCGGTGATCGACTTGAACAGCTCCGCCGACAGATAGCCGCCGGTGCCTACCGCCGAGGTGCCGATGTTCAGCTTGCCGCCTTCTTTCTTCGCGAACTCGACCACCTCGCCGATGGTCTTCGGCGCGAACGACGGATGCGCGAGCAGCGCAACCGGCATCGAGGCGAACAGCCCGATGGCGGTGAAGTCCTTGCGCGGATCGAAGCCCGAGTTGGCATAGAGACTCGGGTTGATCGAGATCGAGCCGGTGTGGCCGAGCAGCAGCGTGTAGCCGTCGGCGGCGCTGCGGATCACCGCGCGCGTGCCGACGAGGCCGGAGCCGCCGACGCGATTGTCGACGATCACCTGATGGCCGAGCACGCCGGACAGCTTTTCGGCGACCACGCGCGCCAGCACATCGACGCCGCCGCCGGGCGGATAGGGCACGACGAGCGTTACGGTCTTGTTCGGATAATCGGTCTGCGCGCGGGCCGGCACCGGAGTGCCGAGCACGCCCCACGCCAAAGCGAGCGTCATCACCCATGCCGCGCGGCTGCGCATCGTTGCCTCCCGTTCGTTTCTGAGGACCAAAATAGCACCGCCGGCCATTCTGCGAAGGGCCGGCGGTTCTATTTCGATGGTGGCCTTGAAGTTCGGGCGCTTCAATGGAGGCTGGGTTCGTCTCCGACGCGAAGGCGCACGATCTCGTCTTTTACCAGCAATTTTTTACGCTTCAATTCCGCAATCTTGAGGTCGTCGGTCGAAGGATGGGTCATCGCATCGGCGATTTCGTCTTCCAGCGCCCGGTGCTTCCGTTCAAGTTCAGAAAGATGCGCCTGCATGGTCATATGGAGTGGCTCCTAGATAGTTTCGCGAACACCCCTGACTCGTTCAGTCTGCCATGAGGCCGGCGGCAAGTCGATTGCGTGTTCTTGTGCGTTGCAGAAAATCCCCGCTTTCCCGACATCGCTGGCGCCCGCGGCGCTTGCTGAGGTCTTGAGAAAGGGATCATAATTGCCTACGTGTCCTGAAGGCGCCCGGCGAAAGGTAATTTTGCCGTGGCTCGTCCAGGTCAGCTGTGAGCTGCGAAAGTCATGGGAATTCAAGAGCTTGTTCTAATTTCAGGCTCTGCTCCGGGGACCGGGAGCGCCGCCAATGTGGCCCATGAGGCCTTACGTGCAGCGGCCGCGATGAGGCAAGAGGACGAAACCGAGCTCAAGGCGGAACTGGCGCAGTTGCGCCAGGAGCATCGCGATCTCGATGCCGCGATCGAGGCTCTGCACAATTCTCCGGGATCTGACCTGTTGCAGGTGCAGCGGCTGAAAAAGCGCAAGCTCCACCTGCGCGATCGCATCAGTCAGATTGAAGATCAGTTGACCCCCGACATTATTGCCTGAGTGTCGGCCAAGTTCTTCCCGCAAAATCCCTGGGATTCGCGAGGCGTTCGGTTCATCGGCTGTTAGCCACGGCCATAGGCGGCGCTGGCTGATCGCCCTGCGCTGATCGGACGCGGTTTGGCCACCAATGGCCGTTGCTCCCGCCGGCCAAAATTCCCGCGCACCAGATAGACTTTTGCAGCCCGTTCTGCTATTTGCGCCCGGCTCGGAGGGCCTTTTTGGCCTGCCAAGCACCCGACAAACCAGACTGCCATTCAGAAGGAACGACGTGTGCAGGTTCTCGTTCGTGACAATAACGTCGACCAGGCTCTCAAGGCGCTGAAGAAAAAGATGCAACGCGAGGGCATTTTCCGCGAAATGAAGCTTCGCGGCCACTACGAAAAACCCTCGGAAAAGAAGGCTCGCGAGAAGGCCGAGGCGGTTCGCCGCGCCCGCAAGCTGGCCCGCAAGAAGATGCAGCGCGAGGGCCTGCTGCCTATGAAGCCCAAGCTGATGATGCCAGGCGCGCCGGGTGCCGAGCGCGCCGGTCGTGGCGGGCACGATGGCGGCCGTGGCGGCGGGGGCCGCAATGGCGGATTTGGCGACGGCGGTGGTTTCGGTGCTGGCGGCGGATTTGGCGGCGGCGGCGGTTTCGGGCGCTAGCTCCCTTTTCTGGTTGATTTATCACAGCGCGGGCAGCCTCGAAGGGCAGCCCGCGCTATGGCATTTCTGGAACCGACGAGGTTGTTGATTTGACCATGATCTTTTCCGAGAACCTCGGGATCATGCTCTATCGTCGAACGTTCGCCGTATTCCTTGGCTGAACAGCGGGGGCGCACCGGGCGCGGCGACGCCGGGGTCGATCGAACGTAGGATGACAACCACTGAGCGCAGCCATGGCGCGAGCCGGACCGGACCCGTTGGCGGCCGGCCTGCCCTCGGCGTCGTTCTGATGGCGGCCGCGCTTGGCATTTCACTTGGCATTTCACTTGGCGGTTGCGGGACCATTGGTGGCGTCAGCAGCGTGACCCCCACCACCGAGCCCGAGGACAATCAACTCGCCACCTCGCCCGCCAACATCGCCTCGCTGACCGGCGTCGTGCAGAACAATCCGAACGATCCGCAGGCCTACAACATGCGCGGCTCGGTGTTCGGGCAGGCCAACCGCAACGACGAGGCGCTGGCCGACTTCAACAAGGCGATCAGCCTCGATCCGAACTATGCGCAGGCCTACGGCAACCGCGGTTTGATCTACCGCAAGACCGGCAGGCTCGATCTGGCCCTCGCCGACTACGACAAGGCGCTGGCGCTCGATCAGAGCTATGCGCTGGCCTATCTCGGCCGCGGCATCGTCCACCGGCTACGCAAGCAGCCGTTCGAGGCCTTCAAGGATTTCAACCAGGCGATCGCGATCCGGCCCGACAATGCCGAGGCCTATTACAACCGCGGCCTGCTCTATCAGATCCAGAAGCAGCACCAGTTTGCGATCGACGATTTCTCGACCGCGATCGGCCTGAGGCAGAACCAGGCCGGGCCCTATATCGCGCGCGGCTTGAGCCACATGGCGGTCAGCGATTTCAAGGCGGCGGCGGCCGACCTCGACGATGCGGTGTCGGCTGAGCCGAAGAACCTGCAGGCCTGGACCGCGCGCGCCTTCGCCTACGAACGGCTGGGCGACAAAGAGAAGGCGGCCGGCTCCTACGCCCGCGCGCTCAACATCAACAAGGATCACGAGCCAGCCAAGCAGGGATTCGCCCGCGTCGGCGGCAAGCTCGGCCAGACCTATCAGACGTTTTGACGCGCCGTCTGTTATCAGCGGCCGAGCCGGTCCCACAGCGCCGCCGCCGCCGGCCATCGCGCGCGCCAAGCCGCGCCCCATGACGCGCGCACCCGCTTACGCCGCTTCTCGACCTCGCTGTCGCTGGCGAAACCGGAAACCACCTGGCTTGCCAGTAGCGCCAGCAGGCTGAACAGAATGAGTTCCAGCAGATCGAGCGAACTCGCCACCATGAAACTGTGTCGCGGCGCGTACAAGAAATAGGCGGCGGCGAATGTGCTGACGATCGCGACGCACATCGCGGAAATGCTGCCATAGCGGATGGCGATCAGCGCGGTCGGCACGAGATAGATAAAGATCAGATGGTCGTGCTGCAGCGGCGCATCAATCATCCAGACGAATGCGGTGGTCAGCGCCAGAAGCGCCGCCGACGCCGTGATGGGCGAGACCCACCGGCGAAGGAACGATCTGGTCCCGACGAAATCAAACTCTGCGCGCACCGACATGCCCGCACCCGGCCGGTATCCCCCCTGCCGCGCGGCCTCACGGCAACGCGGCAGGCACAACCTTAAGGAAGGAATGTCGGCGGCGCCAGCGTATCCCGGCGCTTCAAGACGGGATTTGGCCAAGGAACGACCGCACGGCCTCCAGCGCGCCATACCGGTCGAGATCGCTGTGCGAGCCTTCGGCAAATGGCAGGAAGCGCTTGGGCTCGTTCGCAAGCGAAAACAGCCGCTCGCCATGCCCGATCGGGACCACGCCATCGCGCACACCATGCAGAACGAGAAGCGGCGCCGTTACCTTGCCGATCCGCTCGTCGGAAAGGAACGGATCCTTCATCAGCAGCCGGACCGGCAGAAACCAATAGGCCGCGGCGCCGATGTCGGCCGCCGAGGTGAACGGCGCTTCCAACACGAGGCCGCCGATCCGGTGGGTCGCCGCGAGCGCAACCGCGACGCCGCTGCCGAGGGATTCGCCGAAAACGACGATGCGCTGTGGCGGCATCCGCGCGGCGGCAAAGGCATAGGCTGCTTCCGCGTCGGCGATCAAACCCGCCTCGGACGGGCTGCCCGTCGAACCGCCGTAGCCGCGATAGCTCAGCGCAACGAGGCCGGTGCCATCCTCGGCAAGCACGCGGAAACGATCGGCGCGATAGCGCAGCGCTCCGCCGTTGCCGTGGAAGTAGAGCACCAACGGCTTGCCCGGCTTCGGCGGTACGTACCAGACGATCACCTTCTCGCCGTCGGCGGTGTCGAGCACGATTTCCTGCGCATCGAACAGACCGGCCGCCTCCGGCGGCGTACGCAGACGCTCCGGGTGATACATCAGCGAGCGCTGCGCGACATACATAAGCGCGACGAACCCGCCAAACGCCGCCGCGGCCGCGATGAGGTATTTTAGAAGCGTCATGACGAACGCGATCCCGCGATTTTTCGTCACGGGCGGAGACAAGCCGGCCAACGGCGCCCGCCGCTCACATCGCCTTGACGATGGTCTCGGTCATCTTCTTCGCGTCGCCGAGCAGCATCATGGTGTTGTCGCGGTAGAACAGCGGATTATCGATGCCGGCATAGCCCGAGGCGAGCGAGCGTTTGATGAACATCACGGTGCCGGCCTTCCACACCTGAAGAACAGGCATGCCGTAGATCGGCGAGGACTTGTCATCCTCGGCCGCGGGATTGGTCACGTCGTTGGCGCCGATCACGAAGGCGACGTCGGCCTGCGCGAACTCGGAGTTGATGTCCTCGAGTTCGAACACCTCGTCGTAGGGCACGTTGGCTTCGGCGAGCAGCACGTTCATGTGGCCGGGCATGCGGCCCGCCACCGGATGGATGGCGTATTTCACCTCGACGCCCTCCTTCTTGAGATGATCGGCCATCTCTCGGAGTGCGTGCTGGGCCTGCGCCACCGCCATGCCGTAGCCCGGCACGATGATGACCTTCGAGGCGTTCTTCAAAATGTAGGCGGCGTCCTCGGCCGAGCCGATCTTGACCGGACGCTGCTCGCCGCCGCCGGCGCCAGCCGCGACCTCGCCGCCGAAGCCGCCGAGGATGACCGAGATGAAGCTACGGTTCATACCCTTGCACATAATGTAGGACAGGATCGCACCCGACGAGCCGACCAGGGCTCCGGTGATGATCAGCGCGGAGTTGCCGAGCGTGAACCCGATGCCGGCCGCCGCCCAGCCGGAATACGAGTTGAGCATCGAGATCACCACCGGCATGTCGGCGCCGCCGATCGGGATGATGATCAGCGCGCCGAACACGAAGGCGATCAGCGCGACCAGCCAGAAGTCGAGCTGACTCTGCGACACCACGAGACCGTAGATGAAGAAGATCAGCGCCAGGGCGAGCGCGATGTTGATGGCGTGGCGGAACGGCAGGATGATCGGGGCGCCGCTCATGCGGCCCGACAGCTTGAGGAACGCGATCACCGAGCCGGTGAAGGTGATGGCGCCGATGGCGACGCCGATCGACATTTCGACAAGGCTCGACCGGTGAATATGGCCCTCGGTGCCGATGCCGAACGCGGTCGGGGCGTAGAACGCGCCCGCCGCCACCAGCACCGCCGCCATGCCGACCAGCGAGTGGAAGGCCGCGACCAGTTCCGGCATCGAGGTCATCGGCACGCGGCGCGCGATCACAGCGCCAATGCCGCCGCCGAGACCGAGGCCGGCGATCACCAGGATCCAGGCGCCAACGCCAACAGGCGGATGAGCGGCGAGCGTGGTGCCGACCGCGATCACCATGCCGGTAATGCCCAGCATGTTGCCGCGGCGGCTCGATTCCGGGCTCGACAGCCCGCGCAGCGCCTGAATGAAAAGGACGCCCGCGACCAGATACAGCAGGGCTGCGATATCGGCGTTCATGTGCGCGGCCTCTATTTCTTTTTCTTCTGATACATCGCCAGCATGCGCTGGGTGACCAGGAAGCCGCCGAAGATGTTGATGGAAGCAAACACGAGCGCGACGAAGCCGAGCGCGCGGGCCCAGATGCGGCCATGGTCGTTGGTGACGAGTTCGACGCCGACGGCAAGCAACGCGCCGACCACGATCACCGAGGAGATCGCGTTGGTCACCGACATCAGCGGCGTGTGCAGCGCCGGCGTCACCGACCAGACCACGTAATAACCGACGAACACGGCCAGCACGAAGATCGACAGCCGGAACACGAACGGATCAACGGCATCGAGGGCTGTTCCGGTCATGGGCAGGACTCCTTCTGCGCGCGCGACGCGGCGCTCTATGCTGCCGTCTTGGGCATGAAACTCGGATGCACCACCGCGCCGTCGCGGGTCAGCGCCGTGGCCTTGACGATCTCGTCGTCCCAGTTGACGGCGAGCTTCTTGTCCTTCTTGTCGACCAGGATATCGAGGAAGGTCAGCAGATTCTTGGAGTAAAGCGCCGAGGCCGAGGCCGCAAGCCGTCCCGCAACATTGGTGAAGCCGACGATCTTGACGCCGTTGACGACCGCGACCTTGCCGGCCTCTGCGCCCTCGACGTTGCCGCCGCGCTCGACCGCGAGATCGACCAGCACCGAACCGGGCTTCATCGAGGCGACCATATCGCGCGAGACGAGCTTCGGCGCGGGCCGGCCCGGAATGAGCGCCGTGGTGATGACCACGTCCTGCTTCTTGATGTGCTCGGCAACGAGCGCGGCCTGCTTGGCCTGATACTCCTTCGACATCTCCTTGGCGTAGCCGCCCGCGGTCTGGGCGTTCTTGAATTCCTCATCTTCAACGGCGAGGAATTTGGCGCCGAGGCTCTCGACCTGCTCCTTAGTGGCGGGGCGAACGTCGGTCGCGGTGACCACGGCGCCAAGCCGGCGCGCAGTCGCGATCGCCTGCAGGCCCGCGACGCCGACGCCCATGATGAAGACACGCGCGGCTGGCACCGTGCCGGCCGCCGTCATCATCATCGGGAAGGCGCGGCCGTATTCGGCCGAGGCATCGATCACGGCGCGATAACCGGCGAGGTTCGCCTGGCTCGACAGCACGTCCATCGACTGCGCGCGGGTGATGCGCGGCATCAATTCCATGGCGAAAGCAGTGACGCCGGCATGGGCCAGCGCCTTGAGCGCCGCCTCGTTGCCGTACGGGTCCATGATCGAGATGACCAGCGCGCCCTTGTTGACCCCGGCAAGCGCGCCCGCATCGGGCCGCCGCACCGTCAGCACCACATCGGCGCCGGACAGCGCATCGGCCGACACCGCCGCGCCGGCCGCCGTGTAGTCCGCGTCGAGAATGCCGGATTTGACGCCAGCCCCGGGCTGCACCGCCACCTCGGCGCCGAGCCCGATCATTTTCTTGACGGTCTCGGGGGTGGCGGCGACGCGCGGCTCGGACTGATCGGCTTCAGCGGCGACTGCAATTTTCATCATGCCTCCAACGGCCGCCCGCTGTCATTGCGGGTGCTGAGAAGCCCCCCTGGCAGGGAGCCCAACCGCCTACGTCAGAAAATAGGCCATCCCGATCAGGATGATGACAATGACACCCATGATCCATTTCACGAGCGACAGAAAGCCCAGATAGGTCTGCTCATGCGCGGGGTAGTCATTGCCCTCCGCTACAGAATATTCGGGGGCGCCGTGCGCGGCCATCACGCGATCCTTTCAATCAGCTTCATCAAGCATCGTTCGGCAGCTTGGAACGCCGCCGGCCACGACACTGCAACCGAGGAAACCAGGATTTAGCCGAAACATGAGGGGCGGGCAATGCCGCGAGCGGGGCAGTCCCAGGCCGAATTCCGGCGCCTCAAAGCTTCAGCGGCACTCCGACCGGGAGGTGGTCTTGCGCGCCAGCGCCAGGTCATCCTCATGGCCGCGGACGATGTCGGCGATCATGTTGCCCATCTGCGGGTCCTTGACGCATCCAGACTGCTTCATGGCGGCAAGCTGGTCCTCCAGGCGCGGCCCAAGCTCGCGGGCGATGCGGCACTCCTCCTGGAGCAGTTTGGCGCTCGCGCCCCTTTCCTGGATCTGCTTGGTGATGCGCTGGTAGCGAGTGGTCAGCTTCTCGGTGTCTTTGGACATCAGCTTGCTGATCTCCTCGGCGCAGTTCTGCGCGCGCGCCCCGTGAGGCATCAGCAACGCAGCAGCCAGGGCGACACAGCAAGCAAACCAGACCAGCATCAAATCCTCTCCGTTTGGATTCATCGTAGCGGCAGACCGAGCGGAATTTCGGCGGCGGGGATTCAAACGCGGGGCGCCAAGGGCTGCCCATTAGCCGGATACCGCACGGATGTCCAACATGCCGAGTGTCGCAACCTGCGCGAGCAGGGGAAAAGCTGCCGTGTTGGGCGGATCCGCGCGGGCCGCAGGTGAGCTGCCGTCGGGCGGCTACGGCGTGACGTCCGCTTTTCGTGTCGAAGCGCCGCGGGGAGTTCTTCCTCCCAATACATAGCCGGTCACTTCGCGATTACGCGCCGCAATGACCGAGTAATGATCTTCACCCTTGCCTGGGCGAATATTCACCGACCGGCGGACGTTGGAGGAAATCTCCGACCCGCCCACCGGGTCGAAGCATCACCACCAGTTGGACCGGGACGCCGGCTTGGCCCAGTTCCGCAGCCATCCAGGAAGCGGCGGAGCCGCCAAGCGAGTGGCCGACGATCATGATCGTGCGTAGCCGGCCGCTTTTGTATTGCTCGATCGCCTGCTGGGCGACCGTATGCACCTCGCCATGATTGTGGACCGACGTTGGAATGCCGCGCCGTCCGATCCTGCTGCCGAAGTCGCTGAGCCCCGGCGAATTATTGCCCAAGCCGAGCAGCACATAGAGGTGCGAGCCGCCCCGTGATTTTGAAACGCCGTAGCTGTGGTCGGGCCACGCAAGCAGTGCACAGACGACGAGCGCCATGCTGCTCGCCACACCACGGAATGCGGACATGTGAACCGGCCTCCCCCACGAACTTTTCAACGACAATACTAGCAATCGGCGCCGTTCCTCGGAAAGCCGGGACGGCTGTCGTTCTGTTCGGCCTTTTTGCCTGGCCGTTGACGGGGACGCGAACTAGCCGTTGCCGATGAGTCCCACCCGCTTGAGCGCCGCCGCCTGCCGGTCGGCCACGCCTTTGACCGAGAAGTTGTCCATCGCGGATTCAAACAGGCGGTGGAAGTTCAATTCGGCGCGCAGATGCAGGAACACGCCGCCGAGGCCAATGGCGGCGCGGTCCATCAGCACGAATTCGCGCGGGACTGTGACCGGCCCCTTTTTCCGCAGCGCCTGATGCACCTCGAAGGCCTGGCGCCGGCCGTAGTCCCCGGGCTTCACGCCGTCGGCGATGCTGCGCACGCGGTCGTCCATCAGTGGTCCATAGATGAAGCGCGCCCAGATGTTGAGGATGTCGATCACCTCGCGCGACAGCTTGCGGAAGCCCCAGGTCTCGTAGGCGTGCACGACGCGGGCTTCGTCGCCGTGGCGCAAGCCGTTGTAAAGATCGACCACGCCGGCAACGAACGACGGCGGAAAGATGCGGATGCAGCCGTAGTCGAGTAGATTGATGCCGGTGGGTTTGCCTTTCTCGTTGAAGACCGTGTAGTTGCCGAGATGCGGGTCGCCGTGGATCACGCCGAAGCGGCTGAACGGCACCCACCACGCCGTGAACATCGCCTTGGCCAACCGATTGCGCACGGCAAGCGCGTCGTCCTTGTGCTCGAGCAGGCGGGTGCCTTCGAGCCAGTCGAGCGTGAGCAGCCGGCCGGTCGAAAGCTCGGGCCACGACTTCGGCACCCGCACCGCGTCCTCGTCCGTCAGCATGTTGCGGTAGAGCGCGGCGTGCTTGGCCTCGTGGCGATAGTCGAGCTCCTCGCGCATCCGCGCGCCGATCTCCTTGATCATCTCGGTGGTGTCGATCGCCGGATCGAACCGCCGCCGGATCGCAAACAACAGACCGAGCTGACGGAGGTCGGCTTCGACCGCCGACTGCATGTCGGCGTATTGCAGCTTGCAGGCGAGCTCCGCACCGTCATGCGCGTGCGCGCGATGCACCTGGCCGAGCGAGGCGGCCGCGGCGGGATGATGCTCGAAGCTTGCGAATTGCTTCTGCCAGTCCGGCCCAAGCTCGGCCTGCATGCGGCGCTTGACGAAGGCCCAGCCCATCGGCGGAGCCTGGCTCTGCAGCTTGGTCAGCTCGGTGATGTACTCCGGCGGCAGCGCCTCCGGAATGGTGGCGAGAAGCTGCGCCACCTTCATGATCGGGCCTTTCAGACCGCCCAACGCCGCGGCAAGCTCGGCCGCGTTCTTGGCGCGGTCGAGGTCCATGCCGAGAAAGCGCGCGCCCGCCATCCGCGCCGCCACGCCGCCGACGTTTCTGCCGACGCTGGCGTAGCGGCGGGCGCGGGCGGTCAGACGGTTTCGTTCCTGGTCGGCCATAGACACCGAGATAAGCGCATTCGTGGGTCGCCGCCATCGCTATCGCGCTGCAATTAACTCGCCCAAGGCTGTTGTTCGCTCGCCCTACTTCGCGTTGTCCAACGCCTCCAGCTCGCCGATCATCCGCTCGATCACGCCCAGGCCGCCCTGCCAGAACTTCGGATCGCGAGCATCGAGTCCGAACGGCGCGAG
>Ga0210380_10000803_pt1 | contig 13090 bp, 16 predicted proteins | sample PLM4_5_coexredo_FD_155476 | JGI IMG/M metagenome (GOLD analysis project Ga0210380, IMG submission 155476) | Groundwater sediment microbial communities from an aquifer in East River, Colorado, USA - PLM4_5_coex redo | ecosystem: Environmental > Terrestrial > Soil > Riparian zone | place: USA...
CGGCGTCGTCAGTCCCGTCTCAGGATTGGTGCTGCCCGGCATCGGCGGCTGCGCCCAGGCGCCCAAATAGTAGAAATTCCAGTGGCCGACCAGCTGCTGGGCATAAAGCGCCCACCACTTGGCGCTCCAAAGCCCGGCGAGGCCGCCCTCGACTGGTTGGTAATACAAACCATGGCCAAACGGGTGTTTTGAGATGTACTCAGGCGCCATTTCCGGGTTCACAACCGGCCCGGCGAGGTATTCGGCCCATTGCGTGGCTTCGTTTTTAGCGGCGATGGCGTTGTCGGAGTTGGCTAAACTGTGATTGGCCCAGTTTTCCGAGGAGATGGCGGCGGATTCGGCCCGATCGGCGGAGTTTTCCGCATCGTCGGCGCTACCCAGCGCGTTGACGTTGCCATGTGAGATCGCCGACAGCATGCTCGCGGCCGAGATGGCCGCGGCCTCGGCGTCGCGGGCGCGCAGGTCGACGTCGCGGATGGTATTGACGGTCCTGGCGGCGGCATCGATGGTGGCTTGCGCGGCCGCGTGGGTGCGCTGCTCGACCGAATCGATCTCTTGCCGGCTGTGCTTTAGCTCGGTGACCAGTTGATCGCGGCCGATGATGTTATTTTTCAGCTTGCCGTCGTCGCGGCGGATATCTTCCAGGGCTTGCTGCGTTGAGTGGATGGCCTCGACCAAGTTGTGGATCTGCGCGTCGAGCAAATCGGCGGTGACGACGCCGCGCGGGCGGTCGGAGAACAAAATTGGTTGCTTGGGCCGGACGATCGCTGCCATGAAGCGTCTCCTCCCTGGCATTTATCGCATTGAACCACAAAAAGGGAAAGCAAGATGATTTCCGACCAGGCGACCGAGGCGCTGGCGCAGCTCGAAAGCGGCGCGCGCTTCAACACAATGCATAGCGTCGCGCGCGAGCTGATCGAGGCCGGCTACGCCAGCAACGACTGGGGCTACCTTGGCCTGACCGAGGCCGGGCGGATCTACCTGCGGCGGGGCGCGCGGCGGATCCACATCAACAGCGACGATCAGTCTTGCGACCTGTCGGTGCATCAGATGCAGGTGCCGAAGGCGCCGATCGATCGGACGCCACTGGCGTACTGGAAAAACCGCTGCGTGGTCGACCGCACCGGCGCAGTAGTCGATGACGACCCCATGGCCTCGCCGCAGCACATCAACAGAGGCTTGCAGGCGAAGCTGGCCGATCTTGAACTGCCGCCGGAAGCGCCGGCGGAGCCGCTGCCGATCGCAGAGTCGCGCAGGCAAGAGATGCTGCGAGCCGCGGGCGTGGCGTCTGGCATCACCGGCATCTGGGTCGAGGATCGCTGGGTCGAGGAGTTCATCCGCGCATTGGACGCGCCATGAACGACCGCGAAGAACGCGACTACGCCTTCACGATCGAAGACGGCGCCGTGCTGGCGCACCGCGCCGATTGCGCAGAGGCGCGCAAGCAGGCAGCGCAAGGCAAGCCGGTGATGACAGCGTTCGGTTGTCAGGGACTGCCGGCCGGGACCAAGACGCATGAGTGTTTACAACAAGTAACAAGTAACAAGTAACAAGTAACAATTAACAAACTAACAACTAACAATCAGCTTCACGAACCAAAAATTTTGCCACGCAGCATTGCGCCCTCGCGCGACCTGTCGATCGGCCCCCGCCAGGGGGCGGCACGCTATAGCTAGTGGTGCGGCGCGCTTCACCACACAAAAGCGCGTTACCATCTGATTGGCAGACAGATGGTATTGCCATGCTAACCTATTGATATTGCTACGTGTCGCTATCGTCGCCCGCGGCGTTGGGATGCGCGTGGGATGCGATGGCGCGTTCAAGCTCTGCCGCCGTCATGTCCGCGCCGCGGCGTTGCGTTGCGCTTTCCTCTGAGAAGTATTGCAGCAACGTACGGCCGGCCGATGCTTTCGCTGCCGCCGATGCTTCGCTGTCTTTAAGAATCTGCAATAGGGCATTGCGCACCACACTCTTAAGGGTTCCTTGGCAACTCTGAGATTCGCCCATGTTGCTTAAACCGCCTTGCACTGTATCGGCTGGTTTCGCTTTTCCGTTTTGCATTGCGCTTTGCCTCAATCGATCTATTGCGAGCTTGCAACATGTTGCCCCCATGATACCGGCATACTGATACACCCCGCATCGCCAATTGTCCGCATGGCATCCCACTGTGCCGCGCGATTGCTTTGCATATTCGGCGATTTGTCCGCCCCTTATTCAATTGCGTACGCAATCGCGTCGCTTTCCATGCGGCATTGCCTGATTGCGGCCGCGCGTCGCGCTTTTTCTTTTTGTCCAAAAAATCGCTCCCAAATAATTTGAGTTAGTGCTTGCATATTGTCCCGATCGGGATAATATCGCAATCACTGAAACGAACCAAACACAAAAGCAAACAGGAATCATCATGTCTTATTCCGCTGAAACTATCATTTACGATTTGTCGCGCATCGCCCCTGAAACGCGCGCGGCAATTCTCGCATCGGCCAAATATACCAAATGGTTTTCACAAAAGCCCGATGCGATGCTTCGCCTTGATGGTTCTACCAAGGTGATTAAGGGAAACAAGCTTGGTTTCAAAACCGCAATTCTCTATTTGGCTCCCTATACCATGTCGGGCACGAACGTGTGCGCCAATGCTTTGTTAGCTAAGTGTTTTGAACCTTGCCTGAAATCGGCTGGCCGCGGCGCGATGAAATCCGTTGAAATGTCGCGCTTGCGCAAAACCCTATTCTTTCTGCAATTCAAAGACGAATGCATTGCCATGATCAAGGCGGAAGTTGCCTTGTTCGAAAAGCGCGCAGCAAAGCAAGGTTTCGTTTTGTTAGTGCGCTTGAACGGGACTAGCGATCTGCGTTGGGAAAATTACGGCATCATGCAAGCCTATCCCAATGTGCAATTCTACGATTATACCAAGCTCGCCAATCGCAAAAACGTACCATCAAACTACGATTTGACGTTTAGCTATTCCGGCGTTCCTGATTTTCAGAAACAAGTCGATTTGGCAATCGCGGCCGGCATGCGATTGGCCGTGGTTTTCCGCAATCGCGCAATGGTCAATTCCATGCTGGCCAATGGCGAATCCTTCCGCGGGCTTCCCGTGGTGGATGGCGACGATACAGACGTCCGGCACATTGACCCGGCATCAAGTGCAGTTGCGCTTTATGCCAAGGGCTTGGGTAAAAAAGACCAAAGCGGATTCGTGGTGGGATGATTGGAGCTTATGCCGTGCGAGCAATCGCACGGCATATGCGGCAATCATGCCGAAAACAGGAAAGGTCAAAACATGGCGTCTTCTATTCATAAGCCCGACGGCGGATTGCAAATTATCTTAGTTGGCAATCCCCGCGATGGTTACCGCGCGTTAGGTCCATTTCGAACCCGCGACGCAGTTGAAGAATACATCGCTCGCGAACCCGCGGATTGCGATTCGATGACAGTCATCCCACTGGAAGCACAAGCCGAATGGAAAGGATTCTAACCATGAAAACGGATCGACAAATAACAGTAGGAGCGCGCGTGGCATACTCGCGGGAGTTTCTACGCAATACCGGACAATTCACCGGATGGGCACCATTCGCCCGCGGCGTGGTGGTGTTGCAGAGCAAGCCGCTCCGCGAAGGAGTCCACATGGTCACAGTGCAGTGGGACAAGGGCAGCAAGCCTAGCAACGTGCTGGATTGCAACCTAGTCCGCGAGGATCGAATCCATCTGGAAGCAGTGTGATCGCAGTGCATGCCGCGCGCTTGCGCGCGGCATGAGCGGCAATCATGCCGAAAACAGGAAAGGTTAGAACATGACACTTGAGCAAATCACATTTCGCGACTTGCAGTGTGCGGTTCAAGATATCCAAAACGCAATTCGCGTTCACCACGAATCGCTTGAACACCTTGAACATCAAGTCAGAGCATTAGCTGTCGCCATGCGAACCTATCAAGGGAGCGCGCCATGACACTCGCAGAAATCAAAGCGGCCGTGTTGCGTGGCGACACCGTGCATTGGGCCAGCGATATCTATCGCGTGGTGCATGACAACGTGGGGCAGTGGCTGATCCATTGCACCATGAACGACCACTACATCGGCCTGACCTGGCAAGACGGCGTGACCATGAACGGCCGGGAAGATCAATTTTATCTGAAATCTAAGCCCAAGCCGTCACCCCAGGAATTGGCAATCGACCGGGCCATTGCCGCATCTGGCCGGCACGGCCAGCCGATAAACCCCCAGGAAGCGCGCCAAATCAAACGGCTGATCAAGGGTCGACACCGCCCAGATAGGGGCCAGGGGGTGAAGCCGTGACCAAGGAACGCTTTATTGAGGGTTTGGCTGCCCTCGGCACCAACATCAGCACGGCGCACCGTCTGTTGGGCATGGGCAGGTCAACCATCTACCGCATGGCGGACGGTAGCTCGGACGTGCCCGAAGTCGTGGCCAGGCTGATGGACATGTACGAGAAGTTTGGCGTCCCGGAGGAGCATCGCCAATGAGACAGCGCCTGCTCAACGCCGCAACCTTGATTGCCGTGGTACTCGCCTATGGCGCAATCCTGCACTATGGCTCGCCGGCATCGAAGCCTAAACCGCCACCACCAACGGAACACCAGTTGCAAATGCTCCGCTGTAAAATCATCGGCGACATTTGCAACATCTGATAGCGCGCGAGGCCGGCCAGGAATGCGCCTGGCCGGGGGATAGGCCGGCCGGATGGCCGCCCGGATCCAAACCCGAAACCCCAGACCCAAACGGTTTTAGTCAGCGTGGCTGGCGCGCAAGCGTATATTTACACACATACATGTATATACACACATATATCACATATATGGGTCTATGGGTCTGGGTATAATATACCCTATTGATACCATTAGGTTTTTTCAAAGACCCAAATCCAGACCCAAACCAGACCCAAACCCGAAACCAACCCGGCGGCCTAGCCTCGCGGCAGCCGCGCTACTTTTCCCCTGAAGTTTCATCGCCGCCGACAGTGCCGAAGCCTGCCCGCCGCATCTCCGCGGCCATATCCTCGGCGCTGCCTGGCTCGCCGCTTTTCAGCCGCCGCTCGGTTGCGCGCACCATCTCCGCGGCCGCTTCCTTGCTACCAAGCTTTGACCCGGCGTAGCCGATCCAGCAATACACCCGCTGCCGGCCCTGGCCGGGTAGTTCCACCCGGATATCGATGTCGCTCGGTGCCTCGGTGGTGGCGCGCCGCACTTGGGAGCGGATCATGCCGGTGAGGTTGGCGCCATCGCCGGCATCCATATGCTGCGCCACCGCGGCCGCAATTTGCGGCCGGGTAAACAAGCCGGTTGCGCCGACGACCCGGCGCACATCGGCCAGGGCGTCATCGAACTCGCTGCGGCTCATCGCCTGCATGCGGGTCTTGGTGAGCGTTTTTAAGGGTGCATAGGGGTCGAAGGCCGCCAGGTCGCTGGATTCGAGCCAGCGGCCAAGCTCGGCGATATTGGCGGGGTTCTCCATCCACTCGTCCAGCGCCTGCGCCATCTCCGGTGACATCTGCGCGCCATTGGCGATCGCGGTCACCCGCCGGTCGTTCTCCGGGATCTGCAACGGATCGAAGTTGTTGGAGAACACCAGGTAGCTGGCCGACGAAATAGCCTCGAATGCCGGCCGGCCTTTCGAGGTGAAGGTGCGGAGAACGGGCCGCGGGTCGACGATCTCCTTCAGCCGCTCATAGACTGCGCGCTGCGACGACCATCTCCCGCTGTCGATCGTGTCCTTGGATTCCGACACCACCACCAGCGTGGCGTAGGCGCCCCAGTCGGTGAATACCGCCTGGCCGGACTTGCCGGCAAATAGATCGAAGTCGAGCGGCTTGACGTAGCGCGGCCCCATCAAGCGGGACAAAATCTCCTTCAGCTTGCCGCGGCCGGTGCCGTAGACCGGCCCCTCGACCCCGGCCGCCACCATGACCACGGCGACACCTGGAATGTGCGGGTTGCAGTACTTGTGCGCCAGCCAATCGTAGAACCACTCCCGCTCGGTCTGGTCTGGGATCAGATGCTCCATGAAGTCCAGCCACAGCTGGACGCAGCCGCCGCTCGCCAGGTGCTGCGGTCGCCGGTAGGTGTTCTTGAACACCTCCTCGCCCTCGGCGTAGAGCGGGAAATTCTTGTCCGGCCGCATCCGCACCCCAGCCACGGACAGCCGCTTGGCGTTCATCGCCCAGGCCGCGGTGGCGAAGATCCGTATGGGCTTGCCCCGTTCCTTGTGCTTCTCCTCCTCGGACCAGGACATGTATTCCATCCTGAACGCTTCGAACCCCACCAGGCAATTGGCGCTCGGCTCGTACAGCATCACCACGCTGTTGGCCCGCATGTCCCAGCCATGGGTGCGCAATAGCCAGAACGCCTTCTCGCTGAATGGCGCCGCCTCGCCCGGCTTGGCCGGTATCTCTCTGGTTGTCGGTTGCATCGGTCGCCTCCCTAAAGATGTTTGAAATCGCGCATCAATTCGCGCAATTGCTGCTGAAACTCGCTGTCTTCGTCCGGCGCCAGCTTGGCCCAGCGGTGCGAGACGCCGGTTTTGGTGTCCCAAAGGGTTAGGCCAACGCTGCCGGATATATTCACCAATACCCGGTCATTGGTCTTGGACTGCGGATCCCAGATATTCGCGTAAGCCTTGATTCTACGGGTGCCGGCGCGCTTTTCCAGTTCATTGAGCGCAATCCGCTCGCCGTCCGATAGCACCAAGACATCTTCGGGTTTCAGGTCGTAGATATGCTCGCCCGGACGATGCTCGCGCGGGATTACGATCTGTTCCAGACCTAATCCGCTCATCACTCGCTCGCACTCGGCAATCATCAGCGGGATATCCGCTTCGGGAAACCACGGTAATTGGTCCAGCGGCACCTCGGTGATCGAGCGCCCCTGGTAGCCATAGATCCGGCCCGGCGAGTGATAGCCATGCACCGCGACGTAGCGTTTGTCGTTGCCGGCGAAGTACTCGACCAGGTGCGGCTTATCCTCCGGCTTCGGCCCCGACTTGAACCGTGCCGTCCACAGCCGCTTGCGCGCCGTGGCCACCTGCCCGATCAAAGCGAGCGTGGTGCCGCCGGAGGTCCGGCGTAGGCACTCGGCCATGAAGTCCGGCCAGCGCCGCGCCAAGGCGCCGAGCAGCGCCTGCCGCACCGCCAGATCGCGCACGTCCAGGTCGATCACAAAGGCCGTGCTGTGGAACATGCGGATGCCGGCAGCCCGGCCGCGCCACTGCGCGATCGCCGCGTCGTCGTTGGGCTGGCTTGGCCAGCCGCGGAACGGCCCGTCGCGGCCGCGCAGCGGTATGACATCATAGCCGTTGTCGCGGATCCGCCGCCATATCTCGCGGTAGGCGTGGATTGGCTTCGGCTGCAATTGTTCTGCTTGCGCCGCCGGCTCGGATTGGTAAAACTTGTTCACACTGCATGTCCTTTCAGGGATGACTGGGCTTCAGATAAGGCCGGGGAGGATTGCCACCTCCTCGGCCTTTAGCTTTTCAGCAAGCGATCAATATCCTCTTGGTTCTTCACCACTGCAATCGCTAGCCCTAGTGTGTCGAACCGGGCATGCCACAACATCTGGTGGGTCGTGGTTCTGCCACCGCGCGGCCGCTTCACCTCGACGAATATGACCCGGCCGCCCGGCAGCACCACCAGCCGGTCGAAGAACCCACGATGTCCTATGACCGTGGTTTTGATGCACTCGCCGCCCAGCGCCTCGACCCGCTCGCGCAATTGCCGCTCGATCGCGTTCTCTCTCACAGATAATTTGACAGCCATGACGATCTATGTCCTGATACGCGCTGCAAACAGATTAGAAGAGAAGAGAATAGGAAACGATAATGGCGCTGCACTCCAATCTTGTCGGCGGCTCGACCGCCGATCGCATGTTGCACTGCCCCGGCAGCTTCAAGCTGTTGCAGCGCATTCCAGAGCAAGCCGCGATCTCCAGTGAATATGCCAACTACGGTTCGGCAATGCACACGGTGATGAATGCGTTGCTGGTTAAATATGGCCAGGAGGTTTTACCCGACGACCCGGACGACATGATCGACACCGCGCGCAGTTTGCTCGGCGTTATATTCCTCGATCGCGTTCTAGAGCAGCATCATCTCGACGATTCGATAATTCCAGCGATCAATAATCTTTACGATTTGATGGACGAGTATGGCGGCGGTTTTGTTGTGGTCGCCAACGAACTGCAAGTGAAGTTTCCCTCGGTGCCGGGCGCCTACGGCACCTGCGATTTGCTGCTGGCGAACAGCAAGACAGTGTTGATGGCGGATTGGAAGTTTGGCCAGGGCGTGGCGGTTCGCGCTGTCTATAAGGACGAGCAAGGTGAGCGGGTTAACCCGCAATTGATGTTTTATTTCGCCGGCGCGATGGAGACATTGGCGGCCAAGATCTTCCATGGCAAGCGGTTGGCGGTCGCGATCATTCAGCCGCGCACCAGCGAGCCGCTGACGCACACTCAGGTCACCCGCACCGAAGTGAATATGTTCATCGAGGACATGGACCAAGCGATCGTCAAAGCACTGAGCAAGAACCCGCCGCTGCAAGCCGGCGAGCATTGCCGCTGGTGCCCTGCGCGGCCGTTCTGCCCGGAGCATACTGGCGCGTTGTTTGAATTATCCGAGCTTGGCGCGGCGCCGGCGCGGCCGGTCCCGGCCAACACCGACAACGGCGAGTACGGTGTGTTTTTGGCGAAAGCCAAACGGCTGGCCGACATGGCGGCGGGGTATAAGAAACAAGTCGACGAGCAGGTTCATTCTTATTTGGAGAACGGTGGCATCGTGCCGGGCTGGAAGCTCAAGCAGCAGACCAAGCTGCGCCAGTGGATCGACAGCGACACCGTTGCCTTCAATTTGAAGCGGCTGGGTTTTGCCGACGAGGACATCTGGCAAGAGAAGTTGCAGACATTCGGTCATACCGACAAGGTCGCCAAAAAGCTCGGCGTCAAGATCCCCGACACCTTGCGCTACACCCCAGAGACTGACGAAACCGTCATTGCGCCGGACAGCGACCCGGCGCCACGCATCGATCGCGCCAAGGCTGCGACCGAGTTGATGGATGCGCTCAAGCAAATTGCGTCACAACGATAATTGCGACGCAAACTACGCCGGCTCGATCGAGCCGGTGCCATGAACAGGAGAGGATAGATTATGAATGACATCGTAAAGCGAAGCTTAGGCTCGACTGCGCTCACTGAAGACCTCGCCAACCGGCTGCTGGCCGGGATCGAGGAATCGCAGGCCACCACCAACGTGCCCGGCGGCGGCAAGGATCTGATCAAGCTTGGCAAGGCCGACGGCCTTTGGACCATCGGCCAGGCCGACGACCCGATGCAGGTCGGCTCCAACTGGGCGATCAACCTCTTATCGATCTGCCACGGCTATGTCTGCTGGTCGCGTTACGAGGGGACTAGGAAGAACGAGCGATTGGGCGAGGTGATGTGCCCGATGTCGGAGCCGAAGCCGAAAAAGCCGGACCCGATCGAGGGCTTTCCGTTCGCCGAGCAGCGCAGTTTTGAAGCTGTGTGTCTGAACGGCGAGGATGCCGGCGTCGAGGTGCAGTTCAAGAACAGCAGCGGCGGCACCTTGAAGGGGTTCGACAGTCTGGTGAACGAGATCAAGGCGCAGCTGCGCAAGAACCGCGCCTATCCCTGCCCGGTAATCCAGTTCAAGTCGGAGCGGTACAAGCATGCCGACTACGGCTGGATCAACAACCCGATCTTCGAAGTGGTCGGCTGGGCCAACTTCAACGGCGAGCTGGAGGGCGGCGCGACGTCGCCGGATCCCAAGCCGGCTCCGGCCAGCAACGGCCGGCCGGTCAAGCCGCCGCTGGTGGCGGACGCGCCGTCGACCGCGCCGGATGACGAGCCGGCGCCTGCGCCGGCCCGCGCGTCCGGGCAGCGCCGCCGCCCGGCGCCACCGCTCGGCTAAATCCTTCAGTAGGGGGGTGGCTAATACCCACCCCCTATTTTGGCCACCCCTTCCCCCTCATCCCAGGGAATGCCTTGCCATGCTCACACGCGCCGCTCACCGGGCCAGACTGCGCAAATTGCTGCTCGACGCCCACCCGGAGTGGCGCGGCCGGCTCTGGATCAACAAGGAGAGCGTAACCGTGCGCGGGCTGGGCTGCGCCTGGGTTTACCCAGGGCCGGCAAGGCCCTGGGTTTACCCAGGGGATACGTGGACGCCCGAACACGAAGCCCGCAATGTGCTGTTTGAGTTCGATGACATGATCGAGCAAATGGCCAAGCCGCTATGCCCGAAGTGTGCCGGCAAAGGCTGCCGGTCATGTCTGTTTTCGGGGCGTGTGCGATGACCGCCCGCACCTTCGACACCAACAACATTTGCTGGTTCGACTTCGAAACGAAGTCGGGCGAAGACCTGCAAAAGGCCGGCGCCACCCGCTACGCCTGCGATGACGATGCCGCGGCGATCATCCTGACTTATGCGGTCGGCCACCAGCCAACCAAACTGATCCTGGCGCCGGAGCCTGGCGCGCCACTGAGCTGGCACCACCTGCCGCTGGATTTCACTGAGTTCTACCAGCGCGCCTGGTACGACGACGGCGTGTTCGCCGCGTTCAATGCCGGATTCGATCGCGCGGTGTGGAATTTCGCGCTGCGAAACGCCCCGCCATTGCGGCCGGACATGTGCATCGACCCTTCGGTGCAGGCCACTGCCGCGGGCTTGCCGCCAGACCTGGCTGGCGCCTGCAAGGCCAGCGGCTCGACGCTCAAGGTCGAGGACGGCGGCGCCTACATCAAGCTGTTCTGCCTGCCGGATTCGACGGCGACCCCACGATCGCACCCGGCGCAATGGCGGCTGTTCTGCGCCTATGCGATCGGCGACATCGACGCCATGCGTAGCTTGTTCCTACGGACGCGCCAGCTGCCGGAGCGGGAGTGGCAAGAGTATTGGGCGGCCGAGGTCATCAACGACCGCGGCATTGGCGTCGATGTGAAGTTCGCCAGGAAGGCGGCTCGGCTGGCCGGCACCGCTAAGACCCGCGGCGGCGACGAGCTGCGCGAGATCACCGACGGCGCCGTCACCAGCGTCACCCAGGTCAAGCCGCTGATCCAATGGCTGCGCCGCCAGCTGCCGGGCGACGGCGACGGTATGAAGATCCTGACCAAGCGGGAGGAAGAGGAGGATGAGGAATCCGGCGTCATCACCAAGCCAGCCAAGTACAGCCTGACCCGCTCCCGGATCGAGAAGCTGATCCCCTACTGCACGGCGATAGGCCACCACCGGGCGCTGCGCGCGCTCCAGATCCGTTTGTACGGCGGGTCGACCACTCCGGCCAAGTATTCAAAAATTCTCGCCCAGCAGGTCGATGAGGTCATTTACGGGCAGTATGTCTTTAACGGCGCGCCGCAGACCGGCCGGTTTTCTTCCCGTGGCGTCCAGATCCAGAACCTGGCGCGGTCGTTTCTACCTTATGAGCATGAGGCGATCGATGAGATCCTGTTTGGCATCGATTACGACGGCCTGGCCCGGCTTGGCGACGCCACGCCGGTGCTGCGCAAGCTGGCGTTGCTGATTCGCCCCACTTTTGTTGCCGGTGACGCGAATCAGTTCGTGGTCAGCGACTTCGCGCAGATTGAGGCGCGAATATTGCCGTGGCTGGTCGGCCCACAATCCGAAGGCGCCCTGAAGCGGTTGCAGATCTTCCGCGATATCGACGCCAACCCCTCGCTGCCGGACCTCTACACCCGCACCGCCGCCGCCATGTCCGGCGTTGCCGTGGCAGAAATCAGCAAATCGCTACGGCAGCGTGGCAAAGTCGCCGAGCTGGCACTGGGCTTCGGCGGCGGGGTCGGCGCCTTGGCCAACATGGGCGCCAATTACGGCCTCTACCTGCCGGAACATGAAGCCAAGGAAGCGGTCGCGCAGTGGCGGCAGGCCAATCCCTGGTGTGTCCGGTTCTGGGGCAAGCACGACGAGGATTCTTCCTATGGCCTGTGGGGTGCCGCCAACCGGGCGCTTGAGCAGCCAGGCCAGCCCCAGGTCGCCGGCCGGCTGACCTACATCTACATGCCGCAGATCCTCAAAGGCACGTTGTACTGCCAGCTGCCGTCCGGCCGGTGCCTGGCCTACCGCGGCATCAAATACGAGACGGTCGACGAGCTGGACGACGACGACAAGGTCATTGGCCAGTCGGTCCAGTTGCGGTTCTCCAGGGGCTACGGCCGGTCCAAGATCTGGCATGGCACCCTCACCGAGAACGTGGTGCAGGCCACCGCCGCTGACATTCTGCGCGGCACCTTGGCGCGGCTGGAAAAGACCGATCTGCCGGTGCGGCTCCACAGTCACGATGAAATTTTGGTCGAGGTGCCGGAAGATCGCGCCGAAAGTGCCGTGGCTATGCTGCGCGGGATCATGCGCGAGGGTTTCGACTGGACCGACGGCCTGCCGCTGATGTCGGAGGAAACCATCCAGCCGTATTATTCCAAGTGGGAGGGTAAGTGATGCGCGCGCAAACCAATGTGCGCCCGCTGCCGCCCGGAGTGCGCAGCCGGCTCGACAAGCTGATGTTGATGCTCGGCTCCACCCACGATGGCGAGCGGGCATCCGCCGCCGGCCTGATCACCAGCCTGCTGAAAGAGAACGGCCTGGATTGGCATGACGTGGTCGGCTCGATCGGCCAGCCGGCGGGACGTTCGTATGCGCCACCTCCACCACCACCGCCGCCCAAGCCGAAGCGCGATCCCGGCATGAAGTACATGACCGCGACCGAGCTGCGGCAGCTGGTGCAGATTATTCTGCGCAGCCCGCTCAACGATCGCTCGCGCGGCTTTCTCGCCGGCTTGATGGACCGCGCCGACATCTACGACGAGGTTTTGTTTTCCGACAAGCAGTGGATCTGGATCCGTGATCTGGCGAGAAGGGCGGGTGCGATATGAGTGAGCGTAGCAATGAGAGTTCAGCTCAACGCGCCAAGCGGGCAGGCATGGCGCAAGTTGAAGCTAATGCTAATTCATTATGGATCGAGTTCATGGTCGACCTGGTCTGGGATGTGTGCCGGGTTAAAGCGATGTTCACTGTCGACGATGTCTATGATCTCTACTTCGCAATTCCGGCACACCGTCGACCAG
>Ga0210380_10000806_pt1 | contig 13066 bp, 13 predicted proteins | sample PLM4_5_coexredo_FD_155476 | JGI IMG/M metagenome (GOLD analysis project Ga0210380, IMG submission 155476) | Groundwater sediment microbial communities from an aquifer in East River, Colorado, USA - PLM4_5_coex redo | ecosystem: Environmental > Terrestrial > Soil > Riparian zone | place: USA...
GTCATTCAGGATCGTGATGGCTTTCAGGACATTGTCGTAGTTCTGGAGAGGCTCGCCCATTCCCATCAATACAACGCTGAATCGGGGTGAAATGCCGATGCGGGCGAGCAGGACAACCTGCGAGACGATTTCACCTGCGGTGAGATTGCGTGTGAGGCCGAGAAGTCCCGTAAGACAGAACGTGCAGGCAAGAGCGCAACCGACCTGGGAAGATACGCAGAATGTGAGACGGTCTTCACCCGGAATGATGACGGATTCGATCATTTCACCATCTTCGAGGCGGAGGAGAAATCGCTGCGTTCCGTCTTCGGATTGAAAGGAGCGCACGATTGTGGGGAGGTTGGTAGCGAATGGTGCGGCGTCGGTGAAGTGGTTTAGGTAAACAGATTTGAAAAGGTCCGATGCCTGTCGTGCGCTACCAACCCTTTGCGCAACTTCCGACCGGGTGAACTCGAAGAAAGATCCCTCGCCCGAAGGGAGAGGGTGGCCCGAAGGGCCAGGCGAGGGGTACCGAAACAGTTTCATTTCAAAGTATTGTACCCCTCACCCGGCCGCCCAGCTATTGATGGTGCACCCTCTTCCTTCGGGCGAGGGATCCTGCTTTGTTCCCGTCCCTATACTTTCAGGATTTCCTGTTCTTTGCTCTGGGCAACAGCTTCCAGCTTGTGAATGAACTCATCGGTCAGCTTCTGAACTTCGTCGAGCGATTTCTTCTCTTCGTCTTCGGAGATCAGCTTTTCCTTAAGCTGTTTCTTCATGAACTCATTGCCGTCGCGTCGAATATTGCGGACCGCCGTTCGGTGGTCTTCGAGAACCTTGTGGACATGCTTGGCCAGAGTTTTGCGGCGTTCTTCCGTCAATGGTGGAACCGGTATACGAACCATTCGGCCATCATTGGATGGATTCAATCCGAGATCGGAAGCTCGAATCGCTTTTTCCACGGGTCCAACCAGAGAAGCATCGTACGGTTGAACGGTAATCAGCGTCCCGTCCGGCGTGCCGAGCTGTGCCACCTGATTGATGGGCGTTGGTGTGCCGTAATAGTCCACCATGATGTTGTCGAGAATGGAAATCGACGCACGTCCTGTCCGGATCGTGGCAAGTTCCTTACGGAGGTCGTCGACGGCTTTCTCCATGCGACGTTTGATTTGTACGATTTCTTCCTTAGCGGTCATGTTGGCCTCGCTTGATCAATACACCATTGAACCGATTGGTTCTCCCATAATTACGCGTTTGATATTGCCACTGGTTCGGATGTTGAACACGATAATTGGAACCTTGTTGTCCTTGCACAACGAAATTGCCGTCGTGTCCATCACTTTGAGTTCCTTCGTCAGAACATCGATGTATGAAATTTTCGGTAGGAATGTCGCGTCTTTCACCTTTACCGGATCGGCGCTGTAAATCCCGTCGACCTTGGTGGCTTTCAAAATAACTTCGGCCTTGATTTCCATGGCGCGGAGCGCAGCGGTGGTGTCGGTTGAAAAATAAGGGTTACCCGTTCCCGCAGCAAAAATCACGACGCGCTGCTTTTCCAGATGGCGAATGGCGCGGCGCCGAATGTACATTTCGGCGACCTGCCGCATTTCGATGGCGGACTGCACCCGCGTATGAACTTCGAGTTTTTCGAGGGCGTCCTGAAGGGCGAGCGCGTTGACGACGGTAGCCAGCATCCCCATGTGATCCGCGGAAACGCGATCAAAACCCTGTGCGCTGGCGGCAAGTCCGCGGAAGATGTTTCCACCACCGATGACAATGCCGATTTCGACACCCAGATCATGAATGTCCCGGATCTCCGTGGCGATTCGCTGGACGATCTGAGGGTCGATACCGAACCCCTGCTCGCCCATCAAAGCTTCACCGCTGAGCTTCAATAGAACCCGACTGTACCTGGGCGCTTCCACTTCCTCTATTTCCACGGTCACGTCCTTCCTGCCGGGCTTACTCGCCGAGCGCCTCCCGAACATCTGCAGCAAGATCGGTAGAGCGTTTCTCCAGGCCTTCGCCGGTTTTGAAACGAACGAATCGTCTCACTTGAATTTTTTCGCCGATCCTGGCGACCAGGCCGGTGATGAACTGCTCGACGGTCTGCTTGTCGTCTTTAACAAAGGGCTGATCATAAAGGCAAACCAGCTTGTAGTAGTTCCCCAGCTTCCCTTCGACGATCTTGTCGATGATGGCCTGGGGCTTCCCGGGGGGAACCTGACCGGCCGCGATATCTTTTTCACGGGCGATTTCCTCGGCGGGAACATCTTCACGCCGCACATAAAGCGGACTTTGAGCTGCAATGTGCATGGCGATGTCTTTGACCAGCGAACGAAAGTCGTCGCTGCGGGCCGCGAAATCGGTTTCGCAATTCACTTCGAGGAGAACACCGAGTTTCTCTCCCATGTGGATGTAGTGACCGATCATGCCTTCGGATGCGATGCGCGTGGCCTTCTTCTCTGCGGACGCCTGACCTTTTTTCCGAAGGACGACGATGGCCGCTTCCATATCGCCGCCGGATTCGGTCAGCGCCTTTTTGCAATCCATCATTCCCGCGCTCGTCTTCTCGCGAAGTTCCTTCACCATCTGTGGGGTAATATCCATGAATCCAATCTCCGTGACACAAAAATGGCCCCCGCTACCCCAGTCCAGACTTTCGGGGCAGAGGGGGCCTGACGTTCTTAATTACAACGTTGCTGAAGCTTCGCTTGCCGCTTCAACCGGCCCTTCTCCGGAAGCAGAGGGTTCGTTGCGCTTCACGCGAGTCCGCTCGCGAGGGACGCCACCTTCCGTCTGCTGATCGTCTCCACCAGCGCTGCCGGACTGATCCTTCGAAGCCTGTTTCGCCGAGGCGGCATCGCGCATGGCGGCCTGGCCTTCGATGGCCGACTCCGAAATCTTCGACGTGAAGAGACGGATGGCGCGCAGGGCATCGTCGTTGCCGGGAATCACATAATCGACAAAGTCGGGATCGCAATTCGTATCGACGATCGCAACCACGGGTATTCCAAGCCGGCGCGCTTCGGCAACGGCGATCTGTTCGTTGTTGGAATCGATGACGAATATCGCGTCGGGCAGACGCGGCATGTCTTTAATCCCGGAAAGATTCTTTTCCAGTGATGTGCGTTCGCGCTCCAGCCGGGTGATTTCCTTCTTGGGAAGGACTTCGTATCGGCCATCGGTCGCCGTCAGATCGAGTTCTTTCAAACGCTTGATGGATTTCTGAATCGTTAGAAAGTTGGTCAGAAGACCGCCGAGCCACCGCTGGTTCACAAAGAACATGTTGCAGCGCCGTGCTTCTTCGGCAATCGCGTCCTGAGCCTGCCGCTTGGTTCCGACGAACAGGATGATTTTGCCCTGAGCCGTAAGATCCGTAACGAACTGGGTGGCTTCCTTGAAAAGACGGAGAGTCTTCTGCAGATCGATGATGTAGATGCCGTTCCGTTCCCCATAGATGTATTGCTTCATCTTGGGATTCCAACGTTTGGTCTGGTGGCCGAAGTGTACGCCGGCCTCCAATAGTTCCTTCATTGTGATAGACGCCAAAAAAACCTCCTGTTGCAGGTACCCTGGAAAAACCTTCGCCAGCAGGGAGGCGATCCCTGCTGGCGAAAATGACTGACTTTAACGTTTCGAGAACTGGAAGCGCTTTCGAGCTCCCGGTTGACCATACTTCTTGCGTTCCTTCATTCGAGGATCGCGCCTTAAAAATCCTGCTTTCTTCAATGCCGGCCGCAGCTCAAGGCTGAACAGGCAAAGCGCCCGTGCAACTCCATGCTGTGCGGCTACCGCCTGTCCGCGCATTCCACCACCGGCAACGGTAATGACTGCATCGAACTTGGCAACGGTATCAGATGTCACCAAAGGCAGCTTCACCAGCATGCGGTCCATTTCGTCGAAGAAATAAGTTTCGAATGGCCTGTTATTGACGGTGACTTTGCCCGATCCGGGCCTGAGGAAAACGCGTGCAGTGGATGTCTTTCTGCGCCCTGTTCCGTAGTGCTGAACTAAATTCAAATCTCCTCCAATTACCTGATGGTCCGCTGACTTATACGGTCAGCGCTTCGGGCCGCTGAGCCTCGTGCGGATGTTGTGCCGCCGCATAAACCTTCAAACGTTTCACCATCCGTTTGCGCAACTTGTTCTTTGGAAGCATGCCGGTGACGGCTTCGAGAATCACATTCTCGGGCTTCGTATCCATAACCTTGCGCGCCCCGATCTCTCTCAGACCGCCGGGATACAGGGTGTGGTGCCGATACACTTTTTGATCCAGCTTCTGGCCGGTCAATTTAATCTTGTCTGCGTTAATGATGACAACATGATCCCCGGTTACCAGAAACGGGGCATAATGAGGGCGGTGTTTCCCAGAAAGGATGGTTGCCACCTTGGTGGCCACACGGCCGAGTACTTGACCCGCAGCATCGATCAAGTACCATTTGTCCAATGCGGACACTTCGTCCGCCGTCATGAATCGAGTAGACATGCTCTGTTCCTCTCCGAGACCGGTTGGCAAAGCTTTGATAGTATAGGAGCCTCATAGTCATGTCAAGACGCCATCTCCTTATTCTTGTAGCTCTAACGTCCACCCTGACGGTTTGCGCGAGTCCACAGGTTCCAGCCTCGAACCTCCGCTCCCTCTTAATAAAGGACGACATTCAACAGGTCGAAGCGGCTCTCCTTCGTGCTCCCCGCACCGCCGAGACCCTCGCGTACCAGGGAGAAGTCGATTTCCGTAAAGGAAACTTCGAAAAGGCCCGGTCTTCATACCAGGCGGCAATCCAGATGAACGAGAAAACGCCTCGGGCGCATTTCGGCATGGGTAAGCTGGCCATGGCCAAAGTGAAATCGAAGGAAGCCCTGGCCTCATTCAGACGCGCAATTGCGCTGGATCCGACAGAACCCCTGTACCACTTCTTCGCCAGTGAAGCCGCCGACCTGGAGAAGAACACGGCGGAGAGCAAAAAGCATCTGGAAGAGTACGTCCGGCTGGACCGTCACGACGATGAAGACCGTCTGACGCAGGCCAAAGCCGGACTGGCTGTGATGGCGGCATTTGGAAACAAGGAATATGGCGTCGTGAAGGCTCCGGTGCAACCTGCGCCGATTCCCTTGCGAAAGTCGCTGAACCTGATTTTCGCGGATGTGAAGATCAATGGGAAGGGCCCGTATAACTTCGTCGTCGATTCGGGGGCATCGCAGACCGCACTGAGTGAAAAAGTGGCAAGGGAGATTGGACTGAAGGTCATTACAACAACCGTCATGCTCGGCATCGGCGGTTCCGGTAAAACAAGTTCCAATATTTATCGCATCGATCAATTGCAGATCGGTGAAGTTTCGGTGAGCGACTTGCCGGTTGGAACCTTTGACGATCCTCTGATCAGCCAGATCGCCGATGGGATTATCGGAACATCGATGCTTGCGGACTTCATCATCACGGTCAATTACCCCTCCAGCCGCATCGAACTCACACATCAGCCCATCACCACCGCCGATGCAATTCCGATCTGGTGCGTCAACAACATGCTTCTGCTACCGGCAGAAGCCAATGGGAAGCCCGGCAATTTCATCGTCGACACAGGTGCCATAGCAACAGTGCTTTCGCTGGAAATGGCAAACGCCATGGGCATCAATGAAAAGACTCCCGGAGCCGCGGTGGATCTTGGAATCGCTGGAGTGGGGGGAGCCCAGGGCATCACGTTGTTGCTTCCACAAGTGACGATGAAGACGATGCGCCAATCCGAAGTGTTGAGCCAGGCGCTTGCTATCGATCTAAAGGCGATATCCAAAATGTTAAGTACAGAAATATCCGGCGTCGCCGGATTCGATTTTCTCAAGAACTACAAGCTCACACTCGATTACTACAAAGCCGAGATTCATCTGACGAAGTAGAATAATCGTCAATGAGCACGGAGCGGCGAAATCCCAATTCTGTCGACATCGATCTGTTTCCGACAGAGCGAATACTGAAAATCATCAACAGCGAAGACGCAACGGTCACGGCGGCGGTGTCCTCCGCGATCCCTGAAATCGTAAAGACCATTGACCTCGCCGTGAACTCCATCCGGAGCGGCGGTCGAATGATTTACGTCGGTGCGGGAAGCAGCGGTCGAATGGCAATCCTGGACGCTGCAGAATGCCCTCCCACATTCAGCTCTCCTCCGGAATGGGTTCAGGCCATCATCGCCGGCGGAGCAAAAGCCATCGGTCAGGCCGTCGAAGGTGCCGAAGACAGCCGCGAAAAGGGCGCAGCCGATCTCAAGGCAAAGAAGGTTGCATCCAACGATCTGATCATCGGGCTTGCCGCCGGAGGACGCACGCCTTACACCCATGCCGCCCTGGAATATGCCAGAAGCGTGAATGCGAAGACGGTTGCCATTGTTGCCGTGGCGGATTCGCCAATGTCGAAATCCGCAGACATTGTCATCTGCACGCCTGTTGGCCCGGAAGTTATCTCCGGATCTTCGCGCATGAAGGCCGGTACGTCGCAAAAGCTCGTGCTGAACATGATCAGCACGGCAACCATGATCCGCCTGGGAATGACGTACAGCAACTGGATGATCAACGTCAACATGACGAACGCAAAACTGCAGGAACGCGGCGTCCAGATATTGCGCGAAATTCTCGGAGTCAATGCGGAAGAGGCGAAGAAACTGTCGGAAGCCAGCGACGGAAAGCTCAAGCTCGCCGTGATCATGGGCACGCTCGGATGCAATCGAAAGGAAGCGGAGAAACGACTCAACGAAGGCGGCGGCAACCTTCGCAAGGTTCTGGGGCATCTGGGTAGCGGGCGTGAGTGATCGCGTCCTTGTCGTCGACGCCGGCTCGATTCTGAGTCCCGCCCACAAATTCTCTCCGGGCCGCATCATCATTCGCAATGGCAGAATCGAAGCCGCAGGATTGGTTTCGGACGTTCGTCCGCCGGATGTGGCCGAACATATCGATGCGCGGTCGTTTACGGTCGTTCCGGGATTCATTGACCCCCATATCCACGGATGTGCCGGTGCCGACGTGATGGACGCGTCCTCCACATCCATGAATACAATCAGCCGCACACTGGCGAGCCATGGAACGACGTCGTTTCTTCCAACAACGGTTTCCGCATCGCCGGAAATACTCGGCAACGCGCTGGATCGGCTCAGCACACTCCTTCATGAATCATTCGATGGCGCAAAGCCTCTCGGAATTCACCTGGAAGGCCCGTTCATCAGCACACAGAGACGAGGCACCCATCGCGAAAACAACGTGCGGCTTCCCGACCAGACGCTGCTTTCCGACTGGATTACACGTGCCCATGGAACACTGAAACTCCTGACAATGGCTCCGGAACTGGACGGCGCTACGGCTGCTGCACGGTTTGCCAGGGCTTCCAGTGTGACTGTGGGTATGGGGCATTCGAATGCGTCCTTTGATGAGGCGGCGGCGGCGGTCGACAACGGGACGCATTATGCCGTTCATACCTTCAACGCCATGCGCGCATTCGGCCATCGCGACTCCGGGATAATCGGGACGGTGCTTTCCGATGATCGTGTCTTTGCTGAAATCATTGCCGATGGAATTCACGTCAGTCCGGAAGTCGTACGCATATTTGCCCGATCCAAGGGGCGAGAGCGGATACTCCTTGTCACCGATGCCATCAGTGCAACGGGCATGCCGGATGGAATATACAGTCTCGGCACGGACACGGTTCAGGTCCGCGGCGGAGTCTGCCGCGACGACGAAGGCCGACTTGCGGGAAGTACTTTGACTCAGGATGCCGCCCTAAGAAATTTCATCGCATACAGCGGCATGCGTCTGGATGACGCATTGTTTGGCCTTACACTGAATCCGGCACGCGCGCTGAAACTGGAAGGCCGAGGCTGCATTGAACCGGGCGCACACGCCGATCTGGTGATGCTCGACGATGCGCTTCGCGTCATGAAAACAATTGCAGAAGGCCGACTGGTTTATGAAAGGCACTCCTAGGTAATGGACAAGCTCAAGATCACAGGTGGCGCACGCCTTCAGGGACAGGTTCGGATCAGTGGAGCGAAAAACTCGGCTCTCCCGGCGATGGCCGCCTCGTTGTTGACCGCCGACGAGCTGGTTCTGGAAAACATTCCGATGGTGAATGACATTCTCACCACTCGACGCCTCCTGAAGGAGCTTGGAGCGGAAGTGGAGTTCAGCGGCGGCAGCTCGGCCCGCCTGAAAGCGGCCACCATTGGATCGCACGAGGCGCCGTACGAACTGGTAAAGACCATGCGCGCCTCTGTTCTCGTCCTGGGGCCACTGCTCGCAAGGACAGGCAAGGCCCGTGTGTCGCTTCCTGGCGGTTGCGCCATTGGCGCACGTCCGATCGACTTGCACATCAAGGGCTTTGAAAAGCTTGGCGCCACCGTCACCACCGAATACGGATACGTCGAAGCAACCGCAAAGAGGCTGCAGGGCGCCAACATCGTCTTCGAGAAAATCACGGTCACCGGCACGGAAAACCTGATGATGGCGGCGGCTCTTGCGGAAGGTCAGACGACGTTGATAAATGCCGCTTTGGAACCGGAGATTACGGACCTTGCGGATTTGCTCAACAAGATGGGCGCGAAGATTTCGGGTGCCGGCACATCCACCATCACGATCGAAGGGGTTTCGTCATTGCATGGCGCATCGCATTCGATTATTCCAGATCGCATCGAGGCCGGAACTTTCCTTGCCGCGGGCGCGATGACCGACAGCGACCTGGAACTGACCGCGTGCACGCCCGGCCACCTGACGAGCATCATCGAAAAAATGCGGGCAGCTGGCGCCAATATCGAAGAAGTCTCCGGGAACCTGCGCGTGCGGGGTGGCCGCTGGCTGAGGTCTACAGATATCAGCACACACGAGTATCCGGGCTTCGCCACTGACATGCAGGCACAGTACATGGCCCTGATGACCCAGGCTAACGGTATTACTCTGATCACCGAAAACATTTTTGAGAACCGTTTCATGCATGCCAGTGAGTTGGTGCGCATGGGAGCAAACATCCGGATTGACGGCTCACGTGCCGTTGTTGCCGGGAAATCCCGACTGACAGGAGCAAAGGTGATCGCATCGGATCTTCGAGCCAGCGCATCGCTGGTTCTGGCGGGGCTCATTGCGGAAGGTGAGACCATCATCGACCGGATCTACCATCTGGACCGCGGCTACGAAAAGATCGAAGAGAAGCTTCGGGCTGTTGGCGCGCAGATTGAACGGCTGAAATAGTCACGAATGATTCTCGATATCACGCCACTCCGTAAATATCGCGACTACCGGCTGCTGTATACCGGCCAGCTGGTTTCTCTGTTTGGAAGCATGGTGACCACCGTTGCGGTTCCAGTGCAGGTGTACAACCTCACCCAGTCCAGCCTGATGGTCGGATTGCTGGGAACCGTGCAACTGGTTCCGCTGTTCATCTTTGCGCTGCTGGGAGGCGCCTACGCCGACAGCATGGATCGACGCCGGCTTCTCGTAATTTCCGAAATTCTGCTGGCGTTGGGATCTGCTGCCCTGATGATCAACGCACTAATCGCCCATCCCAGCGTCATTCTGATTTTTGTGGTCACCGCAGCGATGTCGGCCTTGAACGGATTCCACCGGCCGGCACTGGATGCGCTCACACCGAGGCTTGTCGAACGTCAGGACCTGCGGGCCGTCGCGGCACTCGGCAGTCTGCGGTTTTCGATCAGTTCCATTGTCGGGCCGGCATTGGGTGGGTTTTTGATCTGGAAACTGGGAATGGCATCGACGTATGCCATCGACGTGGTCTCGTTTGTTGTTTCGCTGATTGCCTTGGCGTCGATTCGTTCGATGCCGGAGAAAGAGAAGTCCAAGGCAAGCCTCGGCAGCATCGCCGAGGGCATGCGCTATGCCATCAGCCGACCGGAATTGATCGGCACGTATCTGGTCGACATGATCGCAATGACCTTCGCAATGCCTATGGCCCTCTTCCCGGCGATGGCCGAAGGATGGGGAGGGCCGGTTGCGGTGGGCTGGCTCTATTCCGCCATGCCCATCGGCGCATTGCTTGCAACACTGTTCAGCGGGTGGACGTCGAAAATCGATCGGCACGGTGTATACGTTGTGATTGGCGCTGCGACCTGGGGCGTCGCCATCATCGGATTGGGATTGTCGCATTCACTGACAGCCGCGCTGGTCTTCCTGGCGATCGCCGGTGCTGGAGACAACATCAGCGTGATTTTCCGTTCGGCCATCTGGAATGAAACCATTCCCAGCGAACTTCGGGGCCGCCTGTCTGGCGTCGAGATGATCAGTTATCTCAGCGGACCTATGCTTGGAAATACACGGGCGGGCTGGGTTGCTTCGATTTCATCCAACGGCTTTTCGATCGTGTCCGGAGGAATCATCTGTCTCGCTGGCGTGCTGGTCTGCATTCCCCTGCTTCCAAAATTCTGGAAATACCACCGCGTGGCATAGAAATAGGGGAACGAGGAAATCCTCTCCTGAAGGGAGAGGGTGCCGCGAAGCGGCGGGTGAGGGGTACAGAAAAGGCACAAGCTCTTTACCCCTCACCCGGCCCTTCGGGCCACCCTCTCCCTTCAGGAGAGGAATTTGTCCCCGCATTCCCCTATTTCTTCAGAACGTTCTCCCTATTGAAAATTTAAACGTCCGATTGCCGATCGTAGATGGGAGGGCTGCCCCTTCGTTCCCCGTTTTCGCGCCAGAATCGTATTCAAGGGTGTAGTCGCCGTTCATCTGCCGGTCGACAAATTCATAAGTAGCGGATTCGTCCTTTCCGCCAATGTGGCGATACGTCCACGTTTCGAAGGGGAATGTGGTGATGGTGCTAGTAAAGTTATTGCCCTGCCCCGTGCCACGGAAAGTGCCCCCTATGGGGTGAGAGACTATTTCATCCGGTGAACCACGCAGGATGTACATCTTGCCGCGATCGGTCCGCGAACCGGGAATTCCAGACTGCGTCGTGAAGTGTTGATTCGCGTAGGCGACCCGCCTGTTGTACTCGTCTCTAAACTCATTTGCTGGAGTGCCTGGAGTGGGATCACGAACGAGCCAGAAATTCATGATGAAATTCTGTCGCTGCTCGTCGTCTCTCATTCGAATGAAAGCGCTTCGTTCTTCGTCGGTGATGATGACCGTAACGTCGTCGAGCCATCTTTGTTGCTCATTCGAAGGTTGAACGGCTGGTTGCGCTGGCGCCTGCGGCGGGACGGCTGGCGAAGCCTGAGCGATTCTATACTCCAGATTCTCGATGGCTTTTCGTTCCTCGTCGGTAGTGACAATCGAAATGTCATCGAACGGCCTTTGTCGTTCGGTTTCCGCCTGAACGGCTGGTGCCGCAGGCGCCTGCGGCGGAGTTCTCGACTGCTGTGCCGCAACAGCAGGTGCGGCGACCTTTAATGCGGCCTCATAGACGGGGACCGGAGAAGCAAGGATGGAAACTATTGGAACTTCGGCCGATTTCGGCATTCCAGCTACGCCTCCAAGAAGTGGACCGACAAGAATTCCTGCTCCGGCAAAGGCAAGCACCAGTTTCTTCCCGAGCGTCAGATTATGCGTTTCACGATTTTCCATAATGGCCTCGATTCGTTTTTTGAGATTGGATCCGGATACTCCGGCTACGCACGCCGGCGCTATCACATACCGTTTGCAAACCTTAAGAATGCCTTCGGCATAGTCGGCGGGTTCGCATCCCAGCTGCAGTACCGCCTCATCGCAGGCGCGTTCCCGCTCATCGACCAATCGTTTCCCCAACCACCAAACCAATGGATGAAACCAGAACGCGGATTGCACAAGCGTGTGCATTGCTGCGGCAAGATTATCGCGTCCTCGCACGTGGCTTATTTCGTGAGCAATGATTGGCCGCAGTTGCGCAGCGTTCAGATGTTGAGCAAGGTCCTCCGGCACCAGAAGGATGGGGCGGAAGATTCGGAAGACTCCTGGTTCGAGACCCGAAGGTGAAGCAAGGATCCGCACTCTTGGGAATTTACCCTGAGACTGAATCCATGGAAGTGAAGCTTCAAACGGCCTGGCGTTCCGCGCTACGCGGGCTACTTGCGACCAGCGGATGAACCACACCATGAACACCCAAACAGCGCCGACGAACCACACGACTGCGACAAGTGGCGCAGGAGAGTGATTCGCAGCTGGCAAAGCCGCCGGAGCAGCAGGCTTCGAAACTATAGCCGGCGACACCGCAAAAGGCTGGCTCATTTGTCGGATGACCACGGGCACTTCGGTTGGTGTGAACTGTTGGACAGGAGTCCAATCCAGAAGACTGCCGATTCCAACGAGGAGTGAAAACGGTACAAGGAATTTCACCGATGCAATCAGCCACAGGCGGTACCGAACGACGGCACGGTTCCTTCGGAACAACAGAGTGAGAGCACCCACGAAAACCATGAAGACCGTGGACTGCCAGATGTGGTTGGCCATGCCGACTCCGAGTTCATTCCAAGTCGGCAGCATGTATGAAGGAATCATCGGCTTATCCTTTCTTCTTCGCGTTCCGAAGCGCCTGCTCCGCTTCGTGCACATCGTCGAGAGTGATCTTCCCCGATTCCACCAGGTGCGCCATGACGGGTTGAATACGCCCACCGAAAAATCCCAGCAGTTCATCAATCAGCCGGCGCTGAACAACATCTCGCGAAAGGCTGGCTTCGAAAATGTGCGCGTTGCTGATCTTTTTTACACGGCGTACGGCCTTCTTCACTTCCATGCGATACACGGTGGTCTGAATCGTTGTATAGGCAGGCCGGCCTTTCAGCGGAAACGTTTCCTGTATCTCGCGAATGGAAGTCGGGCCGAGATTCCATAGCGCTTCCATGATTTGATGTTCCAGTCTGGTCAGACGGCAAAGCCATAACGATCCGTTCTCCTATTCGTGTGTGTCTTTCTACTACAACTGTATGCGTACGGCAAGAAATTCCTGGATTGTCGCGACGGGAAGTTCAGGGAGTCCGGTTTGTTCAGGCGGAAATCTTCAGCTTCTTGACGAGAACCTTGGAATTCCGTCCGCTCTGATCGTATTTCTCACGGCGGCTCGGCGGGAGATCATCGGGGCTGCCTTCAATGAATCCGCCCTTGGATTGGAAGTAGGTGAAGGCCT
>Ga0210380_10000809_pt1 | contig 13028 bp, 14 predicted proteins | sample PLM4_5_coexredo_FD_155476 | JGI IMG/M metagenome (GOLD analysis project Ga0210380, IMG submission 155476) | Groundwater sediment microbial communities from an aquifer in East River, Colorado, USA - PLM4_5_coex redo | ecosystem: Environmental > Terrestrial > Soil > Riparian zone | place: USA...
GCTTCACCGCCGGCGGTTTGGGATTGCCGACGCCATTGAGGTTCATCACCACGCTACCGATGAAGCGGACGATATCGCCGGACTTCTCGACCTCAAGCCGATCGGCGTTGAGGGTGGAGTCCTGCGTGAGCACTTCGACCGGTTTGTTGGACACAACCTCCCCACTGCCGGTATCGACGATGGCTTCGTCGAGATGTACCTCGAAGCCGCTCGAGGATTTGAGGATCACATTACGGTTGAGATTGAGGATGCTGGTCTTGCGGCTATAAGTCCCGGCCTGCGCCGACAAGAAGATCGTGCTCTTGTCCGCGGTCTCGATCTTGGCGCGAACCTCCACCAGCTCGATGATGTCGGGCTTGGTGACGTCCTGCGCTGCGGCCGTGGCGTTCATCTCATACCAGCGATTGTCGCGCGTGTAGCCGCTCAGCTTGGGTGCTTCCATGGTGATCTTGGTTCCGGAGATCACCAGCTTTCCTGCATCGAGCGGCAGCCGGGCGAGAACCTTCATGGGATCGAGCCAGCTGACCAGCATGGTGGCGCCCAGCGTGAGCCCAATCGTCACCGGGATCGCCAACCTCAGGAACCGCACCCGCCGGCTGTGCCGCGCGGCGCGCTGGAACGCACGCCGTTCATCGCGCCGTTCGCTGATGGCGAAGCCGCAACTTCCCGTTCCCTCGAGTGTGGCGGTGGTGGACAGGCGCTCTATCCTCGCGGTCAAACCCAGAAAAGCCGGGAATCCCCCAAATTCGCCTCTGCGGCGACGTTCATATCACGGTTCAAGAGGTTAAAAATCGGCTTGGAATATGGCCCGGTCGCGGCCAAACGTCACGAATGGGCAAAAATGTCCTCGGGTGCCCAGCCGGCGAGGTCCAATTTCGCCCGGTCGGGCAGGAAACGGAAGCAGGCCGCGGCGAGTTCGGTGCGGCCCTCCCGAGCCAGCATAACGTCGAGCTTGTCCTTCAGCGCGTGGAGATGGAGCACGTCGGACGCCGCATAGGCGAGTTGGGCGTCGGTCAGGTTTTCGGCGCCCCAATCCGACGACTGCTGCTGCTTCGACATGTCCAAGCCGAGCAACTCGCGGGCGAGGTCCTTGAGGCCATGCCTGTCGGTGTAGGTGCGGGCCAGGCGCGAAGCGGTCCGGGTGCAATAGACGGGCTGAGGCATGACGCCGAGCGTGTTGAAGATCATGCCGAGATCGAAGCGCGCGAAGTGGAAGATCTTCAGGATCTTCGTGTCGCTCATCAGCGTCTTGAGATTGGGTGCAGAAATGTTGCTCGTCGGAATCTGCACGACATCGGCCGAGCCATCGCCGGGGGAAAGCTGCACCACGCAGAGCCGGTCGCGCCGCGCGTCCAGGCCCATCGCCTCGGTGTCGACCGCGACAGCGCCGCCTGTGTAGTGCGACAGGTCAGGAAGATCGCCGCGGTGCTGCCGGATGGTCATGAAATGATTCTCTAATGTGCAAGTTTCTGATGACCGTCGTTGTCAGCCAGGTTCTCTTCGCGATAGAGGCCGAGCGCCAGCATCGACGGCAGATCGCTGAAGGAGAACAGCACGGCGTCCTCACGCTCCGACGCATTAGCGTGCTCGTGGAATGCCCATGATGGCACGACGAAAATGTCGTTCTTGCTCCAGTCGTAGCGCTTGCCGGCGATGATGGAAGTGCCGCTGCCCTTGGCGCAGGTGTAGACGATCGAGCCGGTGTGGCGATGCGCCTTGGTGCGCTCACCCGCGCGCAGCAACTGGATATGCGCGCCGAGCGTCTTCATCACCGGGCCGCCGGTCGCCGGATTGACGTATTGCATCATGATGCCGTCGTAGGGCGAGCCATCGGTCGCCTTCGCGGCATTGACGAGCGTCTCGTAGGTGCGGCCCCATTCGTACTTGAGCAGCGGCGAGTAAGGCTTGCTCCAGGCTTCACCGCCGGCCGGCATAAGCCCCGGCCCGCCATAGATCTGCGCGGTGTCGTTGAGCGGATAGTTCGACTTCTGCACGCGGTCGGGATGCACCGCATAGAAGTTGGCGTCGAGCTGGTTGACCAGCAGCATGTCGAGGCCGTCCTGCCAGATCGTCGTGGCGCCATCGGCCTCGACGCCATGGTCGTGCCAGGTGCCGTTCGGCGTGATGACGAAATCGCCGGTGCCGAGGTCCATCCTGTGACTGTCGACCACGGTGTAGGCGCCCTTGCCTTCCATGACGAAACGCAGCGCCGACGACGCATGAAGATGCGCGGTCGCGAACTCGCCGGGGTTCATCACCTGCAACCCGCTGTAGAGCCAGCCGACGCAGGCCGAGGTGCCCTTGCGGCCCGGATTTTCCAGCGCGATGACGCGCCTGCCGGCCTTCTCGGGGCTGACCAGGTCGAGCGCCTGCAACACGAGCGGGCGCATCGCCTTGTAGCTCCAGAGCTGGGCTTGCGAGGCTGGCTGCGGCTGCCACGGCTCGATCGAGTTGGCGACGGTCCAGAGCGCGTAGCTCTCCTGCCGGCCGAGCTCCTGGTAATAGCGGTCGAGCTCCGGAGTATCCTCGACATTGGCCCGGCCAACGACGTCCTCGCGCATGCGCGTCTCCGATCTCAGAACTGCCAATCGATGTAGCACGCTTTCCGCGTGCCTGAAAATCAGCGCAATGTCAGCTTATGCGCACGGACGGCAACGAGGCACCTTCCCATCATGACCTGCTTCTTTTACCGCTCAATCCTTGCGTTGGCGCTCGGCACGCTCGTGACCGGCTGCATCACGACCGCCGAGCAGCAGGGGCAGCGCAACGAAGAGCGTTGCGCCGCCCGCGGCTACCAGCCCAAGACTGATCCTTTCAACGACTGCGTGGTGCGGATGGAAAGCGAGCGCAGCCAGCGCATGGAATCCAACCGCCGATATCAGCTCGAAAAATCGGATAATCCAACAACCGCCAACCGGGGCTTTTAAGGATGCCCGGCAGTCCGTTCAGCCCTCACTCCCGGGCGGGACGATAACGATGATGTAGTCTGCCGTCCGGCCGGTGATGCCGCCAAAGCTCGGCGTCACCTTCACATCAATGCGAGTTCCGCGGTAGCCGTGCTGAGCGGCCCGCACTGGGCACTGCGACGTTGCCTGACAAACCAGCACGAAACCATCACGCCGAAGTCGTTCCCGATCGACCCACAGTGTCGCTGCGGGCGATAAATTGGCATACGACATAGGCCGGCTGGGAAGATAGAACGCTGCGCCATACGGCAGGTCATCCTCGCCCGCGATCAACCGCAATGGCCGTTCGGTCATCCGTCCCCACTCGGTCGCAATCCGTTCAGCCAGCAGCCTTGAATGAAACGATCCGTTACTGTTGGAATCGCGAAAAACCGCGGTGGCAATTGCGGGCGCTGCCGCGACCATGATCAACGGCAACAAGACAACAACGACCAAGACCCCGCATGGCGCATTGCGACGAAGAACGCAGTGGGGCGATGATAACACAACGACTGGAAGCAATGTCCAGGCTGACATGGACCATAAGGCCGGGATGTTAACGTCTGCAACGAACGGGACCGTCACCGGAAGCAATAGCGGCAACCAGAATGCCCACGCTGCGAGCCGTCGCGCCGGTTGTTTTGGCAGCAGCATGTCGCTGAAAGCAGCGGCGCTCGGTCGCAGCGCGGCGCCAACCACGAGCATCGATACGATGACGTAAGCAAGAGAACCCGTCAGGTAGAGCGGGGCGTTCAGCCACGCCGCTCGTTCGGCGCCCGCGTGTGCCATCACGGAATATTTGAACGGGGCAAAATCCGACTGAATGAGCCAGACCGTATGCGGCGTCAGTGCAACCGCGCCGACTGCAATCGTGATCCAAGGCGCCGCGGATCGGAAATAGGCCGCGCGCCGGGAGTCGAGGAGCGCAGCAAGACCCAAACCAACGATTAGGATGATCGACCAGTACTTCCCGAGCATCGTCCCTGCCGCGAACAGGCCCGCGAAAGCCGCCCAGCCCGCGCTTCGCCGCTCATATGAACGAAGAAAACACAGTGTCGTTGCGGCCCAAAGCGGCACCAGCACGGTGTTGGCGTTGAACTTCAGGGTGTGAAAATTGAAGAAAGGGATCAGCATCAGCATGGCCAGGGCCATCACACGCTTGCCAGGGTCCAAGTAATCCCCGGCAAGGCGCCATGCCGTCCAAAGTGCAACGCCGACAGTCGTCATCGCGAGCAGGTAGAAGGCCCAGTCGGTCACCGGAAATACCGCAAACCACGCCGCCGTCACCCACGCCGACAGCGGCGGATGCTTGTAACCCAGTGCGAGTTCGCGCGACCACGCGACCACCTCGGCCATGTCGGCGTGCACATCCTGACTGCCCTTGGCCAGCACGCCATACACGGTCCAGATGGCGACATAGGCAACGAGGACAAGGACGGCCGTCCACTCGCGGCGCCTGGGATCGGTCAGTTGCGCGAATGCGTGATGACCTGCCGCAATACAGTGGCCAACCGATGCGGACAAAAAGTCGCCTCCGTGCCAAGCCACCTGCACCTAATCCCGCTCATGAGCACAGTCGGTCGGCGGCAACTCTTTGGGGCCTTTAAGCTCTCAGAACGATTGAGCTCTTGAGCTTGATGGTGCCCGGAAAGGGACTCGAACCCCTACGCCTCGCGGCGCTAGTACCTGAAACTAGTGCGTCTACCAATTCCGCCACCCGGGCACGGGAGGTGCAGGCAGAGCACACATAAGGTCCCGGCTTTTGCCTTGTCAATCGACGCCGCCGCGCCTCTGGACGGCCCGATACCCTTGCTGTATTCGGCGGGGGCGGACCCGCCCAAGACAGCACCGAGACCGCGCAGCCATAGGCGCAAGTCTAAGAGCGCAGATCCATGACCCTACAGGCCAATAACGACACGCTGATCACGATCTTCGGCGGCTCCGGCTTCCTCGGCCGCCACCTGGTCCGGGCGCTGGCCAAGCGCCACTACCGCATCCGCGTCGCGGTGCGCCGGCCGGATCTCGCCGGGCACCTGCAGCCGCTCGGCCGGGTCGGGCAGATACATGCCATCCAGGCCAATGTGCGGCACGCCGGTTCCGTCGAATCGGCCGTACGCGACGCCGACATCGTCATCAACCTGGTGGGCATCCTGTTCGAGCGCGGACGGCAGCGTTTCGACACCGTGCAGGCGTACGGCGCCGAGCAGGTCGCGCTCGCCGCCGCAGCCCATGGCGCGCGCGCGATCCATGTGTCCGCGATCGGCGCCGCGGACAGCTCGCCGTCGGCCTACGCCCGCGCCAAGGCCGAAGGCGAGCGGGCTGTGCTGGCAGCCCGGCCGGAGGCCACGGTCTTCCGGCCGTCGATCATATTCGGGCCGGAGGACGCGTTCTTCAACAAGTTCGCCGCGATGGCGCGGATGCTGCCGGCGCTGCCGCTGATCGGCGGCGGCGAAACCAAATTCCAACCGGTGTTCGTCGGCGACGTGGCCGAAGCCATCGCGCGTGCGGTCGACGGCGACGCAAAGGCCGGCGCCATCTACGAGGTCGGCGGACCGGAGGTGCGAACCTTCAAGCAGTTGATGGAATACGTGCTCGAAGTGACCGAGCGCCCCCGCTTTCTCATTTCGCTGCCGTTCCCTCTGGCCAGGTTGCAGGCGACCTTCCTGCAATACCTGCCGAAGCCGCTGCTGACGCCCGATCAGGTCGAGCTGCTGAAGACGGACAACGTCGTGTCGCAAGCCGCCGAGGCGGAAGGCCGCACGCTTGCCGCGCTGGGGATCACTCCAACGGCGATGGAGGTGATCGTGCCGTCCTATCTCTGGCGCTTTCGCAAGACCGGGCAGTTCAAGACCGGCCGGTTCGCTTAAAGCCGCCTATTTTCCGAGCGCCAGCGCGATCAATCCGAGCGCGCCGACGACCACGCGCCACCAGGCGAACAGCCCAAAGCCGTGACGCTGCACGTAGCCGAGGAAGGTCTTCACCACGATCCAAGCGGATACGAAGGACACCGCAAAGCCCGCGGCGATGAGGATCGAGTTGCCCGAGCTCATCTGGGCGTGGGATTTGTAGAGATCGTAGGCGAAGGCGCCGGCCATGGTCGGCATGGCGAGCCAGAACGAAAACTCCGCGGCCGAGCGGCGGTCCGCGCCGAGCAGCATCGCGCCGACGATGGTCGCGCCGGAACGGGACACGCCGGGGACCATCGAGACGCATTGCACGAGGCCGATCATGAAGTACATCGGCAGCGTGAATTTCTGCGCGTCGTGATAGCGCGGCTGGAGATCGAGCATGTCGATCCACAAGAGCACCGCGCCGCCGGCGATCAGCGTGAAGCAGATCAGCCATTCGTTGAACAGCACGCTCTTGATGAAATCGTGCGCGATCGCGCCGACCACCGCCGCCGGCAGAAATGCCAGCAGGATGCCGATAACGAAACGCCGCGCGGCCGGGTCGGTGAAAAAACCGATCGCCAGCTTCCACAACCGCACGAAATAGATCGACAGCAGCGCGAGAATCGCGCCGAACTGGATCAGCACCGCGAAAGTCTTGCCGAAATCCTCGTCGGCGAAGCCGAAGAAGCGCTGCACCAACAGCAGGTGGCCGGTGGAAGAGACAGGAACGAACTCGGTGAGGCCCTCGACGATGCCGAGGACGATCGCCTTGATAATGTCCAAGGTCATGAGATGCTCCGCGGGAAATGTGGCGGTCGCACGCGCCGAACCGACCGAGCTTGTGGCCCAACCAATCCGTGGGGGCAATGGTAATGGTATGACGTTCAACAGGATGCACCGGGCAGCGGTACAAATGTGCCGATACGGGCAATGACCGGTTGGGACTTTTTTGCCGCCCTGTTAGTCTGCACAGCTCTGATTCCCGCCGCGTCGGCACGCAACCTCAAGGCTCCATGCTGACACTTCTGCATCATCCGTTCTGTCCGCATTCGCGATACATCCGGCTGGCGCTGGCCGAGCATGGGCTCGAGCACCACACCACCGAGGAGCGGGTCTGGGAGCGCCGCCAAGAGTTCCTGATGCTCAATCCGGCCGCCACCACGCCGGTGCTGATAGCCGATGGCTATCCGCCGGTGCCGGGCGCCGCCATCATTGCCGAGTTCCTCGACGAGACGAACGGCTCCGAGCTGCAGGAGCGCCGGCTGCTGCCCGCCAACATCCGCCAGCGGATCGAGGTCCGCCGGCTCGCCGCCTGGTTCAACGAGAAATTCTTCACCGAGGTCTCCGGCCCGCTGGTGCTGGAGCGCTTCTACAAGCGCCTCATGCGCATCGAGCAGGGCGGCGGCCCGCCCGACACCGACGCGATCCGTGCGGCGCGGATCAATGTCCGCTATCATATCGCCTATATTGGATGGCTGGTGCGCACCCGCGATTGGCTGGCCGGCGACCAGATGACCCTCGCCGACCTTGCCGCGGCCGCGCACCTGTCGGCGGTGGATTACCTGGGCGACGTGCCATGGAGCGAAGACGAGGCGTCGAAGAACTGGTACGCGCGCGTGAAATCGCGCCCGTCGTTCCGCCCGATCCTCGCCGAGACCTGGCCGGGCCTGGCGCCGGCGCCAGCCTACACCAACCTCGACTTCTGAGCGATCCCGTCAGCATCAAAGCCGCGCTGAGCGAGACCGCCCGAGCGCGCGGCTTCGACGCCATCGGCATCGCACGGCCCGACGCCGCGCCGCTGTCGAAAGCGCGGCTCGATCAGTTCCTGGCCGAAGGCGCCCACGGCGACATGATCTGGATGGAAACCGGCGCCGAGCGGCGCGGCGATCCGCGCGTGCTCTGGCCCGAGGTGCGCTCCGTCATCATGCTGGGATTGAACTACGGCCCGGACCACGATCCGCTGTCGATCCTCGGACATCGCGACCGTGGCGCGATCTCGGTCTACGCCAAGGGCGAGGACTATCACGAGGTCATCAAGCCGCGGCTGAAGGAGATCGCACGCTGGCTGATCGCGCAGGGTGGCGGCGACGTGAAGGTCTTTGTCGATACCGCCGCCGTGATGGAAAAGCCGCTCGCGGCCGCCGCCGGCATCGGCTGGCAGGGCAAGCATACCAATCTCGTTTCGCGCGAGTTTAGCTCGTGGCTGTTTCTCGGCGCGATTTTCACCACGCTCGAACTGCCGCCGGACCAATCCGAGCCGGATTCCTGCGGCACCTGCCACGCCTGCCTCGATGTCTGCCCGACTGCGGCGTTTCCCGTGCCGTACCGGCTCGATGCGCGGCGCTGCATCTCCTACCTCACCGTCGAGCACAAGGGGCCGATCCCGCGCGACCTCCGGCCTCTAATGGGGAACCGCATCTACGGTTGCGACGACTGCCTCGCGGTGTGTCCCTGGAACAAGTTCGCGCAGCAGGGACGGGAAGCCAAGCTCGCCGCCCGCGACGTCGCGCGCGGCCCGGCGCTAGCGGACCTCGCCCAACTCGACGACGCGGCGTTCCGCGCGATGTTCGCCAAGACCGCGGTGAAGCGCACCGGCCGCGACCGCTTCATCCGCAATGTGTTGATCGCCATCGGCAACTCGGGCGATCGATCGCTGGCGCCGCAGGCCGAGCAACTCCTGTCCGACGCATCGCCGCTGGTTCGCGGCGCCGCAGTGTGGGCTCTCGGGCGACTCGATCGTGCGCGGCTCAACGCCATTGCGCCGGCCCATGCCGGCGAAACCGATCCCGCCGTCACGGAGGAGTGGGCCGCCGCCGTGGGGGCGTGATCGTGATAGGCTTGGCTTCAATAAAAAATCATAGACGAGGGAGAAACCTCATGTCCGCACTGACGCGCCGCGCCATGCTTGCCGAACTTGCCGCAGCCGCTGCGCTGCAGCCCAAGCGTGCCTTCGCCGCATGGCCGGAACGTAACATTTCCCTGATCCACGGCCTGACCGCCGGCGGCGGCGTCGACGTCAGCGCACGGGTGATCGCCGAAGGTCTGTCGCGGAAGCTCGGCCAGCAGATCGTGGTCGAACCTAAGCCCGGCGCCGCCGGCACGCTGGCCGCCGCGGCAACGGCGCGCGCGGCGCCCGATGGCTATCTGCTGCAGTGGATCCCGAGCGGCTACGCTGTCTCCGCAGCATCCTACAAGTCGCTGCCGTATCGGCCGATCGACGACTTCACCATCATCGGTCAGGCGATCGAGTTCCCGTTCATGATCGTGACCTATCCGGATCACACGATCCGCAACATCCCAGACATGATCAAGACCGCGAAGTCGCGTTCGGAGCCATTGCTCTGCGGCGTGCCAGGCGCTGGAACGCCGCAGCATCTCTTGATGGAATATTTCATGCGGCTCGCCGGCATCAAGATTCAGATCGTCCCGTTCCGCGGCGGCAACCAGGCGCTGACCGACCTGCTCGGCAAGCGCATCGACTTCCTGCTCGATCCGCCCATCGCCCTGATCAGCCAGATCAAGTCCGGCGGATTGCATGTCATCGGCGTGACCGGCGGCAAGCGTTATGCGCCACTGCCGGATGTCGGCACCATCGCCGAGGCCGGCTTTGCCGGCTTCTCGGTCACGTCGTGGATGGGCATGTGCGGGCCGGCCAAGCTGCCGCAGGAAATCACGTCGCGGCTCAACAGGGAGCTTAACGCGCTGATCGCTGAGCCTGACGCGGTGGAGAAGATTCACAAGCTCGGCAGCGAGCCCAAGGGCGGCACACCCGACGATTTCAAGGCGCTCATCGCCAATGACATCGCCCGCTGGACCAAGGTGATCGCCGACGCGGGCATTGAACGCATCTGAGCGCGGGTTAGAACTCCGCCACCGCCGCGATCAGCCGCTCGATGTCCTCCAGCCGCGACAGGCGATGATCGCCGTCCTTGACCAGCGTGAGCACCACATCGTCGCGGGCGAGCCGCGATGACAGATCGACCGCGTGCTGCCAGGGCACGTCGGGGTCCTGCACGCCTTGCAGGATCCGCACCGGGCATCCGGTTTCGATCAAGCCCCCGAGCAGGAGGTGCTTGCGCCCCTCCTCGATCAGTCCGCGGGTGATCGGATAGGCGCTTTCCGAATATTGCGACGGTCGCTGCCAGGAGCCTTCGGTTTCGATCTGGCGCTTCACCGCCGGTGAAAACTTGTTCCACATTAGTTCCTCGGTGAAATCGACCGCCGGAGCGATCAGAACCAGGCCGGCGATCGAGCCAGCCGCCTTGCGCCCCTTCAGTTCCCGCGCCAGCAGCAGCGCGAGCCAGCCGCCCATCGACGAGCCGATCAGCACCTGCGGACCCTTGGCGAAGCGCTCGAACACCGCGGCGCTGTCCTCAAGCCAGCGGCCGATGGTGCCGTCGACGAACTCGCCGCCGGATTCGCCGTGCCCGGAATAATCGAACCGGATGCAGGCACGGCCGTTCTCGCCGGCCCAGTTATCGAGCGCGACGGCCTTGGTGCCTTGCATGTCGGACTTGAAGCCGCCGAGCCAGACCAGCCCCGGCGCCGCGCCGTCCCGGGTCCGCACCGCGATCCGGCGCGCGGCCGGTCCTTTGCCCACCTCGATGGAGTTCAGGCCGCTTTCGGTCATGCTTATGCCTTCCGGTGCGTTCAAAAACGTGAAGTCGGCGATTTTAGCCGCAAACGGCGTTGACTTATGAACGGACAATCCCGATTCTCAGGGCTTCTGAAACAACAAGGAGTTCGCCCCCATTCGTCGCCCGCAGAGATCGCAAGCGCCCGTCCAGAAGGACGGCCAGCGCATCAATGAAGATATTCGCGTTCGCGAGGTTCACCTGATCGACAAGGACGGTGCCAACCTCGGAACCATCCTGATCGCAGACGCGCTAGCCAAGGCCGCGGAGGCAGGTCTCGATCTGGTCGAGATTTCACCCAACGCCGTGCCGCCGATCTGCAAGATCCTGGACTACGGGAAATACAGGTTCCAGGAACAGAAAAAGCAGGCCGAGGCCCGCAAGAAGCAGAAGGTGGTCGAGGTCAAGGAGATCAAGCTCCGGCCGATGATCGACGACCACGACTATCAGGTGAAGATGCGCTCGATGGAGCGTTTCTTCGAGGAAGGCGACAAGGTCAAGGTGACGCTCCGCTTTCGCGGCCGCGAAATGGCCCACCAGGAGCTCGGCACTCGGCTGCTCAACCGGGTCAAGGACGACACCACCAAAATGGCCAAGATCGAGTCGGAGCCCCGCATGGAGGGGCGGCAGATGGTGATGATCCTGACGCCGCGCTAACTATTTGATCTGACTGCAGAACTACCCGACACAGCGCCCGCGGCCGGTCCGCGGGCGTTTGCGTGTTCCGGTTGTCTTTTCGGCCGCCCTCTGCCATAACCCCGGCCTCTCACCGCCCGGCTAACAAGGGCTGCCGTGGCGGCGAGGCTGATCACTCAGCACGCTCATTTGAGCATTTCCGGCGGGACCGGCTCTTTGCCGCGTCCTATGCCGCACCTGAAGGAGAGCAAAATGCCCAAGCTGAAGACCAAGTCGGGCGCTAAAAAGCGCTTCAAGATCACCGCCCAGGGGAAAGTGAAGTCCGCCTGGGCCGGCAAACGCCACGGCATGATCAAGCGGACCAAGAAGCAAATCCGCCAGCATCGCGGCACACGCGTGCTGTTCAAGACCGACGGCGACAACATCATCAAGTATTTCCTGCCCAACGGCTAACGGCCCCACGCCGCTTCCCGATCGTTGCAGGCTTAATCATTCAGGAGATCAGTCATGGCTCGCGTCAAACGCGGCGTCACCTCGCACGCTAAGCACAAGAAAGTCTTCAAGGCGACCAAGGGCCACTACGGCCGGCGGCGCAACACCATCCGCATCGCCAAGCAGTCGATGGAAAAGGCGATGCAATACGCCTACCGCGACCGCAAGCGGAAGAAGCGGACGTTCCGCGCGCTCTGGATCCAGCGCATCAACGCGGCGGTGCGGCCGTTCGGCCTGAACTACTCGAAGTTCGTCGACGGGCTTGCTAAGGCCGGCATCCTGGTCGACCGCAAGGTGATGTCCGAGATCGCCATCATGGAGCCGGCGGCATTCCAGGCGATCGTCGAGAAGGCCAAGGCCGCGCTGCCGAAGGCGGCGTAACGGCTTACTTGCGCGGCACCTTGGCGAACTTCGCCGCGGTGTCGCGTGCGAATGTCGCCCGGCAGAACGCGGCCATCGATCGGTACATGGTGCCCTCCTGGCGCCGGTACTTCTCGTCGCAACGCTTGATGCCGCGATCGTAGACTCGGCGCTCCGCCTTGCTCATCCTGACGGAGAAACCGGCCTCGCATTTCTCCAAAACGATATTGGTGAGGCCGGTGTCGCCGCTGGCTCCGTAAGCGCAGGCTTCCGCGACCTTGAGCGCCGCGTTGCAGGTGGGTGCCTTGCGGACAGCATCCTCGCGGCCCTCCCGTCCAGACCCCTCCGCCGGACAATCAGTGGCCTGAGCAGGCGCGGCCAGCAGAAGCAGCGCCGAGATGGCCAGAACGGTACGATCAAGCATCGAAATGTGCTCCCGCGGATGGAGTTTCACACTTTCCCACGCCTCCACGGGGCTTGCCAGATGCACGCCGGACAGCCAAAACCGCCCGTGCCCGCGAGGACTTGAATGACCGACTTTGCCGCCTTGGAAACCGATATTTCGACCGCCATTGCCGCAGCCTCAGACGAGGCCGCCCTCGAAGCCGTGCGGGTCGCTGCGCTCGGCAAGAGCGGCTCGGTGACGGCGCTCTTGAAGACGCTGGGCGGCCTCACGCCGGACGAGCGCAAGGCGCAGGGCCCGGCGATCAACGGGCTCAAGGACCGCGTCAATGCGGCGCTCAACGCACGCCGTGAAGGCTTCAAGGGCGCCGTGCTCGACGCCCGGCTCGCCACCGAGACCGTGGACGTCACCCTGCCGGTGCGCGAGGCGCCCACTGAAGTTGGCCGCGTGCATCCGATCAGCCAGGTGGTGGACGAGCTCACCGCGATCTTCGCTGACATGGGTTTCGCCGTCGCCGAAGGCCCGGACATCGAGACCGACGACTACAACTTCACCAAGCTGAATTTCCCCGAGGGCCATCCGGCCCGCGAGATGCACGACACGTTCTACTTTCCGCCGAAGCCGGACGGCTCGCGGATGCTGTTACGCACGCACACCTCGCCGGTAC
>Ga0210380_10000810_pt1 | contig 13011 bp, 11 predicted proteins | sample PLM4_5_coexredo_FD_155476 | JGI IMG/M metagenome (GOLD analysis project Ga0210380, IMG submission 155476) | Groundwater sediment microbial communities from an aquifer in East River, Colorado, USA - PLM4_5_coex redo | ecosystem: Environmental > Terrestrial > Soil > Riparian zone | place: USA...
CTGCAGGCTTGTTCCGCAAAACATCGTTAATCAGACCGTCGAAGAAGTGGGGAGCAAACAGTGAGATCAACCACGCTCCACCCAGACTGGAGAGAAATACCGGTATAGCCATCAAGGAATACGCGACGACCCTACCCAATTGCGGAATTGGCCCGATCAGTTGAAGAATACGGATACCGTGACTGCGGCAGGCAAGGTAAAGCCCGAAGGCAATTCCTCCGTAAGCGATGAAGAACAGCGCGGCTGTTATCCAAAATCCGGAGATCGGGGCCATCAGACGTTCCATCGCCAGACTTCCCACGATAGCCACGATGAATCCGACTGCCCATATCGCGATAACCCACCGACATCGAATCAGACGTAATTCCGGATTCATATCTACAGTTCCTCCATATCGACCAGTCGATGCCGGACGGCATAGGCCACCAGCTGGGTCCGATTCTGTAATTCCAGCTTTGCGAGCACATGCGCAACGTGAGACTTCACGGTCTCTTCGGAAATAAACAATCGCTCGCCAATCTCACGATTGGTTCGGCCGAGCGCGGCTTCGCGAAGAACTTCGACTTCGCGGCTGGAAAGCTTGCTGGAGGTCGGATTGGTTAAAGCGCTTCCCGCCGCGGAAGGATCGATGAACGATCGGCCCTGAGCAACGGAGCGAACTGCCTTGAGCAGCAGTTCCGGATCGGCATCTTTTCGAACGTAACCGGACGCGCCCGCACGCAGCACTGCGGTCATCCGGGCTTCTTCGGTGGAGGCGGTCAGTGCAATCACTCTCACGTTCGGAAAGGACTGCACTATTCGGCGTGTTGTTTCAACGCCGTCAATGCCGCCAGGCAGCAGCAGATCAACAATGGCCACGTCTGGAACCCACTCCGCCAGCCGGGAGAGTAATTCCTCGCCACTTGCCGCAATGCCGGCGACACGAATATCCGGAAAGGACTCGAAGAAGGAACGAAGTGCGTGCGACACGACTTTATGATCGTCCGTCAGAGCAATGCTTATCTTCCCCGTCTTTGCCAAAGCAACCTCACAAGAACCCACGAGTGATACGCCACCAGCAACCATCCAAACACGACCAGCGGCAACAGGTTGACCTGCCATTCATGCCATGGCAGCACAAGAAGAAGTGTCGCAAACCCGGTAAGAAAGAATGGCACCATCCACCGGATCGCATATCGGCGCTGTCTTTCGGCCAGGGGGTCGATCAACGGCAGTCGCAGCGTCACTGTGGTGCCTTCGCCCCGTTTGGTCTCCAGATTCAGCGCGGCATCGATCTCTTTTGCCCTCGCCCTCATGCTTGCCAGACCCATGCCGCTCGGCGATGCATCTTTATCAAAGCCCTGGCCATCATCGTGGATCGACAAGACGAACTCACGACCAACCGGATCCATTGCCAATGACACTTCGACATGTTTGGCTCGGGCGTGCTTCGCAATATTGGCCAGAGCCTCCTGGGCAATTCGAAACAAGCCCGCCAGGGCACCGGGCTTGATGCGGTCTCCCTCCGGGAGCGAACCCAAACGTGTCGTCACTTCGGCACCGCACTGGAAACCGAGAGCTTCCGTTTGACGTCGAAGCGCTTCGACCAGACCCACACTCTCGATCGGATCCTGCCGCAGCCGATCGAGCATGGCAATCATCTCCGCCATTGCATCTCGCGCTGACGTTCGGGCGTGGTCGACTGCATCTCGCGCACCACCCATGTCGTTGTCCCAACGCGCCTGGGCCGCCGCGAGATTCGTGTGAATGGAATAGATCTGCTGCTTGACGGAATCGTGAAGATCCTGGGCAAGGCGATTTCGTTCCTCCTGCCCCGCCAATTCACGGATTTGTTCTTCCCGCTTAGTACCTCGGAGTCGTTTGGCGGCAGCGCCTGGGCTCGCTACCAACGTATAGAGAAACGCCGCGAACATGACGGACATGACATCCAGCAGTGCAAATCCCATTGTGGTTCGCCATAGCGCCAGTTGCTTGGCCCAGACAATGAATGCAAGCGCGGCATGCCCCGTGAGAAAGTACCAGCCTGCCGAGCGATGAAACGCCACGTCTTTCGATCTTGTCATCGCCAGTGCGGCCAATCCCAGTGCGATAAGAGCTCCACCGAACGGGCCGCCGAAGGAAACGCCCCGCCACATATCGATCTTGTCCATGAACGGACCGGAGGTATCGATTCCAAACGATTCTGCCAGCGCATTGATGTATCGGAAAAACACGATTCCGATCGCAATCATCAACCATCCATCGATCTGATAAAGCCTGCGAAGAGTCATCGGGAAACTCCTGAAGTTGCTATTCAACCGGGATCAGCATAGCCAATTCGTTTCGCGCTGCACATCCCTGCATGGAACGATCTGCTATCCCCTGAAAGAGTGATCCTGTTTGTGGGAAGTCACGGAAGGATTCCGCGTTCCACATATAGAGGTCTGACAATCCTGCGGATGTTTTCAAGACGCCCGAAGAACCACAGAGAAGCAATGATGCAGGAAAGGCCGCAGACAACGACGGTTGGCGGCGCACCGATTCGATTCGCAAGTGCCCCCGCGAAGAGACTGCCTATTGGCGCTGCCCCGATAAATGCGAGTGTGTAGAAGCTCATCACCCTTCCACGCTTGTCCTCGTCAACAATGGTTTGAAGGATGGTGTTGCCGGAAGCGACCACCTGCATCATCGAGAAACCGACGACAAGCATCAGGCACATCGACAGCCAGAATGTCTGGGAAAACGCAAATGCGATCAAAGCGGCACCAAACGTCAGAGACGTCACCGCCATGCGCTTTCCCAGCCCTACAATTGATTTCCGCATCGCCAGAGAAATGGCGCTGATGAATGCGCCCAACCCCGTCGCTCCAGTCAGAAATCCAAAGGTGTGAGGTCCCCCATGCAGGATGACCCCAGCAAAAACCGGAAGCAGGACTGAAAACGGAAGGCCAACAAGACTGATGAATGCAATCAGAGCGAGTATGGAACGAATGGGATCATAGCCCATCACATAGCGCCACCCTGCCTTCAATTCGGAGAAAAGATTCTCGTGAATTCGCGGTATGCCCGGCTTCGTCTTCATGAGCATCAGTGAGGCAATGACGGCGATGTAGCTGATTCCATCGATCAGGAAACAATAACCTTCACCGGCAATCGCAATGACGGCGCCGGCGATCGAGGGCCCGATGAGCCGAGCGCCGTTCATCATCGAGGAGTTCAATGCGATGGCATTTGGAAGGTCGGCGCGATCTTCGATCAACTCGACGACAAAGGTCTGACGGGCAGGAATATCGAACGCATTGACCACACCCTGAAACATGGTTAGTCCAAGGATGTACCAGATATTCACGTTTCCGCTGAGGACCAGTGCCGCAAGTGCGAAGGATTGAAGCATGGCCAGAACCTGTGTCACCTTGAGCACCGTCCGGCGGTCCCAACGGTCCACCCACACTCCCGCAAAAGGGGTCAACAGCAGGGCGGGAATTTGTCCGGAGAAACTGACCAGTCCAAGCAGGAGTGCGGAATTGGTCAGACGATAGACGAGCCAACTCGATGCGACCTGGGTCATCCATGTCCCAATGAGCGAAAGGCTCTGTCCGCCGAAGAACAATCTGTAGTTCCGGTGCCGCAGGGCGCGAACCGCGAATCCCAGCTTGAAGCTGTTCGAACTATCCACCATGAGCTTTGAAACTAGTTTCCAAATCTAAAGGGATTGGGGAACCGGTCCGGGAACCCGAACCAGGTTTTCCGGATGGGGCGCGAAACCACCATGCAAGATCTTACCAGCTTTAGGAAATAGAGGAACGAGGGGTCAGACCCTTCTCGTTCCCCTATTCAATGACCACTTCGGGTTCGTCCATGTGGATAATGACGGTCCTAAAGCAGCTTCCAGTATCACTGTCGGACTTCCAGCGCCCGAGCAGGAGATATGAAGGCGCCGCCCGCCGATGTCAACCAACGCATCGCCAGCCAGCCCCGGTGAACTCTCTGAACGGGGCGTTTGCCCTGCTGAAACCAGTGGACCGACGAGGAGAGCAAGAATGATCAGGGTAGCGATCTTGCGCATGGTTCTGCCGAAAAGCATAAGCCGAGGGTTAGCTATATTCCAAATCCCAATGCCGCAGAAACCAAATCCGGGAAGACACTCGGATATTTAGTTTATGCCCCCGAACTTAATCCTTTGGCCAGGAGTAGTCTTTCGACCAATCCAGGAACGCCGCGACACGACCAGGGTTCGCAGCCAGCCATTCCCGGACTCCCGGAATTGTCGTGCGCTGGCTAACGTAGTAAACGAAGGGTTCGACGAAGTTCTTCTGCTGCATTTCGGCAACGTACGGGATGTAGTACGTCCAAACCATCTTGTCCTTGTCCTCGCCCGCGGGTCTGGTCCCGTACATCTTGAACAGGCTATCGACCTGTTCAAACATACTCTGCATCTGAGACTTGCCGGCAGAGGCTTTGAGTGCGAGTACCTTGCTCATGCTGATGTCCATGTCCAACACTTGCAGGTTCCCTTCGTCCTTCTTCTGATTCGGATTCACAAGAATCTGGATCTGACCGTTTTGATCCGGTGGACGGGCGTTCCCATTCAACATCTGTCGCCACATGTTATAGGCAGTAGCGGCCCTGTTGCTTGTCGGATCCAGCACCAGGTAGCGGCTGCTTGCAAGCAGGGCCGGAGTTTTCAGATCATCCATTGCAAACGATGCGGCGAGCTGAAACTGGATTCCGGGATAGTTCGGGTCCGCAAGCGCTCCTTGCTTGAATGCCGTTCTTCCCTGGGCGGCATCCTTGAGGCTCGTGTTCAATGTCACGCCAAGGTTGTAGTGGAGAATGCCTGAGCCAGGAGCAATCGCAAGTCCGCTTCTGTAGGTATCCACTGCTCGCTGGTACTGTCCGGTAATGTCCAGTGTGTTGCCGATCAAAACATAAAACAAAGGCCGAATTGTGGACTTGAATTCCAGACCATTGATCGCAAGGTCCACAGCCTTTTGATACTCGTGTTGCTGAAAGTAGGTATCTGCGAGTTGGTGCATCGCCGAAACGTTGTTCGGATTGGCCTTCAGGACTTCATCGTAGCGGCGAGCCGCGTCGTCAAACTTGCCTTGCTCGTACAGTGCATCTCCTGCGCGGAGGATCGCCAATTCAGATGGGTTGTTCGGTAAGGCTTCGCGCGTCGGAGCTGGCAGCTCCGGAACCTGGACTGGACCGATCGACGTTTGCAGCAGGAGGATTGCAAGCATCAGATTTTGCATCGCGCGGGCGACTATATATCAGAGCAAGGCGATGGTCCAGACACGGTCGCAGCGCGAATTCAACCTTCTCTTTGGCGCAAAAGCCGCTCAACGGCGCTCACAAGTTCACGGGGATCAAATGGCTTCACCATATGAATATGGTAGCCGACATCCAACGCACGTTCCCGATCCTTCTGGCTGGCATATCCTGTCAGAGCGATTGCAGGCAGCATGGACTTTCCTTTCCTTGCTGCCACAATCTTGAGCATTAATTCATAGCCATCCTGACCAGGCATTCCAATATCACTGATGAGGACATCGGCCTGATCGCTCGACATCACATCCAGGGCTGCGGCCGCCGAACCGACTGCAATGACTGTTGCGCCACGGTCAGTGAGCACGTTATCCAAAACAGTAAGCGTGTCTTTATCATCATCTACAATCAGTATCCGTGTGCCCCGCAGCAACGGGTCTATACCGATATTCGTGACGGCTGGAGTCGAGCCGATATGCTCCGAATACGCAGGTAACGTGATAGTGAAAGTTGCCCCGTGACCTTCACCCAGGCTCTCGGCCAGGACCGATCCGCCATGGAGGTCCACCAGATGACGAACGATTGCCAGACCTAATCCAAGTCCACCTTCGGACCGGGTATATGAATTGTCGGCCTGCCGAAAATGATCAAATATGTAAGGAAGAAAACTCGCCGAGATGCCTTTCCCGTTGTCGCGAATCTGGATTTTACAAGTGTCGTCCACAGTGGTAAGCAGGACTTCGATATGCCCTTTTGGCGGGGTGAATTTGATCGCATTCGACAATACGTTCGAAACAACCTGCTGAAGACGGCTTGCATCGCCCACCATCGCGCATCGTGAGTCCACTCGATATTCCATGTGAATGTCCTTTGCTTCGGCCGAAAGACGAGCGGAGTCGATTGCAGCGCGGATGACGACATCCAGTTCCAGGGGCAGGGGCTCAATTCGAAGTGTACCGGCAACAATCTGGGAAACGGACAGAATGTCTGAGATCAATTGCGACTGTGCCGTCGCGTTGCGATTGATTACCTGCAGTGCCAGCGCTGTCTTCTCCGCATTCAAATGGCCGCTTTGCAGCAATCGCGACCATCCCAGGATCGCCGAAAGTGGCGTGCGCAGTTCATGAGAAAGCGTAGCCAGAAACAAGTCCTTCTGGCGATCCGCATTTTCCAACTGGAGCAGCAGATTCCGTGTGTCATATTGGCGTCGTCGGGCGCGAAGCGCCGACTTCGCCGCATTCACCAGAATTTCGATACGGACGGGCCGTTCAATAATGCTCACATTCGCGCGTGAACCCAACCGCTCGAGCAGCATTGCAGCATTGGTTCCATTCGCCGGGAAAACCAGGAGTGGTATATCGGACCAGGACTCCTGCGAATCAAGCGCATGAAGAAGAGAGACTGGGTCTTGAGAGTTCAGGGCCTCATCGGTAAGGAGCACTGCTGCCGCACCTTCCCGCATGAACGCGCACACTTCCTCTGTATTCATACACGGCTGACACTGCAGCCCTGCACTCTTCAAAATCTCGCAGGTCATTTCAGCATCGCGGCCAGTCGGCGCCAGAATCAGAATACGGTCTTCCAGACTGGAAGGCGCCGGCACCGGATCAGAGACGACGTTTTTGATCATCGCTCGTTCGCATGACTTCTTTTTGATTCCCCGTAAAAATCGGGACTCCGGTCAAGACACCCTGAAAATGCCGCAAGGGCTCTCCAACCCGAATCCCGTTTGTCCCCAGAGCAAATTCGCGAATCGTGTCCTCGTGACTGCCAGTTCGCTTCTTCAACAGTGAGATAGCCTTCCGGATCTGACCCTCGGCTTCGAAGTACCGAAGCAGGAGGACGCTGTCTGCCAGGTAACTGATATCGACGGGAGACGTCATCGCTGGTCCCATCATTCCTGCCTGAGCCATCACGAGAAACGTCAGCACTCCCTGCAATCGAAGGTAGCCCAGCAACTCATGCATGTGAAGGGCGAGGAAATCCTCGCCGGGCATTGCCTGCTGATATCCATTCAGGCTGTCGATCACCACGACCTTCGCATGATCAATCTCAACGGATTGCCGAACTCGAATGGAGAATTCACCCGGGGACATTTCGCCGGGATCGATTTGCTGTATCTTAAAAAGTCCCGCTCGAAGGTATTCGTCAAATTCCATTCCCATCTCGCGAGTTCGCTTGAGTAACGTCGATTGAGTTTCCTCGAACGTGAAATACACCACTTGCTTCCCATTTGAGGCTGCAATCGAAGCATACTGAGCGGCAATCGTCGATTTCCCGGTTCCTGCGGGCCCGACTACGAGGACAGCCGTTCCGGCATCAAGGCCTCCACCAGTGAGCTGATCCAACTCCGGGATCCCGCTCGAGAGTATTTCGGGTTCGAACGTCTTGCGATGATCCGCTGATACAAGACGCGGGAATACTTGAATGCCGCCGGTTTCGATATTGAAGTCGTGGTAGCCACCTTCAAAATTGACGCCGCGAAGTTTGAGGACACGCAATTGGCGACGGGGCTTGCCATATCTCGGAAACTGCTGATCCAGAACAAGCACACCATGAGCAAGGCTCTCGAGCTGCCGGTCGGAATCCCTGGACGTGTTGTCGTCTAACAACAGGACCGTGCAATTACGACCGACAAAGAATTGCTTTAACGCAAGTATCTGGCGGCGATAGCGAAGGGCTTCGCCAGCAAGAAGCCTCATTTCCGAAAGTGAATCGAATACCACGCGAGTCGGCCGAACACGCAAAACTTCATCGAATATCGACTTGGTTGCCACTCCAAGTTCGACTTCCGAAGGATGAAACATGGTGTACTGCGATTCGCTCAGAGCGTCGTCCGGCAGCGCGAGATCATAAACAGAGATGCCCTCCAGCGACATCCCGTGAGACTTCGCAACGTCGGACAGTTCATCCCGAGTTTCCGAAAGCGTGACATAGAGAACGGGCTCGTGATGACGGGCTCCTTCGATCAAAAACTGAAGCGCAAGTGTGGTCTTGCCTGTTCCCGGATTTCCATGAAGAAGATACAGACGGTTTTTCGGCAGCCCTCCCTGCAATATCTCATCAAGCCCGGCAAGACCTGTTGCAGCACGATCGGTAGACAATTCAGACGCAGAACCTGGCTTGGAAGGCATCAATACTCCTTGTACTCCTGTTTACCTCAGCTCGAGGGGTACACCCGGTCGTTTCCCCCGTCCGAGGGTCCAATCAGCAATCGGTGGGCCAGGACTACCACCTCGTCGGCCCCATCCGGCTTGTCGAGACGGATTCCACTGATCTCCTGGGACTAAAACGCTAGCTAGCGGGTCCGGGGCGCTTTGGAGAGCGGCTGTCTCATGGGGCGGATCCGCCTAAGGCGATCTGTCCGGGATGGTCTTTCGTTGGTGGGAGCGACTTCGGGACCTTCGGCAGGGGAGTCTGGTGGTACTGACAGTCACTTAGGTGGCACTGTGGGGGCATCCGCCGCAGTTGGGGTTTGCCAGCGTTCCCCAAGAAGACGGATCATCTCTGCAGGCGTCACGCTAGCCGTTTCGAACTCGGCTCCGGCCCCCATATTGTTCCGACGATCTTACTTCGGACGAAGCGTCACCTTCTGCACGCGCCAGTTGATCAATTCGCCGACGTACAAGACGTTTTCAGTCCGGCAATCGATCGAGTTGACGGAGCCGAACTCCTTCACCAAATGCCCGGCTCTGCCGAATTTTCCAACGATCGTACCGTCCAGTTCCATTTTGTAAATCTCGCCATGTTCCAGATCTTCGGGATCATTCGAATTCGAAGTGTAAAGGTACTGATGTGAGCCCGGCGAAATGCAGATCGCGGCCGGAGCGCCGACATCTTTGAATTGCGCTTTGGGATTCCCGTCGTTGTCGAGAACCTGAATGCGGTTGTTCCCCTTGTCGGCAACATACAGATTGCCCTTCGCATCCACGGCGATGGAAGCCAGCATATTGAACTGTCCGGGCTCGGAGCCACGTCCGCCAAAAGTCTTCAGGAACTTGCCGTTCTTATCCATTTTCAGGATTCGGGAGTTGCCAAAACCATCGGCGACGAAAATGTTACCGGACGCATCCCATGCGACGTCCGTCGGGCGATTGAAACTGTCACCGGGCTGGCCAGCAGCTGCACCTCCGCCCCCGCCTCCTCGTGCCGCACCCGCCGCCGGGGCTGCACCACGTGGGGCACCGCCAGCCTGTCCGCCAACCTGCCCTCCAACCTGTCCGCCAGGCGGCAATGCAGGCGCGCCGCCGCCGCGACCGGCGCCACCCGCCGCTGGTGGGGCTGTCGCAACCGCGGGCGCTGCCGCAGCCGGCGCAGCCAGCGTGACATTTGGAACTCGCGAAGTCTCAGGCCGCCGGCCGAACGTCAGCAACACGCGGCCTTCCGGATCGAACTTCACGGCCATATTCGAATACTGGTCCACAATCCAGATGTTGTTCTGAGCATCGATGCGCACCGACTGTGCATACGCGAACGCGTAGATATCCCGGCCGATCTCACGCACAAACTTGCCGTTCTGATCAAACTCCAGTAAACGAGACGAACCGTGGGGGAAGGTCCGAGACGTTCCCACCGTCACGTTGAATGGTCCCGTCCGCATGTAGACAAACAGGTGGCCAGCAGAATTCGTGGCCACGCCTGCAACCTCGCCGATCGGCAGGTTAGCCGGAGCTTTGAGAAAATCCACGGCATCATATGTGATTGAAGGGATCGTGGTCTGCGCGAGAAACAGTGTCGCCGGAACAGCGAGGAAAGTCAGGACGGCAAGAATGACGAATACTGGATGCTTCATATTGGCGTCTCCTATTTCGCCGCAGCGGCAGCAGCCGGCTTAAGAATGATCTTCTGAACCCGCCAGCTCGTGATCTCGCTGATGAGCAGCTCATTTTCGACGCGGCAATCCATGGCATGGGTTGTGCTGAACTCACTCAACAGCTTGCCTCCCTTGCCGAATTTTCCGAGGATTGTGCCATCCAGTTCCATCTTGTAGATCTCACCGCTAGTCGCCATCTGAGTGGAGTTATTGCTCTCCGGGCTCGAATTCGAGCTATAGAGATACTGATGTGGTCCGGGTGCGATGCACACCGCCCATGGCGCGCCGATACCCGTGATGCTCTTAACCAGGTTCAATTCGTTGTCGTAAACCTGGATGCGATTGTTCCCACGATCGGCAACGTAGACGTTGCCTTTTGCGTCCGTCTGGATGGAATGCGGCGTGTTGAGCTGGCCGGGCGCATTTCCCCGAGACCCGGTGGTCTTCAGAAAGCGTCCGTCCTTGTCGTATTTCGCAACGCGCGAGTTCCCATATCCATCCGCAACGAAGAAATTCCCTGCCGCATCGAAGGCGACATCCGTCGGCCGGTCAAATCGATAAGGCATAGGCGGGTTCGGGTTTTGATAGAACGTCGCGGCAGTGGGTAGTCCATCGAATGGATCCGGACGGCGTCCCACCATGAGTACAGGACGGCCTTCCGGATTGAATTTCACGACCATGTTCGTGCCTTCATCGACAATCCAGATGTTGTCCTGTGCATCGACACGCACGCCGTGAGCCATCTCGAACCCATAGTTGCCCGGGCTGATTTCGCGAATGTAGTTGCCCTTCTCATCAAACTCGTAAAGCCGCGTAGCGCCGCTGCGAGTGTACGTATACACGTGTCCCTTCGAGTCCCGCGCCACACCGATTCCCTCGCCCATGTACATGTTGGGCGGCAGCTTCAGAAAGTTTGGAATGGATTCGTACGGAATCTCCTTAACGCCCTGACCTCCCTGTGCGAGCGCTGGAGCCGACATCAGAACGGTGATCATGCAGACCTTGATAAATCGCTTCATGAAAAGCCTCCCGGCTAAGGACTTGTATTTCAACGCAATTTATCACGGAGTTCAGGGAGCGGGGAGGAATTAGACAGTTATAGGAACAGACCAGTGGTCTGTCCCCGGAACCTAATTCTCTGAAGGTCTATCGATGCAATCGACTAATTGTTAGCACGCTGAGCGCGTCGAGTGAATCAACCATTGCAGCGCGGCATTCCTGACCGTGTGACGATACCGTGGATGAGGATGAGATCTTCGTGGAAAGCTGCTCCCTATATCGGCTGTTTTAATTCTCGCCAAACTTCAAAATAACGGAAGTCTCGAAACGGCGGTGGTTCCTGTATTGCACTTCAATGTGCCATACATCGCCCCAGGGATAAGTGAAGAGGTAATCGGCGGCAACGGGAAGCAGGTAAGAGGTCTCTCCAATTTTCACGTAGTCCCACGATATGACTTCCTTCGATTCCGAAGCGAACCCAAATCCCGGCGGAAACCCGCTGTCGACCTTCTCGAACTGCATGACGTTTCCGCCTGGATCGTCAACGAGGATTCGCCCCGTCCTCGAGGGATTGAATCGTCCTGGAGAAACCGTGTGAGGGCCAAAACACCCGTCCTGCGGCGACTGAAACCGGTATTCGAGCAACTCCCTGCCCCGGACTTCTTCCCGTCCCTGGAAAACAATCCCGCTGACGCAATTCCGGTCAAAAACCGGACCGAGATCGTTACCGAATGCCGACCCCCAGTTGAGACCGGGAAGCCATGAGGACTTACTCTTCCACGTTTTGCCGTTGATGCGGATACGTTGCCGCGTTGCATGGCTGCCCTGGAAAATGATTTCGGACTCAATGACATCCTCAAGGCTCCACGATTTATTTTCACTAATTATTGAAACTTCAATATCACTACTGTAGTATGTCCGCTGACATGAACAACACCGAATCCGTTCGCAAAGAGTTTGTGCAGCTGTGGGGAAGCATGGGGCCGTTCTGGGGAGTATCGCAGGCAGCGGCTCGCGTGTATGGCTGGTTGATTTCCAGGGAAGACAGCGCGACCGCCGATGAACTCATGGAAGGTCTCGAGATGAGCCGGGGTGCGGTTAGTATGGCCTGCCGCGAACTGCGCGATTGGGGTCTCGTGACTCTTGAGAAGGAATCCGGATCGCGTCAACTGTCCTACCGTCCGGAAACCGATCTCGAAAAGGCAATGCGGAACATCGTTCAGGCTCGAAAACGCCGCGAATGGGATCCCATACTTGAAAGACTGCGGGAATGGATTCCGAAGCTTGAGGCCGAGCGATCGGCCGAAGCGCAGGTGTTCCGTGATCGCTTGAATGCCATCGAATCGCTGGTCGGCATGGTGGACTCCATGGCCGACTCCTTCCTGAAGGGCGGCATGATACCCAGCCTCGGCTTGAAGTACCTCGTCTCCTCCGCCAGAAAGAAAAGCGCCAAAAGGAGCAAATCATGAAAGTCCTTATTACCGGAGCCTCCGGGTTTATCGGATCCCGTCTTTCCGATCGTCTCGAAGCGGCAGGACATCGCGTGCTTCCGGTCAGCCGCCGTACCGGATCTGGTTACGACTGGTCGGATAAAAGCCTCGCACAGGGTGTTCGCGAAGCAGATGCCGTGATTCATCTTGCCGGCGAAAATCTTTTTTCAAAGCGTTGGTCGGGAACCCAGAAAGAAATTCTGCGGTCCAGCCGGACCGAACCCACAAAGAAGCTTGCCGCCCTCATCGCCGAAAGAAAACCTGCATGTTTCGTCAGTGCTTCAGCGGTTGGATATTACGGACCGGGCACGGCCCCGGTTCATGAAGCGTCGCCGCATGGAAGTGACTTCCTGGCAGGATTATGCGTCGATTGGGAAGCTGCGACCATTGCGGCCAGCAATGCCGGCGTTCGCACGGCGCTTGTTCGCAACGGAGTGGTGCTTGGACTCGGTGGTGGCGCGC
>Ga0210380_10000811_pt1 | contig 13010 bp, 9 predicted proteins | sample PLM4_5_coexredo_FD_155476 | JGI IMG/M metagenome (GOLD analysis project Ga0210380, IMG submission 155476) | Groundwater sediment microbial communities from an aquifer in East River, Colorado, USA - PLM4_5_coex redo | ecosystem: Environmental > Terrestrial > Soil > Riparian zone | place: USA...
CGCCAAGATGGGCAACGGCATCTGGACCGTGGAGATCATCCCGGCCGAGATCCGGCCGCCAGCGCGCAGCGTCGCGGGCGCGAGCGGCAACCGCATCAGGATCGGAGCGGGATATATCACCAATGGCGGCGACGAAACCGATCTCGTGATCGCCTTTAACGAGCAGGTGCTGCTCGGCCGCGTGCGCGACCGCGAGTTGAAGCCCGGCTGCATCATATTGCTTGAAAGCATGTGGCGCGCGAACAGCGACCCCAAGATCAGCGCCGCTTACGAAGAAACCTACGACAAGCTCGTCGCCGCCGGCTACAAGGTGCGCGAAGTGCCGATGGAGGTCGAATGCCTGAAGGTCGTGAAGGATGCGCGGCGCGGCAAGAACATGTTCGTGCTCGGCATGCTGTGCAGCATCTACAGCCTGGAATTGGACCTCGGGCGCGAGCAGATCGCGCTTACCTTCGCCAAGAAAGACAAAAGCATCGTCGACGCCAACGTCAAGTTGCTTGACGCCGGTTTCCAGTGGGCCGAAACCAATCTCGATTTCAAGTACCGCATTCCCGGTACCCGTTCCACCGTGCCGCAGATCGTGGTCAACGGCAACACCGCGTTGGCTCTCGGCGTACTCGCCTCAGGCATGGAAATCTGCTCTATGTATCCGATCACGCCGGCGACTTCGGCGTCGCATTATTTGAGCGAGGTGTTCGAGAAAGTCGGCGGGCTCGTGCACCAGGCTGAAGACGAAATCGCCGCGTGCGCGTTTGCGATTGGCGCGTCGTACGCGGGCAAGTGCGCGCTGACGATTACCTCCGGCCCGGGCTATTCGCTGAAACAGGAAGGTCTCGGCCTCGCCGTAATGGCCGAAATCCCGCTGGTCGTCGTCAACGTGCAGCGCGGCGGGCCCAGTACCGGTCAGCCGACCAAGGCGGAGCAGGGCGACCTCTTCGCCGCAATGTTCGGCAGTCACGGCGATGCGCCCAAGGTCGTGATGGCGGCGAGCACGATCGAAGACTGTTTCTATTCGATCATTACCGCGCGCAAGATCGCCGAGACGTTCAACATGGTCGTGGTGGTGCTGACAGACGCGGGTCTTGCGACCTCGCAGCAGCCGTTCCCGCGGCCGCAATTCAGCGAAAGCTGGCTCGCGCCGCCCATCGACCAGAGTCCCATCCCCGCCGGCGCCAAAGCCTATGACTGGAACAAGACCACCGGGCTCGCGCGGCGCTTCGTGCCGGGCCAGGCGAACGGCATGCACACGGTGACCGGCCTCGCCCACGACCGCCAAAGCCACGTTGCCTACGACCCTGACATCAACGAAGAAGGCCTGCGCGCGCGCAGCCTGAAGCTCGCCGCGCTGCAGAAAACGCTGAAGGCGTCACCCGTATTCGGCAAGGACAGCGGTGATCTGCTGATCATCGGCTGGGGCAGCACTAAGGGCGCGATCGAAGAGACGGTCGAAACGCTCAGCGCCGAAGGGCTGAAGGTGTCGTCGATGCACCTGCGGTTCCTGCAGCCGCTGCCGCCCGGCATCAAAGAGGCGATGCAGCGCTTCAAGCAGGTAATGACCATCGAGAGCAACTGGAGCGACAACCCGCAGGACGAAATCATTGACGAGAACAACCGGCGCTATTCCGCGCTCGCGATGCTGCTGCGCGCGCGCTATCTCGTCGACGTCGACTGCTGGACCGAAGTGCGCGGCCAGCCGATCAAGCCCGGCACGATGTGCCGCGTGATCCGCGAAAAACTGCAACCCGTGAAAATAAAGGCGGCGAAATCATGAATACAGCGACCGAATGCCTGCTCCGGATGGTCGAGGAGCACCACGAGCTCGAGGATTACCAGAGCGGCGTGCCGCGCTGGTGCACCGGTTGCGGCGACAACGCGATCCTGACCGCCGTGCAGAAATTGTGCCGCGACGAAAACCTGCGGCCCGAAAAAACCGTGTTCGTGTCGGGGATCGGCTGCTCGAGCCGCTTTCCGCATTACATGCGCACCTACGGCTTTCATGGCATTCACGGCCGCGCACTGCCGATCGCCGAGGGCGTGAAAATGGCGCGGCCCGACCTGCACGTGTTCGTCAACACCGGCGACGGCGACTGCTGCAGCATAGGTGCGGCGCACTGGATACACGCGGTGCGCTACAACATGAACCTGACGATGCTGCTGCACGACAACCAGATCTACGGGTTGACCAAGATGCAGGCTTCGCCGACGTCGCCGCTCGGCACCAAGAGCAATACGACGCCGCGCGGCTCGTACCTGAACGCGTTGAATCCTCTGACGGTGACGCTGGGCGTGGAGAACGTGTCGTTCGTCGCGCAGGTCGTCGACTGGATACCGGAAGTGCTCTACCAGGTGGTGAAGGCCGCCTATCATCACAAGGGGCTGTCGTTCATCCGTATCATCCAGCGCTGCCCCGAATGGCTGCCGACGATGCACGAGCCGTGGCTGCACGATCCGAGCCGCATACTCATGCTGCACCACGAGCAGGGACTGCAGTTGAGCGCGGGCCTCGCCAAGACCTATCCGAACCAGCTCGCGCACGATCCGCTGAACATTCACCGCGCGCGCGAAATCGCGAGCGGCACCGACCCGATACCCGTGGGCATTCTGTACCAGAATCCCGAGGTGCCGTGCTACGAGGAGACGCGCCATGCGGGATCGTTGCGCAGCAACGATTACGTGAAGGCCGGACTCAATGCCGAGCTCGACAAATTCACCGTGTGGCCGCAGGTCGCCACGCGGCCCGGTGCGTAATATTCCGCATGCCAAATATGCCGACAACAGAGACTCCCAATGGAAGCTGAACTTCAAACCCAAATCGCATTTCACCTGACCGGCAAGCAGCGCGGCGCCGAGCCCGCCAGCGCAGACACACCGGACGCGCGTCCCGCGCTGCTCGCGCGCTACCGCGATCTCACCGCACTGCGCTACGATTTTCCGGTGGTGTTGCTGCAGGACGCCGGCGACAAAGGCTACGTGCAATGTCTGTCCGCGATCGTCGACAACGTCGCCCACGCGATTGCCAAGGACGACGACGGCGACCGGTTGACGCGGCATTTGCTCCGGCTGGAGCGCGAAATCCGCGCGCTGTCGAGCGGCGGCGCTACGGGTGCGCTGTCGGCATTGTGGAACACCGCGGCGAGCCGGCTGGCGGCGCGCGGTGACGATCAATTGAAAGACAGCTTGAAGCGCGCGGGCTCCGCGTTGAGGGTTGAGGGCCAGATCGCTGATTGCGACGGGGACATGCCCACCCGCATGCTAATAAAGGCGTGGAATGTGGTGCAGGAGCGGAAAACGCGCAAGCTCGCCGCGGATTTAAAGCGGCTGATCATCAAGTTGTCGGACATCCTTGCAGTCGACGTCGCGCATTCTGCGGCCGGATGTAGTGCGGAGAGTTTGAAAGCGGCGATCGGCAGCGGACATGCGGACGTATTCGATTTCGACGCGCTGTCGAACGTGCTCGCCAAAGCGTCGGTGCGCGACAATCTGCCGACGGGGCGCCGCCGCCGCATCGAATCGTTGCTGTTGGTGTTGCAGTCGCAGCGATTCTTTGCGACCCCGGGCGCGGCTGCGCAATATAAAACGTATTCGTTTGCGTTCGACAGTTGCACCGCCGCGCTGGCCGCATACCGCGAGCGGTTGCCGAAGGCGATCGCGCTCGCCAAGACCATTTCGATCGCCGAGCTCGAAATCGATGGCGAGTACCGCGAAGCTACGCACGACCCGCTGTTCAAGGACTTCGGCGACGGCAATCTCGGGCAGGAAGAGTTGTCGCACTTTCCCGATTACCTGATCGCGATGACCGCCAACAAGCTGCAGGCGGCGGAAAGCGACGCCCTGATGGAAATGCTGTCGGCCGGGTTGCCGGCCAAGGTGCTCGTCCAGACCGACGATCTGCTGGAGGGCACGCCGATCGGCGGCGACGGACATTTCGCGTTCGGCATGCGCGCGAAGCAACTCGCGAACATGGCGATCGGGCTCAACGACGTCTACGTCATGCAGTCGGCAAGCTCTAATCTGTTCCAGTTCCGCGACCGCATATTGAAGGGCATGGCGTACGCGGGGCCGGCGTTCTTCAGCGTGTATTCGGGCGCGTTCGGGGGCGCACTGCCGCCTTATCTGAATGCGGCGACGGCCATGGAGTCGCGCGCATTCCCGGCCTACTGCTACGACCCGTCAGCGGGCCCGAACTGGGCATCGCGCTTTTATCTCGAAGGCAATTCCCAGGTCGAGGCCGACTGGCCGGTGCAGGAGTTCACCTACGAGGACGCGAGCCATCAGCGCGTGCGCCGCGACGCCGGCTTCACGTTCGTCGACTTCGTCGCCTGCGATCCGCGCTATGCGAAGCACTTCGCTCGCGTGCCGCGCGCCCAGTGGAACGCCAGCATGGTGCCGGCAGACGAGTATTTGCAGCTGGACGCGAAGGGCTCTACCGACAAAGTTCCGTTCGTCTCGGTCGTGGACCGCGACAACAACCTGCACCGCGCGGTCGTCGACGACCGGCTGATGCGCGCAGCGCTGCGTTGCCGCGAAGCGTGGCACAGCCAGCAGGAATTGGGCGGCATCCACAATTCGCATGCCGAGCGCCTGCTCGCGAAAGAAAAGCAGAGCTGGGAAGCTCAAGCGAAGAGCGAAGCAGCGACGCGCGCGCCGGAAGCCAAAGCTCCGGCGCCTGCAGTGGTGCCCGGAACAACTGCTCCTGCGGCACCGGCAGCAGTCGCCGAGCCGGAAGAACAGAAATCTCCCGACGAGGCCTACATCGAGACGCCGCGCTGCACGACCTGCAACGAGTGCACGCAGATCAACGACAAGATGTTCTCCTATAACGAGGACAAGCAGGCCTACATCGCCAATCCCGACGCCGGTACTTACGCACAGATGGTAGAAGCCGCGGAAAGCTGCCAAGTCTCTATCATCCATCCCGGCAAGCCGCGAAATCCGAATGAGCCGGGACTCGCGGAACTGCTCGCGCGCGCGGAGGCGTTTAAGTAGGCGTATTCATACGTGCGAGAATGTGGAGAATGCCGCCCTAACCAACCGGGAAAGTTTAAAGGCGGAGAGGAAGGCCGCGGGGAGCAATCTCCGTGGCCTTTTGCTTTTTGCAATCCGGATGCCCGGCGCTAATGATAGATAATGTATTGTCATATCCGGATAATATGGATTTTTATGGCGCATCGCAGCGTAACATTTTAAATCCGGTCGGAAACTTAGGAGAAAGTCATGCGCGTGACGGAACGTGAAGCGTCAACTCGCTTTTGCGGTGGAAAAGACCATTACTCCGCCATCTAACGAGGCGCGCATTTTCTGATGTGGTACTCATGCACTGTTGCGGCCGGCGCAAGGTTCGATGAACCTCCCTGGGAGCCACCCTTTGGGCTCGCTTCCGGTGTCAGGATCGAACGGATACCCGATTGGGTCAAAGCGGATGAAGCGCTGAAATATCTCTCATGGTCCGATAGAACGCACATTCAGGATGCTAAATGGGTACTTGCGACTGAATACGAGGCCGATGCGTTAGGGAGCCCCGATCCGGATTGGCAAGGTTTAAATCCCAGAGGCATTCAGGCGTCCGTTGATGAGAAATTTGTCCTCGCCAGCATTGCTTTATGGCTTGCAAAAGCCTCAACAATTACCTGTGGCCCTACCTTGCACTTCGGTCGCAAAGGCGATTCGGAGTCGATGAGGCAGTCCGCTACGTTGTATCCGGTACTCATTCGCAATGACGAGAACGACAATATTCCAACTCTTACTGATCTCGAGACCGCAGGACGTTACCTTAAGGCTATTCTTGACTTGAAGCGCGATACCACATTGTGGATAGCTGTACGAATGCTAGTAAGTGCATTAACTGAATCAATGTGGGAAGGTAGATATCTGTGGCAGTGGATCGTCTTGGAGGCGCTATTCGGGCCCGATAGTCCGGCAGAGTCGACTCATCGCCTCACCCAGCGAATTTCCTTATTCATTGAAATGGAGAAAAATAGCAAGAAAGTCACATTTAAGATGGCAAAAGAGGCATATGGATGGCGCTCGAAACTTGTTCACGGCGCAAAGCTATCGAAATTAACCACACCGAAATCGATGGAACTTACAATTTTTACAGAAGGATTACTTCGTGCAGCATTTCGACAGATCCTAGAATCAGCGACGATTGCTGAAATTCTGAATGGAAAGAATCGTGAAGAATATCTGGAAAATTTAGTATTTTCCTCTCAATAAAGCAGTGTCCTTTAAGGATTGTAAGAGTGACCAAAGTGATTTAGTTTTCTCATGAACCGACCAACGATCACATTCTTTGCCGCGCTCGCGTTGGTCTTCTCGACTCAATGCTTCGCGCAAGTCGATCTCGCATTTCCCAGCAAGCCCGAGCGCGCAGTCAAGTTGCCAGGCCCGGGCATTTTGAAGGGCGCAAAACTCTACGCTCCCGCAGGCACGGGGCCGTTCCCGGCAATAGTCATTTCTCACACCTGCTCGGGGCTGCAACAACACGCTTTTGAGTGGGCGCAACGTTTCTTAAGCGCGGGTTACGCAGTTTTAGTGGTCGATCACCTCGGCCCGCGCGGCCTGACCGGCAACTGCCCGCCGACCAACCGGCTGAGCGTAACTCAGTACGCGCAGGATGACGTGATGGCAATGAAGCATCTGCGCACGCTGCCTTTCGTGGACGGCAAGCGCATCGTGCAGGTCGGTTTCGCGTATGGAGGCATGGCCGGGCTGCGCCTGGCGAGCGAACGATTCCGCGCGACTTATGTGGGCAATGAGCGTTTCGCGGCTGTGGTCAGTTTCTACCCGTGGTGCAACCAACAGAGCGGGCAGGGACACCAGGACCATCAATGGAATTTCTACGACGACACCACCACGCCGCTGTTCCTCCTGCTTGGAGAAGACGACGACTCGAGTCCGCGCTCGTGCATAGAGCAGGCAAACCAGAACGCTGCCATGGGCATGCCGGTCGAGTACCGGGTATTTCCCGATACAACGGACGCATTCGACCATTCCCTGTGGGGCGACAAGCCGGTCGAAATCCAATACGGGCCTCGCACCGTCACGTATCGCTACAACCAGCGAGCAGTCGACGAGTCGTGGAAGTTGATTCTCGATTTCATCAAACGGCGGGTCGACGGCGCGCGTTGAATCGAAGTGCGAAGGCGCGGTGCTATCATAAGCACCGCTCGCCCGAGCTTACACACGACGAACAACCGGAGTCCGCACCCGTGCATCCCATCAGGAAAATAACTTTCATCGGCGTCGGCAACATGGGCAACCCGATGGCGGGGCAGTTGGTGAAGAAGGGTTTCGACGTTAAGGTGTTCGATGCGCGCGCTGAAACGGCGCAGGCGTTCGTAAAGCAGCACGGCGGCAAAGCGGCAACGACGCTTGCAGAAGCGGGGAGCGGCGCAGACGCGGTGATCTTCATGGTTCCCGACGACAAGGTCGTGCGCGAGGTGCTCTTCGAAAAAGGATTGGCCGCCGCGCTGGCGCGCGGCACGACCGTGATCGACATGAGTTCGTCCGCTCCCGAGGGCACCAAAGCGATCGGCAAGGATCTCGCCGCGCGCGGCATCGGCTACGTCGATGCGCCGGTAATGGGCGGTGTGGTATTCGCGAAAGACGCGACGCTCGACATCATGGCGGGCGGTGAAACGGCACAGGTCGAACGCTGCACGCCGATTTTCGAAGCGATCGGGCGCAAGCTTTACATCTGCGGTCCCCTCGGCAGCGGGCACGTGCTCAAATGTCTGACCAATTACATCAACGCCTGCGCGATGATCAACACGCTGGAAGCGATGACCATAGGCGCCAAGTTCGGGCTCGACAGCGGCGTGATGGCCGATGCGATCGAGTCGATGTGCAACGGCCGCCAGCATCCGATCGCGAAGAAAGTCGTGCCGCACGTGCTCACGCGCAAATACGGCACGGGCATGGCGATGCAGTTCATCGCCAAGGACGTAAAAATCGCGGTTGACACCGCGCACAGCATCAACGCAGCGGCGCCGCTTGCCGAGAAGACGGCGGAGCTGTGGGCGGCCGCATGCAAGCAGCTCGGCGGCAAGCTCGACCAGACCGAAATCGTGCGCTATTGGGAAACCGCGAGCGGCGTCAAACTTTAAATGCAATAGTCGCAGCTTTACCTGCAAGGTAACCCGATTGACGCCGGAACAGTCGCCATCGCCCGATGGAAGAATAACTGCTAGCAATTCGCCGGCGCCCCCATCGGGCAATCGCGCGGCGTGGATGGCGGCCGCTGCCGTTGCGCTTTGTGCCGCGCTTATCTTGGCACCATCCCCGGGAGGGCTGCCCGAACCCGGCAAGCGCGTGCTCGCGGTCGCCGTGCTGGCGATCGTGCTTTGGTGCACCGAAGCGTTACCAGCAGCGGTGACGGGCCTAATTCTTATTGTGGGGCTGGTGGTTTCCGGCGGTGTTCCCGGATTTCGCGAAGCGCTGGTGGGATTCGCGGAGCCGGTGACCTATTTTGTCATGGGTGTGCTCACCATCGGCCTGGCGGTTTCCCGCAGCGGTCTCGCCGAGCGGGTGGCGCTTTTCTTTTTGCGCCGGTCGCGGGGCAACGCCCGCTCGCTTTATCTTCAGCTATTGCTCGCTTTCCCGATCCTGACTTTAATTCTGCCGTCCGCGACGACCCGCACGGGCATCCTCGTGCATGTCTACGAGCAGGCATTGGAGCTCGGGCAGGTTCCGCGCCGTCATCCGCTGTCGCGCGCGATCATGATGGCGCTGAACTCGATCAACCGGCTCGCGTCGACCATTTTGCTCACCGGCGGAATCACGCCCATGGTGGCGGCGGCGCTGCTCGGCAACATCAGCTGGAGCCATTGGCTGCTGCTGATGTGCGTGCCGTATCTCGCGTTGCTAACGATCGGCTCGCTGCTGATTTACGTGCTGTATCGGCGCGGTTTCGACCTCAAGCTGCCGCCGCAACCCGACGTCAAGTCAGCTCCCCTGTCTGGCCAGGAAGTGCGCACTATCGTAATCACGGTATCCGCTTCGGCGCTGTGGCTAACCGATTCGATCCATCATTTCCATCCCGTACTGCCGGCGCTGCTGGCGTGGATCTTTCTGCTTATCCCCAGAATCGGCGTGCTGACATGGAGCGAGTTCGAGCGCAGTATCGGCTGGACCAGCTTCTTCGTGCTGGCCTCGTCCCTGTCGCTGGCGCGCGCGCTGATAGACAGCGGTGCAAGCGCGTGGATCGCGCAGATTGTCCTCGAGGGCATGCCGCGGGCCCACGATCAGCCAGCCATGGTAGTTTTCATCCTGCTGCTGGCCTCTGTGCCGGTACGTTTGCTCATTCCGAACATTACCGGTTTTCTCGCCATCACGATCCCGATCGCGATGGCTATCGGCACGGCGGCGGGAATCAATCCGCTCATCTGCGGACTGGCGGTGATGATCGCCGGAGATGCCGTATTGTATTATCCGGCGCAAAGCGTCTCGTCACTGGTCGTGCATGAACGCGGTTATCTGACGGCGCCGGAAATCTTCCGGTTTGGTGTCTGGATGACGTTTGTAGCATTCGTGGTCGTGCTATCGATCGCGCTGCCTTACTGGGCCGCAGTCGGTGAAAGCTTGCGCATCCCGTAACGTCTGAAATGCCTCTCAAGTCCATCGCAACGATAAAGGAAAAATTCTTATGGCCGCACGCATCCCGATCATCACCCCCGAAAGCGATCTCAATGCCGAACAGCGCCGCGTACTCGAGGGACTTCTGGGCCGCCGCGGCGGCCGCATCCCGGGCCCGTATCGCTTCACGCTGCACTGTCCCGAGATCACCGAGCTCATGCATCCGTTTGGCGAGCTTCTGCGCCTGCGCTCGAGTTTTCCACTGAATGTATCGGAGATGGCGATTTGCGCGACCGCGCGCGGCTGGGACAGCGATTACATATTCACTTCGCATTCTCAGGGGGCACTGAAGGCCGGCGTGAACCCGGCCGTGATCGATGCGATACAGCGCGGCGAACGTCCGGCGTTCAAGAAGAAGGACGAGGAGGCGGTATACGACTTCGCGATCGAGCTCGTCGTTAATCGCAAGGTCAGCGATGCGACGTACAAGCGCGTGCTCGATATGTATGGCGTGGAGAAAGCAGTCGAGCTGTCAGCGCTGATCGGCTACTACTCGCTGGTCGCATGCACGATACTCGCGCACGAGATGCCGTTGCCGGCTGACGCGCGGCGGCTGGCGCCGCGAAAACAAAAGTAAATTGTCATCCCGGCGCACGCCGGGATTCAGACGAACGAACCTGGATTCCGGCGTACGCCGGAATGACGTAAGCGATTAAGCTGCGACAGCAGCGCCGGCGCGCTTCAATCCCGGCATCGTGAAGTCGATCGCTTTCAATTCCGCTTCGAGCGACTTCGCCTGCTCGGCGGTCAGTGCGACGAGCGGCGGGCGCACGGTCGCCCAAACCGGGTCATTCGCATAAATCGCGATGCCCTGTTTCAACGCGCCTATCATCAGGTACTTCTTGCCGAATGCATCGCGCGTGACGTTGAGCGCAGCCTGCTGCGCATCCGCGTCGGCGTTCTTCCAATCCGTGTAGAGCTTGTGAATCGCCGCCGGGTTGACGTTCGCAGTCGCGGAGATTGTGCCGACGCCGCCGTTGCGCAGGCCCTGGAGCAGGAAGGATTCCGAGCCGACGAACACGTCGAAGCCGGATTTGGCGAACGCGTCGAGGAAGCTCTTGGTGTTGTTCCAGTCGCCCGAGCTGTCTTTCATGCCGGCGATTGCATTCGGGTAGGCTTTGAGCAAACGCTCGACGAGGCCCGTCGTGATGCCGACGACCGCGATTGGCGGAATGTGGTACAAGTAAATTTTGAGCTTGGCATCGCCGACGCGCTGGATGACTTCGCTGAAGTGCCGGTAGAGACCTTCTTCGGTGACGCCCTTGTAGTAAAACGGCGGCAGCATCAGGACGCCGGCGCAACCGTGCTTGACCGCCTGCGTCGTCAGTTTTACCGTCTCGGTGATCGAGCAGCAGCCGGTGCCGGGCATCATGCGCGAGGCATCGACGCCCGACGCGATGAGCGCGTCGAGCAGCATCGAGCGCTCTTCCGCGGCGAGCGAGTTCGCTTCGCTATTGGTGCCGAACACGGCGAGCCCGCAGTTCTGCGAAAGGAGCCACTTGCAATGCGCGATGAAGCGCTCTTTATCGGGCGACAAATCGGCTTTGAACGGGGTGACGACGGGCGAGAGTACGCCGCGGATGCGCTGGGTCATGGGATTCTCCGAAAGGCGAAATATGCGAGGGGAAACGGCTGCAATGATACTACAGGCGTCTAAAACTGATAGAGCCGCGCCGGATTCGCGACCAGGATTTTCTCGCGCGTGGCGGCGTCCGGCGCCCAGTTGGCCAGCAGGTCGAGCAGCGCGGCCTCGTCGGGAAAATCCTGCTTGAGCGAAGGATGCGGCCAGTTGCTCGCCCACAGCATGCGGTCTGGCGCCTGGCCGATCAACGCGCGCGCCAGCGGACGCATATCGGCGTAATCCGGCGGGCCTGAGCGCGAGCCGTGATATGGCGCCGACAGCTTGATCCAACAGTGTCCGCCATCGATCAGGCTGCGCATGGCTTTTACATTGGCATCATTGAGATCTACGGGAGCCGTGAACCGGCCGATGTGATCGATCACGATGTCGCACGGCAGCTTTGCAAGCCGTGCCGCATGCGTAGTGAACCCGGTGGCATTGAACTGGAATTGCAGGTGCCAGCCGAATGGCGTGACGCGCGCCGCCATCGTTTCCAGCGCATCCCACTGCAGCGCGCCGCCGGGCAGCATATGAAAGCGCAGGCCGCGCATGCCGAGTTCCGATAGCCGCTCAATTTCAGCGTCAAGCACGGCGGGATCGACGACGGCGACGCCGCGCGCATTGCCGAGTTCGGCCATCGCGTTCAGCGTCACCGTGTTGTCGAAGCCGTACGCGGTCGGTTGCACGATCACGGTACGCGTGAGCCCGAGCCGCCGTTGCATTGCGCGGTAGCGTGAAAGCGAGCCGTCCTGCGCCGGGATATTCGTGCCGGGCAGCATCGCATGCCCCGGCGTGAAGACATGCATATGCGTGTCGCAGGCGCCGGGCGGCGCAGGCACGCGTGGTTGCGCGAGTGCAGGCATGGTCGAGGTCCGGTTGAATTTCGACGGAGTATAGCGTGCGCGTGCTTGCCGCCGCGCGAGCGCATCCTGCATAATTGCAGCAGAACAGAAGAAAATCAGCATCCCCTCGCCGCCATCCCGCAAGGCACGTTTTATCCGGAGGTCGTTCCCGCATGGCCAGTCATCGCAAGAAGCCTGAAGAGTTGCGCAGCCACAAGTGGTATGGCGCGCAGGACCTGCGCGCGTTCGGGCACCGCTCGCGCACGCTGCAAACCGGTTTCACGCGCGAGGATTTTGCAGGCAAGCCGGTGATCGCGATCGTCAATACGTGGAGCGACATCAACCAGTGCCACGCGCACTTCCGCGTGCGCGCCGAAGAGATCAAGCGCGGCATCTGGCAGGCCGGCGGCTTTCCGCTCGAAATGCCGGTGATCACGCTGTCCGAGCCGTTCATGAAACCGTCACCGTTGATGTACCGCAACCTGCTCGCGATGGAAACCGAGGAACTGCTGCGCTCTTACCCGGTCGATGCCGCGGTATTGATGGGCGGCTGCGACAAGACCACGCCGGCGCTGATCATGGGCGCAACCTCCGCCAATCTGCCGGCGATCTATATGCCGGCAGGGCCGATGCTCAGAGGCAACTGGCATGGCGAGCCGCTCGGTTCCGGCACCGACACCTGGAAATACTGGGCGGAATTTCGCGCCGGCACTATCAACGACAAAGAACTGGCGGAAGTCGAAGAGGGTATCGCGCGTTCGCCCGGCCATTGCATGGTGATGGGTACGGCCTCCACGATGACTTCGATCGCGGAAGTCCTGGGCCTGACGCTGCCGGGCGCGGCTTCCATCCCCGCCGCCGACTCGAATCACGCGCGCATGGCGAGCAATAGCGGCCGCCGCATCGTCGAAATG
>Ga0210380_10000812_pt1 | contig 13004 bp, 8 predicted proteins | sample PLM4_5_coexredo_FD_155476 | JGI IMG/M metagenome (GOLD analysis project Ga0210380, IMG submission 155476) | Groundwater sediment microbial communities from an aquifer in East River, Colorado, USA - PLM4_5_coex redo | ecosystem: Environmental > Terrestrial > Soil > Riparian zone | place: USA...
GTCGAGTCGTACGGCGCGACACCCGCCTCGTACTTGTAGCCGCTGCCGGGCATGCCGTTGTCCTGCTTGAACAGGATCAGCACCGACTCGGCCTGCGCCCACACTGGTTCGTTGAGATTGCCGTCGAGAGTGATGGGGGCACCGTTGGTGGAACGGGCCCAGATGACGTCCTGCCGGGGGGTCTGCGCGATCGCGGGCAGAGAGGCGACGAGCAGAGCGCCCGCGGCCAGCGCGATGGTGAATCCGGCTCTCATGGTGATGGCCTCCTGCGAAGAGCTGTCGGCCGCGGCGTTCGCGGCATCATCGCATCAATGCGGTGATGTCACGAGCGGGGCGGCGGGAAATCGAGGGACGTTCGGGTCGGGACCTTGGGCGTTCCCATCTCCACGTCGTGCAGTCGGTACGGCCACGTCGCTTTGCACAGCCGGCGGCAGGGGCGCCGCCGTGGAATCCACGCCGAAGGAGCTCGAGCGAAGGGTCGCTCCTCCGGCGCGCTGAAAACGATTACATCATCCCCCACCTTTGTCAACGAACAAGGCTCGCAGCTATCCTGCGCCGCCCATGAACGACGACACCGCCTTCCCTCCGGGATTCCTCTGGGGCGCCGCCACCTCCTCCTATCAGATCGAGGGGTCCCCGCTCGCCGACGGCGCCGGCCCCGGTATCTGGCACCGCTTCTCCCACACCCCCGGACGGGTGAAGAACGGCGATACCGGTGATGTGGCGTGCGATCACTACCGGCGCTGGGAGTCGGACGTCGAGCTGATGAGCCAGCTCGGGCTGCGGGCCTACCGGTTCAGCCTCGCCTGGGGACGCATCCTGCCGTCCGGCACCGGGCCGGTGAACCAGGCCGGGCTCGACTTCTACTCGCGGCTGGTCGACCGGCTGCTCGAGCGCGGCATCCAGCCGATGGCCACTCTCTACCACTGGGACCTGCCGGCGGCGCTCGACGACCGCGGCGGCTGGCTGTCGCGTGACTCGATCGACTGGTTCACCGAGTTCGCGGGCGTCGCGTTCGACGCGCTCGGCGACCGGGTGAAGCTGTGGGCGACGCTCAACGAGCCATGGGTGGTGGTCGACGCGGGCTACCTCTACGGGGTGAACGCGCCCGGCCATCGCGATCTCGAGGAGACGGTGATCGCCTCGCACCACATCCTGTGTGCGCACGGATCGGCGGTGCAGGCGTTCCGCGCCCGCAGCGACGGGCAGATCGGGATCGTCTTCAATCTCGAGCCCAAGCGTCCCGCCAGCGATCGCCCCGAGGACATCGACGGGTGTCGCCGCCACGACATCTACAACAACCGCTATCACGTCGATCCCCCGCTGCTCGGGCGGTATCCGGCGGAGATGCCCGAGCTGTTCGGCGACGCCTGGAACCCGGGATTCGAGGCGGATCTCCCGCGCATCCATCAGCCGGTCGACTTCGTGGGCGTGAACTACTACACGGTCCGTACGATGAAGTACGACGAGAGCGATCCGGTGTTCCGGGTGAAGCCGGTCGCAATGCTCGATCACACCCGCATGGAGACCGGCTGGGAAGTGGTTCCCGAGGGCCTCACGCAGACGCTGGTCGACGTGAGCCGGCGCTACCCGGGCCTGCCGATCTACGTCACCGAGAACGGCGCCGCGTTCTACGATCCGCCCGCCCCGCTCGACGGCCGGATCGAGGATCCGCTCCGCGTCCACTACCTGCGCCATCACCTGCTCGCGGTGCGCGAAGCGATCCGCCAGGGCGCCGACGTGCGCGGCTACTTTGCCTGGTCACTGCTCGACAATTTCGAATGGAGCAGCGGATACGCGCTGCGGTTCGGCCTCGTGCACGTGAACTACGCGACCCAGGAGCGCACGATCAAGGCGAGCGGACGATGGTACCGCGAGTGCATCCGCACCCACGGTGCGAGCCTCGCAACCCCGCTGCCGGCGCTGCCGGTCGAGCCGGCCGGCGGCGTCACCGAGGACAAGGCGGCGAGGGAGCGACGAGCGAGGCGTATCGTAAGGATACTCCGCAGCGAGGAGCGACCGAGCCAACGCAGTGATCGGGTTTTTCAGCAGCCTGCGCGTCACTCCTTCTCGGTGATCGCGATCTCCCACCGGACTTCCGCCGGCAACTTGCGAACCGTGACTGCGCCGTTCTTGTCGGTCTTGAGTTTCCGGCCCTTCACGTCGGTGCACGTGACCTTCATGCCCTTCGCGCGGATCAGCTCCCCGTTGTCCCGGTCGCGCCGCCACGACTGCGGGGCGGTCGCCACGATTCCGCCGGGGGGCACCCGCACTCCCGGGTCGATCGTCAGCGTGTAGCGCTCCCGATAATCGCGTCCGATCCGTTCGGTGACGCGCCCGAGCCGGTAACGGAGCGGACCCCAGCGCGTCCGCAGACCGTCGACCTGGACCTCGCCGTCCTCGAGCTGCCAGCGTTGCGGGACTCCGGCCGCCACCACCAGCGCGCTGTCCGACTCCCGCTCGAACGCGAGCATCGCGACCACCGACCGCACGAAGTCCGATCCGCACCAGGTGTGCGGCATGTCGCCGATGAAGCGCGTCTGACGCGCGTCCTTGCCGACCACCTCGGCCCAGTGCCGGAACCCGACCGGCCGACGGAAGTCCATCAGCCACGACACGCCCGCGGCACGCGCCTGCTGTCCGAGGATCGCGAGCGCGCCCGCCGAGCGCAGCTCGTAGGGCGTGAACGTGTCCCACTGCGCGTCCGGCTTCGCCCGCCGCATGAAGAACGTCCAGTAGCCATCGAAGGTGGCCTCGAGTGCGCCCTTCGGGAGCACGTCGCCGGCCTGCACCGGGTCGAGTGCGATCGTGGTGCTGGTGGCGTCGAAGTCGCCGAGATCGGCGCACCCGGGCACGTACGGGATGCGATGGACCTGCATCGCGGTGCGGACCGACGCCGCGAAGTCCTTCGCGAACTCGTCGCGCGACTTCGTCAGCCACCCGGCATCCTCGCGGTGGCCCAGCTGGCCGGCCAGCCACACCGCGTCCTTGTAGCCGCGCAGCGCCCACAGGTCGTCCCAGTACGAGTGCATCGGCTTGGCCGAGTAACCCTCGTGACTGATCGAGGGCGGCAGGATCCCGTAGAACTGCTGCTTGCCCGACTCGCGCCACTCCGGGGTCCGCCGCTGGTTGCGCAGCGTGTCGAGATAGGCCGCCGCGGCGCGCACGTGCGGCCACATCGTCACTGCGGTCGCGCGGTCCCCGGTGATGCGCAGGTACTCGGCGACCAGGTAGATGAACTCGCCGTGGCTGTCGTGCTCGGGCACCGGATCCGAGCCGCGCTGGTCGACGCAGCACGGAATCTTGCCGTCCGGGTACTGGTGAGGCGCGAACCATTCCAGGTACTCCTTCACGGCGTCGGCATGACCGAGCCGCAGCAGCGCCGAGGAGGTCAGCGCGCCATCGCGGATCCACGAGCGCTCGTACGAGCGCGAGCCGGGCTGGATCGCCGGCCCGTCCCGGTTGATGAGGATCCATCCGATCTGCGCCCGCAGCGTCTGCGTGACCTCGGAATCCGGCAGCGCGATCGCCACGCGATCGAGCTGCGCGCGCCACGACGCCGCCACCTCGGCATGCCGGGTGTCGAACTCACGCGACGCGGTCGCATCATCGATCGGGGTCGCGTCCGCCTCGGGAGCCTCGGTGAAGGGAACGATTACGATCACGTCGCGCCGCTCGCCGGGCGCCAGGTCGAGCGCGTAGCGCAGCGCGCCCGAGGCGCGCGCCTGCGGATCGCCGGTCGCGGTCGCCGCCGGGAGGCGTCCCTCGGCGAGCCAGTCGGCGATCTCGCCCTGCTCGAAGCGGGTCGCACCGAATCCATCCGGCGTGGTGAGACACGTCACCCCGCGGTCCTCGTTGGCGCGGATCGCGCGGCCCGCGCGGGCGAGTGAACGAATCGGCGCGACCCCGCCCGGCTGGTTGAGGAACTGCTGCGGCGGATTCACCTGGAACGGCCGCAGCGCGAGGAACAGGCTGCCGCGGACCCGCTCGGGGCCGGGATTGCGCACGCGATAGCGCGCCCACGCGCCCGAGCGCGCCGGCGTTCCGACGCCCATCGCGGTCACGGTCAGCTCGAGCGGGGCGCCGTCCCAGCGGACGCTGGGAATCGGCAGGTCGCCGTGCTCGAGCGACGGAACGCTGGTCACATCGGCCCACGTCACCAGACGGCCCTTCGCGCCGTCGATCCACAGGAATGGCTCGATCGAGAACGCCCCCTTGCCGGACTCGAGCATGCCGTCCTCGCTGAGCAACGCCTCCTCGCGCGCCGCATCGACGCCCAGCACCGTCCAGTACACCTGCTCCCCCGACAGGCCGCGCGGGAAGCGTCCGCGCGGCGCCTCCTTGGCGACCGACTCGAGGAACGCGGCCGGCGTCGACGACCATGCGAGCGGCTTGAACGCGATCCGCGCCGCGACGCCCTCGCGACCCGGCGCCTTGACCACCCGCACGCGCACCCGCCGCGCCTCGCTCTCGGGCAGGTCGATCGGATCGCGTCCGCCGTTGCCGCCGGTAATCGTGCGCACCGTCCGCCAGCGCGTCGGCCCGTCTTCGAGCTCGATCGCGTAGTCGGTGGCGTGACGCCCCGGCGCCCAGTCGATGACCAGGCCTCCGAACTCGCGCACGCTGCCGAGATCGAACACCGCCCACGGCGTGCGGTCCCGGCGCGCCGGCTCCCACGCGATCGCCTCCGCCTGCCGATCGATCAGCCGCCCGGATCCGTCGTTGGCACGGGCGGCGACCCGATTCGCGATCCCGGACGAGAGCCGCGTGTCGGTGGCTGCGAGCGGGGTGGCGGGCGGCGGATCGAGCGGCTCGAACGTCAGCTCGTCGAGCCACACGGTGCCGTGGCCGCCGCTGCCGGCGGTGATCGCGAACTCGATCGCGGCCACGTGGCGCATGTCGCCGCCGCCGTCGGGGCCCCACGCGAACGTGATGTGCCGCTTCTTCCATGTGACCGTCTGCCAGTCGCCGGGGAACGCGTGGTCACGGTCGTTCACCCACCAGACATTGGTGCCCGACGAATCGATCAGCTTGAACTCGAGATTCTGCGGACCGGACGCGCCGCGGACCCGGAACGAGAACCGGTAGTTGTCCGGCAACGGGACGTCGATCGCCTTGTGGACGACCGCGTAGCCGCCGCCCTTCTGGAAGTCGAAGTCGATCCGCAGCGACTGCCCGCGCGCACCGGCGTCGCTCGACAACTTCATCACCACGCCGCTCGCGGGCACCGTGCTCCAGCCCGCGGTGGTCTCGAACGCATCGAGCACGCGCGGAGCCCCGGACACCGGAGCTGCGAACCCCACCGCCACCACCGCCATCGCCATCCATGCGACTCTCATCCCTTGACGCTCCCCATCATGACGCCCCGCATGTAGTGCCGCTGGAGGGCGAGAAACAGAATCACGACCGGCAACACGGTGATCACCGAGCCCGCCATCATCAGCTCGGTGTCCTGCACGTGCTCGCCCGACAGGTTCGCGAGCGCCACCGGCAGCGTGTACTTGCGCTCATCGGACAACACGATCAGCGGCCACATGAAGTCGTTCCACGCGCTGAGAAACACGAACACCGCCAGCGTGACCAGGATCGGGGTCAGCACCGGCAGGACGATGCGGGCGAAGATCCGCAGCTCGCCGGCTCCGTCGACCCGGGCGGCATCGAGCAGCTCGTCGGGGATCGCGAGCGCGTACTGGCGGATCAGGAAGATCCCGAACACGCTGGCGAGGAACGGCACGATCGCACCGACATAGGTGTTCACGAAGCCCATCGAGCGCAGCATCAGGAACAGCGGCAGCATCCCGACCTGGGCGGGAACCACCAGCGCGAGCAGCAGGAAGCGGAACGTGGCCTCGCGGCCGCGGAACCGGAGCTTCGCGAACGCGTAGCCGGCCATCCCGTTGATCACCAGCGCCGCGCAGGTACCGAGACCGGCAACGATCATGCTGTTCAGCAGGTGTCGCCACACCTGGAGCCGGGTGAACAGGGTGGTGTAGTGCTCGACGGTCGGGGCGCTCGGCCACAGGCGCGGCGGAAAACTGTTGGCTTCGCCGGCCGGCATGAACGAGGCGGACACCATCCACGCGAGCGGGATCAGCGTCAGGACGCCCGCCACGATCAGCACCGCGTGCAGCAGGATCGCACTCCCGCTTCGCTTCACGCCCGCTCCCGCTGGAGCCGCATCTGGAGCAGCGTGCCGAGCAGCATGATCACGAACAGCACGAACGCGATCGCCGCCGCCAGCCCGAGCCGCCACCAGCGGAAGCCCTCCTCGTACATGAGGAGCACGATCGTGGTGGTGGCCTTGAGCGGACCGCCCTGCGTCATGACGTAGGGCTCGGAGAACATCTGGAACATCCCGAGCATGGTGGTGACGCCGACGAACAGGAAGGTCGGCGCCAGCCCCGGCAGCGTGACGTGCACGAACCGCGCCCATGCGCCCGCCCCGTCGAGCGCGGCCGCCTCGTACAGCTCCTCGGGGATGCTCTGGAGTCCGGCGACGAAGATCAGCATGTTGTAGCCAAAGTTCTTCCACACCGTCATGACGATGATCGCCGGCATCGCCCAGCGGGGATCGCCCAGCCAGTCGACCGCGGGCAGGTGGAGCTGCGCGAGCCCCGCGTTCACCAGCCCGTACTGCGGGTGGTAGAGGTAGCGCCACACGATCGCCACCGCGACCAGCGTGGTCACCACCGGCATGAAGAAGATCGAGCGGAACAGCCCGGGGAAGCGCACCCGTTTCTGGCTCACCAGCAGCGCGGCGCCGAGCGAGGCCAGCACCGACAACGGGCCACCCAGCGCGACGAAGTAGAAGGTGTTGCCGAGCGCCTTCCAGAACAGCGGCTGGTTCAGGAGCTGCACGTAGTTGGCGAGCCCCACCACCCGCACCGCACGGGGATCGCCGATCGCGTAGATGTCGAAGTCGGTGAGGCTCAGCAGCAGGCCGCCGATCACGGGGACGAAGAAGAACACGGCGATCAGCGCGAGCGCCGGCGCGGTGAACAACCAGCCGGCGCGGGTCTCGCCGGCGGCGAGTGGCCGGCCGCTCATCGCGTCACCCCCGCGACCTCGCGGCGTCGATCGCGCTCGACCAGCCAGCGGCGCTTCTCGAGGATCCGGTCGGTCTCGCGATCGAGTTCGCGCAGGGTCGAGTCGAGGTCGGCGCGCGCCAGCACCAGCGCCTCGGCCTTGAACTGGATCTGGAGCGAGATGTTCTCCCACTCGGGAACCGGCGGCTGGGCGACCGTCCGGCGCAGCTGGGTCTCGAACACCCGGGCGAACCGATCGTTCGCGAGCGCGGTGTCGCGCCACGCCTCGACCCGCGCCGGCAGGCTGCCGCTCAGCGTACGCAGCCGCAGCTGCTGCTCGGGCCGCGACAGGAACTCGATCACCTTCCACGCCTCCGCCGGATGCTTCGAATTGCGGAACAGCACCAGGCTCGAGCCGCCCGCGGTCGACACGCCCGATTCGGGACCGTCGGGACCCGGGAGCGGCGCGATCGCCCACTTGCCGGTCATCGCCGGCGAGAGCCGGCGCGAGAACTCGCCGACGTCCCACGGTCCGCTGATGTACATGCTGAACAGGCCACGCTCGAACTCCTGGTAGCGGTTCGCGATCTGGGCGCCCTGGACCGCCGGGGCGAGACCGTCGCGGAACAGGCCGAGCGTGAACTCCATCGCGCGTCGGAACTCGGGCTCCGAGAACGCACCGCGCGTCAGGTGATCGCGCAGCATCGGCGAGTGCGCCTGGAGTCCGAAGATGATCCACGGCGTGTATTCGTTGGTCGGCAGGAACAGGACGAACTTGTCGCGGCCCTCGATCCGGTGGATCGCCTCCATCGCGCGCCGCCACTCGGCCCACGACCCGGGAACCTCGCGATAGCCGGCCCGCGCCAGCACGTCGGTGCGGTAGAACAGCACCCGCGTGTCCACGTACCACGGGATTCCGTACGCCACGCCGTCGACCACGTTGGTGTTCCAGATCCCGCCGAAGAACGACGACTCGGCGACCACCGTCGAGCGGGCGAGAAACGGGGTCAGCGGCTCGATCGCGCGCAGCGCCGCGAACTCCGGGATCCAGGTGTTGCCGAGCTGGCCGAGATCGGGCGGCGCCCCTCCCACGTGCGAGGTCAGCAGCTTCTCGTGCGCCGCCCCCCACGGAATCTGCTGGACCTGGACACGGATTCCCGGGTTCTCGCGCTCGAAGTCGCGCACCATCTCCTGCACGACCTCGCCCTCGCGCCCCATCGCCCAGAACCGCAGCGTCACCGGAGCATCGGCGCGCGAGCTCGTGCAGCTGGTGTCGAGGGCCAGCAGCAGCAGGCCCGCGGCGCCGGCCACGCAACGCGCGATCCGTGCGCGCACCGCCGCCGTCACCGGGGCGCCTTGTCCAGCCAGCCGCCGGTGAATCCGGCGCGCCGCAGTCCACGCACGACGTACGGATTCTTGCGCATGGTGCGCCACACCAGACCGCTGCGCTGGTTCTCGATCATCGCCAGGATGGGGCCCTGGTCGATGCCGAGCTGGTCCCCGTCGAACCAGCCGACCCCGGGCACCACGATCCCGTGCTGGGTGCGCATCGCCACATTCAACGTGGGATTGAACGAGTCGACGAATCCGTACCGGTTGTAGGCGTTCGCGCCCCAGTCCTCCCGCATCGCCATCAGGACCGGGACCGCGATCTCGGGCGCGAACGGAACCGACCCGCCGGCGGCGGTCGGCGCGATGGTGCCGTCGTCGCTGTCATCGCGGAACGGCGCGCCGCGCGCCGCGTAGGTGCGGAACGTGCGTTTCACGCCGTTGATCGTCATGGTCGTGTCGTGGGGACCGTCGCATGCGGTCAGTCCCCACAGCCGCTCGCCGTAGCCGCGGAACTTGCCGGGATTGTCGATCGCGTACAGACGCTGGGCGAGCGTGGCACGGCGAGAATTCTCGAACCAGTCGCTGTCGTGCGCGCGCATCAGGCTGTCCTGGATGCCCGCGAAGTCGACCCACACGTGCGAGTACTGATGACCGAACAGCGGCGGGAACGGCACGTGCTCGATGTCCTGCCAGGTTTCCCACCGGCACGGCGACACCCACATCGGCCACACGCCGTCGCCGACGTCGTGCCGGGGCGAGCCGAGCGCCAGGATCGGGACCAGCATCGACTCGTTGTAGCCGAGCCAGTCCCATTCGATGAACCCGGTCTCGGGATTCCAGCCGTGCGAGATCCGCTGCGGACGCGCCATCGCCCACCGCCAGTCGACCCGCAGGTAGATCGAGTCGGCGAGTGCACGCACCTCGGCCTCGGCGGCGTCGCCGCGGTCGAAGTAGCTCTGGCAGAACAGCACACCGCCCAGCAGCAGCGCGGTATCGATCGTCGACAGCTCGACGTCACGGAAGCGGCTGCCGTCCTCGGGATTCAGGAAGTGGTAGTAGAAGCCGCGGTAGCCGATCACGCCCGCGCGCGCGGTGTCCTGGCGCGCACTCCACAGGAAGCGGAGGGTCGCGAGCGTGCGGTCGCGCGCCTCGCCCCGCGTCACCCAGCCGCGCTCGGCACCGATCGGATACGCGGTCAAAGCGAACCCGGTGGCAGCGATGCTGACGAACGAGCGGGTCGGCCACCGGTCGGGCGTCAGCCCGGTGCGGGCGTCGGTCACATCCCAGAACCACCGGAACGTGTTCTCGGCGAGCGTGTCGAGGAACGCCTGCTGGGCGGCGTTCGCCTTCCAGGTCGCCGGCGGAGCCGGCGCGGTCCGGGTCGCCCCGCCGGCGCATCCCGCGAGCACGACGACGCCCGCGAGCAGGAGCCAGCGGCACACGCGCACGAACGGACCGTGGGCGATCAGGGTTCGAGACGGCGGGCGCCGCGCGGGTCGGCGCCTTCGGCGGACGGAGCGCCGCACGAGGCACGCACGACCAGACGCGTGCGAAGAAGTTCGTGCGATGGCAGGGGGACGATCGGCACCGGCCCGAGGATTCCCGACAGCATTTCCACCGAGCGCTCGCCGAGGTGGAACGCGTCGACGTGCACGGTGGTGAGCGGCGGGCTCACGTAGCGCGCCAGCGCGATGTCGTCGAATCCGCTCACCGCCAGGTCGGCCGGAACCTGGACACCGAGATCGCTGAGCGCACTCATGAGCCCGATCGCCATGTTGTCGTTGCCGGCGAACACTGCGGTCGGACGCGGCGACAGGGCGAGCAGGCGCGCCGCCGCCTCGTACCCCGACCGCTCGGTGAAGTCGCCCGGGATCTCGAGCCCCGCGCACGGCTCGACGCGCGCATCCCGCAGCGCGCCGCGATAGCCCTCGAGTCGTTCCCGCGCATCGGTGTTGCGCTCGGGACCGGTGATGGTGGCGATGCGCCGGTGGCCGAGCGCGAGCAGATGGCTGGTCACGGCGTGGGCACCCTGCGCGTTGGCGATCGAGATGGTGTGGAAGTCATGCGAGCCGCTGCCCGGGTCGAGCACCACCACCGGGAAGTGGCCGGCGACCAGCCGCAGCGCGTCGTGCGCATCGACGTCGGGCGCCATCACCACCAGGCCGTCGATCCGTCCCCGCATCGAGCGCAGGGCCGCGATCAGCTCGCCGTGGTCGGAGTGCGAGCTCGACACCAGGAGGTGGAGACCCACGCGCCGCGCGGTCAGGTCGATGCCGCGGATCACCTCGGAGAAGAACTCGCCGTGGAGATCGGGCAGCAGCACGCCGACCGCATGCGTGCGGTTCGTGATCAGGCTGCGCGCCACCCCGTTGGGCCAGTAGTTGAGGCGCTCGGCGACCTCGCGAACGGCGCGGCGGGTGTCTTCGCTGACCAGCCCGCTGTCGTTGAACACGCGCGACACCGTGGCCACCGAGACTCCGGCTTCACGGGCGACGTCCTTGATGTTGGCCACGGATCAGCCCCGGGGTGGGGAGAAGAACGGGAGCGTGGACCGCGGCCCCCGCGGGCACCAACGTTGTGAAAACGATTCCATCAAGTCTGCGGCGGAGTCAAGACCCTTCCGGTCAGACTCCCGGCATTGCCTTCTTGAGGGGCCGCAGGAGCAGGGTCAGTACCACCGCCATGGTCAGGGCCATCGCGCCGAGCACCGCAAAGAAGGTGGAATGGAGCCACTGGTCCCAGTAGACCCCGATCATGGTCAGCTTGTTGCCGATCGCGGTCGCCACGAACCAGCCGCCCATCATGAGGCCGCGGACCTTGACCGGCGCCACCTTCGACACCAGCGACAGGCCCATCGGTGACAGCATCAGCTCGCCGCAGGTCAGCACCGCGTAGGCGCTGATCAGCCACAACGGCGACACCTTGCCGTGGTCGCCGCCCGACTTGGCCGCGAAATACATGATGAAGAAGCAGGCCGAGCTGAGGGCCATGCCGATCGCCATCTTGGCCGGGGTCGACGGCTCCTTCCCCTTCGCCCGGAGCATGTTCCAGAACCCGATCAGCGGGAACGTCAGGAACACGACGAAGAAGGGATTGATCGCGTTCGAGATCACTCCCGACACGTTCCAGTTGGTGTTGTCGTTGGCCCAGTAGGTGAGCGTCGAGCCGTTCTGGTGGAACACCATCCAGAACACGATCACGATCACGTAGATCACGATCAGTGCGCCGATCCGGCGCGATTCCGGCACCTCGTCGAGGGCACTGCGCTTGCGGGGCGCCGGGCCGCCGGGCGGCGTGTCTTCGATCACCGCCGCCTCCGCCGCGCTGCGGTCCACCACCGGCACCGATGCCAGCATGCGGCGCGGATCCTCGACGTGGCGCTTGAACGCCCACAGGATCGAGACCGAGATCACCATCCCCAGCGCCGCAACCGCGAACGCCGGCCCGAAGCCGAACCGGCGGCTGGTAAACTCGGCGATCACCGGCGCCAGGAATGCGCCGATGTTGATGCCCATGTAGAAGATGTTGTACGCGCGGTCCTTGAGGTGGCTGCCCTCGGGATACAGGTTGCCGACCATCGCCGACACGTTGGGTTTGAAGAAGCCGTTGCCGATCACCAGCAGGGTGAGCGCGGCATAGACGGCGGTCAGGGAGTGGACCGATAGCAGCAGGTAGCCGGCCATGAAGATGACGCCGCCGATCAGGACCGAGTTCCGGTAGCCGAGACCGCGATCCGCGATGAAGCCGCCCACCAGCGGGCTTGCGTACACGAACATCAGGTAGTTCGCGTACAGGCCGGTCGCCTGGGCGGCGTCCCAGCCGAATCCCTGATCGGGATTGCGCAGGTAGAGCGTGAACATCGCGAGCATCGAGTAGAAGCCGAAGCGCTCCCACATCTCGGTCGCGAACAGGACGTACAGGCCCTTCGGGTGCTTCTCCGAAGAGGCGGGCTCACGGGACACGGCGGCGGTGGCGGACATTCCCCTTCCTCCCTTGGACCTCGTCCGGCGGGCGAAGCGCGCAGTATGACCGGCTTTGCCCGGCCGCGACAACCGCAACCCCCGGTCCGCTACGATTTTCCGACCCCCATGCACCGGCGCGATTTCACCTCGGCTCGCAGTTTTCCCGGCACTCCTCGTCCGGGTGGCAATCCAGCGGTGCGCGCGGCGCGCTGGATCGAAACGCGCCCAGCGCCGCTGTTCGCACTCGCGCTCGCCACACTGGCGTGGGTCGGCGGACGTGGGAACGTCGCATGGTCGACCGGACTGTTCGCGTTCATGTGCGCGGACTGGCTTCTGATCGCGCTGCTTCCCCGGTTCGGGATTTCGTTCGGTGCGATCCAGCCCCAGACGCTGACACTCGCGATCCTGCGCACCGGCTTCGCCCTCCTCCCGCAGCCCTGGGCCGTGACCCTCGAAGCGACCGGAACGGTGCTGGCGGTGTACGGGTTCTGGATCGAACCGCGCCAGCTGGTACTCACGCACCAGCGCCTACGATCCGGGCGATTCCCGGCCGGACCTCCGCTGCGCATGCTGCAGTTCGGCGATCTCCACATCGAGCGCGTGACCGACCGCGAGCGGCGACTGCTCCGGATCGTGGCGGACCAGAAGCCCGATCTGATCGTCTTCACCGGCGACTTCCTCTCGA
>Ga0210380_10000813_pt1 | contig 12997 bp, 11 predicted proteins | sample PLM4_5_coexredo_FD_155476 | JGI IMG/M metagenome (GOLD analysis project Ga0210380, IMG submission 155476) | Groundwater sediment microbial communities from an aquifer in East River, Colorado, USA - PLM4_5_coex redo | ecosystem: Environmental > Terrestrial > Soil > Riparian zone | place: USA...
GCCCGGCCTCGCCATACAGCTTCTGCGCGGCAATACCGAGTATGGTCGACTGCATCGACACTTTCACCGTCGGGACCGCTATCTTGTCCTTCTCGGTAAAGTCGGCGATGGTCTTGACGTTCGGATTGCGCGTGACCAGCAGCAAGGGGACGGCGGCGACCGCCGCGACTGCTTTCACCTGCTCGCCGGTGCGCGACCACAACAGCAGCATGTTGCTGATGCCGCTGGTGACGAAATCGAGATTGCCGGCGAGCAGCGAATCGGTCGAAGTGCCGCCGCTGCCTATCGTCATCCAGTTCACCTTGACGTCGCCCAGGCCCGCAAGCTTCGCATGCTTCTCGATCAGGCGCTGCTGCTCAACGATGACGACCGTAAGATATGGCAGGCCGTACTGCTTGGAAATCCGTACTTCGGACACCTCGGCTTTGAGCGGAAACGCCAGCGAGCCTGCGATGAGCAGGGCGATGACGCGCGACAGTCGCAATAGCAGTGCGGACATGGTTTCCTCCTGTGCCGTTACAAGGGTCAGCCATCTTTTTTTTGCTGCCAGCGCAACGAGTATACGCCGCACGATCCGGAACGGCGCCGGTGTGAAAACCGGTTATTGAGCCGCAGGAAGCCCTAGCGCGTCCGGCCGGTTTTCACGAAGTCGAGCGAAGCCTGAAACAGCTCAAGGTCCTTCGCATACTCCGCCGCATCCGCGCGGTTGATCTGGATCCATTCGCGGGTGCTCGACACGCCGCCGGGCTGAAACGGCACGACGTTGTCCCGCGAGAACTGCAGTTCGGTCGCGGTCGTGGCCGGCAGGCGCAGCCCGATGCCGTCGCCGCTGATGCAGGCGAACATCTTGTCGCTGACGAAGTACGCGTCGAGATTGTTGATTTTTCTGGTGCTGGCGCCAGCCAGCGAGAGCAGCAACGCGTCGATCTGCGCTTTGCGGTCGGATTTATCGGTATCGGTATTCAAAGGTATCCTTCGATTCAGGTTTTTTTCGCGCTGATTGCCGTTAATATGCCCTGCATGATCGCGAACGGCGTCGGCGGGCAGCCGGGGACTGCGACGTCGACGGGAATCACGTTCGACACGCGCCCGCGGCTCGCGTAGCTCTCGCCGAAGATCCCGCCGGTGCACCCGCAGTCGCCCAGCGCAACCACGAGTTTCGGTTCTGGAGTCGCATCGTACGTGCGCTGCAACGCGACTTCCATGTTCCGCGACACCGGCCCCGTCACGAGCAGCATATCGGCGTGGCGCGGGCTCGCCACGAACTTGATGCCGAGGCCTTCGAGATTGTAATACGGATTGTTGAGCGCGTTGATCTCGAGCTCGCAACCGTTGCACGATCCGGCGTCGACATGGCGTATGGTCAGCGCGCCGCCGAAATATTCGAGAATGTCCGCCCGCAGGCGCTCGCCCGTCGCGCGCAGCGCCTCGTCGGCGACGGGCGGCGGCTCGGTCTTGATGCCCGTGGTCACGATCTGTTTGAGGATGTTATACACGGCTACAAGTCCTGCCCGCTGTACGAAAGATTGAACGATTTATTGATGAGCGGAAAATCCGGCACAATATTGTCGATCACTGCGTGCTCGATCACAGGCCAGTTCTGCCACGAGGGGTCGTGCGCGTGGCAACGCGCGATGGCGCCGTTTGCGCCGGTTTCGAGCGCGACCAGGACTTCGCCGCGCCAGCCTTCTATGATGCCCAACGCGAATGCGCCTGCGGCGGTCGCCGGCAACGCCGCGCGGGTCTGGCCTAACGGGATCAGCTCGAGGATTTGCCGGATCAAACGCAGTGACTCGAACACTTCTTCAAAGCGGACGGTCACGCGCGCCGCGACATCGCCGTTGCGGTGGGTCGCCATTTGCACGTCGAGCTGGTCGTACGGCTCGACCGGAAACTGCTCCCGCAAATCCAGCGCCTGGGCGCTCGCCCGCCCCGCCAGCCCGACGAGTCCGAGCCGTGCGGCAAGTTCCGGGGTGACGCGCCCGCACGCGATAAAGCGGTCCTGCAACCCCGGATGTTCGTCGTAGATGTTCTTCAGCAACGCAACCGTTTCCGTGAGCTGGTCGGCTTCGACCCGTACGCGCTCCATTCCACTCTGCGCAATGTCGCGCGCAACCCCGCCCGGCACGATCGCATCCATCAGGTAGCGGTGGCCGAACAGTTCGGCATTCAGCCGCAGCATGTCTTCCTTCAGCAGCGAAAACTGGGCGAGACCGAAGGCGAGACCCGCATCGTTGCCGATGAAACCGAGATCGCCCAGGTGGTTGGCGATGCGCTCGCGCTCGAGCAGGAGCGCCCTTAACCACGCGGCGCGCGGCGGTGGCATGGCGCCGCACGCGCTTTCGGCGGCCATCGCATACGCCCAGCCATACGCGACAGTCGAGTCGCCGCTCACGCGCGCGGCCAGCCGCGCGCCTTCGTCGAGCGACATGCCCGCGAAGCGCTTTTCGATGCCCTTGTGCTTGTAACCCAACCGTTCCTCGAGCCGCAGCACGCGCTCGCCGATGATGCTGAAGCGGAAATGCCCGGGCTCTATCGTGCCGGCGTGTACCGGACCGACCGGTATCTCGTGCACGCCGTCGCCGGCGACGGACACGAACGGATAGTCGTCGGTGCCCGGTTCGTAGATGCACGCACGATCGAAATCGTCGCGCAGCGGAAATTTATCGGAGGGCCATGCCGCGTGCCGCAGCCACGGACGCCGATCGTCGTCGCCCTGTGCCTCGATACCCAGCATGTCGTACGCCGCGCGTTGCATGCGGCCGGCGACCGGGAAAATCCCTTCAATGCCCGGATACGACGGCCGGTCCTGCGGCACAGGCAAGATCAGCACCAGCAGTCCGTCGGCATCCGCGAGGGCTGCGTGCACCGCGAAGCCGGGCGCGCGTTCGCTGCCCCACAATGCCACCAGCCGGCCGCCCCGCTCGTTCACCTGCCGGCACGCGGTAATCCATTCGATCGCATTGACATCGGCGCGGAACACCCGCGCGGCCCCGCGGACACGGGCGAATTGCAGATTGAATTTTTCGAGTGTCATCCGAGCAGTTGCGCGGCCTGGCGGTACCACGCAGCAAGATAAGGCGGGATATAGAGGCCGAGCATCAACACCAGCGCAAGATGGACGAACACGGGAACCAGCGCGGGCGAATGTGGCAGGCGCTGCGCGGTCGTATCGCCGAACACCATGCCCTGCGCCTTGCCGAAGATCGCGGCGAACGCGACCCCCAGTGCGATCAGCAGAAACGGTGTCGCCCACGCGTGCTCGCGCATGGCGGTGGTAAGAATCAGGAACTCGCTCGCGAACACGCCGAATGGCGGCATGCCGAGTATCGCCAGGCTGCCGAGCAACAAACCCCAGCCGATGGTGGGATTGGTGATGACGAGGCCGCGGATGTCGGCGATCACCTGCGTGCCGGTTTTCTGCGCGGCGTGGCCGACCGCGAAAAAAATCGCCGACTTAGTGAGCGAATGCACCGTCATGTGCAGCATCGCGGCGAAGGTTGCCACCGGCCCGCCCATGCCGAACGCGAAGGTTGTCAGGCCCATGTGCTCGATCGATGAATATGCGAAGAGACGTTTGACGTCCTTCTGGCGCGACAGGAAAAATGCCGCCACCACCACCGACAGCAAACCGAAACCCATCATCAGGTTGCCGGCAAGCGGCGTGCCGAGCGCGCCATCCACCAGCGCTTTGCTGCGCACCACCGCATACAGCGCGACATTGAGCAGCAGCCCCGACAGCACCGCCGAGATCGGCGTCGGGCCTTCGGCGTGCGCGTCGGGCAGCCAGTTGTGCAACGGTACGAGCCCGACCTTAGTACCGTAACCCACGAGCAAAAAGACGAAGGCGAGCCCGAGCACGGTCGGCTCCAACTGGTCCTTGACGCCGTAAAGGTGCGTCCACAGCAGCGCGGTGCCGCCGCTGCCGAGCACGCGTTCCGCCGCGAAATATACGAGGATCGTGCCAAACAGGGCCTGCGCGATGCCGACGCCGCACAGGATGAAATACTTCCACGCCGCCTCGATGCTCGCCGGCGTGCGATACAGACTTACCAATAGTACCGTGGTGAGCGTGGCCGCCTCCATCGCCACCCACAGGATGCCGATATTGTTGGTCAACAGCGCCAGCAGCATGGTGAAGCCGAACGCCTGAAACATGCTGTGATAGAGCTGCATCATGCGCGCCGACAGCTTGCCCTTGGCCTGTTCGTTGCGCATATAGGGACGGCTGAACAACGTGGTAGTAAAAGACACGAACGCCGTCAGCGTCACCAGGAAAACGTTGAACGGGTCGACGAAAAAGAGCTCGTCCAGCACCAGCAGCGGCCCCTCGTCCATGACGCGCACGGCGAGCTTCAACGCCGCGAGGAACGTGGCAAGGCTGAATAGCGAGTTAAGCTCGGCGGCGTAATTGCGATTGCCGACCAGTGCGAGCGTAAGACCGCCGGCGAGCGGAATGCCGAGGACGAAAAAGATCTCCACGTCAGTCTTCTTTCAGTTTCTCCAGATTGCGGATGTCGAGGCTGTCGAACGTCTCGCGGATCTGGAAAAAGAAAATGCCGAAAATAAAAGTGCCCACCAGCACGTCGAGCGCGATGCCGAGCTCGACCACCATCGGCATGCCGTAAGTGGTGCTCGTCGCGGCGAAGAACAAGCCGTTTTCCATCGCCAGGAAGCCGATCACCTGCGGCACGGCCTTGCGGCGCGTGATCATCATCAGGAATGACAGCAGCACGCTGGCGATCGCGATGCCGAGCGTGCTGCGCGTAATGGTTTCCGCCCATTGCGAAATCGGCAGCGCGAGATTGAACGAGAAGATCACCAGGCCGATGCCGATCAGCATGGTGGTAGGAATGTTGATCAGCGTCTCGACGTCCCATTTGATGTTGAGCCGGATGATCAGCCGGTGCAGCAGCCACGGCAACGCGACCACTTTGAGGGCGAACGTGATCAACGCCGAGTAATACAGGTGCGGCTGCCCCGTGGTCCACGCGACGATCAGCGTATTCGCGCTGAGCACCGCACCCTGCCACGCGAATAGATAAATCAGCGACAGGATCCGCCGCTGCGACAGCATCGCAAACGCGATCAACAGCAGCAGCGACGCCATCAGGTTAATCAATTGCGCGGAGAACGGGAGGCTCATCTCAGCGCTCGAGCAGGAAATGGGTCAGCATGCCCAGCACGCCAAGCAGGAAAGCCATGCCGAGAAACTCCGGCGCGCGGAAGATGCGCATCTTGGCCGACACCGTTTCCAGCACCGCGAGTCCGCCACCCGCCACCAGCAGTTTCGCCGCCAGCACGAGCGTCGCGACCGGCAATAGCGGCCAGCTGCCCGCCGCGACGATGCCCCACGGCATGAATAGAGCGATGCCGATGGCGCAGTAAATCATCAGCTTGATGGCTGCGGCCCACTCCATCAACGCAAGATGCCGCGCCGAATATTCGAGAATCATCGCCTCGTGGATCATCGTAAGCTCGAGGTGGGTCGCAGGATTGTCGATCGGAATGCGCGCGTTTTCCGCGAGCAGCACCATCACGAATGCGACTGCCGCGTAAGCAAGGCTTGGAAACAGCGCGAATTCCCGCTGCCCCAGCGTGGCGACCATCGTATTGAGGCTCGTCGACTGGCTGATCAGCGCGGGAGTGAACAACACCATCAGGAGCGCCGGCTCGGCCAGGAAAGCGACGAGCATCTCGCGCCGGGCGCCCAGACTGCCGAACGCGGTGCCGATATCCATCGCGGCCAGCGCCATGAAAACGCGCGCAAGCGCGAACACGCCGACCAGCGCGATCGCGTCCGCGGCGTAGGCAAAAGGCAGATTGGTTTCGACCACCGGGACGATGCTCGCGGCGAGCACCATGCAGCCGAAGATGATGTAGGGGGCCATCCGAAACAGCGACGATGCATTGTGCGCGAGCACGGCATCTTTGTGGAACAGTTTGCGCAGCGTGCGGTACGGCTGCAGCAGGCCCGGCGCGCTCTTGTTCTGCAGCCACGCGCGGCAGTTGTTGATCCACCCGAGCATCAACGGCGCGAGCAATACCGCGAGGAGCGTCTGGAACAACTGGGACAGGATCGCTTCGATCATCGCGCAAACGCCAGTAGCAGGATCAACGTGGCAAAGCTGTAAATGAGGTAGATGTGAATGCGGCCGCGCTGGAGCACGCCGATCCATCCCGACAACCGCTCCGCCGCGCGCGACACCGGCAGATACAGCCAGTACCACAGGCGGTCTTCGGTGCGGCTCTGGTAATACGGCGCGCGGTCGAACGGCGTGGGCACATGCCTTTCGATGCGGAAAAACAGTTCGAAAATCTGCTTGATCGGCTGCCCGAAACCTTCCGCCGTGTCCTGCATGCGCGCAGTCTGCAGCGGAAAGCCGCAGTCCCATGCAGCGCCGCGGCGCACGCGCCCGTGATAAAACCCGCGCACGAGCAGGAACACAAGGAGCACCACCGCGGCTATCACGAGCAAAAAGATGAGGGGGCTGTAGCTTGCGCGCTCCGGCGCGATCGGCGTAATGAACAACCAGCCCGAGGCGACGACGCTGTCGCCGATGGACGCGCCGACGAGTTGCGTAGTGACCGTGCCGAGTTGCAGGATAATCGGCACCGGCAGCACGCCGAGCAGGACGCAACCAACCGCCAGCCACAGCAAACCGACGCGCTCAAAGCCGCCCGCGTCGTGCGCCGCTTTCAGCTTTTCCTCGCGCGGCTGGCCGAGGAAAACCACGCCGTAAAACTTCACCATCACGTAACCCGACAGTGCAAAGGTCAGCGCGAGCGCGGCCGCCGCCACCGGCACCAGCATATTGAGGTACGAGTTCGGTAATCCCGGCGTCAGCAGAAACGCCTGCAGCAGCAGCCACTCGGAGACGAATCCGTTCAGCGGCGGCAGCCCCGCGATCGCGAGCGTGCCGATCAAGGCGAGCCACGCCACCACCGGCATGCTGTGGATCAAGCCGCCCAGCCGGCCCAGGCTGCGCTCGTTGGTCGCATGCAGAACCGACCCGGTGACGAGGAACAGCAGGCATTTGAAAAACGCGTGGTTGATGCAGTGATAAAGCGCGGCGACCAGCGCGAGCGCGGCGAGCGCATGCATGTCGAATGCGCGGAAGGTGACCGCGAGGCCGATGCCAATCAGCACGATGCCGATATTCTCGATCGACGAATACGCGAGCAAGCGCTTCATGTCCGTTTGCACCGCTGCGAACAGCACGCCGAACAGCGCCGTGACCAGACCCAGGGCCAGAGTCAGCACTCCCCACCACCAGACCTGCGCGTTCAAGAGATCGAAGGTCACGCGCAGCAGGCCGTAGATCGCCGTCTTGAGCATCACCCCGCTCATCAATGCCGACACCGGCGACGGCGCCGCCGGGTGTGCCTCCGGCAACCACACGTGCAGCGGCAACAGGCCGGCCTTGGCGCCGAAGCCGAACAACGCAAGCAAGTACGCGACCGTCGCCCACGCCTGAGATGCCGGTTCCACGAGGCGCATGGTGGCGAATGTGTAATCGCCGCCGCCGCCCTGCAGCACGCCGAAGCACAGCAGGATGCCGATGGCGCCGACGTGCGCGATCAACAGGTACAGGAACCCGGCGCTGCGCGTGACCGCGTCACGATGGTTGCTGGTCACCAGAAAATACGATGACAACGCCATGGTTTCCCACGCGACCATGAAAAGGTAACCGTCGTCGGCGACGAATATCGCCGCCATGCTGGCGAGAAACAGGTGAAATTGCAGGCAGGTCAAGCCGGGCGAATTGTCTTCGCCGGCGCGCAGGTAGCCGCTGTAGAACACCGACACCCCCGCGGACGCAAGACCGAGCATTGCCAGAAAGAACGCCGATAGGGCATCGAGCCTGAGGTGAAACGGCAGGTCCGGCAACCCCAACGGCAGCACGCGCACTGCCGCGTCCTGCGTCATCGCGGCGAACGCCGCCGCGGCCAGCACCACTCCGGCAACTGCGCCGACCGGCAGCAGCGCGTGAGTCACATAACGTAGATTCGACGGCGCGATCAGCCCGGCGACACCGAGCGCAATCCAAAAGAGGATGATGCCGATGACGATATTCAGCGGGATGAATTCAAACCAGGGCATGAATTTCAGCCGGCGCGCGGTGGGGACTGTGCCACCGGGTCGAACTTTTTCTGTTTAGCAGGCCCAATTCTAGGGCGATTCGCCTGTGCTGGCTATCGCGGCGGCCGGCGGCAACGCGCCGCGATCTGAGGGAAGTATGTACGAGCACTGCTCCACGATCGTTCCGCGGACACCGGTGTTCGCGCAAACTGTCAGGCAGAGTGCAGTGTAATTAAACCGGTTCGCTTCGAGCGCCGCATGCGCGGTCAAAATTCAGATCGTTTCCGCCGGTCCGGCCGGTCGCGGCGCTTCCCGGTAGCGCGCTTGTCTTTGCCCGCCGCCGCTCTTGCGAGCTCTCGGCGATTCTCCCTGCGGCGGTCGGCGAAAGCAGCTTTTTGTCCCGCTTTGGCTGCGGCGAGCCAGCGAATGCCCTCACGGTCGATGTAATAGCAATCCGATAAGTCGATCGTCACGCTGCCCTCGCGCTCGAGCACGCGGTGGTAAGTCGATTCGATTAACGGCAGGGAACCGTAATAAAAGTTGCCCCTGATCTTGAGCACGTTGCCGCGCACGCTGATATTCGGATGGGCTTGTTCCCACTTCGAATAGCCGATTGCCAGAATGGATCCGACGACTACGGCCCCGAACAAGTCGAGGAACAGGACCGACAGGAACGACGCCATGAATACGATCGCTTCGCGGCGATCCTTTAAATGGGGCTTGATGTCCTCCCAGTTGAGCATATTGGCGCCGAGCAGAATAATGATGGCGGCCATCGCAGGCATCGGAATAATGGCTATCACTTTCGCGAAGAACAGCACCAATAGCAGCAACCAGAGCGCCGAGCTGACAATCGCGAGGCGGCTGTGAATGCCGAGTTTGTGCACCAGCCACATGCGGTTGAACGACGCGCACGTGGGCAGCGAGGAGAGAAAGGGAAGTAGGCAGTTCGATACGGCGTCTGAAAAGATTGCCTTGCGGCTGTCGGTGAAGCCCCCGGCTTTACGGTTCATGCGACGCATTGCCGCCACGGTCTGAAACAGCCCCAGCAGCGCGAGGGTAAAGGCGCCGGGCACGATCGAAATTATGTCCGGCATTGACTCCTGGTTGAACAACGGCAGCGACGGAAGTACCAGACCAACTGACGATAGATTGCCGATTTGTTCGACCAATGTAGTTTGCAGACCCAAGCGGGCGTTTAAATACACTGAATACAATGTGCCCGCAGCGATGCCGAGCAGAATCGCCCAATTTCGCAACCGGTCGAACTGCTGCACGATCACGCAGGTTATGAGCGTAATCAGCCCGATCTCGATGGCGTAAAGGTTGCCGACTTCCAGAACTGCGAGAAATGAGTGCCACGCAATCCAGAGCGGCCATTCCACTTCGGTATTGAGCGGAAGTCCGCCGAAGGTGGTCAGCGACCTGAAAATGAGAAACATCCCGATGCCGCAGATCATGCCGTTGATGACCGGCTCGCTGATAAGATCGAGCATCCTGCCGAGTGGACGAATCAGATAGAACATAAGCTGGATGAGTCCCGCCATCAGGCCCAGCGTCAGCGCATAGCCCATGTACTCGGCGCCGAACGGCGGCGCCGTTGGCAACAGGGTCACTCCGATGGTCGCCGACATCGCGGTGTTTGGCCCGCCGTGAAAGACGCGCGAGGGATTCAGCATCGTGCAAAACAACACGCCCCAGACGGCTGCGTAGATTCCGAAGTGCGGAGGCACGCCGGCCAGCGTTACGGAAAACGCGACAGCTTGGGGCAGGGTCACCAGCGCCAACGTCAGGCCGACCAGCATATTGCTCTGGAGCGTCGGCCAGTGCTGCCCCAGCGGAGGCTTCAGAAACGCCGCCAGCGACTTCATTTATCCCGTTCCGGCGCAGGGTCCGCCGCCACGCCGCCCTTGCGGTTTGATTCCATCAGCCGCATGAGCGGCGGCATGAACGTCATTAGCGCCTGATGCTCGAGCGCGATGATCGGTCCTTGGCGGTCACCCGCGGGCCGCGGCAGATTGCTGATGTAATACGCGATGTCGCGGCATTCCTGGTTGCTGAGCGTGTTTTCCGCGCCCAAAGGCATGTTGCGGCAGATGAAGCCGGGCAGTATGGTCGAAACATAATAGAAATAATTACGCGATTGCGTGTTCCAGGCATTGGGGCCGGCGAGCGCGGGAGCCACCAGTTGGCCATTCGCCTCCAGGCCAAATGCCTGACGGCCATGACACACCTGGCATTTCTCTTTATAAAGCAATTCGCCGCGCACATAGTCGTCGCCCTGCTTGGACGTTGCCGACGCTGGAATCTCATCGATCCCCTGCTCGTCATAGTGATTGCCGATCTTGAGCGCCATAGCGGCGGACAAAAAGCGGCTGTAAGCGGTGACGTCCCTCAAGACGTCGTCAGCGATATTGGGCTTGTACCCATTGGATGAGTTGATGAAACATTGCATTTGCCGGAGTTCGAACGGCAGCAGCATGCCGGTGAAGCGATCGTACATATCCGCCATCACCCACGCGGCGCCGAGGCTTAGCGAGCCCTTCAACGGGTTGCCGTGGCCGTCCTGCTTGTCTCCTAAGCTCTGATGGCAGTGATCGCAGCTCGTGTGACTGCCGCGGATGAAGCGGGTAGTGTTCCACCGTTCCAGGGCCGGATCCCGCGCGAGCTTTCCCTGAGTATCGTCGATGATGTTGCAGCCGCGCTGAATGGCGCGAATGTCCTCGTCGCTGTAGCCACGCACCGGAACCGCCGTACCGGTGCGTTGCAGGACATATGGCGAACGATATCGCTCGCTGCGAACAAGGCCGTAGCGGCGCAGTTTTTCGGCGCAACCGGGCGTAAGCGCCACCGTCGCCTGACGAGCATTTTCTCTTTGCTTGTGCTTTTGAGTGGCGAGCGCATAAATGCCCGCCAGCACCAGCAGAAGCAGGACGATCTTCAAGAGTTTTCCCGCCGTCGTCGACATGAGTTAGTTCTTGCTCCGTAGCGCGCCTTCGGTCAATTGCAGATGATGTGCAACCGCTCGCGCCAGCAAGCGGATATCGCGGACTGCGGGATCATAGATTGTCGGCACGAAGCCTTCCATCCCATTCGCATAGCACCATCGAACGCGGTCTTCGAAAGAAATCCGCTTGCCAAGCTTGGGGTCCACGCGGTCCGAATTAACGAAACCGTAGGCGAGATCCTCGGGCGTATGGCACGAGGCGCACGAATTCACGCGGTCGGCGGCGGTCTTGCGCGTAAAGCGCGACGCGTATTTGTGCGTGTAATTAACGAGGTTGTATCCATTCTGGACGGCCCTGACGAACTGGCCATCTTCGCCGAAGTAAGCGATCCCGTAGTCGGCGCGGAATTTTTCCCAGCCGGACTCGGAGGTAGACTCCGAGTGAAACACCCGCACGCCGGACGCGAAGTGCGCCCATAGAACGAAGCTCAACATCAAGCCGACCATGAGCGGGATTTTCCATGCGGTCGCGCGTGTGCGGGCATTCTGCTTTTCTTCCCCGCGCATATTGCTATCTGAAAGTATCTGCTGGCTCATGTGCGATCCAAAACGTATTCCGTTCACATTCTGGCGGAATCCGATTTTCTCTCTCCAACGACCCACTGAAATGGCGGTTTTCCAAATCTCCCGCCCTGATACGCATTAAAGTCAACTAAGCTATACAACGCAAATCTATCAAAACGATAGATTTCATTATTAACCCGTTAGAACCGTGCCTTACGGACTATGCCTGTTGGCTTAGCTCAAAAAATATTTTTATACACCCAGCGGCGAATTGGGACCGGTGAGTATCGCAAAGCGCAGGAGCGTTGGCTTGACCTCGAGTGCCAGAAAATTGCCCGCCGGCGCCATGCTGCACTTTGAGATGCATATGAGACCTATTTAGTGACGCCCTGTTTACCAAATACCGCGATCGTCATTTTGCGATGACGATCGTAGTCCTTGTCTTCCGCTTTTCCCATGCCCGTAGTCATCGCCGCTTTTAAAATATCCTTACCGGCATCGCTGCGTCCGAGTTCCACCAGGAGCGACTGAATGGATTCGCCGAGCTTGGCCGGCATGGTGCGCTTCACCGCCCACGGCAGGAAAAGCAGCGGTTCCGTCGTTGCCAGGAGTTTTAGCTCCTGCGTATTGACGGCATTTTTTACTACCGGCAGGTCGATCAGAATATCGCCACCACCGGCGGCGTCAGCCTGCTTGTTATAGAGTGCCAGCGCCGCATTGGGAGGGTTGACGGCAAATTCGGTCTTGAAATCCCCTTCTTTCAATCCAGCCTGCATCAATAGAAACCGCGGCGCGATGTAGCTCAGCATCGCGTCTTTTCCACCGCCGAAAATGATCGTACGCCCGCGCAATTGAGCCAGCTCGTTTATGCCGCTGTCCTTGCGCACGAATAGCGCGCCGGCGACCGCGTCTTTCCCGAATTCCTGATTGTGGGCGATGACCTTATACGACTGCGCCGATTGAATGTAGTGATATTGATTGTAGTGGACGATGTCGTACCTACGTTCCATCACTCCTTTCCAGAAGGAGTCAAAATCTTTGGACGTTACCAATATAACCTTGCGCCCGAGCCGCTCGCTCAGATAATTCGCCAGCGGCGTGTACATGGTGGTGGTTTCGGTCGCCTTGTTGCGCGGAAAAATTCCCATGACCAACGGTTCCTGTGCGGCCCGGGCAGAAGAAGCCACGACGGCCGTCATGGTGAGCCAGAGCAGCGCAATTATCAGGCGCCGCTTGTCATTCCAGTCGATGATAGATTTAACGTTCATTGGCAGTTTCCTTTCGAACGCATTGCTCTTACTTGGCAGGAGGTGCACGAGCTCCCGTCTGTCTTGATGTCGCGCCACGCCTATCATTGTTTTATCGGCGCTGGGGCTTCATAGCCACGCGCCGATTGCTTGGTG
>Ga0210380_10000814_pt1 | contig 12965 bp, 16 predicted proteins | sample PLM4_5_coexredo_FD_155476 | JGI IMG/M metagenome (GOLD analysis project Ga0210380, IMG submission 155476) | Groundwater sediment microbial communities from an aquifer in East River, Colorado, USA - PLM4_5_coex redo | ecosystem: Environmental > Terrestrial > Soil > Riparian zone | place: USA...
TGGCCCCGCGGCTCAAGAAGGCCGAAGTCGCGAAGCTCGGCGCAGCCGGGACGCAGAGAGTCGACGCTGTCGTGCGGTGGATGACAGGGACGATGGGTACCGCTGCGGCGGATATGGCGCGGGTTCTGCAGGCGGTGCCAATGGCATCAACCATCGTTGCGCTTCGGTAATGCCATAGCCTGCCGTGCGCGGACCGGCCTGCGACCCTTGGAGCGACGTTCATCTGGTGCGCCTCGCCGACGCGCAGCGACGCAACCGAGCCCCGCCGGCGGTTGGAAATTCGGCGAGAGACCGAATTTGAAATCCTCGGCCTTCTGCGGGCGAGTAAGGCTTTTTGAGTCCTCCGCCGCCTTGCGCGACACCAAGTCGCGAATCTCATTTTCGGTCAGCTCGAGGTCACCCCCGATTTTGATCTTTTCGCCCTGAGCTTCCGCTCGCCGATCCGGAGCTGCATCCGGAGCTCCGGGTGCATCGTTGGCCTCGGCCTCTCTCGCGCGCGCCTCTGCCGCCAACCGATGGCGACTCTGGCCATCGATCCGTTAAGTGACCGGAGTTGGCCACTTACCCCGCGGCAGCCATTCTTCTTGTCACCGACGGTTTCCCGTCGGTTGGCATTCGATGGTTACAGAAAACGGGAACACGCCCCGCCGACGACGCGGCGCGCGGTTCAACGGACAAAACCGGAGATTTGCGAACCTATCGTGAATTGCGCCGTCCGAGAGCACGAACGAATCACTAACTATTTATGGGACTACGCTGGATCGCCCATGCCGTGACTGAGATGGGCGCATAAGCGAAAAACATGGCGCGGCAGATCAAGGCCCGCGCGATCGACCGCTGCGGCGATCTGCTACGCGAGATTGAGCCGGCCGGTGGCGAGCGTACCGACCTTGATGCGGACGGGAGCGTCCCGAGGTTAACGCGCGAAAGCGCTGCCTCTGATGCGGGGCTTTCGGAACGACAGCGCAAGACCGCGCTGCGCGTCGCCAATTGAGCAGCGGCCAAAATTCTCACCGCCAGAAAAATCCAGCACCCCAACGTTTCGAGGCCAAGGGCTCGCGTCAGGCACCACGTCGCGTTTCGAGACTCGATTTATCCCTACCCCCCGGCACCCCCGGCCTCTCGGAATCCCCCCTGACGGCTCGCCATCCTCACTCGGCGCTTCCCCCATGCTTCCCGTGGACAAGGTGAAGCGTGATGAGGCCCGTGGAATGGGGCTCATCGAGTGCTTTACCGCTGTCTGCCTAGCGTCAATCGCACGGATGCCGGGAGATCGGCTCGGCGTCGTCGGGCTGCGGCGGCGGTGTGACGTCGATCGTCGGCACCACCTTGACGTCATCACCGCGATTTTGAATTACGATGCAGAGCCCCGGCACCTCTTGATGCTGGCAGCGCGGCCGCGCCTCGGCCTCCTCGGCGATATTCTTGAGCGTGCGCACGGCGCCGATGACGGCCATGCCGTTCTCTGATCGATCGCGGACGCGCGCCAGGCTCAACTCGTTGCCAGCACAGATCGCGGCCCGAAAGGCACGCCGTTCTGCGTGAAGCAGCGCGCGCACGGCGGGACGATCGAGCCACCGGCGCATGATGTCCGGCTTGATGCCGCAGGCTCTCCCAGCCTCAATGAAGTCCACGGGTCGGCCGTCAGGATTCGTCCGGCTTGCCGTAGACCATCATCACGATCGCATCGCGGACAGCCTTCGGCACCGGTCGCGGCTTTTTCTCGACGTCGCGCGATCCGTATGAGGTGAGAGGGGCGATTACTGGCATGGCCGCACGATGCCAGCGCCAGCGTCGCTCCGCCACCCACCGGAAACCTCAGGGCGGCTTTTGCGCTTGCCGAGTACCCGCCCCTGACGATGTTCGACAATTCGCGAGCGGCCATCATCGACAATTCGTTGCAATCGGCCGGTGCGGTTTTCAGCGCTTCTTTTTTTTCTTTCGGTCGATCGGTCCCTCACGCGGGTGCCCGTATATGCGCGCGCCGGAAGGTGTTTCGGCGGTTTGGCACCATGCGAGGTACAGCATGTAGGGAAGGTCTATATTGGGCATCGCGTGGTGCCACGCTCGGCGGCTCGGTGGCGATACCATGAGCGTCGGGACATGCCGGCGGCGAGCCAAGGCTGTTGCTGTCTTGCGCTGAGCGCACCGACTTGAGGGCGTGGCTTCGCACCATTGCGACGTCGGCGCTCGCGATTGGCGTCAACCTTGCGCTCATGGGCGCTTGCGCGCGGCTTTATCGAGGTCGACCGCGCCGATGGTTCGGATGTTCAGGCGCTCCCGCTCGGCCGCGGTCAATCCCACGCGGGCGGCGAGTTTGTCGGCGCGCCAACGGAGCGGCTTCGCGACCACGGCGGCGATGAGTTCGGCGCGCTCGGCTTCCTGCATCCAGGGGGAGGCGCCGACGAGCAACGCGCCTATGGCCGGGCTAGCGGAGCGTACTTGGCTTGGCGTGCAAATTCGCAATCACGAACCGACAACCTCTGCAAGCGATGTCCAAGAAGTCGTGGCCCCTGCAATGACAGACTGCCCCCGGCGCGCGAGACGACGAATTACTTCAAACTGCCCACCTGGGCGGACGACAACCATGTGGCGCTGGGGCAGTGGGGTACCCAGGAAAATAGTGAAGAAGTCCATCCCAAAACTGATATGACCGCATATCACAAGAAGATTAGTGGCGTACGATTCCATTGACTAGATTCCTGCGCATTGGGAGTGCATTCGAGGCCACACTCGTCATCGACGCAACGTTCCATCGTTACAGTTTATTCATCAGACTGGTGGCGCTAACAAATCGTCTTTGGAGAGAGGTCATGAACGAGTACTCATTTGAAGTGAAACTGCGCGCATTTGTTCGTGTGCGGGCCTCGGACAAAAACGAAGCGAGCAAAGTGGTCGAATCGGTCCTCGGCGCGCCAAGCAGCATGGAAATTGGCTTGGCAAACGAGAACAACAACGCCGCCCTGGGCTGCGCTGCCGCGGTAACTGCAGTCACTTTCCAACAAACGGGCGACCCCAGAGTGGTTAGAGACAGCGGACCGAAGATTGCAGAAGGGCACATCGTTGAGACCTCAGGCCCGCAACCTCGTTTGGCATGGGGTTGACAGATTAGGTTACGGCAACATCTGCCAGCCAAACTAGAGCAAGTTCCGGCCAATTGAATCGTTAGATTTCCCAAGGGCCCGTGGAGGAGCGAGTCTGTCGCATTGATTCGAATTTGGGGGTCGAACGATGCCGAGAGCATATTCTGCAGATATCCCCGGACGCGTCATTGCGCGCGTTGAAAGCGGCGCTTCGCGGCGTGAGGCGGCGGAACACTTCGAGATCAGCGCCAGTACAGCGATCAAATGGGTAAAGTGCTTTCGCGACACGGGGGAGTGCGCCGCGAAGCCACGCTGCGCGAGCACGTCTCCGTTGGAGGAGCACGCGGACTGTCTGCTCACGCTGATCGCGGACCAGCCGCACTTGACGCTGGATGAGGTGGTCTCTGCGATGCAAAAGCGAGGGATTGCCGGCAGCCGCAGCCCGGTATAGCGCTTCTTCCAGTGTCATAAGGTCACCTTCAAAGAAAAGCCTGCGGGCGGCCAAGCAGAAGGTAGCCGACGTGCCTCTGGCACGCCGGCGCTGGATACGAGAGCAGGGTACGCTTGATACGACTCGGCTGGTGTTCATCGACCGCTGCTAATACCAAAATGTTGCGGCTTAGCGGCCGTTGCCTGCGCGGCGATCGGCTCGTCGGCCATGTGCCGTACGGACACTGGAAGACGACCTCGCGTATGTCGAACAATGTCTCGTGCCAACGCTCAAGCGCAATGTCGTCGTCATCGACAACCTCCCTGCGCACAAAGTTTCCTTGCGCCCGTGAAGCGAGAAGTCTTGCCGCCCAAGAGGCCCGCAATTATTTCAGGCACGCAGGCTGTGCGTAAAATCGACCGGAATCCGCTCTAGCCCGAGAAACAGGCATGTCTCAGCAACTTTGTCGTGTGGTGACAAAAACCCGATGATCGGCTTTAGTTGCGTTCGGACGGAAACCGGGCGAACTAAGACATGTCTCAGGAGTACGGGTTCGAGATAACGATTGTTGCCGTGGTTCGTGTGCGCGCGCAAAGCGAGAGCCTAGCGCGTGAGGTTCTCGCCTGCTCCGCCCTGGCGTCGCCGAGCGCTGACGAGATTAGGTTGGCAAATCAAGCTGAATTTGTAAGAGGCAAGGCAGCCTCCGTAGTATCGGTCGATTTCTCCATTGAAGAGGATTCCGTCAAGCTCATTGAAGTCGACGAGCGCCAACAATAGTGAGGCGTTTTGGGCTACCCGCGGTTAGGGCGTCTCACATCCGATAGCCGCAAGCTTTCAGTCTTCCGTCCATCAATCCGCCGGGATAGTTTGCTTTCGACGCCGCCTTGAGGTCACAGCATACTGACCGCGCATACGATGGGGGTCGACATTCGGCTTCACAACAGTGGTCCGAAATGCCTCCCAGTCGGCGGGTCGCAGCTGTCCAAGCTCGGGCACGACCTCAAACCGGTCCAAAGCATTACCATATGTGCTTCGATGGACAGGTTGAACTTGTAAAAAAGGATATTCTTCATTGAACTCGACGGGAACATTCGTCCGAGTCAGGCGGACATTTGTAAAAAGGGGTCCGAACCATCGATCGGTCTCGATGATGCCTTCGTAATGTTCGTAGCCTTGGCTGTGTGCCAGGTTCACTGGTGAGCGTATAAGCAGGCTCCATTCTGGGGCGGTTCGTGCGATAAGGCCACTCCAGATTTGGACAACACCAGGCTCTTTGAACGCTGCAAGAAAAGACGGCGAAAAGCTTTGCATCTCCGCGGGGGCCGTCTTATCGAAGTAGTCGGCGAAACCAGGGAACTGTACTTTTCTGAGAGGGAACCAGGCGTCCTGGCTCTTGAACGTCCAGAAAATATCGGAACCACCGTCCCACATCAGGCTGAACGTAATCGGAGGAAACACATACCAACCAAAAGCGGAGGCTGATGTCATGGCCTCGCAATGTCGGAAAGCGCGTGTCGGCATGGTGCCTGCAGCGGCGCGATCGGCCCGTATGGGCAGCCGACATTCAGGCACGAACCTGAAAAACGTTACGTCTGGAGAACTATCTGGAGAACTATGTTGAGCATGCCGCTCGCCTACACCTGCATCAACCCCGTCCGCCTTTTGCATGGCTGAGCCCATCGTTTTGCCGAGCCGGCTGAGTTTTCTTTACAGCCTTGGGGATAGCAAAGAAATAGGAGCCAGGGGTGTAAGCCCCCTGGCTCCTAATCGCCGAATAATTCTACGCAGTACTGGAGACCACTTTTCAGCAAGCGCTGTGGCGCACCGGGCCGAAGCTCGGGCTTTCGCCGCCCAGCCGCACCTTGCCGCCGTCGAGCGTGGTGGCCGGGGCCAGGCGCACCGGGCCGAAGCTCGGGCTTTCGCCGCCCAGCCGCACCTTGCCGCCGTCGAGCGTGGTGGCCGGGGCCAGGCGCACCGGGCCGAAGCTCGGGCTTTCGCCGCCCAGCCGCACCTTGCCGAAATCCGCAACACACGCGGGAAGCAGACGAATCTCCAGTTCGAGTCTAAGCTCTTGCTTTTGCATGAAAAAGCTCCGAATGAGGGCCACCGACGGCCTTGAAATACATGCTAGGCTGCCGTCGACCGCTGCCCGTGAAATTCGGAGCAATGCGTCGTCAAATCCTTGTAGAAACTAGCGTTCTCGCCGCGTTAGCCATGCGTGAGCCCTCGTCAAGTGTTGCGTCAAGCAGCGTTGCTCAGACTAGGGCGTTGCGTTATTATTGCGTTAGAGAATTCGAACCTCGGGGCGTGGAATCAGCTTTGCCGGGTGTAAGTGCGACGACCGAGCAGGCTTGGGCCAGTGGCGGTAGGGATGAGTCAAATGAATTCATTTCCGAGCAAGAAGCTTGCCGCCAAGGAGCGGAGCAAAGTTATTAAACTAGATCTCGGTCGCACCCACGAGGCTGGGCAGGAGCATATTTCCGGCCGCCCACTCGTGCGCATCCACATTCTAGGATCAATGCGCGCAACAACATATTTGGGCGAGGACGTTCTGCCCCGTGGGAAGAAGGCAAGGGCGATCTTGGGGTATCTGGCCATTGCCGCCGGAGAAAGGGTGTCTCGAGCACGTTTGGGGGCCATGCTGTGGGATCGCACGCCTGATGCTCAAGCGCGCAGCAGTTTCCGCCAGGCGCTCCATGAGCTTTCGTCAGCGATGGGTTCCCTGGCCAATGAGCTGATCTTGGCGGATCGCGAAAGCGTCAAGCTCAACGCCAATTTGTGCTGGATAGACGCGACCGCAATGCTGGCGCCGGAAACAACGTCGGGAGGTTCGTCTCGGAGCGAGCTCTCAGCCCTCTGCACAGGCGAACTACTCGAGGAACTAGATGGTATTACCTCGTCTTTCGATCAGTGGCTTTTGGGCGAACGAACCCGCTTTGCGCATCAACTCAGTGATCTACTGGAGGATGAACTCAACCAGCCGACCCGATCAAAAGCCGATCTGAAGCAGCAGGTCTCCAACGTTCGTCGACTCATAGCGTTCGATCCGACCCACGAGGGAGCGTCACGAATATTGATGCGCGCTCTCGCAAAAATGGGCGAGCGGGCTCAGGCGCTCCGTGAATATGAGCGGTGTCGAAAGGCCCTGAAGAGGGCGCTCGACGTAGAGCCCTCGGGGGAAACCCGCGCGTTGGCTGATGCCATACGTACCTTCTCCGGTCAGGAATCGCACACCTCCCCGCCAGTCGAGGCATTCGACAGCGGTTCAAGGGTGCAACCGCCGCTCTCACATCGCCGCCGACCTCGCCTCGGAGTGCTTCCGTTCCTGGCGACCCGCGCAAGGGACGACCAGAATTTGGCACTTTCGTTGAGCCAGGAAATCGCGGCCGGCCTGGCAAGATTTCGGTGGTTTGACGTTATTGCGCCGGCATCGCTGGTGCGCAGACCATCCGCCCACGTGAGCGAAGATCTGCTGAAGCGAAAGGACTTAGATTACGTTGTCGACGGAGCCCTATCGGGAAACGGGAAGCGATTCCAGATAAGCGTACGCCTCCTCGATGTCACTCAGTTCGCTTGTCCTGTTTGGAGCGATCGATTCGAACTGACGATCGACGAACTGCATCAATTAGACGAACGAGTCACTGCTCGCATTGTGGGCCGAATAGACCCAGTGATCCTGTTTATTGAGGGTCAACCAACACGACGAAAGAACCCTGGTGCCACAGGATTGCTGCTGCGCGCAATGCCGCTCATGTACACCATGGAGCGAGAAAAATACGAGCAGGCGGGCAAGTTGATAAATCGTGCTCTCAAGTTAGACCCTGATAACGCGATGATTCTGGCTTGGGCCGCGCATTGGCAGGTCTACCACGTTGGCCAGGGTTGGGCTCGGGATCCTGCGCAGGCACTTGCAGTCGCGCAAAGATATGCCCTTGATGCAATAAAGCTTGATCCCGAAAATGCTGAAGCCCTTGGCATTTATGGGCACGTATGTTCGTTCCTCCAGAAGGATTTCGATTCAGCATTGCACTACTTCGAACGCGCGTTACGGGTGAACCCCAATCTGGCATTTGTTTGGGCCCTTAGTGCGTTGACCTATTCGTACGTGGGGCAGCCCGAAATTGCCCTGCAGCGGCTAGAGCGACACCGAGATTTGACCCCCATCGAACCCTACCCGGCCCTGTTCGATAATCCCTACGCGATCGCTTACCTTATTAAGCGCGATTATGAGCAAGCCGCGGCTTATGGCCGGCGCGTTACCAAAGCGAGACCAGAATTCGTGAATGGATACAAGCCGTTGATCGCCGCGCTCGGTCATCTTGGAAGGAGAGAGGAGGCAAAACTTCATGTCGACAAATTATTGTCGCTTGAACCGACCTTCACGATTCAACGGTTCGGTCAGGTATATCCTTTCAAGTTCGCCAGCGATCGCGATCATTACATGATGGGTCTGCGTTTAGCAGGCGTGCCGGAGGCTTGCTCTGTTGGACGCACAAAACCGGACGGAGCACTACGGTTGCAAGTTCTCGCGCCGGGTGAGGCGCCAGCACACCCTATTATTGCTCAGCCCCCCGCTTCTTAAGCGCGACATGCGGTTGATCGCCGCCTAAACTAAGCACTATGTCGAAAGCAGCAGCGGGCTCTTACGACCTCTGCGGTGACGCCAGACGATAGCTAGTGGATCGAATCTAACATTTGGTGCCCTCGTCTGACAGCGGCGATGATTTGGTCTGGGTCTGCGGTCCATGTGTACGGCTTGGGGATCATGGTTTGTCTCCGCGACAAAACGGTCGATGGCGGCTTGGAGATCGACCACCCATCGGAAGACACCGCGGTTTAGTCACCGCTTGGCAAGTTTGGCGAAGACCCCTCGACGGCGTTGAGCCACGAACAGGAGGTCGGCGTGAAGAGAGCTGGTCTCGGAAATCTGTACAGGACGATAAGTGGAATTTCTGCCTGATCCATCGCTCAAACCTGGTTCGGTCGCGTGATCGCTGCACCGCGCAGCAGATACGGATAGACCTTGTGACCAGACTCGGGCTTGGTCGTGCGGGGATGGCCATAGAGCGCCTCTATCAGAGTCGTGACATGCCGACGGCCGATCTCGCTCCCCTCGGCAACAAGTGGCGCATCAGCCGACTGCCGGACTCCAGATGCAGCTCGTCAATCCACCGCATGAGCGCGAGGTCGGCTGCCGACACCGGCCGGGGCAGGTAATAGACGCTCGCCCGACTGATGGTCAGCGCCGCCGCCTGCTTCGTGATCGGCAGATCGTGCGCACGGTCGATCATCGCTTTGCGCTCAGCAAACCTGCTTTGCAGAGCGCTCCTGCCAAAAAATCGTTCTCAAACTCCACTTATGTCCTGTTCAGATTCTTGAGGCCAGCTCTCAGCAGTAGTCCTTGCGTCTCGGCGTCTCACTTATGTCAGTGATGGACTTCGCTGCTGCGGTCATCTGCTCGTTCGACACATTTTGATGACGCCATGCAGATATAATGCTATCATGCTATGGGTCATACAAATTCTGGGATGGTCTGCAGTGAACTTATCGGAGCTCATTGGGCGTCGGATTAAGCTCCAGGACCTCCACGTGCTTACGACCGTAGTTCAGGCCAAAAGCATGGGCAAAGCGGCACAGCGCCTTAATACCACTCAGCCGGCAGTTTCGAGAGCAATAGCAGAACTTGAACATGCGATCGGTGTGCGCCTCCTCGATCGAAGTAACCAAGGTGTCGAGCCTACAGCGTATGGCCGCGCACTGCTTCACTGCGCAGCGACTGTTTTTGATGACCTACGTCAGGGCATAAGGAATATCGAGTTTCTCCGCGATCCCTCGCTCGGCGAAATAAGTATTGGAGGCAATGAAGTCATTATCGCCGGGCTACTCTCGACTGTTTTTCAAAGGCTTCGTCGTCAGTATCCAGGCATCACCATTCATTTGAAACACGCAGGCTCGTTGGAAGATCAGTATCGTGAGCTTCGGGAGAGAAAAGTCGATCTAGCCCTTGGTCGGCTCGCGTCAACTGGCGAAGATGACATCGAAACTCGGGTCTTGTATGAGGATCGCATCGTCGTGGTAACGGGATTGCACAATCGCTGGAGTAGCCGACGCAGGATTGATCTGGAAGAACTTGCAAACGAACCCTGGGGTCTTCCCTCACTGGACACTCTTGCCGGGTCTCATATTCGGGAAGTTTTTCGCGCGCGCAAGATTTCATTACGCGGCTCCGCGACGGGGTCACCCAATCTATTGTTGTCCCTTCTAGCGAAAGCACCGTTTCTCGTAACTCTGCCGGATTCCGTATTGAAATTTGGAACAAATCTTCCGCCCCTCAAGGTGTTACCAGTAGAACTACCTGTTCCAGCCTGGCCATTGGGCGTTATGAACCTGAAAAACCGAACGATGAGCCCCGTAGCGCAGCTCTTCCTCGACGCCACCAGGGCGGTGGTTAAGCCGCTGCTAAATAAAAAGTAGTGCTACAAACGTTCGTTGGTCAGCGTGACTTTTCAGGATCCCTGGCCAGGCCTGTTGGCCACCTACTGGATCAAATCTGACATTTGAATCCTGGAAGGGATTCCCGTCCGGCTCGTAGTTCTGGTGGCGCGTTAAGCACCTCAAGTTGATTTGATTCCGGCCGCTTGGATGAGCTTGCGCCATTTCTCTGTTTCATCGGCAATAAACTTGCCGAAGTCAGCGGGCGTTCCAGGAAGTACCGTGGCGCTCAAGTCCGTGAGCTGCGCTTTTAGCTTAGGGTCGGAGAGGCCAGCATTGATTGTGACATTCAGCAAATCGACAATGTTTGTGGGTGTATGCTTCGGCGCGCCAATGCCGAACCAGGAGCTGACCTCGTAACCCGGCACGAATTCGCTTACTGTTGGCAACTCTGGCAACAAATCCGACCGAGCCGCTGTCGTGACCCCGAGGGCTCGGAGCTTGCCGGCTCTAATATACTCGAGAGACGTTGAGACGTTCTCAAACATCACCTGCACTTGCCCCGCAAGTAAATCGGTCAGGGCCGGCGCACCGCCACGGTACGGGACATCGATCAAATCAATACCTGTCAGTAGCTGAAATAACTCGCTGGCCATATGCGCTGGCGTACCGTGCCCGGCCGACGCGGCGGCAACGGCCCCGGGGTTCGCTTTGGCCATCGCGATGAATTCGGGAATCGAGCTTGCAGGGACGGACGGGTTAACTTCCATGACCAGTGGGCTGCGAATAAGTGCTGCCACCGGCGCGACGTCCAGAATAAAATTGAAGTTGAGCCGTTCGTAGAGCGTCGCGTTGACGGTGTTCGCCACGCTGACCAGCAGTAGCGTATAGCCATCGGGAGGTGATTTAGCGACGACCTCGGTTCCGATATTGGTGCCGGCGCCGGGTCGATTCTCAATTATGAATTGCTGGCCCAAACGCTCCGTTAGCCACTGACCAAGCAAGCGCGCCGTGATGTCGGACGCCCCGCCAGGCGGGAAACCAACGATGATGCGAACTGGACGTGATGGATAGCTTTGGGCTCTCGCAGCTCGTGGGAGGGCTGGAAGCGCCGCTACCCCCACAGCGAGATTTAGAATCTGACGACGAGAAATTCCGACGCTCAACATTGATGCGGTCCTATGACAACCTGTCATGTATTCCCAAGCTTGTTCGCGGGATGTCAGAGGTAAATTAATCTTTTCAGTACTACGGGCGCGCACCACTGACGAGGCAAAATTGCGTTCAACCTAATGAAATATCGTTGTAGAGCTTGACCTTGCTACCATCAGTTGCAAAAGTGGCTGAGATCGCGAAGTAAGCTCCTCTGGTCACCAATGAGAATGTGCCCACTTAAGATGATCGCCTAACCGAACCGCTCACGCAATACAAAGCGCGACATGTCAGATCTAGATAGAACCTTTGAGAGACCCGACCGACGGGTTGTAGTTACTGCCCTCGGCATCAACCAGATCCTTGCCTGGGGGTCGACCCTTTACCTACTTGGCGTACTTGGCCATCCGATCGCGCTGGATACTGACTGGAGCTATGAGGCGATCATAGGTGGAGTCTCGTTGGGACTTTTGATGGCGAGTATCATCTCGCCGCGGATTGGACGTGCAATTGGCACTAAGGGTGGCAAACTCATTTTATCAAGCAGCGCCGTCGTATTGGCACTCGGGCTCGCGTCGCTCGGGTTTTCGCAAAGCATGGCTTGGTATCTGGCGTCATGGCTGCTCATCGGTGTGGGAATGGGCTCGGGTCTTACCGATGCCGCATTCTCCACGCTCGGCAACATTTATGGTGAGAGCGCGCGTAGTGCGATCACGTCCCTAACTCTCTTTGCAGGGTTTGCGAGTACTATTTGCTGGCCGTTGAGCGCTTATTTCGTTGAACATTTAGGCTGGAGGGGGACTTGCTTCGCCTATGCCGCCATCCAAATTGGAGTTGCCTTCCCACTGCTGCTCCTGGCGTTACCCAATCGTCCCCTCGTGGGGTTCTCCCATGAGCACATCGGTACATCAGGACGTGCAAGCTTAGCAGCGGGGGAACTGCCGTTATTTGTCGTTCTCGCTATGGTGCTCACTTTTAGTGCATCGATCCTTTCGATGCTCGGCGTCCATCTATTGCCGATACTTCAAGCGCGCGGTCTTGAGCTTTCTGCGGCCGTCGGACTCGGCGCCCTTGTCGGTCCCTCGCAGGTGGCCGCCCGTGTCGTGGAGATGCTGGGTGGTCGCTATTACCATCCGGTCTGGACGATGGTGGCGTCAACAATCTTAGTGGCGGCTGGTATCGGAATGTTGCTTTCAGACTTTCCAACCTACTCCGCCGCAATCTCACTATACGGCGCAGGAAATGGTATCGGATCTGTCGCTCGTGGCACCTTGCCCCTCGCGCTATTTGGACCGTCGCGATATCCGGCGCTGATAGGACGACTCGCCCAGCCGATTCTAATGTCGATGGCGGTCTCGCCTTTCGCGGGAGCGATTGTCTTTCAACTCGGTGGGCCGAGCTTACTTCTTGGGCTTCTGACACTCATTGGAGTCATAAACGTGCTGCTCGTGGGTCTACTTTGGACTTTAAGCGGGCGGGGGCTGACTCATTTTGGGTCGAACTAGGCGCCGCCTACAGCGACGCCACCGCGCGTGACCTGAGCTTTGGAATTTGGGAACCTTGGGGACAAATAAAGCCAGACCCGTACGATCCGATCTCTCGTTCACGCGTCATTGCTCACTCGACTGCAACAAAAAAGTAAACCACGAAATGCCCACCGAGAGATTTTCGCCGGCGCTTGCGCCGAGATACCGCGCTCACTTCGTGTCTGCCGCAAATTGAGTTTGCGACGAAATTGACGCCGCCACGAGAGCAAACCGAAGCGGCCCCGGCTGGTCTGCCCAAGCTTTGCAGATGTGCTCGTAGGGAGTGAGCCCCCTCAGGGTCTTGAGGCGCTTAGCGAAGTTGTAGGCGTTGAGGAAGGCTTC
>Ga0210380_10000816_pt1 | contig 12958 bp, 11 predicted proteins | sample PLM4_5_coexredo_FD_155476 | JGI IMG/M metagenome (GOLD analysis project Ga0210380, IMG submission 155476) | Groundwater sediment microbial communities from an aquifer in East River, Colorado, USA - PLM4_5_coex redo | ecosystem: Environmental > Terrestrial > Soil > Riparian zone | place: USA...
ACCATCGAACTGTCCGATGTGCTGCGGGAGAGCGAAGCGATCGTGCTGGCCGGCATGGCGAGGCCCGGCGATCGGGCGGCGCTGACGCGACTCCTGGTTCCCGGCCTGGCATCGCCGGCCACCCCGGCCCCGGAGCGGGCGCAGGCGGCCGAGCACGCGGCGGAGCGACTGGCGATCGACGCGGTGATCGCATTCGATCCGCACGACCCCGCACGCGCCTATTGCGGAACGCTCGCGGGGCTCGCCGACGAGGCCGCGTGGTCTTGACCCTCCTGCGCACCTCGGTCAGAGTCGCGGTGTGAATGCCCGTCATCGCATCGTGGTCGCCGGTCGCGGCGGACGCGAGCACGCGCTCGCCTGGCGGCTCGCGCGCGACCCCGGGGTCGAGTGGGTGAAGCTGGCGCCCGGCAACGCCGCAACCGCCGCAGCGTTCGGCGCGCTGACGGTCGACGAGACCGATCCGGTCGCGCTGACCGCGGCGTGCGCCGCCGCCGGCGCGACGCTGGTGGTGATCGGTCCCGAGGCGTCGCTCGCAGCCGGTGCGGTCGACGCACTGACGGCGGCCGGAATCCCCGCGTTCGGTCCGGGCCGGGAAGCGGCGCGGATCGAGTCGAGCAAGTGGTTCGCCAAGGAGATCATGTCGGCGGCCGGGGTTCCGACCGCACGCGCCGTGCGCTGCACCGACGTCGCGACCGCGCTCGCGGCGCTTGCCGAGTTCGCACCGCCGTGGGTGATCAAGGCGGACGGACTCGCGGCGGGCAAGGGCGTGCTGGTCTCGTCCGAGCGGGTCGAGGTCGAAGCGTTCCTCCGTGCGTGCCTCGAGTCCGGACGGTTCGGCGCCGGCGGGAACGTGGTCGTGATCGAAGAGCATCTGGCGGGCGAGGAACTGTCGGTGATGGCGGTGTGTGACGGAAGCGCGCACGTGCTGCTGCCGTCGGCGCGCGATCACAAGCGCGCGCTCGATGGCGATCGCGGAGCCAACACCGGCGGCATGGGGGCGTTCGCGCCGTCGCCGCGCTTCGATCCGGCGCTTGCGGCCGAGGTCAGCCGGCGGGTGATCGCGCCGGTGCTCGCCGAGCTCGCCGCCCGGCGGATGCCGTTCCGCGGAACCCTCTATGCCGGACTCATGCTGACGGCGGCGGGAGCGAAGGTCCTCGAGTTCAACGCGCGGTTCGGGGATCCCGAGACCCAGGTGGTGATGCCGCTGATCGAGGGATCGTTCGCGGACCTGCTGGTCGGCGCGGCGCGCGGCGCGCTCGATCGCGGCGCGATCCGCACCGGTGGCGGCGCGACGGTCGGCGTCGCGCTGGTCGACGCCGGCTATCCGGAGAAGACGCAGGGGGACGGCGTGATCGAGGGGCTCGAGCGGGTCGCGGCGCAGCCGAACCGGTTCGTGTTCCACGCCGGCACGGCTCCCGATGCGCGCGGCTGGAAGGTGACCGGCGGACGGGCGGCGACGGTGGTCGCGCGCGATGTCTCGGTCGCGGCGGCGCGCGCGGGTGCGTATCATGCGATCGACACGCTGGGTGGACGCGGATGGCGATGTCGCCGCGACATCGCGGCCGACGTCGCGGTGCCGGTGAGCGGAGGCCGGACATGAAGGTGATGCGGGTCGACTCCGAGCGTCCCGAAGAGGTTCTCCTCGTCGAAGCTGCCGAGGTGGTGCTGCGGGGCGGCGTGATCGGCTATCCGACCGATACCCTCTACGGCCTCGGCTGTGCGCTGTTCGACGTCGCCGCGGTCGAGATGGTGGCGCGCCTCAAGCGGCGCGATCCGTCGCTGGCGGTGATCTCGCTGATCCCCGATGGCTCGCAGGTGTACGGGCTCGCGCACGAGGTGTCGGACGTGGCCGAGCGGCTGATGGCCCACTTCTGGCCCGGGCCGCTGTCGATCATCTTCCGCGCCTCGAGCGTGATCCCGCAGCGGGTGCGGGGCGCCGGCAACACGGTCGCCCTGCGGGTGCCGAAGGACCCCCTGTGTGCGCTGCTGCTCGACCGGCTGGGCGGACCGCTGGTGTCGAGCAGCGCGAACTTGTCGGGTCAGCGTCCGGCCGAGACCGCCGAGGAGGTGGTGCGGATCTTCGGCAACCAGCTCGACCTGGTGATCGACGGCGGGCCCCGCCGCCAGAAATCCTCGACCCTGGTCGACGTGAGCGGGCCCAAGCCGCGCCTGCTCCGGCACGGCCCGCTCGACGTGCGGGGCGAGCTCGGCGACTTCATCGACGCGACCGCCGACGGGGGCTGAGCGCCGCCGGATCGCGAAACGCAATCCGCGCCGCGCCGGCCGCGGCCGGGAGCCGGGCCGGCGATTGACCTGCCATAGGGCCGGAACCTATCCTGACCAGCACCATGACCCGTCCGGACGGCGCGTTTCGAGTGCTCGTCGTGTGCACCGGGAACACCTGCCGGAGCCCGATGGCTGCTGGAGCGCTCCGCCAGGCGCTCGGGGCAGACGCCGAGCGTGTGATCGTCGAATCGGCCGGCACCGCCGCCTGGGAGGGGCAGCCGGCGACCGATCCGTCGGTCCGCGTGGCCGATGCCTCGGGGGTGGACATCACCGGGCACCGCTCGCGTCGGGTGACCCCCGAACTGCTGCGGGCGGCCGATCTGGTCCTGGTCATGGAACCTGTACATCGGGCGGCCGTCCTCGCGCTCGGTGCTGAGCCGGAACGATCGCACCTGCTCAGCGAATGGCCGGAGCCGGGGGAGCCGCAACTGGTGCTCTCGGATCCGTTCGGAGGGTCCTCCGAGGCCTACGAGGAGTGCTGGCGACGCATTCAGCGCCACGTCGAGCGCGTGGTGCCCAAACTTCGCGAAGCCCTGCGCGCCCGCTCAGCGTGACCGGGACCGGGCGCAGACCCCCGAGAGGTGGACGATGGCGTTGAACAAGGCGGGCAAGATCTGGATGGACGGGAAGTGGGTCGCGTGGGACGACGCGAAGATCCACATTCTCTCGCACGTCGCCCACTACGGCACCTCGGTGTTCGAAGGCATCCGTGCCTACGACACGCCGCAGGGCGCGGCGATCTTCCGCCTCGATGAACACGTCGATCGCTTCATGTTCTCCGCCCGCGTGTACCGGATGGACAAGGACCTCAAGGTCACCCGGGACGAGATCCGCCAGGCGTGCGTCGACGTGGTCGGCCTCAACGATCTGCGCGAGTGCTACATCCGCCCGCTCATCTACCGCGGCTACGAGAATCTCGGCGTCAATCCGTTCGGCAACCCGGTGAACTGCGCGGTCGCCGCGTTCCCGTGGACCCAGTACCTGGGGCCCGACGCGCTGCAGAAGGGCGTGGCGGTCAAGGTCGGCTCGTGGCAGCGGATGGCGCCCAATACGCTGCCGGCGATGGCGAAGGCGGCGGGCAACTACATGAACTCGGCGCTGCTCAAGATGGAGGCGAAGACCGACGGGTACGAGGAGGCGATCGCCCTCGACGTCTACGGTTTCGTCAGCGAAGGCAGCGGTCAGAACGTGTTCGCCGTGTACAAGGGCGAGCTGATGACCCCGCCGCTCACGAGCAGCATCCTGGCCGGCATCACCCGCGACTCGGTGATGACGCTCGCGCGCGAGATGGGAATCCCGGTGCGCGAAGAGACCATGCCGCGCGAGATGCTGTATCTCGCCGACGAGCTGTTCTACACGGGCACCGCCGTCGAAATCTCGCCGATCACGTCGGTCGACCGCATCACGGTCGGCACCGGCGAGTGCGGCCCGATCACGAAGAAGCTGCAGGAAGCGTTCTTCGCCATCGTGAAGGGCAAGACCCCCGACCGTCACAACTGGCTCACTCCGGTACCGCAGGTGGCGCGCACGCGCTAGGAGTGCCAGGGAAGGATCCCTTGCGCGTTGCCATCGGTACCGATCACGCTGGTTTCGTTCTCAAGGAGCGCCTCAAGCGTGAGCTCGAGGCGCTCGGTCATCAGGTGGTCGACGTGGGCACCCACTCCGAAGCGCCGGCGGTCGATTATCCCGACTTCTGCTTCCCGGTCGCCGAGAAGGTCGCGCGGGGCGAGGCCGACCGCGGTGTGGTGCTGGGCGGAAGCGGGATCGGCGAGGCGATCGCGGCCAACAAGGTCGATGGCATTCGCGCCGCGGTCGTGACCAGCGAGGAGACCGCGCGCCTGACCCGGCTCCACAACGATTCGAACGTGCTCGCCCTCGGCGGGCGCACCAACCCCGATCACGAGGCGGTCGCGCGCTGGCTGCGCGTCTGGCTCGACACTCCCTTCGAAGGCGGACGTCACGTGCCGAGGCTCGAGAAGATCCGCGCCTACGAGCAGCGGCGCCGCCCGGGTGGATGACGCCATGTCCGATCTCCGCGACCAGGATCCCGCAATTTTCGACGCGATCGCGCACGAGCGTGAGCGCCAGCTCTCGACCCTCGAGCTGATCGCCTCCGAGAACTTCGCCAGCGACGCGGTGCTCGAGGCGATGGGCTCGGTGATGACCAACAAGTACGCCGAAGGCCTGCCGGGCAAGCGCTATTACGGCGGCTGCGAGTTCGTCGATGTCGCCGAGATCCTCGCGATCGAGCGTCTCAAGCGGCTGTTCGGTGCCGATCACGCGAACGTCCAGGCGCACTCGGGTGCGTCGGCCAACCTGGCCGCCTACCTGGCGGCGGCGAATGCCGGCGACACGCTGCTCGGCATGAGCCTCGCGCACGGCGGACACCTGACCCACGGGCATCCGGTGTCGGTGAGCGGCAAGCTGTTCAAGGCGGTCCAGTACGGGGTCAAGCCCGAGGATGGCCGCATCGACTACGACCAGGTCGACGCGCTGGCGCGCGAGCACCGGCCGCGGCTGATCGTGGCGGGAGCGAGCGCCTATCCGCGCGTGATCGACTTCGAACGCTTCGCCCGCATCAGCGCCGAAGTCGGCGCGACGTTCGTGGTCGACATGGCGCACATCGCCGGACTGGTGGCCGCCGGTCTCCATCCGAGCCCGGTGCCGCACGCCGATCTCGTCACCAGCACCACCCACAAGACGCTGCGCGGCCCGCGCGGCGGCTTCGTGCTGGCGAAGAAGGAGTACGCCGAGAAGCTCGACAAGTCGGTGTTCCCGGGACTCCAGGGCGGGCCGCTCATGCACGTGATCGCGGCCAAGGCGGTGTGCTTCGGCGAGGCGCTGACCGACGGCTTCAAGGCGTACCAGAAGCGGGTGGTCGAGAACGCGCGCACGCTCGCCGATGAACTGATGAAGAAGGGCTTCGACCTGGTGTCGGGCGGCACCGACAACCACCTGATGCTGGTCGACCTGCGCGCGCGCCAGCTGACCGGCAAGGTCGCGGAGGAGGCGCTCCATCGCGCGCACATCACCGTCAACAAGAACGCAGTGCCCAACGACCCGCAGAAACCGTGGGTCACGAGCGGGATCCGGATCGGAACGCCGGCGCTCACCACCCGCGGCTTCGGCACCGAGGAGATGCGCCAGATCGCGGGCTGGATGGCGCAGGTGCTCGATGCGCCGGACGACGCTGCCCGCGCCACCCAGATCGGCCGCGATGTGAAGGCACTGGGCGCCCGTTTTCCGCTGTTCGTCTGGGAGCCGGTGGCACGGTAGATGGGTTCGTCGCTACTCTAGGGAAATTGGAACCCACGCAGCGAATCCACGGAGAGGATGGAACCGATGACCGTCGAGTCACGCGACGCCACGCGCAAGATCGAACGCGCGGCTGAGATCCTGGGACGGGTGCGGACCGAGGTGGCTCGCGCCGTGGTTGGCCAGCACGTCATGATCGATCGCCTGCTGATCGGACTGCTGACCGGGGGGCACGTGCTCCTCGAAGGCGTTCCCGGCCTCGCCAAGACGCTGGCGGTGAGCAGCCTCGCCGAGGCGCTGTCGCTCAAGTTCAAGCGCATCCAGTTCACGCCTGACCTGCTGCCGGCCGACCTGACCGGCACCCTGATCTTCAATCCCCGCGACGGCAGCTTCACCGCCAAGCGCGGCCCGGTGTTCGCGCACCTGGTGCTGGCCGACGAGATCAACCGCGCGCCGGCCAAGGTGCAGGCGGCGCTGCTCGAGGCGATGCAGGAGAAGCAGGTCACGCTCGGCGACCAGACCTACGAGCTCGAAGAGCCGTTCCTGGTGCTCGCGACCCAGAATCCGATCGAGCAGGAAGGGACCTACCCGCTGCCCGAGGCCCAGACCGACCGCTTCATGCTCAAGGTCAAGGTCGGCTATCCGGCCCGCAACGAGGAGAAGGAGATCCTGCGCCGCGCCGGGCTCGCAACGCTGCCGACGCTGACCCCGCAGGCGAGCCGCGACGAAGTGCTCGAAGCACGCACCGCGCTCGAGAGCGTGTACGTCGACGACAAGATCCAGGAGTACGTGCTCGACCTGGTGAGTGCGACCCGCCGGCCCAAGGACTTCGGCCTGCCGCTCGACACGCTGATCTCGTTCGGTGCGTCGCCGCGCGCGACCTTGTTCCTGTGTCGCGGTGCGCAGGCGCTCGCGGTGCTCGAGGGGCGCGCGTACGTGCTGCCCGAGGACGTCAAGGCGATCGCGCTCGACGTCCTGCGCCACCGGATCCACGTTTCGTACGAAGCCGAGGCCGAAGGCGTGGACGGGGAGGAGGTCGGCCGCCGGATCCTGGACAAGGTGCGCGTCCCCTGATGAACACCGCGGAAGTCCTGAGCAAGGTCCGCCGCCTCGAGATCCGCAGCCGCCACCTGGTCGAGGACCTGTTCGCGGGCGGACGGAAGAGCGTGTTCCAGGGCCGCGGCATCGAGTTCGAGGAGGTCCGTCCCTACCTGCCCGGTGACGAGGTGCGGTCGATCGACTGGAACGTGACCGCGCGGCTCGGCGAGCCGTACGTGAAGCGCTTCGTCGAGGAGCGCGAGCTGACCGTGGTGCTGGTGGTCGACATCTCGCGCTCGATGCGGTTCGGCACTTCGGGGATCGAAAAGCGCGAGCTGGCTGCCGAGCTGTGCGCGGTGCTCGGGTTCGCGGCGGTGCGCAACGACGACCGGGTCGGCCTGGTGCTGGCCGGCGAGCGGGTCGAGCACTTCGTTCCGCCCTCGCGCGGCCGCAGTCACCTGCTGCGGCTGATTCGCGACGTGCTCCAGACCGAGGGTGGGCGCGGTGCCGCGCGGCTCGGCACCGCCGCGCGCTTCCTGGCCCACACCACCCCGCGGCGGAGCGTGATGTTCTGGCTCTCCGACTTCGAGGATCCGATCGATCCCAAGGACTTCCAGGCGCTCGGACGCCGGCACGACCTGACCGCGATCCTGCTGCGGGATCCGCGCGACGAATCGCTGCCGTCGATCGGCTGGGTCGAAATGGAGGACCTCGAGCGCGGCGAGCGCCGGCTGGTCAACACCTCCTCGCGCTCGGTCCGCGCCCGCTACGAGCGCGAGGCGCGCGAGCGCCGCACCGCCGCCGAGCAGGCGCTGGCACTGGCGCGCTGTCCGCTGCTCGAGGTGCGGACCGACCGCTCCTATCTGCCGGTGCTGCTCCGCTACTTCTCCGCCCGGCGCCGCGGGCGGCGCGTGGCCTGAGGGGTGTGATGCGCGCATCCGCACGTTCGCGCGCGGCGTTCGCACTGGTGCTCGCGCTGCTCGCCGGCCCGCTCCACGCGCAGACTCCGCCCGAGCCGGCGCGCAATCCCCGCGCGACCCTCGAGCCGGGCGTCGCGAAGCTCGGTGAACAGGTCCTCTACCGGGGCGAAGTCCTGGCGCGCAGCGGCGAGTCGGTTCAGTTCATGCCGCCCGAGCCGGATTCGCTCTTCACCTGGGGGACGCCGCGGGTCGGACGCCGCGCGTTCGTGATGCCGGGTCAGAAACTTCCTTCCGGTCCGGCTCGCGGACTCGACACCCTGTGGATCGAGATTCCCCTCCAGGTGTTCGAGATCGGCGTTCACACGATCCCCGGCGTGCGCGTGGTGACCCGGGCGAGTGCCTCCGATCCGCCGCGCCTGCTGGTGCGTCTGCCGGACGTGCGCCTGCCCGTGATCCCGGTCATGACCGCGGCCGACAGCAACTCGAAGCTGCGCGAGGTCCACGGTCCGCTCGCCGCGCCGTGGTGGGAGCGGGTGCCGTGGCTGTGGGTGATCCTCGGCCTGCTGATCGCCGCGGCGATCGTGTGGCTGGTGCGGAAACTGCGGAAACGCAAACCGGTCGCGGCACCGGCCCCGGTCGTGAGGCCGGCGGTGCGGCGCGACCCGGTCGCCGAGGCGCTCGCCGACCTGCGCGCGCTGAAGGCGCGCCGGCTGCCGGAGGCGGGCGAGTTCTCCGAGCACGCGTTCGTGCTCGGACGGATCCTGCGCCGCTACCTGGAAGCGACGGTCGCGATCACGCGCCCCGGTGACACCACGCCCGAGCTGATCGACCACCTCAAGCTGTCGAGCCTGGCCGACGGCGAGGTGCAGCGCTTGAGCGGACTGCTGCGGGTGTGGGACCGGATCAAGTTCGCGCGCGATCCGTTCACCGCCGACGAGGCGCACCGCGCCGAGGATGCAGTCGAGTCGTTCATCCAGTCGTCGTCGGCGCCGAAGAAGGAAGTGGCCTGATGCGCTGGGATCAGCCGTGGTTCCTGCTGCTGCTGGCGCTGGTGCCGGTGCTGGTGTGGCAGGCGCGGCGTCCGGCCGCGCGGCGCGCGGCGGTGCTGTGGGTGCGGACCGGCAAGGCATGGGCGGCCCGCCTGTCGGCGCTGCCGCTCCGGCTGGTGTCCGGGCTCGGGTGGCTCGCGCTGATCCTCGCGATCGTCGCGCTCGCGAAGCCGCAGCAGGGACTCAAGCAGACCGAGACCGAGAGCAAGGGGGTCGACATCGTGCTGGCGCTCGACGTCAGCCCGAGCATGAGCGCGCTCGACTTCCAGCCGCGCGACCGGCTGTTCGTCGCCAAGGAGACGGCGCGCGAGTTCGTCAAGCAGCGCGAGCACGACCGGGTCGGCCTGGTGGCGTTCGCCGGCACCTCGTTCACCCAGTGTCCGCTGACGCTCGATCACGACGTGATGCTCGAGCTGCTGTCGGCGATCGACTTCGGCATGGCCGAGGACGGAACCGCGATCGGGATGGGGCTCGCGACCGCGGTCGCGCGGCTCAAGGAGAGCAAGACCCCGGGCAAGGTGATCGTGCTGCTGACCGACGGGCAGAACAACCGCGGCGCGATCGATCCGCTGACCGGCGCCGAGCTGGCGAAGACCTACGGCATCCGCGTCTACACGATCCTGGTCGGCAAGGGCGGCATGGTTCCGGTTCCGGTCAGCGATCCGGTGTTCGGCCGGCGGGTCGAGATGGTGCGCATGGACGTCGACCCCGAAACGCTCGAGCAGATCGCGCAGCGCACCGGGGGCCGCTTCTTCCGGGCGACCGACGCGTCGGCGCTGCCCGGCATCTACGCGGCGATCGATCGGCTCGAGCGCGCACCGGTGCGCTCGATCGAGTACCGCGACTACCACGATCTCGGGCCGCTGCTGCTCGCGATCGCCGCGCTCCTCCTGCTGCTCCAGGCGGTGTCGAACGTGACCTGGGCGGTGCGCCTGCCATGAGCTTCTCCGACCCGCGCTGGCTGTGGCTGCTGCTCGCGCTCCCGGTGCTCGCACTGCTCGAGTGGCGGGTGGTGCATTCGGTCGGGCGCCGCCTCGAGCGACTGGTCGGCAAGCGCGAGCCGCATCCGCTGCTCGCACATCGGCTGCTCGGGGTCCGGCGCACCGGATTCCTGCTGCGCGGTCTCGCGCTCGCAAGCCTGATCGTGGGAGCGGCGGGTCCCGAGTGGGGCGAGGAGCTGGTGCGCCGCAGTGCGTCCGGATCGGACGTGGTGTTCGCGATCGACGTCTCCGCCAGCATGGACGCGCGTGATGTTCCGCCCAGCCGGATCGAGGAGGCGCGGCGCGAAGCACTGTCGGTGCTCGAGCGGCTCGGCGGCAGCCGGGTCGGAGTGGTGGCGTTCGCAGGCGACGCGGTGCGGCTGTGCCCGCTCACGCTCGACCGGGCGGCCGTCCGGCTGGTGCTCGAATCCCTGTCGAGCGGCACCGTGAGCGAGCCGGGGACCGACCTGGGACGAGGGTTGCGCGCCGCGGCGAAGCTGATGCCGGCCGGAAAGCGGACCGAGCAGGCGATCGTCGTATGGACCGACGGCGAGGACCTCGAATCGGGTGCGGTCAGTGCGATCGACGATCTGGCGCGGGGAGGCTCGCGCGTGTTCACGGTCGGGGTCGGAACTCCGGCCGGCGACGTGGTGCCGGTGCTCGATCCGGGCGGCCGTGCGGTCGACGTGAAGCGTGACGAGAGCGGCGCCGCGGTGCGCAGCCGCCTCGACGAGCCGCTCCTGCGCGATCTCGCGCGGCGCACCCGCGGTGCGTACTTCGCGGCGTCGCGTCCGGGCGGCGAGACGCTGCGCCTGCTCGCGACGCTCGGTGGCCTGGCGCGCAGCGAGCGGGGCCAGCGGCTGGTCGAGCGCACGGTGCCGCGCTTCCCGTGGTTCGCCGGCGCGGCGGCGCTGCTGCTCGCGTTCGATACGATCCGCCGCCGGCGGGTGGTCGCGAACGTGGGCGGGCGCAAGGACAAGGCCGTGCGCGGCGCGGCGGCGGCCGCGGTGATCGCGACGCTGCTGCTCGCGACCGGCACGCGCACCGCATCCGCGCAGACCGCGTGGGCGAAGGGCGACCAGGCGTTCAAGGCGGGACGCTGGGCGGAGGCCGAGTCGCTCTACACGATCCGCATGCAGAAGGGCGCCAAGCCGGAGATCGGGGTCAACCGCGCGACTGCGCGCGCCAAGGCCGGGCGCACCGATGAGGGCGAAGCCGGACTCGAACCGCTCGCCCCGACCGCCGGCAAGGTCGGGCAGACCGCGTCGTACAACCTCGGCACGCTGCGCGGCGAGCGGGGCGACATGGACCGCGCGCTGGCATCGCTGCGCAAAGCGCTCGAGCGGGATCCGACCGACGAAGACGCGCGCTTCAACTATGAATGGGTGCTCCGCCATCGCCGGCCGCCGCCGCAGAAGCCCTCGAGCGGCGGCAGCCAGCAGCCCCAGCCGAATCCGTCGCAGCCGTCGCCGGGCGGGCAGCAGCCCCAGCCGCAGCAGCAGCGTCCTTCGCCCGGCCAGCCGCCGCAGTCGCAGACCACCCCGCAGCAGCGGCCCCAGCCGCAGCGCGGCATGACCCGCGAGCAGGCCGACCGCATCCTCGGCAGCCTCGAGCAGCTCGAGCGGCTCGAGCAGCAGCGGGTGCGCCAGGTGCGGGTGATGCGCGAGAAGCGGGGGAAGGACTGGTGAGCGCGCGACGCACCATGCTGGCAATGGTCGCGTGCGCACTGCTCGTGGCGGTGCCGGTGGCGCACGCGCAGGAGGTCGAGGCGAAGCTCGATCGCTCGCGCGCGACGGTCGGCGAGAGCGTGTCGCTGACCGTGACGGTGACCGGCGGGCGCCCGGCGGGCGATCCGCAGTTCGAGCTGCCCGACGGACTGACGGTGCTCGGCAGCGGCCGGGTCGAGAACCTGTCGTGGGTCAACGGCAAGGCGAACGCGTCGGTCCAGTTCCGCTACGAGCTCGGCATCGAGGGGGCGGGGCGGTTCGCGGTCGGGCCGATTCTCGTGCGGGTCGGCAATCGCGCGTTCCAGAGCGGCACGCTGACACTCGACGCATCCGCCGCTCCGCAGAGCGTCGGCGGGGGCGGCGGGGGTGGCGGCCCGGTGTCGCTGATCGTCGATGCCGATCCGACGACCCCGTACGTCGGCCAGGCGGTGACGCTGCGCGTCCGGCTGGTCCAGCGGCGGGCGTTCGCCGACGATCCGCAGTACACGCCGCCCGCCACCACCGGCTTCTGGACCGGCACGCCGAGCGCGCCCGAGTCGTACTACGCGGACGAAGGCGGGGTGCGCGTGCTGGTGACCGAGACGCGCGCGCGTCTCTATCCGCTGGCGGCGGGCGAGGCGGTGATCGGTGAAGCGAGCGCGAGCGTGGTGCTGGCCGGGCCCTCGAGCGGCGATCCGTTCGGCTGGCTGCGCAGCAGCGATCGCCAGGTGCGCACCATCACCAGCCGTCCGATCGTGCTCCGCGTGCGTCCACTGCCGGGCGGCGCGCCGGCCGGGTTCACCGGCGCGGTCGGCGTGTTCTCGGTCGCGTGGCGCGCCGATCGTCCGCGCACCGGGCGCGACGTTCCGTTCACCCTGATGCTCGATGTGCGCGGGCGCGGCAATCTGCCGCTGGTGCGTCCACCGTCGTTCGATCCGGAAGGGCTCGAGGTGCTGGCGAGCAGCATCGACGACAGCCTCGGCGATCCCGCCAACAGTCGCGATGGACGCAAGCGGTTCCTGTGGACGGTGCTCGCCCGCCGGCAGGGCGCCTACGAAATCCCGGCGCCGACGTTCGTCAGCTTCGATCCGCTCGGCGGTGGCTACCGCGTGGTCGACGCCGATCCGCTCCCGATCGAGGTCGGCCCGGCGGTGTACGGCGGCGGCGCCGGAGTCGGGATCTTCCCGGTCGCGTTCGCCGAGCATCCGGTCGATCCGGAGCCGCGGCGCCCGCGCGGATGGGTGTTCGCGATCGCGGGACTGCTGGCCGGGCTGGCGATCGCACTCGGGCGCGCCTCGCTCGCCCGTGCGGTGCGCGGCGCGGAACGCGCGCAGGGCCTCGAATGGCTGCGTGCGGTCGGACGCACGTCGGGCCCCGACTTCTGGCGGGCGGCCGACGACGCGACCACCTGGCTGGCCGCCAGCGGCAGCGACGTTACGACAGTGCGCGAACACGTGACGGCTGCGCGCTACGGCGGCGGGAGCGGCGATCCGGAACGCGTGCGCCGCCAGCTGGTCGAACGTCTCTCGCGCGCGCTGCCGCCCGAGCCGCCGCGCCTCGTGCTGCGCACGATCGCGGCGCTCGCGCTGGTGGCCGCCGGGGTGGCCGCGGCGCTGCTCGGCTTCGCGCCGCCGCCGCCGCGTCCGGTCCTCGCGCTGGCGGGCGCCGACGCGCGCGCCCGCACCGGCGACGTGACCACCGCCGACCGGGTGTGGCGCACGCTG
>Ga0210380_10000817_pt1 | contig 12957 bp, 9 predicted proteins | sample PLM4_5_coexredo_FD_155476 | JGI IMG/M metagenome (GOLD analysis project Ga0210380, IMG submission 155476) | Groundwater sediment microbial communities from an aquifer in East River, Colorado, USA - PLM4_5_coex redo | ecosystem: Environmental > Terrestrial > Soil > Riparian zone | place: USA...
GCGCGGTGTGTCACCGGATCAGATTCGCAGCTTGATCAAATCCAATACGGCGGCGGCCGACTTCGGAATTCTGGGTGAACCCGGCGTGAACGTCCTGACCCTGAACATTGCCCTCGACGAACACTTCCCGAAATGAGGGAACGAGCTGGGAATCCTTCTCCTGAAGGGAGAGGGTGGGACATCGAGAGAAGGTGGGCCCGGGTGAGGGGTAGAAAGATTTTATATCTGTACCCCTCACCCGCCGCTGCGCGGCACTCTCTCCCTTCAGGAGAGGGATTCACCCGAAAAATACACCCCTGATTTTGCGAATTCGCTGAAACCTGCATGCGCCAGCTGTGACACTACACAAAGTGACACATTCGATGCGTCCTGCATTTCCTTACTCCGTTATCTTATTTTTCCGTCACAATACGCGGGCAATCAGCGACAAAACTCTATCCGGGTGGCGTGGAGATCTTTCGACAGGAAGGAAATAGGTATGACCATGAAGGCTGTTCTGCTGTTTTTCAGCGCAATGCTTGCGCTGATTCTTTCCGGTTGCATCGGTAGCGAATATCAACCGCTGGAAATTAATAGTGTGGGGTTGATCGCTAGCGCGAGAATCGAGAAAAAACTGTACGGCGATGCCAACGGGAAGTCGCTTGCCATCGAGGGAGGCGGAACATGGACGTATGGCAGCGATACTCAAGAATTAACCGGACAGCTGTTTCAGACGTCACAGGTACGAGTTGGCAACACGACGTTTGTCGCGCCGCAGACTCTGGAAACCAGGTTCAACTTTTCCGTGTATGACGCTTCCTTACGCTGGCGCCATTTCATCAAAAGCGGACCAATTGGCTATGAGCTGGCAGGAGGTGGGGGCTTTACGCATTTGCACTTTGAGGCGGCTGGCAGCGGGATGCAGGGAGAAGAGACGGTTTACTCTCCCGATCTGGATTTTCGCATCGGAGCTCTGGTGCGTTTGGGTTCGAGTACGCGAGTCGAGGCGAACAGTACTTTGTTTTACACCAATTCGAATCTGAGCAACGTCGCCCGCAATCAAATCTCTCTGGTGCAAGCGCTGGGACAGCACGTTGCCGTCGAAGGAGGTTATTCCTGGTGGTACGTGGACTCGCCCTCCGCCACTCGCTCCACCGTGAGGATTCAATCTTCGGGACCATCGATTGGAATTCGATTCGGCTTTTAGATCAGTCCGTTACCGGCCCGTCTTCGATCTGGATTTCATCAGAGACTCTCTTGTCTTCTGATCGATGACGCCGGTCACTGGAATATTTGCCTTCTGCTGATACAGCTTCAATTTGCCGACTGTCTGCGGAGTGACCATCTCCTTGGCATTGACTCCTCGATATCTTTTGGTTAAAGGACGACGCGCTGGAAGAGTCCGCGAATCTGCCAGCCCCGGAAGTCATCGCCGCCGACATTGCTGCCGACCTCGAAGCCGCGTTGGAACAGTTCGCAACCATTGCGGAAGATTTGAAGTAGACTAGCCGTTCGAAATACTCCAATTACCGAGGCTGACTCTGATGCGCGAACGTCTGCTCTTGATCGCCGCCGGTGTCCTTAGCTTCGCAATCACAGGTTGCGGGAAGCAGGAGCCGGAACCCGTATACAAGGCGTCCGCGACGATCCGGGAAATCATGGCTTCCATGGTGGTTCCGAGTGCGGACTTCATGTTCAACGCCGTCTCCTCATCAGTTACTCCCAAAGGAGTTGAAGAGAAGTCCCCGAAGACGGAGGAGGAGTGGGCCGAGGTGCGGCATAGCGCCGTTACCATGATGGAAGCTACGGACTTGATCCTGATTCCTGGGCGTCATGTCGCCGCTCCAGGCCAGAAAGCGACTAACCCGAAGGTACAACTGAGTCCGGAAGAGATTGAGGCCTTGATTGCAAAGGATCGGGCGAGTTGGATAAAAATGGCGCACGACCTGCACGATTCGATTCTTCCCGCACTGAAGGCAATCGATTCCATGAATCCGACGGCCCTCTCTGATTCCAGCATCGCCATCGACATGACGTGCGAAAACTGTCACCTGAAATTCTGGTACCCGGATAAACAGTGAAATTCGGCCCTGTGACGTCATACAGGTTGGTTGGATATACTTTTGCTCTATCGTACCAATACTGGTAAAACAAATGCGAAATCGGGGACATGGTGGTAAATAGATTCTCTTATACGGACTATTCGGACCGTTGGCGGGTTGCGATTGCTCTGCTTTTCATTGCGGCTTGCACCACCAACGTCTTTGCTCAGTCCAGGGACTCCAGCGTGGCAGAGTCATGGCCGAAAGCAGCCGCATTCGTTCGATTTGAAGTCTTGCCGGTCGACGATGGGGCGGAACTCCTGACTCTGTTCTTTACGGAGCATCCCGATGCGGATCACTACGAGGAAAGCGAAGTTCCTCTGATCAGCATCCTGCGGGATACGCTGGGAAGTTCTGATCCTGAGGTTCATCGGCTGCGCTATGTCTGGATCCATACCTATGCAGCTCCCGGCTTGAAGCAGCGTATCGCTGCTGCAACACCCTTTGTCTATAGCCGGTTTGGGAATACCGGTACGGTGAAGGTCGGGATACCATCACCTGTAATGGATCTGTCCGTCGAGGAAGATCGGCTGTGGAAGAGCATTTGGGGACTAGTGCTCAAGGCTGCGGTTCTTGATCCGAAAATCTACCTGATCGAGTCCGCCATTCAAACCTACGGAGAGAACAGGTCCTTATATCTGCAGATGCAGTTTGCGCGCGCTTCTACAGCGATCGATATGGACGATGCATTTTCCGAATTTCCGGTATTGTCCGATGCCGAGCGGCGTCAGCTTCAGCAGAGATTTGCCGAGCGCGACAATACCTTGGCGCCGCTTTTGAACGACACTCAACTGGAACGCCTTTACACGAAGGGAATGCTTGCAATGCGTGAGGCATGCGCGCGCAACTGGGAGTTACTGCGCCAACGGGCCGAAGCCGAAGGGCTCTATTTCGAGCCGCTGCTTCTCCCCGACGGCACAGCGACGCACGCTTTGCTCTGGGTAGCCCGGGAAGAATTGGAAGGGAAACGTCAGAAACCTTTTGATGGCCGATTTCTCAGCATCAGCAAGCCGTGGGGAGACAAAGCGCTCCTGAACTGGAGCGGCCCCACGGAGACTCGTTTTTACGATACGGAAGACCGCCGCGTTTCAGATGGAGCAAATGCTGCCAGACAAGTAGAGCTGATTCCGCTGGCGCTTTACGGACTGGACCATCCCAAGATTCCCGCCCTCCTGATTGATTTTCGGAAGCCGCTTAACGCAAAAGCCCGTGAACTCTCCCACATCGCCTTCGAAAAAGTCGGAAGGGTAACGACCGGATCTCCATTCGCGAACCTGGCCATCCGATTTGGCCGCACTGCAGCCCGTGTTGCGACGCGACGGATGGGTGTGGATCTCTTCCAGCCGTCGAGGCTTTTGTCCTATTCCCAGTTGAAGATGGTCCTCTCTACAAATCCTGGCATCAGCAGCGAAATGCGTCTGGAAATCGGCCGCCGCGTCGAAAGTGTTGCGCTGAATCCGTTGGAAAATGATCTGCCAACAGAAGTCGCGCTCGCCAGGAGTCAGTACCGTGCTCTCCTTGCATACGCCCGCCGGTCCGATGGACTCGTCGTCGACCTGGACCGCGACCGCCGCGCGGAATTGACGACCTCTGCGCACGGCGACTTTTCAAAATTCCTTTTTCGTGCGGGAGGTGTGGCCACATTCGGGCTTTATCGGCATCGGGAACAGGAACGACCGGATTCCGATTCAGTACTTGAGGCGCAACGCCGAAATCAGAACCAGACGGATCTCCTTCATGAAGTGGTGAAATCCGGATCCTACATCGACGTTCATTGGGATCTCGCCAAGGTCCGACAGGCTCTTCACGACGTTACAGCGAGTGATTCCTTGTCGAAATATGCGTTGGCCGATACTGCCTTCCGAATTTTCGACCAGAGCCGTGACGATGATGTTCGACAAGCCTGCCTGGAGACTCTGCATCAGGTGAATACCACTGTAGCCCGCAAGAAGCTGCAGCAGATCGCGCAGGATACGACTTTGGATCCGGTATGGCGCACTCTAAGTGCCAGTTACCTCGGAGCGGGTGACACGAAGCCTTCTGGAAATCGTCCACCTGGTGCGGGTGTTTCCCTGCGGGCAGCCGCTGATGATTAGACGGATGACCAGATTGGCGAATAAACGATGACCATGCGATGGTCTCGCTGTATTGCGGCCCTTGTTGTCCTTCTCTGCTTCGGCACGGAGTCCTGGTCCACCGTCGAACGCATCGTGATCCTCAAAGTCGATGGCCTGCCATTCGACACCCTGAATACCTTCGTTCACAGGAAGGATCCGTACACCGGTAAGAGTGTTCTTCCATGGATCGACTACCTGTTCTATGAACGCGGTACTCAATTCCGGAATTTCTACAGCCGCGGCCTGAGTCTATCCGCTCCGTCCTGGGCGATGCTGGACACCGGACAGCCATCGGTGATCAAAGGCAATCTTGAGTTTGACCGGCTGACTCTCCGGTCGTATGACTATCTCAACATGTTCACGTACGTATTGAAAAACTCCACGGGGAGCGGGACCCCCACACCGGGAGTTCAGGTTCTGGATGAACAGAGATTGCCGCTGCTGTCGGATGCGTACGCCCTTTCGGAGCGATACGTCAGTCTTCAGCTGTATTCTCGCAGTTTGATGGCCGGTCCGGTGAGTGCGTCGCGGCTGTTTACATTGCAGAACCCAAAAGGCTGGCTCGATGAGTGGACCATTGGTCTCCAGGGTGAGGCGCTTTTCCTCGACGTTCTCGAACGGGATTTGATCGCAAAACTCAAGGATCCGCAGGTGCGGTACCTGGATCTCCTGCTTCCGGAATTTGACCATACCGCGCACGTGAATCGAGAACCCGAGGCGCTGCAACGCTCACTTCAGCAGATTGATCAGGCGGTTGGGGACGTTTGGGCAACGATAGAGAAATCTTCTCTTGCCGACCGGACCGTGCTGGTTCTCTTGTCCGATCATGGAATGAACACGGATCCTGCGATATATAGTCAGGGCTACAATCTCATCGATCTGTTCGCAAGTGCCAGGGGAGGCGGTCACCATGTTGTGACGAACCGGCCGCCCCTTGGTGAATACGCTCTGAAGCCGCAGCCGCCAACCTTGCCTCTGATCACCACCGCTTCTCAGGCTTCGTATTACCTCAAGGGACAGTCGGATAAATACCCAACAATGCTGCTGGATGCCGACGGCAACGAACGGGCTTCCATCTATCTTCGGGATTCAGACTTGAATACTCTTCAAATCCTATGGCAGCAACTCGCTCGAAAAGACCTGAAGGCTGAAGTCCGCCGGGCCGCGACCGAGGCATTCTTCTCCGTTCTTGACCGAAAACGCGGGCCCTGGAGACTTCTGCATTTTCAACTCCAGCAGGAACTGGCGGCCATGCGGCGAGCCATTCAGCAAATGGAAACACGTCCAGCGTCTGGAGAGAAGAAATCCGGGCCAGTCAAACCGGCAACCGCGGCGTCGATGAAGTCTGATGAATCCAGATATGCAGCATACGTTCTCAGTCTGGGGAAGTTGATCGCGTTGCAGCCCGACACCTTCAATCCGTCGCGTACCAGAATTGAGGATATGCTGGCAGGCCACTCCGTCGGAGGGATAAATTCGGTTTACGATTTGCAGAACTATGTCGCAGGCCTGTCGAGCGATGGATTGGTTCTGAGCGAAGACGGGTCTTTGGATATGGTGAAAAGTTTTGTTCGCATCGACTACTTCTCGCTGCTGGAACAAATTCGCACGCAGAACAATGTTCAAGCCGCTGTCAGTTCGAGACCCGTCGACTTTGTGGCCGCACCCATTCCGGTCGAAGCGCTTCAATCCATTCTTCCATCGGACGTCCTGCCAATCGACGATGCGGTATGGCTTTATGGAAACGACATCAGGCAGGCATTGATTCTTGGCCGCCGGTCGGAGGATGGCCAGCTGTGGCTTCGTTATCTTCCCGTCCGCGGATTGAAGCAGACTGCCGCCGGCGGGATCCAGTTTTTGCCTTCACCATGGGTTGAGAAACTGCCGCTGGAACTTTGGGAAGACCTGCGAATGACAGCCGAACAACGTATGGCATGGCTGGAATCGTGGCATACGGAACGCGACTGGATGGATGCAGTCCACGCAACCCGGTATTCAAACGGTGTGATCAGTCTTCACGATCAGTTCGTGCTTTCGCCGGTATTCCGCGACTCCGGTTCGGACCCGGTTACGGACAATGATCTGCTTCTGCGGTTCTACAATAGGAAGAGGCGTCTCGCCCAACCGGATTTCATCGTGTTTGCGAACGACCACTGGAATTTCAACTATCGCGGTCTCAACCCTGGGGGCAATCACGGTTCGTTCCTTCGGCCGTCCACGCATTCGACCCTGATGTTTGTGGGTGGCCGGGACACAGACATTCCAGTGGGGCTTTCGGTGGATCGCCCCTACGACAACCTCAATTTCCTGCCAACAATCTTCAGACTGACAGGACAAATCACCGAGCAGGGATTGTCGCAAGATCTCCTCGACAAAGGCTTCAAGCCTTTCCCCGGGCTACCCATCGAGGAGTTGTTCGATCACGCTCGGTGACCAATGAACTGGACGGCGCTGGTTTGTTCCAGGGCCGTCCAGTTTGCATCCGGTGCTAAGCGGAACCAGCCTTTCCACGTTCAAACAGTAGTTTTCGAAAGAGAAACTTCCAACTTTGATAGATCCATGATCCCAAACAGAAGTCGGTCGTCGCGTAAACCGCAGAGGCTGCCATGAATATCGATCCCAGAACATGCGCCAATCCTACGGCCCCTGACGCGAGCGCCCAGGCCGTTACGGAAATCCACACGCTTGCCATGGCGCATGAGAATCGTCTCGGTGCTCCATAAGACGGTATCGGAGGCGTCCGGGTCCATCGCCGTATGACGAAGTTGTAAGGTACGTCGACGGGATGAACCGGCAGAACGGCTCCGAGAGCAGCGAACGGAGCCAGTACCCAGAGCGTCGCGGCGGAGTCCGTGATCAATCCCACCGCCATCCAGATTCCGCAGATTGCCGGCCCAACACGCAGCCAGGGCCGGATCGTCCGCAGCATTCGGTCGTCACATGTGGTGAAGCCCATCATTTCGAATCGCATTCGAGTTGTCGAGGACAAGTCGGCTCTCATATGGGCCTCGATTTCTGAGAAAAGGAATTGGTCATGATGTTCCCTCCTGTTGAGACAGAGTTCAGCTGAAGAGGGGCGCTATCTCTTCCAGACGCGCTCGGGATCCGGCGTTCAACAGCTCGGCCGTGTGCAGAAAATTCCGATGAGACATTCCACTGCCGAGGAAGGTCCATCGCAATGCCTGCTGCTGGACTGCAAAGAAACGGTCGGTTTCCTCTGGCGTGAAAGCGCGGCCGGTGGCACGTTTCAGGCTTTCGAAATCGAACTTCGCCTGCTGCGTCATTGCACCGTCCAGCATCCCGCCAATTTCGAGATAGCCGTCGATGGAGTTGACGCGTTCCTGATCGGAGCAGGCCTCGCTGATGGCCCGAAGCATGAGCGTGTCGAGTTTGGCGTGTTGCGATTCTTCCATCCAGTGATGCCGGAGCAGACTTTTGAACTGAGGATCCAGCTTGTGATTGTCGGCTACGCTATCCTGGTAGTGCCTCTGCGTCATCCATTCGATATGCAGAATGACCAGGGCCACCGCCAACGGGTGCTTGGAGAGTATCGCCTGTGCTACCGCTTCGGGCGGGCCGATGACTTCACATTCGCTGCCAAATGAACCGAGAAAATCGGCGCGAAACCGTTTGAAGAGGTCGATGTGTTTGGCTTCCTCGCCGGCGAAGTTGAGGAATGCTCGAACACGGGCGTCGTTGCCGCGCAGAATTGGACGCGCGTGATCGAGGACGAAAGGCAGGATGAATTCTTCAACGAGCCCGAACGTGTAGAGATATCCATGTCCTCGAATGTGATTGAGGACTAGCCGCTCTTCGGGTGAGAGAAAGTCGAGTGCCTCCACCCGGGCCAGCGACTCCGGAAGGAATGGTTTCGTGAAATCGAGGCGTTTGTCGCCTCCAATCAGGTCTTCGACACGCCAGTTGATCTTGTCCGATGCTTCCAGCGCTGCTTGGTAGCTGTAGTTGGGCCAGCTGAGGTTCGTTTCTTTCGTGCTTTCGATTGTCGTGTTCATTTTGATTCTCCTTTGTTTGGCGATTCGGATTTCCGCCGACGAAGCTACAATCGGGCACGAACGTGTGAAAAATCGTTGTAACGTCCGTGGAAAATGCGGAAGAATTCGTTGAAATTCATCTATGAAGAGTTCCGATCTTCTCAACATCCGTCTTCTCGGCCCCCTGGAGATCCGTCGCGGCAAGCGGCGGATTGAACTTCCATCTTCAAAGAAGGCCCGGGCGATGCTGGCCTATCTGATTGTGAATCGGCGGCAGCACCGACGGGATCGCCTGACGGACCTCCTGTGGGATGTTGCGGACGATCCGAAAGGGGGCCTTCGATGGTGTCTCAGCAAGATCCGACCTCTCGTTGACGAAGCGCACCAGACTAGAATTCTTGCAGACCGCGAAACCGTCGAGTTCAACGCGGCGGATGTGGCGATCGATACGTTCACAGTACGTGACAGCATCCAGCGAGGCGTTTCTTCGATGACATTAAAGGAGCTCCAGGATCTGGCAGCTCTCTTTCGCGGATCCTTTCTGGAAGGACTCGAACTGCCGGACTACGACAGCTTCCAGGCATGGCTGGTTGCCGAGCGAGAGGATGCTCTTTCCCATCACGTCTCGATTCTGCGGACAATCGTGGATCATTTGTCGGATAACGCGGCGGAAGCGATTCCATATGCCCGCCTGCTGGTGGAGAGAGAGCCGCTCGACGAACATTCGCGGGCAAAGCTGACGGGCTTTCTTGCCCGGCTGGGACGCCATGCGGAAGCCACTCAGGTGATCGAAATCGGAAAGCGTCTGGCCATCGAATTGGGAACGGGAAAATCTGTCGTTCTGGAAAAGACGGAGCGCGAATTGTCGCGTCGTGCACCTTCGGAGGCCGCTTACGACGCGAACCGGATGCCTGGCCCATTCATCAACGAAATCCTTCCAGAAAGGATCGCACGGACCGATATGGTCGCCATGATCGGTAGAGATGGCGACCACTCGCGCGTGCGGAGCAAGCTGGATCGTTCGCGAGACGGCCGCCGAGGCGAGGTGGTTCTGATTACCGGAGAGCAGGGAATTGGGAAGAGCCGTTTTCTGGCGGAACTGTCGAGCGGAATGTCGGGACGGGGCACTGTTCTCCAGGGACGATCCTATGAGGCCGAGGCGCGACGGCCCTACGGTCCCTGGATCGATGCCATTCGATCCCTGCACCCTTCGGCATTGGGAGACGTGCTTCGCGATGAACTCGCGCCTATGATGACGGGTCTCATTCGTGAGGAAGGCCGGCCAGGCGGCCGCGACCGGCTGTTTGCAGCGATCGTCGAACTCATTGCGGCCCGCGCTCACAGTGCGCCGCCAGTACTTCTGCAATTCGATGATGTGCAGTGGTGCGACGAGGCATCCGCGGAGTTGCTCCATTATGTTGTCCGCATGACGCGGCATCGTCCGGTGTCGGTGGTACTTGCCGCACGGAACGGTGAGCTTCCGGATAACGAAGCGATGATGCGCGTGCTGCGAGGTTTCCGCCGGGATCGGTGGATAGAGGAAATCGAACTCTCTCCGCTATCCCGAAACGACACGGGGCGCCTTGTACGGCTGATCTCTCCGGATGCAAGCGCCGATTCCATTTTCGAAGAAAGTGCGGGCAACCCGCTCTACGCCATCGAGCTAGCGAGAGCCGTGGACCGTTCCGGCGGAGACGTGGATCCCGGATTTGCGGTTCTGATTCGCGATCGGATCGATCGGTTGCCTTCGGCGGCCAGCGATGTTCTGAGGTGGGCTGCAGCTCTGGGTTCCACGTTCAGCCTTCATCGTCTGGCGTCGATCGTCTCTCTGGGTGTCCATGACCTCACCACCGCGATCGAGATGCTGGATCGTCATGGGCTGCTGCGTGAAAATGCGCCAGTCGCCAGTGCGCCTGCTTATGGGTTCACGCACAATGTCGTGCGCCGATCCGTGTATGACGATCTTTCGGAGCCGCGCCGCAGACTCATGCATTTGCGCATTGCTCAGATGTTTGAACAGGAAGCGAGTGCGTCGTCGAACGGTTGTTCGACCACGACGATATGCGCGGAGATCGCGCATCACGCGGCGCTGGCGGGCGAAACGGCAACAGCAGCCCGGGCTTCAGCGGAGGCGGGACGATGCTGTCTCCGCATCTATGCGAACGGCGAAGCTCTGGCATTCGCCCGCAGCGGCATGCGCTATTCCGAAGCCCTGCCGGAGGCGGAGCGTGTGGGATTGCAGATCGAACTGACGGAAGTGAGCCTGGCTGCACGCCATCCCAAAAATGTCGAAGAAACTGCGACGATGCTCGAAGGGCTCTCCGAACGGGCACTCTTTCACGGCGATATGGTGCACGCCAGACTCGGGTTTCATCTGTTGAGTTATCTTCGCTGGGAACGTGGTGACTGGTCCGACGCGAGACGGCATTCGTTGCGAGCGGAATTCATCGCGCGCGGCGCCAATACAAAAGAGCAGGTTGTCGCAATGGCAGAGGCGGCGCGGTGTCTGGCAATGCTCGAACGCGACCTGGGACAGGCCGAAGCGCTGGCACTTGAGGCGCGGGCCCGTGCGGCTCAAGCCGGTGTCGAAGCCGTTGCGATCCCCGATGCACTGGGAATGCTTCGCTTTCATCAGGGCCAATGGGATGACGCTGCAACGCTCTTCCATCTTGCCCGTGAACTCTCCCAACGGGAAGGCGACCGTGATGGCGAGTTTCGCACACTGGAGCATCTCGCCGTGCTCGAATTGGAACGAAACGACACGGAGGCAGCAAGAACGCATTGTCGCGATCTCGTTGCGCTGGCCGGAAAGCTGCGCGAAGGAAGTGAAGCGCCCTTCGCCCGCTGCCTCTCGGCGCTGGCCGCGGAGGCTTGCGGTGAAGATACCGGCGAAGAAATCGATGCGGCGATCGAGTCATTGAAGACGGCGGACGCCAAACACCGTCTGGCATACGCGTTGTTGCGCGCCACTGCTGGAGACTTCGAGCGCGGCGACATCGATAAAGCCCGCGGGCGGGGTGAAGAGGCGCTACGGCTTGCCAGTATTCTGGAACGGCCCAGCGAATCAGCCATGGCGCACGTGGTTCTGCTACGATGCGCGCTGCTCGAGGGAAATGTGAAAGATGCCGAACGACATCGCAGGGCGTTGGATAATGCAAAGATGGTCCTGGTGGCTGCACACGTGCGTCGCGCGGCCGACCAGATCTGTGCCACATGACTGCCGCGCAATGAAAGGAGCGACGAATGGATATCATACTGGTGGAAAGGCGCTTTGAGCGGCCCGTCAAATTCGAAGACATTCAGGCGTTGGAGATCGCGGGCTTAAATTGTTTCCAGATCCGCGGCGTGCGATTTCTCAAGACGTTCTTTTCGCCCGACGGGCATCGGATGCTGTGTCTCTATGAGGCACCGGACGCCGAGTCGGTGAGGGATGCGGAGACTCAGGCGAATGTCCCTTACAGTCGTGCATGGTCCTGCACTCATCTGCAAGGAAGCAATCCCAGCCTCAGGAGTTCCACCGCAGAGTACGTCGTGGTGGAGCGTATGTTCCCTGAGGCGGTGACAGCGGAATTTGTTTCCAACGCGCTACGCCAGTCCGGATGGTGTCTCGATCTTCACGGCGCAGAATATGTCGAAAGCTTCCTTGGCAATGACGGACGCCGCATGATCTGCCTCTTTCGTGCACCCGATGCTGAAGCGGTTCGGCTGGCAAATCGGCAGGCGGGAGTACCCTACACCGAAGTCTGGACGGCGAACGTGCATTTCGCGGATGGGACGGGACTTTCCCGGCATGCACCGTGACGAAAGGTCGCGCAACGGGTGCAGTTGGAATCTGTCAGGAAAAGGATTCGTCTGAAATTCGTCCCGTCTGGCATGCGGCCGGGCATCCGCCAAACGCCTTGAAAGTCTGCCGGAGTCTGTGAGAAAGTTGGCCGCGAGAAAAGGGGGACATTATGGCGACTCTCGATGAGCTACGCGCTCGTGTGCATGGTCAGACGATAGTGCCGGGCGATGCCGGGTACGATGACGCCCGAAAAGTCTACAACGGGATGATTGATCGGCGGCCCAGCGTGATCGTGCGATGCACGGACGCGGCGGATGTCATGGCGACGGTCCAGTTTGCCCAGGAACTGGGAAAGGATCTTTCGATTCGAGGCGGCTCGCATAGCGTGCCTGGCTTCGGCACAAACGACGGTGGAGTGGTCATCGATCTCGCGCCGATGAACGGCATCCGCGTCGATCCGCAAAGTCGAACCGTCCGCGCCGAAGGCGGCTGCACCTGGGGCGGCTTCAATCACGCGACGTACGCGTTCGGTCTGGCCACAACAGGTGGGATTATCGCATCCACCGGAATCGCCGGGCTGACGCTGGGCGGCGGTATCGGATATCTCACGCGGGCCTTTGGTCTCTCGTGCGACAACCTGATTTCGGCCGACGTGGTCACAGCAGACGGCCGTTTCCTTGTCGCGAGCAAGAAGCAAAACGAGGATCTTTTCTGGGCGTTGCAGGGAGGCGGAGGAAACTTCGGCGTCGTCACGTCATTCGAATACCAGTTGCACCCGGTAAAGGACATCGTCGCGGGACTCTTCTTCTTTCCCGTGGATCGCGCGCGTGATGTTCTGCAGTTTTACAGCGAGTACATTCAATCCGCTCCAGAAGAACTGGGCATGTTTCCGGCGTTCCAGATTGCCCCTCCGCTGCCATTCATCGCGCCGGCGGATCACGGCAAGACGTTCATCATTCTCGTCTGCTGTTGGGCTGGAAGGC
>Ga0210380_10000818_pt1 | contig 12941 bp, 6 predicted proteins | sample PLM4_5_coexredo_FD_155476 | JGI IMG/M metagenome (GOLD analysis project Ga0210380, IMG submission 155476) | Groundwater sediment microbial communities from an aquifer in East River, Colorado, USA - PLM4_5_coex redo | ecosystem: Environmental > Terrestrial > Soil > Riparian zone | place: USA...
TGCCGAAGAGGCCGCGGCCAAGACCGGCGTCAAGATGGTGTTCCCACTGGTCTTCTGTATCTTCCCGGCCGTGTGGGTCGTGACGATCGGGCCGGCCGCCATCCGGTTCGTTCAGGTCCTCTTTCCCATGGCGCAGAAATGAGCGCCGTCGCCGCGATGACCGACGCCGCCGTTCCACGAACGGGCCGGGCGCCGCTGACGATCGATGAGACCGGGCTGCCGGCCAACGCGATCGAGCAGATCCTCATCAAAACACTTTACGCCGGCGAGCTGTCGGGCCATGCGCTGTCCGACCGCATGCGGCTGTCCTACCCGGTGCTCGAGCCAATCGTCGAGCGGGTGCGCATCGAGCGTCTCGTCGAGGTGCGCGGCGCGACGGGAACGTCCAGCGCAGGGTACCGCTATGCGCTGACCGACCTCGGCCGCGATCGCGCTCGCAGCTACCTGGACGTCAATCAATACGTCGGCCCGGCGCCAGTGCCGCTGTCGGCGTACGTCGCCGACATCCGTGCCCGATCGACTGCGCGAGGTTACATCGATCGGGAGCGGCTGCTCGAGGGATTCTCGAACCTGATCGTGTCGGATCTCATGCTCGAGCAGCTGGGTCCCGCCGTGAACGCGAACAAGGCGATCTTCCTGTATGGCTCGCCCGGTAACGGCAAGACGGTGATCGCGGAGGGTCTCGGGCGCGCGATCGGCGGCGATATGTACCTGCCCTACGCGGTCGAGATTGACGGACAGATCATTACTATCTTCGACCCGGTCACTCACCAGGTCGTGGAGGAGCCCCAGAGCTCGACGATCGTGATGGCGGTCGACCCGCACGATCGGCGGTGGGTGCGCGTGCGTCGGCCCGTGGTCATGGTGGGCGGTGAACTGACGCTCGACATGCTCGACCTGACGTTCAATCCGCTCTCCAAGTTCTCGGAGGCCCCGCTGCAGGTCAAGGCCAATGGCGGCGTGTTCCTGGTGGACGACTTCGGCCGCCAGCGCATGCGGCCCGAAGACCTGCTGAATCGGTGGATCGTGCCGCTCGAGAGTCGGGTGGACTATCTCACCCTGCACACGGGGAAGAAGTTCGAGGTGCCGTTCGACGTCCTCACGATCTTCGCCACGAACCTGGATCCGGCGTCGCTCGCCGACGAAGCGTTCCTACGCCGGATCCCGTACAAGATCGCGGTCGGCGACCCAGAATTGCACGAGTTCTCGCAGATCTTCGAGCTCAATTGCCGGCGTCGCGGCTTGTCGTTCGACCCGTCGATGATCACCTACTTGCACCAGGAGCACTACCGAGCGACGGGCCGCCCGCTGCGGGCCTGTCATCCGCGTGACCTGCTCGACCAGATGACGGCGCTGTGCCGGTATCGTGGCGTCGAGCCGATGGTGTCACCCGATTTGATCGATGCGGCTTGCCGGTCGTATTTCGTGGACACGTCGTCGCGGGGGGCCATCCTCGCCTGATGAGCGACCGCCAGGTATCCGTCGCTACCGCCCAGCCGGTCGTGAAGGCGTGGAGTCCGGCCCAGACCCAGGAACTGATCCGTACGTGGCGCCTGCGTTTCTGGACGGCCACCGCCCTGGTCGTGTTCGTGATGGCGGCCGCAATGGCCTGGACACAGGGGCCGTCGGCCGTCTCGGCGCTACGGCGGGTGGTTGCCAACGCGCGCACACGGACCATCGCCACGGCCGCGAGCTTCAGCGTGTCGGCGGGCACCTTTACGACCGAGCAGCGCGCGGCCGCGTTTGCAGCCGCGCTCGACGCGTCGGGTCTGCCGGTGCTGGTGCGCCAGCGGCCAGACGACGCGAGGTATCAGGTCATGGTGGGGCCGTACGTCTCCACCGATGAGGCCGAGCGAGCGCAGCGGGCGCTGGCATCCTGGGGACTGGGCGACCCGAGACTCGTGGTCGATGACACGATGCGGGGCGGACCCCAACGTACTGCCATGGTCGACGGTAGCGCAGGCGGCAGCGGGGTGGTGATCATCGCGGCCCCTGGCATGTCGTCTGTCGTTTTCGAGATGCCCACCGTTCCGACTGAGGTGGAGGCGAGCCGCGCCAGCGAGACCACGATCGACGTCGAGATTGGGAGCCCCTCGGCGCCCGGTGACACGACGGTCCTCAACGTTCCGGAAGGCGTCCTCCTGACGCGCGCGATTACCGTCGAGTCGGCCGCGCGTCCCGATGCCAGGCGCGCGCATCTGGTGGTGCCAGCCGAAGTGCAAAGTCGCCTGCGCCTCGAGGGGCGGCGTGTCTACGTCGATCTCGCCTGGCCGAAGGCGCCGTGGCAGACGGGCGAGCGGCCTGCGCCGGTGGAGCGCGATCTGCGAGTGGCGCGCGCCGTGCCGGCCACCCGATCCGCCGGGGACGAGACCGCCGCGTCACGCGCGCAGCTTCAAGCGGCGATCGACCGCTTTGAACAGATTCAACCCTTCCTGATGTCGGCCACCGAATCGCCCGACCCCAATGTCCTCGCCGCCCTGGCGCACACGCTCGACGGGTTGAGAGACTCGCTGGCAGGCATGACGCCGCCTGCCGAGCTGGTGGTGAATCGGCAGCGGCTGGTCGCGGCGGTGGCGATGGCGTCGAATGCCACGACGCCGACGTTTGCGGGCGATCGCGTGGCGGCGGCGCGAGCGGCGCTCGCACTATTCGACGAAGCCCGAAAATAGAAAAGGCCGGCAGACGCGCGCGTCCACCGGCCTTGAGCTCTTGAGCCTAAGGCTCAAGCCTACCTAGACCGTCGGCTTGTGCACCACCTCGGCCACGGACTGTTTCTTCCCGCCGCCGAGCCCCTGAATCTGCAGCGTCGGCTGCTCCTTCAGTACCTCCTGGCGGTAGAGGCGCTCCATCTCCTCGTGACGACGCTGTTCCTCGGGCGTCATCTGGGTCTTCTTCCGCGCCGCCAGCTTCTCCTCGCGGGCGTTCTTCGCGATGCCCAACTCGTCGAGGTCAGTCTGCTTGCCTTTGGCCACCGCCTCGGCGTTGAGCACGAGCGAATGGTCCTTGCTGGCCATGTTCACTTCCTTGCCGCCAGCGAAGATTTCATGACGCCCGTGCTCTTCGTACCACTTCGTGAGCGTGGCCGTCATGTGCATCTTCTCGATGATGTTGCGCCAGCCGATACCCGTGTTGTAGGCGCAGAAAGAGATTTCGCCCTGCTGCGTGGCATACGGGATGATGCACATCTCAGTGCGGCGGAAGTCGTAGTTGAACAGGTCCTGGAACCACATGCCCGCGATGAACAGGAAGTTCCACCGGTCGGCGCGCCGCTTCTCGATGTCCGACATCGTCCGGTCGCCCGAGACCTTGCCGTAGTTCTTGCCCGTCGCGCCGAACGTCTTGTCGAACTTCTTCATCAGGTCGGCGATGCGGAAGTGCGTCGGTGCCTTGAACGGGTCGTAGTTGCGCATCAGCGCCAGCGCCATGCCGGCCACCGAGAGGAACTTGCCCCGGGCGGCGTCGTTGACCTGAGCGACGTCCTTGGCCAACTGGTCGGCCTTGAGGAAGGCCGTCACGGGCACCGCTTCCTTCGTTTCCTTGTCGATCATCACGGCCATCCCGATGCCGCAGTTCGGGTGGCAGCCGCACGTGAGCTGGCCCCACTCGCGATCCGGCCCGTGGACGACGTCGGCCCAGTCGGTGAACGTGGACATGAACGAGATCGGAAACCAGTCGCGGATCGGTTCGCCGATGCCCGTCTGGTTCTTCACGTCGTGCGCGAGGTGCGACAGCGTGTAGCGCTGCGCAGCGCGGCGCTCGGGCGTGATCTCCTCGTCGCGGCCGGTGAACGAGACCGGCTGGAAAGAGAGGAAGTTGATCCGCTTCGGGTTGTCGAGCGCGAACTCGATGACGCGGCCGACCTGCTCGTTGTTGACGCCGTTGACGATCGTGATGACCGGAACGATGTCGACACCCGCCTGGTAGAGGTTCTCGATCGCGCGCAGCTTCACGTCGAAGAGATTGCCGACGCGGCGATGCGAGTTGGCTGCGTTGCCGATCCCGTCAAACTGGAGGTACGCGTAGCGCAGGCCGGCCTCGGCGGCCGCTTTGGCGAACTCCGGGCTCTTGGCGAACTCAATGCCGTTGGTCGCCGCCTGCACGCTGTTGTAGCCGACCTTGCGGGCATAACGCACCGCGTCGAGGAAGTGCGGCGACATCGTCGGCTCGCCACCCGAGAACTGCACCGACATCTGGCGTCTCGGCTTGATCGTGATGGCGTTGTCGAGCACCTGCTTGATGTCCTCCCACGACAGCTCGTGGACGAACCCGACCTGGTTGGCGTCCATGAAGCAGGGGTCGCACATCATGTTGCAGCGGTTCGTGAGATCGACCGTGAGCACCGAGCCGCGGCCGTGCTTGACCGTCGAGCTGCCGTGGTTGTGCAGCTTTTCGTCGTTGTGCGCGCGGATGTCGCGTCCTGGGAAGACCTCTTCGAGATGCTTGAAGAAGGCGGGATCCATGGCCATGACGTCTTCGAAGTGGCCATGCAGCGGGCAATCCTTCACCATCAGGATCTTGCCGTCGCGCTCGATGATGGTCGCCTTGATTTCGCCGACCTTCTCGTTGAGCAGAACCGAGACGTCCTTCTTGCCGTCGAGAATCTCCTGCCGGGCCTCTCGCGTGCAGGTGGGGCAGAGCGAGTCGGTCTGCCGGGGCCAGCCGAGGGGAGGTTTGGTCTTCTGGTAGGACTTCAGCAGAGGCTTGTCCGACCACCGAGGCGTGAACGAGGGGTTCTGGCTGATCTTGTTGACGACGGAAAACACCTGCCAGACGCCATTGGCGGCGACTGACATACCCTTCTCCACGTACTTCATCGGTGGATGCATGCGCAATCTCCTCAGATGGCTCAGGCCTACGCCCTGAGCCTTGAGTCCTGGGCCTCGATGCCCGAGCGACCGGGTGATATTAGGCCCAAATCCAGCGGGAACTCATCACTTTTCAGCCGAGTGGCAGCAGGGCGGGGTCAGCGGGCCGAGGCTCGGCCGCAGTGGGCAGGGCGCAACCGGTCTACCGGCGTGCGGCACGAGCTTCGGGCCTCCATTTTTGGACCCTGGTCGATGATCAAATGAGATTGCGTCCTCAAGATCATTGTATTTCCCTTATGAGGCAGCCTCATCGAAAATGTCCCGACCATGCTGAATTCGGACGAGTTGCCTCCATCCGCTCAGGGCCTCTACAACCCTCGCGACGAGAGGGACGCCTGCGGTGTCGGCTTCGTGGTCGATATCAAGGGGCGTCGATCGCATGCGATCGTGAAGAAGGCTCTCGAGGTGCTCATCAACCTGGAGCACCGGGGGGCCTGCGGGTGCGAGGCCAACACGGGTGACGGCGCGGGCATTCTCGTGCAGACGCCCGACGCCTTCCTTCGCAAGGTGCTTCCGTTCGCGTTGCCCCAGTCGGGGTCCTACGGCGCCGGGCTGGTATTTCTGCCGCGAGACGAGCGCGACCGGGAGACGATCCGTCAGCTCATCGCCGCCGTGGTGCGCGAGGAAGGCGCGACGCTGCTCGGTTGGCGCGACGTGCCGAGCGACAACAGCCTCATCGGGGACAGCGCGAAGGCGACGCAGCCGGTGTTCCAGCAGCTGTTCATCGGGGCCTCACAGGCCGTGAGGACGGCCGACGATCGCCAGCGCTTCGAGCGCAGGCTCTACGTCATCCGCAAGCGCATCGAGCACGCGGTTGACGGCGTGGCCATCAACGCGCTTTCGCGCCGCTTCTTCTACATGGTGAGCCTGTCGGCGAACACCCTGACGTACAAGGGCATGCTCACGGCGCGGCAGCTGGCGCCGATGTTTCCGGATCTGACCGACCCCACATTCGAGTCGTGTCTGGCGCTCGTGCATCAGCGGTTCAGTACCAACACGTTTCCCTCGTGGCCGCTTGCGCATCCGTACCGCTATGTCGCCCACAACGGCGAGATCAACACGCTGCGCGGCAACATCAACTGGATGCGGGCCCGCGAAGGCCTGCTGCAGAGTGACGTGCTCGGCGACGACCTGGCGAAGATCGTGCCGGTGCTGCGCGAAGGGGGCAGCGACACGGCTGTCTTCGACAACGTGCTCGAGTTCCTGACGATGACGGGGCGGTCGCTGCCGCACGCGATTCTGATGATGATCCCCGAGCCGTGGACCGGCCACGACACGATGGATCCCGATCGGAAAGCGTTCTACGAGTACCACTCGTCGCTGATGGAGCCGTGGGACGGTCCGGCATCGATTGCCTTCACCGACGGCACGGTCATCGGTGCGGTGCTGGATCGCAACGGGCTGCGTCCGTCGCGCTACTACGTCACCAAGGACGACCTCGTCGTGATGGCGTCCGAGGTGGGTGTCCTCGATATTCCCCCCGAGGACGTGCTCGTCAAGGAGCGCCTCCATCCGGGTCGGATCTTCCTCGTGGACACGGCCAAGGGGCGCATCGTCGATGACGCCGAGATCAAGCAGGAGCTGGCGTCGCGCCACCCGTACCGGCAGTGGCTCGACCAGAACCTGGTCGACATCAACGACCTGCCCGCGGCGCGGGCCGAGGAGCCCGATCACGAGGCCGTGTTGAAGCGGCAGCAGGCCTTCGGATACACGCAGGAAGACCTGCGCGTGCTCATCACGCCGATGGCGCTCAACGGCGAAGAGCCGATCGGCTCGATGGGAACGGACACGTCGCTGGCTGTGCTGTCGGAACGGCCGCGGCTGCTGTACGACTATTTCAAGCAGCTCTTCGCACAGGTCACCAACCCGCCCCTCGACGCGATTCGCGAAGAGCTGGTGACGTCGATGGGGTCCACGATCGGGCCCGAGCGCAACCTGCTGAAGCCCGAGCCCGAGTCGTGCCGACAGATTCACACGAAGTATCCGATCATCAACAACGAGCACGTCGCGAAGCTGCGGCACCTGCCGCCCGATTCGCCGTTCCGTTCCACGACCCTGCCGATGATGTTCGATCCCGCGCAGGGCGGCACCGGGCTCGAGCAGGCGATGGCCGATCTGTGCCGGCGGGCGAGCGACGCGGTGGCAGCGGGATACGACATCCTGATCCTGTCGGATCGCGGCGTCGGTCCGAACCTGGCGCCGATCCCGAGCCTGATGGCCACGGCGGGCGTACACCATCACCTCGTCCGTGAAGGATCGCGGACGCGCTGCGGGCTGGTCATCGAGTCGGGCGACGCGCGCGAGGTGCATCACGTGTCGCTGCTGATGGGCTATGGCGCGGGCGTGGTCAATCCCTATCTCGCTTTCGAAACGATCGACGACCTGATCGCGCAAGGTCTCATCACGGGCGTCAGCCGCGAGGACGCGATCGACCACTACGTGAAGGCGCTCAACAAGGGCATCCTCAAGGTGATGTCGAAGATGGGGATCTCGACGCTGGCCAGCTACTGCGGTGCGCAGATCTTCGAGGCGATCGGCCTCAGCCAGGACGTCATCGATCGGTTCTTTACCCACACGACGTCGCGCGTCGGCGGCATCGGCATCGATGTCATCGCGAAGGAGGCGTGTCTGCGGCACGCGCGTGCCTTCGGGCGGCAGCCGGCCGGCGTGGACGACCTCAACCCGGGCGGCGAGTACCAGTGGCGCCGCGATGGGGAGTACCACCTGTTCAACCCAGACACGGTGTTCAAGCTGCAGCATGCGACGCGCAGCAACCAGTACGCCGTGTTCAAGGAATACACCCGCGCCGTCGATCAGCAGAACGAGCATCGGGCGACGCTGCGCGGTCTCTTCCGCTTCAAGCCCATCGGACCCGCAGTGCCGATCGACGAGGTGGAGCCTGCGGTCGACATTTTCAAGCGGTTCGCCACGGGCGCGATGTCCTACGGCTCGATCAGCGGTGAAGCTCACGAGACGCTCGCGATTGCGATGAACCGGCTGGGCGGCAAGTCGAACACCGGCGAGGGCGGTGAGGATCCAGCGCGCTATGTGCCCGACGCCAATGGCGATTCGCGTCGCAGCGCGGTGAAGCAAGTGGCCTCGGGCCGGTTTGGCGTGACCAGCGAGTACCTCGTCAACGCGGACGACCTGCAGATCAAGATGGCCCAGGGCGCCAAGCCGGGCGAGGGCGGCCAGCTGCCCGGTCACAAGGTCTACCCGTGGATCGCGAAAGTGCGCTTCTCGACGCCCGGCGTCGGGCTGATCTCGCCGCCGCCGCACCACGACATCTATTCGATCGAGGATCTGGCGCAGCTCATCTTCGACCTGAAGAATTCGAACCCCCGCGCCCGCATCCACGTGAAGCTGGTGGCCGAGGGCGGCGTCGGCACCGTCGCGGCGGGCGTCGCGAAGGCGCACTCGGACGTCGTGCTCATCTCGGGCCACGACGGCGGGACGGGCGCGTCGCCGCTCACGAGCATCAAGCACGCGGGGCTGCCGTGGGAGCTCGGGCTCGCCGAGACGCAGCAGGTGCTGGTGCTCAACAAGCTGCGCGACCGGATTGTCGTGCAGGTGGACGGCCAGATGAAGACCGGCCGCGACGTCGTCATCGCCGCGCTGCTCGGCGCCGAAGAGTTCGGCTTCGCGACAGCGCCGCTCGTGGTGATGGGCTGCGTCATGATGCGCGTGTGCCACCTCAATACGTGTCCGGTCGGCATCGCGACGCAGGATCCCGAGCTGCGGAAGATGTTCTCCGGGCGTCCTGAGTTCGTCGAGAATTTCTTCCGTTTCATCGCGCAGGAAGTGCGCGAGCTGATGGCCGAGCTCGGCTTCCGGACGATCGACGAGATGATCGGCCGTGCCGACTGCCTCGACATCGAGGCTGCCGCCACGCACTGGAAGGCGCACGGCCTGGATCTGACGTCGCTGCTGCACATGCCGAAGCTGCCCGCCTCGGTCGCGCGCCGCTGCGTGCGGGCACAGGATCACGGTCTCGACGTCGCGCTCGACAACGATCTGATCGCCAAGAGCCGTCCTGCGCTCGAGCACCAGGCTCCCGTGGAAATCGCGGCCTTCATCCGCAACGCCGACCGAACGGTCGGCACGATGCTCGGGTCGGACATCACGCGGCGGTACGGCGCGGCTGGCCTCCCCGAGGACACCATCAAGATCACCTTTACCGGCTCGGCCGGGCAGAGCTTCGGCGCCTTCGTGCCGCGCGGCATGACGATGACGCTGGTGGGGGATGCGAACGACGGGTTCGGCAAGGGGTTGTCGGGCGGTCGGCTGGTCGCGTATCCGCCGAAGAGTACCACCTTCAGATCCGAGGAGAACATCATCGTCGGGAACGTGGCCTTCTACGGCGCGACGAGCGGCGATGCGTATGTCCGTGGCGTCGCCGGCGAACGGTTCTGCGTCCGGAACAGCGGCGCGAACGTGGTCGTCGAGGGCGTGGGCGACCATGGCTGCGAGTACATGACCGGCGGGCGGGTCGTCGTGCTGGGCCGCACCGGCCGCAACTTCGCCGCCGGCATGAGCGGCGGCATTGCGTACGTGCTCGATCGGGCGGGCGACTTCATGCAGCGGTGCAACCGTGAGATGGTCGACCTCGAGCCGCTCATGGACGCCGACGATCTGGATTTCGTGCGCGTGGCGATCTTGAAGCACGTGACGCTCACCGGCAGCCGCTACGCCGAGCGGCTGCTCGCCGACTGGGCCGACGTGCATCGCGCGTTCGTCAGGGTGATGCCACGCGACTACCGTCGCGCGCTGGCGGCCGAGGCGCTGCGGCTGGCCGAGGAGATGGCGATTGAGCGATCGCTCCCTGTGGTGCCCGTGGCCGCCGCCGCCAAGGTGAAGAAAACGCGCGGGCGTTCTGCGAAGGTCGATCTCCACCGCGTGGCGGAACAGACGCCCGGCTCGGGTTCGGGGCGGGCGCATGGGTAAGCCGACGGGATTCATCGAGATCCACCGCAAGAAGCATCCGACTCGGCCGATCGAGGAGCGGGTTCATGACTGGCGTGAGGTCTATCTGCCGTCGCCGACCGGCGACCTGATGGAGCAGGGCGCCCGCTGCATGGACTGCGGCATCCCGTTCTGTCACCAGGGCTGCCCGCTCGGCAATCTCATCCCCGACTGGAACGACCTCGTCTACCGCGATCGGTGGAGGGTCGCGATCGATCGGCTGCATGCGACGAACAACTTCCCGGAGTTCACGGGGCGCCTGTGCCCCGCGCCGTGCGAAGGCGCCTGCGTGCTCGGCATCAACAACGACCCCGTGACGATCAAGGACATCGAGGTGTCGATCATCGACCGGGCCTACGCCGAGGGGTGGGTGACGCCTCAACTGCCCACGACGCGGTCGTGGAAGAAAGTCGCTGTCGTCGGGTCGGGCCCGGCCGGGTTGGCTGCCGCCGATCAGCTCAACCGGGCGGGCCATGATGTGACTGTGTTCGAGAAGTCCGATCGCATCGGCGGCCTGCTGCGCTACGGCATCCCCGAGTTCAAGATGGAGAAGCGCATCCTCGATCGGCGGCTCGCGCTGATGGAAGCCGAGGGTGTGGTGTTTCGTGCGAGTCTCAACGTGGGCGTCGACGTGCCGATGAGCCGGCTGCGCTCCGACTTCCATGCGATTTTACTGGCCGGCGGCGCGGGGCATCCGCGGGACCTGCCGGTGCCCGGCCGCGAGTTGCAGGGGATCTACTTCGCGATGGACTACCTCACGCTGCAGAACCGTCGCTGCGAAGGGGACGAGATTGCGGACGAAGCGTTCGTGTCGGCCGAAGGGCGCGACGTCGTCATCATTGGCGGCGGCGACACCGGCGCTGACTGCCTCGGCACGGCCCACAGGCAGGGCGCGCGGTCGGTGTATCAGCTCGAGCTGATGCCGATGCCGCCAGAAGTTCGCGCTCACGACAATCCCTGGCCGCTCTGGCCGCAGATCTTCCGGACGTCGCCCGCGCACGAAGAGGGCGGCGACCGTCTGTATTCGGTGGCCACCGATCAATTCGTCGGCGACCGCAAGGGTCGGGTGCGGGCGCTGCAGGCGCACAAGGTGGAGATGGTGCGGGCCGACGGCCGTGTGCAGTTCGTGACGGTGCCCGGATCGGACTTCGAGATCAAGGCCAGCCTCGTGCTGCTCGCTATGGGTTTCACAGGTCCCGAGCGCGGGCCGCTGCTCGGCGATCTCGGGGTCACGCTGACGCCCCGTGGCAACGTCGGACGCGACGGGCACTGGATGACCAACGTGCCGGGGGTGTTCACGGCGGGCGACATGCAGCGTGGGCAGTCGCTCGTCGTGTGGGCGATCGCCGAGGGCCGGAGCGCGGCAAAGGCGATCGACGAGTACCTCACCGGCGAGTCGCAGTTACCCGCGCCCCTCCAGTAGTCGCGACTCCCGTCGTGCGTGTACCCACCGAGACACTGCGCCCGATGTCAGCAGACGTGCGCCGGTATCATTGACGAATGTCTGTACGTGATGTCCTGATCGTTGGCGCGGGTCCTTCCGGACTCGCGACCGCGATTGCCGCCAAACAGCAGGGGCTCGACTACGTCGTGGTCGAGAAAGGCGTGCTCGTCAATTCGATCTTCAACTTTCCGGTACACATGGTGTTCTTCACGACGCCGGAGCTGCTCGAACTCGGGCGCCTTCCGCTGACGACGCCCTACGACAAACCGACGCGACTCGAGGCGCTGCGCTACTACAGACGCGTGGTGGACGCCTTCGATCTCTCGATCTCGTTCCATGAACAGGTCGTCTCGATTGAGCCTGACGACGGCGTGTTCGCCGTGACGACGACGAACGGGCGCGGGGTGACGAGGGCGAGGCACGCCCGCGCCGTCGTGTTGGCGATTGGCTACTACGACCTGCCGAACTACCTGGGCATCCCGGGAGAGGATCTGCCGCACGTCTCGCACTACTACACCGACGCCCATCCCTACTACCGCCGCCGGGTCGTCGTCGTGGGAGGGAAGAATTCGGCGGCGGAGGCCTGTCTCGAGCTCTTTCGCGCCGGGGCGCAGGTGACGCTCGTGCATCGTCACGCGACACTCCACGACAACATCAAGTACTGGGTACGGCCCGACATCGAAAACCGGATCAAGGAAGGGTCAGTGGGTGCGCGCTTCGAGGCTCGCCTCGTGGAGATCACGCCGAGCGTGGTCGTCGTCGAACGGGACGGGGTTCGCGAGGAGATTCCAGCGGAGGGGGTGTTCCTGCTGACCGGCTATCACCCGGACGTCGATCTGATGCGCCGTGCCGGGATCCGGTGCGACGAGGAGACGCTGACGCCCGATCTGAACATGGAGACGTTCGAGACGAACGTGCCGAACCTGTTCATCGCCGGCGGCGCGATCGCGGGGAAGAAGACCGGGAACATCTTCATCGAGAACGGCCGGTTCCACGGCGAGAAGATCGTCGCGGTGCTGGCGGAGAGATTGAGGGGCGAGTAGGGCCCCTTCGCACCACACGCTGGTTGCGTGGCGGTACCCCCCTCAGTGCACCGCCCGTTCGCGCCCCTTCGGTGTCAGCGCCTTCATTTCCAGCAGGTCGACGAGCGCCCGGCAGCGGGGCAGCGCACCGTCGCACTCGAGGAGCGCTTGACGCTCGACGACGTCGAAATCGAGGTACTGCGCGAGACCGTTGACGAGGTCCTCGTCGGGCACGGCCGGAGGGAACCGTGGCTCGGCCTGGGCGCGCTCCATGGCCACAGCCAGCAAGGCCTCGAGCCGCAGCCGCAGATGTCGCAGCGGTTCCACATCAGCGGCCGGAACGACCTCGGGCAGCGCCTCCACATAACCAATGCGGTACGAGCGAGTCACATCCTCTCCTGCGATCCGAAACTTCTCGATCCCCCGGAGCATGATCTCGTAGCGACCGTCGGCCAGGGCCTGAGAGTGCGTGATGACGCCGGCACACCCGACGGCGTACACCGGCGGCCGCCCCTCGTAGTTCGCTTCGTAGCCGGGCTTCAGCAGCGTCATGCCGATCATGCGATCGCCTTCGAGCGCGTCGGCGACCATCGCCCGGTAGCGCGGCTCGAAGACGTGGAGCGGCAGGAGGACGTTCGGAAAGAGGAC
>Ga0210380_10000819_pt1 | contig 12931 bp, 13 predicted proteins | sample PLM4_5_coexredo_FD_155476 | JGI IMG/M metagenome (GOLD analysis project Ga0210380, IMG submission 155476) | Groundwater sediment microbial communities from an aquifer in East River, Colorado, USA - PLM4_5_coex redo | ecosystem: Environmental > Terrestrial > Soil > Riparian zone | place: USA...
GGCGGCGTTATCAGCGCCGCGGCGATTCTCCCGGTGCGCAGGGCGATCACCGATTCTTCCTGGGCTCCGACAATGATGACTGTGACATCCTTGTTCGGCGTGAGACCGTTCTTCTGTAGAATGATTTGCAGCATCAAATCGTTGGAGCCGCCGCGCGATGAAATACCGACGATCTTGCCTTTCAAATCCTGCACGGATTTAATCTGCGGCTGGGACATCAGTTCGAACTGCGGTTTGGCTGAAGAAATGAACACGAGCTTGACCGGCAGACCGCGCACCGCCGCGGCGATGGTCGAGCCGGAAGCCGAAGTGTAATCCACTGAGCCGCCCAAAAGCGCCTGCATGCCTACCGCGCCGCGGATAAGTATTGCTTCGACGTCGAGGCCTTCCTCCCGCCAGAATCCTTTGACCTGGGCGACTTTGAACGGCAGCTCGGAGATGGAAATCCCCGTGGTGGAAAATCTGACTTTCTTCAGTTGCGCCGACGCCGACGACCAGCCGATGAGGATAATCAACACTCCAAGAACCGGGACGGGCTTGATTCGCATATCGACTCCTTTGAACGGCAGCGGATGTTTATCACAGACACGGACCGCGGCATACCAACAACTGAACAGGAGCAGAGAATTTTAATCCATGGCGAAATCTCGCCGGGACCGGCCGAAACAAACATCAGAATCACAGCGCTGATTCGGTGCTCCAGTGAAATACCTCATCATCGGCGCAACGTGTGCGAATTCGACGCGCTATCGCCAGCGGACTGGCCCGCAGGTCGGTGTGCTTTCGCGCGTGGCTTAAGGCGACGCAGTCATTGCTTGACTTCCGCCCTCGCTCGGCATTACGCTCGGCAAATCGGAGGAGAAACATGGCGAAAAAAGGCTTTAAAGTTTTCGACAGTGACATGCATATCATGGAGCCGCCCGATCTTTGGGAACGCTATATCGATCCCAAATTTCGCGATCAGGCGCCGCGCGGCAGAACGTCGGATAATGTGCGCGATCTCGGCACGATTTTTCCTAACGTGCCCAAGGACACCCGGCGCACCGGCGGCACGCCGCACCGCGGCAGCAATTTTAACAAGAACCAAGAAATTTATCGCAGCCACGCCGAGCGCGGCTGGACCGGTCATGTGCAGTTGGAAGCGATGGACACTGAAGGCATCGACACCGCAGTGCTGTTCCCGACCCGTGGCTTGGGTATATTGACCTTCCCCGACCAAGATCCGCGCTTCGCTGATGCGATGGCGCGCGCCTACAACGACTGGCTGCATGATTTCTGCGCCGCCGATCCGGAACGGTTGCTTGGCGCCGGCATGATCTCGGTCTATGACCTCGACGATGCTTTGCGGGAAACCCGCCGGGTGAAAGAAGAGTACGGTTTCCGCTCGGTGTTTCTGCGCTCGAACATCATCAACGGCAAAAACTGGTACGACCCGCACTACGAGCCGCTGTGGGATTTGCTCGAAGAGTTGAATCTGCCGCTGGGCTTTCACGAGGCGTCGGCGTCGCGTTCGCGCCAGGCGGCGGAACACTTCGAGCCTAACTTCGGCCTGCGCCGGGTGTACGCCCAGCCATTCGAGCAGATGATGGGCATGGGCGCTTTCTTGGGCGGCGGCATTTTGGAACGCCACCCGCAGATGCGCGTAGCCTTTCTTGAAGCCAACTGCTCCTGGCTGCCTTGGCTGCTTTGGCGCTTGGACGAAGGCTACGAGCGCGAAGGCGATGTCTTCATGCCGGATCTGAAGATGAAGCCCAGCGAGTATTTCAAGCGCCAGTGCTGGATCTCCATCGAACCGGATGAAGCGCCGGCGCGTTATACGATTGAAGAGTTCGGCTGCGATCAATTGGTATTTTCCACCGACTATCCCCATGGCGACTCGAAGTACCCGCACGCCGTCGAAAGCTTTCTGGAGCTGACACTATCCGACGATAATAAGCGCAAGATCCTGTGGGACAACTGCGCGCGCTTTTACGGCGCCGGAGAATACGAAAGCCGGAGCAGTACTGCGGCAAGCCAGCAACAACAAATCCAACCCTAACCGAGGAGGAAAAATGGATACCCAAACCGTAACAAACACGGAGAGACAGCCGACCAGCGAAAATGCCAGGGACCGTTTCATAAGAAAGACCCGCGAGCTGTTCGCCAAGGAAGCCGACCTGGATAAACGCTGGAACGGCCTGCGGCCGGTCCTGGCCGAGCTTTTGGCCGATCCGGACATGATCGCCGCCTCGAAAAAATGGCCCGACTGCGTGCCGGCCAATGGCCGCGCCGAGAACCTGCTTTTCTATGAGGATCCCGATTACGGCTTTGCGATCAACGGCCTGACCAAAGGCCAAGCGCGCCAAGGCGTGGCGGCGCGGATTCACGATCACGCCCATATTTACACGCTTTACGGTGTCATCGATGGCCGGGAGAAAGTCGTGCGCTACGACCGGATCGACGATCGCTCGAAACCGAACTTCGCGCAGATAAAAGAATCGGCCAACGTGCTCTGCGGCCCCGGCGACATCGACCTGGTAAAGCCCTACGAAATCCACACCGAGCTCACCGTCGGCGAGCGCACGGTGGCGGTGATCATCCGCAGCCAAAAAGGCGGCGACTTCAATCAGGGCCGGTACAATACCGAAACCAACGAATACTTTGAGAGTTTTGGCCCCAGGCAGACGCCCTGCGAGATGATGCCAAAGTAAGAAGAGCACAGCCAAGAAGACTAAGAGGTGCTCACCACGAAGACACGAAGGACTCGAAGGTTTTCGAAAACCTAGTTCCGAACTTCGTGATCTTCGTGCCTTCGTGGTGAAAGCAATATTCAATTTCCTGAAGGGACTCCTATGTCACGAGCCGAACGAGTCGCAGAAGCCGCGCCGGCCTTTGAAGCGCTGCTGCATTACCTCACCGATACCACCGAGAGGCCCGAAAGCTACGGCGGCGTCAAGCAAGAGATTGCCGATCAAAAGCGCAAGGGCAAGTACGCCGAGTACATGATGCCGATTTACAACGGCCGCGCCATCGCCGATGGGCTGTCACTGGAGCGTGAAGGGTTTGTCCTGGTCAATCATGACACCCAGGTAAAGAATTTCTACGACGAGGCGGAGGTGCGCGCGGTTTACTACCAAGAGACCGAGGAGCTGGTAAAGCGAATATCCGGCGCCAAACGGGTGCTTGTATTCGATCACACACTGCGCGCCGCCGATAGCGCCATCCGCGAGCAAAACCAGGTGAGCAGCCCGGTGCGCAACGTGCACAACGACTACACCGAATGGTCCGGGCCGCAGCGCGTGCGCGATCTGTTGCCGGAGGAAGCGGATGAACTCACCAGCCGCCACTTCGCCGTGGTGCAAACCTGGCGGCCGATCAACAAGCCGGTGCAAAACGAGCATCTCGCCATCGCCGACGCCCAAAGTATCGGCACGAGCGAGTTGATCCCCAGCGCGCGCATCTATCCCAACCGCCGCGGCGAGGTTTATCACTCCACCTACAACCCGGCGCACCGCTGGTATTATTTCCCCAACATGCGGCGCCACGAGGCGATGGTCTTCAAGTGCTACGATTCATTGAAAGACGGCCGCGCCCGCTGGACCGCGCACTGCGCCTTCGACGATCCCACGGCCCCAGCCAACGTGGCGCCGCGCGAGAGCATTGAAATGCGCACATTAGCTTTCTTCTAAAAATTAGACTCGCTCAAAAACAAAAGGGCCTGCGTTATTTAGCGCAGGCCCTTTTGTTTTTGCTATTCGCTCCAGCGAATTTTTCGAGCTTTGATCCGCTATTTTCGCGGTTTTTTTCTCGGCCGTTTCCGGCAGGTCATGCAGTCGATTTTAGCAGCCATATTGTCCTCCCCCTAGTTGGAGCAGGTACGCTTATCACTGGTTAGTTAGACGTCAAAGGGAGGGGGCGGGGAATTCACTCTACAACTCAAGGTTTCCCGTTGAATTTCACCGGGTTGAAAATATTTTTCCCGCCCAACTGGCCGGTTTAGCTCAACAACCTTCAAGGAAATACTCATAAATCTTTGTAAGTGCCTATTTAATAAAAGAAAGATACAGAATTATTTACCACAGCATTCCGCCCCCACAAGCTCCTGTCGGTTAATCTCGCATAGCAACTTAAGCCAGTTTTTAATAACTCCTCATAATCCGTCGTTGTCAGACCCTAGTCAGGATACTAGCTTTCATAAATGACTTTGGCCGTCGCGCCGAAGTAGAAAAGCTTGTCGGCATAGATTCTCTGCCCTTCCGAGCGGAGCAGAAAATCTATGAACAACAGCGCGGAGTCTGGATGGGGCGCACTGACCGATACCGGCGCGCCGCGGGGATTGAACGGCACGACTTTCACCGGCAGCCGAGCCACCGGTGTGCCACAGATAGCCGCGGTCTAGTTCATCCGGTGTCAGAGATCAGTTCTATCAACGCGCCATCACGCCGCTAGCCTGAGCACTTGTGTTCCGGCCGTAACATCCTGTAGATTTAGCAGGAACGAACTAACAGGAGGATATCCATGGAAAAAATTGACAAGATTACCAAAGTCGACGTCGTTAATGAGGCTCAGTGGGGCAAGCCTACCGGCCGCAACTACGCACGTCCGACCCAAACCGACCGGCTCCACATCGCGCTCAACAGCTACGAGCCCGGCATCAACGACGAGCTGCACTGCCATCCGGGCTCCGACCACACATTCTTCGTGGTCCAGGGCGAGTGTACCATGAAGGGATTGCACGACGGCGAAGAGTATCATCTCAAACAACACCAAGCCGTCCACGTCCCTCCAGGCTTTTTCTACCAACTCAACAACACCGGCACCGAACGGCTGATCCTCTACCAGGTAAGCACGGAGCCATTGAAAAAACCTAAGATCGGCAAAGTGATCTACGGCGTTCATACCGGGCTGAAAGAACATCTATATAATCCGGTCAAATCGGAGAGCAAACCAGCGGAGCAGCAATAATGACGTTTGCCGAAATACTCGATTGGTGCAAAAAACAAAAGGCCAACGTGCGCGGCCTCGGCCGTGGCATGGAGATCCCTATCTCTTATAAAGACCAACAACTCCCAGCCGAGCTCCCCCCTATGAGCAAAGTCATGCACTGGGACCTGGAGATCGGCAACTGGAGCCATTACACCAGTGGCTCGGATATGGAGTTGATGGTCGCCGGCAAAATGACCGTCGACGAGTTTAAGGGCACGTTGCGCGGCGGGGGATGAAGCGGACGCGCGAAATCAATTTCGCGGCTCACCTGCGCAAAACAACGCCGCCCTGGATGATTTTCCAGGGCGGCGTTGTTATTCAGATACCGTTGCAGCTTCTAGACAATGGCGTTCGGATTCGCCACCTCGGGAGAACTCCAGACTAGATTGCGCTCCAGGAAGTCGGCCACCAACGGCCATGACAAATCAGCGGTGCGGGGATTGTAACCGGGCGCGCCGGGATCGACAAACCCATGCCCGCCGAAGGGGAAGAAGTGCCACTCCAGCGACTGGCCATTTTCTTTGAATGCCTGATACATCTGCTCTTGCACCGGCAGCACCGTCGTCACATCGTCGACACCGTATAAATTGATCGACGGACATCGAAACTTCTTGACCGCCGCGCTGGGATGGATCGGCCGCAGCGGTGACGCGGGCTCGTCGCGCACCGTGGGATAATAGCCGATGAAGGCGCGCACTTCTTCCGGCACTGCCGCAACGAAGTGAATCGCGATGCGCCCGCCCATGCAGTAGCCGCACACGGCCACGCGATTTTTGTTGACGTTGGGCTGTTTAAGCAGGAAACGCCAGCCCTCGGTGAGCACGCGGGTGAACTCGGGGTCGGGAGTCCTGGCCTGGATCTGCGAGCCGGTGACAATATGGGTCTCTTCGGGAAAACCCAACTGCTCGAAGACGTTGACGGCGAATGTCGTGTAACCCAGCTTGGCGAACTTGCGCGTCTCGGTCTTGATGTACTCGCCCATCCCTCCCTTAGGATGGATCAAATATAACGCCGGTCCCGGTTGGCTGCGTTCCGGCGTTGCCAAATATCCGGCAACGCCATGTTGCTTGGTAGTAAATAGTTTCTCAACAATGCGCATGATGGTTTCCTCGCGATAATGAATTTATCCTGGTTACTAGCATGATCTCCGTCCGCGGCGCAAAGGCTCGCGACAAGAGAAATCCGCTTAAGATGGTAGATAGCCTTTTTCGGCCAGATAAGCGCCCAGCGCATTGCGCCAATGGGGCATGGTGATGGCAAATTCTCGCTGTAACCTGGCGCTCGCCAGCGCCGAGTTTTTTGCCCGGCGCGCCGGCGTCGGGAACTGCGACGAGGCCACCGCTTCGAGCGGCACCGCCAATTGGCAGAGTTCCAAGGCCGCCTTGGCGAACTCGAACCAGGTGCAAGAGCCGCTGTTGGCGGCGTGAATTATTCCTCTGGCATCGCCACCGATCAGTTGAGCGATCGCCTGCGCCGCATCACGAGTGTAAGTCGGCGAGATCTGAATGTCGTTGATGACTTTTAGCGGCTCGCCTTTGCGCGCTCTGGCGAGGATCGTCTCAATAAAATTACCTCCCTTACCGCGCGCCCCGGTCTTGCCGAATAGGCTGGCTACTCTGACAACCGACCAATCCGGCGCCGCCTGCTCGACTAAATGCTCCCCCGCCAGTTTTGACGCGCCATAAACGTTGATCGGTGCCGTAACATCGGACTCGAGGTAGGGAGAATCTTTACCGCCGTCGAAAACATAATCGGTGCTGATGTAAACGCATTTCGCGCCGCTCTCAGCGGCAAGCCGCGCTACGTTGAGCGCACCGACGGCATTAACAGCGAAGGCTTCGCGCGCCAGCGATTCACAGTCATCGACTCGGACAAATGCGGCACAGTTAATGATCGTTTGAGCCTTGAGCGGCAACAAGACCTGGCGCGCCGAAGCCAATTCCGTGCATTCAATCCGGCTATGATCGAGTGCGATCACCTCAAAACGATCGGCAGCCCGCAGTCCCTCGACTAGGTCATGGCCCAGTTGGCCGCTACTGCCGATAACAACGACACGATCCATCACGAGCTCTGGCCCCAACTCTGAGCATAAACTGAGTCGTAGTATTTGCGATATTCACCCGAAGTCACCCGCGCCACCCATTCCGCGTGGGACAAATACCAATCAACAGTCCGTTGTAAGCCAATGGAGAACTCCACGCGCGCTGTCCAGCCGAGTTCATTACGGACCTTGGCAGTATCGAGGGCGTAACGCCGGTCGTGCCCGGGGCGGTCGGTGACGTAACGGATGCGCGCCGTGAGTTGGCCCAGGTCGACACCCTTGTGCGCCGCGATGGCGCCGCAGATCGCTTCCACCACGGCGAAATTACTGCGCTCTTCGCTGGTGCCGATATTATAAATCGAACCGATCTGGCCTTTCTCCATGACCGCCATCAATGCCCGGCAGTTATCCTCGACATGAATCCAATCTCGAATCTGCAGGCCGTCGCCATAAACCGGGAAGTCGAGATCGCCGAGACCGTTACGCAAGAGCAACGGGATGAGTTTTTCAGGAAACTGATACGGTCCGTAATTGTTCGAGCTGCGCGTGATCAGAATCGGCAATCCATAGGTACGGCGGTAGGAGAAACAGAGCAGGTCGGCGGCGGCTTTGCTGGCCGAATAGGGACTGCTTGGGGCCAAGGAGGAATCTTCGTTGGACGGCGCCTTGCCTAGCTTGTCGCCATAAACTTCGTCGGTGGAAATGTGCAGGAAACGCTCCACGGCCACCCGCCGCGCAGCTTCGAGCAACGATTGCACGCCGCCGATATTGGTCTGGAGAAACGGCGACGAGTCGAGGATGCTGCGATCCACATGGGACTCCGCGGCGAAGTTGACCACCGCCCAGGGCTGCTCTTCAGCAAGCGTGCGCTCGACCAGTTCGCGGTCGCAAATATCGCCCTGGACAAAACGCATGCGTTCCCGGCTAATATCGGCGACATTTTCCAAATTCCCGGCGTAGGTCAGCTTGTCGAAATTGACAATGCGGTAATCCGTAGAGGTCGACAGCAGGCGAACGAAGTTACTGCCGATAAAACCGCAGCCACCGGTGACAAAGATAGTTTTCATCTTTTCTGCCGAAACGCGCCGCGATCAGCCACCGTGGAAGCAAAGCCGGGGTCCGCGTCGCGCAGCCGCGGCCACTGGCGATCGCGCGGTGAAAGTTGCGGCGACGCAACCGGCCAGGCGATTTGCAAATCCGGATCGTCCCAGGCGATGCCGGACTCAAGTGCCGGTGCGTATTCATCGCTGGTCATATACAAGATATCCGCTTCGGCGCTGACGACGCAAAAACCATGCGCGAAACCCGCCGGCGCGTAGAGCATTTTTTTATTTTCCGCGCTCAACTCCATGCTGACCCATCTGCCGTAGCTCGGCGCCCCCTGGCGCAAGTCCACCGCGACGTCGAAGATCGTGCCGGTGATGGCGCGCACGAGCTTGCCTTGAGCCTTCGGCTGCTTTTGAAAGTGCAGACCGCGCAATATGCCGCGGGCCGAGCGCGACTGATTGCCCTGCACGAATATTTCGCGAATACCCTGGGCGGCGAAGTCCGAATGCTTGTAGGTTTCCATGAAAAAACCGCGCTCGTCGGGAAACACCCGCGGCTCGATGATAATGACGTCGGCAATGCTGGTGGGCGTAAAAGTAAACGGCATCAGAGCAACACTTCGGAGTCGTCGCCGATCATCAACCGGTAGGCCTGTCGGCTCTTTTGCTCGCGCACCACGGCGGAGTTTTTGCCGAGCAAGCTGTCCTCAAGACGGTCGACAAACTCCACTCGCGCGCTTTCCAACAGCAGGCAATGTTCAAGCACGGAGGAAATGATGCGGCAGCCATTGCCGATGGAAGTAAACGGCCCGACGAAAGAGTTCTCAACCAGCACGTCATCGCCGATCACCACCGGTCCGCGCACGGTGCTATTGACGACCCGGCTGCCTTTGCCCAACTGAACTCGCCCGGTCACCTGGCTCAGACCATCGATCTCGCCATCGATCTTGCGCTGCACCCACTCGTCGAGCACGACGGTATTGGCGGTCAACAAATCGTCTTTCTTGCCGGTATCGAGCCACCAGGCATCGATGCGATGGCTCAAAACTTTGCCGCCTTGGCTGAGCAACAGCTGGATCGCGTCGGTGATTTCCAGCTCGCCGCGCCAGGAGGGCGCGATCTTGTCGATGGCATCGTGTATGGTTGCTGTGAAAAAATAAATGCCGACGAGCGCGAGATTGGATTTCGGTTGTTGCGGCTTTTCCACCAGATTGAGGACGCGCTGTTGGCCATCGACTTCGGCGATGCCAAAGCTCGACGGGTTATCGACTTCCTTCAGCAAGATCGAAGCAACCGCAGCGGACTTTTCGAATTCGTCGCGAAAACTTTCAATGCCCGATCCGATGAGATTGTCGCCAAGATACATGACAAAGGCGTCATCGCCCAGGTAGGGCCGCGCCACTTTCACCGCGTGGGCAAGACCGAGAGGCTCGTTCTGCTCGATAAACGAGACCCTCATTCCCCAGGCGCTGCCGTCGCCGACAGCGTCGCGAATCGCCTGACCGGTCTCGGGTGAGATCACGATGCCGACGTCATTGACCGCGGCTTTTTGCAAGTTATCGAGGACGTGGAACAAAATCGGCCGATTAGCCACCGGTACGAGCTGCTTGGCCGCGGTATGGGTAAGCGGACGCAGCCGGGTGCCGCGGCCGCCGCTCAAAATCAGCCCTTTGAGCTTATTCGCGGCCATAAGCTCGATTCAATGATTGGTGAATAAGCGCCGTTGCAAATCTCATGTTGCGCAGATTACCTTCACTGAATCTTTTTTTCCATCGATAAAGACCATGAACTTCAGCCTTTGCATTGGCTTGCCTCGCGTATCACCCGTTCGATTTCTTCTTCGACCTCGGCGCCAAGTCCCTCTCCTTAGTCAAAATCTGCATCCGATTCCCACTCGCCACTTTCATGGGCCCGGGTGGTTTTTGATTTCCGAAGGGATTTGCCGATTGGGGCCCAATAGTTCTCCGCCGGGTCAAAATATATTCGCTCCAATCGGGCAAACTTTGCGGCGCGCGCAACAACTCACTTTGCCGGTGCCGGACTCTTTGACGTATTTCATGCCGGGAATTAGCACCGCGATCGAATTAGAAACCACCACTGCTTTTCATCCCCGCTGACGTAGTCAATGAGCGCATCGGAAATCTGCGCGCCCGTTATCGCCATTCACGGTCGATTAAATTGCTCTCATTTACAACCCATAGACGTTATTGGCCAAGTTTCGACGTTAACCGCCATCCCGATGCTATCAAGTTAAAAATAAGCTTACCTTTTCGACTAGTTATAGACACACCGCCACGCGCCGCAGATGGTACGACAATTGCTAAAAATTTAATATCACTGTCCTGTTAGAATCGGCGGAGGAAACTTGCAATGCGTGCCAATGATAACGTTGTATCGCTAGTTCGCAGCCAACCCGAGGTTGAGCCCGAAAAAAGCCCTAGCGACATGCCCAATTTATCCTTCGACGAGGCATCCGGCTTGGCCGAAATAGAGACTCAGGCCAATCAGCTGCTCGACTATATCGGCAAGCTAAGCAACCTGGCGGACCGCGCCTGTGTCACCGCGATCCGGCAAACCGAAACCGCGCAACGCAGCGAAGAAACCCGCCAGACCGAAGTCGCGACGTTACGCAACCAGCTGGAGCAAAGTACTTCGGCGCTTCAGGAGCGCAATCTCGCTTTCACCATGCTCGATAACAGCTCACGCGAGAAGATGGCGTCAATGGAGCAGCGCCTGCGGGCAGCCGAGCGCCAACTCGAAGATCGCGAAACCGAGATCGCGTTGTTGAACCGCCAGATCAACGAACTAGCCAACCGCCCCAACACCCCGGGTTACACAACCGAGCAGCTCGAACAGGAAGTCGCCGAAAAAACCGCAGGGCTCAGGAGCCAACTCAGCCAGCGCGACGAGCTGGTTAAGTCAAAAACCAGCATGTTTAGAAAAGCTGAAGCGGAATTTCGCGCAAATATCCTCGAACTCGAACAGCGGCTCAAAGATGCCGAGGGGACGGTGCAGCGCCAAGAAGCCCAGATCAAAGACAAAGAGGTCGTCCTTCAAGCGACAGCGGCGAAAGAAGTGGAAATTGGCAAGCTGATCAAACGGCTTTCCCTTGAATGCGAAAACCTGAGCATTGAGTTGCAGGAAAAGACCCGGTTGATGGGCCAACTGGACGGCAAAAAGCCGCAAATCCAACCCGACAAGAACGTCTGGCGCCGCATGATCGGCCGGCTGCAGGACGATCCGCTCTAGAATCTTCCCGACGCGGAGTTCCAGCCGCCTTACCACGAACGGTATGGTTCGTTGGTAAACTCAACCTCTTTCGCCGTTCACCCTGCGTAAGTCGAAGGGCTCCGAGTGCAGCGCACACAACCGCGCCCGGCGACACCTGTTAACGGTCAAACATCCCCTCACGGTCCAAACGCTCGACAAACGACGAGTCCACCAACGACGCTAAGTTAACGCTCTTGGCCTTTGGATTGGACTCGGCGATAATTTCCAGTAAAATCTTCATCGCACTGGCATCGGCATAGGGCCTTTTCAACATCATTTCACGATAGGTTTCGTAGCCTTCCTCGATCATGGCGCGGTTTTTCTCCAGCGGCAGGCGCAGATACTTCGCCAAGATCTTCATACTGTCGTCTTTGTTGCTCTTGTTGCGGTAGAACTGCATGCCCTCGGCCAGGCCGGCGACAAAGCGCGCCACCATGCGGCCATCGTCGCGCAGGGTCTTCTCCGAAACCGCGACAATGTTGCGTAAATAGGGCACATCCAGCGGCGCGAGATCGACGAGCAAGCGATACCCTTCCTTCGCCGCCAGCGTCGTATAGGGCGGATCGAGGATCGCCGCAGGCACGCGATTGCCGAGCAAGGCTTCGAAGCGCGCGGTCTTGCCGCCGATGTTGAGCGGCACAACCTGCTCCTTGGTCATACCGAGCTCGCGTAAACAGAGCAGCAGGCCGGTGTAGGGCAATCCGGAAAAGCCGGTGATCGCCACCGACTTGCCTTTGAGATCCGCCGCCGAGCGGATCGACGGATGCACCGTCAAGGCGAGATTCAACCCGCGAGCCGTGCCCATCACCATCTTCACCGGAAAGCCACCGAGAGCGCTATGCACGACTTTATCCGGCGACGTCAGGTCGAATTGTATGTCGCCCGATACTAAGGCATTGATGTCGTTGCTGCGGCTAAACGTCACCATCCGGGTATCCAGCTCGCGCCGCTTGAAGAACCCTTTCTCCTCGGCGATGTATGCCGGCAAATACATCGCCCCGCGCACTCCCTCGCCGATGATGATCGACTTGGTCTGGGCATTTACCAGCACCGGCATTAACAGCGCCCAGAAATAAATCAGCCCGGTCGCAAACTTCCGAGTCTGAACCCGTGCGCCCTCACTCCGATACTCCATTACTCCACTCCTCCTTCGCGCACCGCCACAGTCTGCATTCGCGTCGCGGTGCGCCCCGGAATATACGCCGACTTGGCGCCGGCGCCACCGGCGACCACGAGCCAAATATCTTCTGGCCGGTCGACCACGCCAACCTCGCGCAAACCACCTGGTTTGAACCACAGGGGCCGCCGTTTGGCGAGCAGCTCTAAATTTTCAGCGGCGATCTTGTCGTAGGGCACACGAGCTTGAGCGAACAATGCTTCGCGCAGTTTCGCCTTGGAATAACCATCCCGTGCCAGGATCGCCGCATGCTCGGGGCAAATCACCCAGAGCACTTCGGTCGAAGTCACGCCACTCGCCAAGCCGCCGGTCATCGTCAATGCGAAAGTCTTGAGCAGTCCGGTTGCCGACTGGCTCGCCATGTCGACCGCGCTATAGACACCGCTGGCGCCGAACATATGAACCGTATCGCAATCGCGCGCCCAGCCGCGT
>Ga0210380_10000820_pt1 | contig 12928 bp, 8 predicted proteins | sample PLM4_5_coexredo_FD_155476 | JGI IMG/M metagenome (GOLD analysis project Ga0210380, IMG submission 155476) | Groundwater sediment microbial communities from an aquifer in East River, Colorado, USA - PLM4_5_coex redo | ecosystem: Environmental > Terrestrial > Soil > Riparian zone | place: USA...
CCGCTCGACCGCCGCGGGACCGTGATCGAGCCACAGCGCCGGCAGGATCTCGGTATCGGTGCGGGTGCGGAACTCGTGGCGGGTGGCGAGCTCGGCGCGCAGCGCCGGATAGTTGTAGATCTCACCGTTCTGGATCGCCCACACACGGCCGGTCGGATCGGCGATCGGCTGGTGTCCGTTGGCCACGTCGAGGATCGCCAGCCGGCGGACGCCGAGCGTGACGCGTCCGTGCGACTCGAGGCCCTGGTCGTCGGGCCCGCGGTACTCGATCGCACGCAGCATCCGCGCGACGGTCTCGCGGTCGTGGGCGCGTTCAGCCTCCGACGGAGGTGCGCCGAGACGATAGATACCGGCAATTCCGCACATCAGCGGAACACCTTAAGCGACGCGCCGGCCGGCGCGCTAACGGACAACAACGATCCGCTGATTCCCAGCCGGCTGGCCCGCGACCGTCAGGTGGGCGAAATAGACACCGTTCCGAACCGGCGCGCCGTGGTCGTCACGCAGGTCCCAGGTCAGTTCCAGATCACCGACTTGATCGGTCGTGAGCTCGCGAATGCGTCGTCCGGCCAGGTCACGGATCGCGAGCACCGCGTTCGTCATGTCGCCCTTCCACAGGGGCAGCCGGACGCTGGTCCGTGCAGGCATCGGCGAAGGTGCACCGAGGAGCTTGCGCGGCTGCGGGGTGCCGGACGGTTCGTCACCCACCGCGATCGGTCCCTGTTCGCCCCATGCGACGGATCCGTTGCGATAGACGCGCAGAATCCGGTCCTGGAACGTGGTCGGATCGAGGTCGGCGAGCAGCACATTGACCGAGCCATCCACCACGGTCGCGGTGGTGAGCGAGCCCGGCCAGCGGACCTCGAGCGCATATCGTCCGCCCGACAGTCCGGCGAAATGGAGCGGGTACTCGTCCTGGGTGAGGTAGCCGGCGCCACCGTTCACCGTTCGGGTCTGGATCGATCCCGGACCGCCGCTCGTTTCCCGCAGCCGGACGGTGGCACCGTACGACGTCGCGGTCCCGTCGGCTTCGAGGACCACGACGCGCAGCACATTGTTGGGCGTGTGCGGCATCTCGTCGGTGTGATTGATCAACATCCCCCGGCGGTGAATTCCGAGGGCGCCGTCGAGGTCGCCGTCCAGATCGACGTCCGCCCACGCCGAAAGCGTGCCGACCATGAACGTCCCGTCGAACCGGGCGTCCCCCTCGAACGTGCCGTCCCCGTGGTTGAGCCACAGCTGGAACACACCGTTGGGGCCCGCGAACAGCAGATCGAGGTCGCCGTCGTTGTCGACGTCCGCCCAGGAATCTCCCCAGAACCACGGTCCGCCGGGAAGTCCCGAGTCCAGGATTCTCGTGTAATGGCCGCCCTGGTTGCGGAACAGCACTGCGCCCTCGGTCGTGCGCAGGTAGAAATCAAAATCGCCATCGTTGTCGATGTCGACGAAGCGACATCCCTCGTCGAACATCTTGGGCAGGCCGACCTGTTCCCGGACATCGGTGAAATGAGCGGTTCCGTCGTTCAGGAAGAGGTGGCTGGCGCAGTAGAGATCGAGTGTCCCGTTGCCGTCCCAGTCGACCGCGTCGGCCCCTTCGGGCTTGAATGCCTCGGGCCATCCGGTCATGTCGATCCCAGCCTCCACCGCCATCTCCTCGAACGTTCCATCTCCACGGTTACGATGGAGGAGGTTCCGGTAGGGCGGGACGTACTGGTAGTAGGGAGCGAATAGATCGGGCCAGCCGTCACCGTCGAAATCGCCCCACACCGGCGTTTCGCCGTTGCCGATGATGTCCATTCCGAGCGCGGGGGCAACGTCCTCGAACTGCCCGAACCCGAGGTTGTGCAGGAGGTGAAACCGGATGCCCGGGAACGCCTCGGAGTCGTAGGGCATGATGACCAGGTCGGGCAGACCGTCCTTGTCGTAGTCGGCCCACGCGCTCCCATGGTGGTCGCCGAGCTGGAGAAGGTCGGTCACCCCGTTGAAGATCGTGAACTGACCATTCCCCAGGTTGAGCTCGGTCGGCAGGTCGCTGTCGCCGTCGACATCCAGATCGGCGAACGCGGGTGCAATCGGCGCGTTCTCAAACAGGATTCCCGGCAAGCCCATCGCAAACCGAGGCCGCTCGTCGTTGACGATCACGCAGGCTCCAATGCTGTCGACGATCGTGACCCCGTCGCCAGCGACCAGCCGCAGCGCGAACCATTCGTTGCCTTCGACCAGGGAGTCGCAGAGGACCGGGACCGGGATCTCGTAGGTCAGCGAGTCGATCATCTCGCCCCGCAGCGGGCGCGTTCCCGGGCGCAGCGGCGCGCCCGCACTCGGCAGGTACAGTGTGCCCGAGACCGGCAGGAAGTCGGTGCCTGCGGTGGCGGTCCGGGATTCGGTGGCAAATTTCAGGACGGAGTCCAGCAGGTCCGGCAGGCGCGACAGTCGCACCGTGAACACGGCGGCGACGGTCCCGCTGTCCCCTTCGACCACGCGCACCGAATCGATCGATGCGATCGGCTCGGGGTCCTGTGCCGCCGCAACGGAAACGGCGACGGCGATCGCCAGGGCGGCGACCAGCGCGCCAGTGCGGCTTGGCCTCAGGACCGGGGTTGGGGGCAGGGGTCTCATCTCTGGTGGTCGGCCAGGTTCGCAACTATTGTGCGCCAGATTCTGGCGCCTGTCAGCGCCTTCTTGTGTTGTAGCGCCTCGACTTCGCCGGGGTCCGGTCGCGCTCGGCGATCGCCGCCCAGTTCGGCACCTGGGGACGATCGTCGGTCGACAGCGCGCGCACGGCGAGCGCCCAGTCGGCGGCCTCGAAATCCGGCTTCTCGATCTCGGGCGTGAACACCGCAATCGCCCGCCGCGCACCGTCGCGGTACTTCTCGTCGCCGGTCAGGGTCGCGAGCTCGGCCAGGAACAGCGCTGCCTGCGCGTTCGCATACGAATCACGGCCGCTGTTCTTGATCCTGCCCTTGTCGTCGACCTTGGCGCGGGTGGCGAAACCGCCCTTCTCCTTGTCCTCCCACACGCCGAGCAGCAGGTCGCCGAGCACCGCGGCACGGATGCGGTCGCTCTCGCGGTTGCCGATCGACGCGGCCATCACCAGCGCGCGCCCCATCTCCGCCTGGTCGATCAGCTGCGGCGTCTCGATCAGCTCGCCGAAGGTGCCTTTGCGCAGCAGCCCGACCCCGTCCTCCCAGCACGTGGCCCACACCTGGTCCACGCTCTTGTAGGCAAAGTTGCGGACCCGCGGATCGGCGGTCGCGACCGCCCACGCGCACCACGCGCGGATCGCGTAACCGTTGGCCTCGGGAATCAGATCCCGGTCGCCGGACTGGCCGGCCACGAAGCCACCGCGGCCGTCGAGCAGCACGCGCTGGAAGTAGTCGACCACCTGCGCCGCGTGATTGCGGTAGACCGGGTCGCCGGTCACCTCGAAGCCCTCGAGCAGCAGCTCGAGCCGCTCCGCGTTCGAGTCGGTGCGCTTGTGGAACGAGGGAATGTCGAGCGCGCCGTCGTCCGCGGCGTGCAGGAACCCGCCGCCGACCGTGTCACGCAGGCTGAGCGTCCAGTCGAGGGTCGCGATCGAGCGGTCGTGCCACGGATTGTCGGGATCGTCCTGCGAGAGGAGGAAGCCCAGGCGCACGGCTGCGGCGCGCGGGACACCGTTCTTGCCGACGAAGCCGCCGCGCGTGGAGTCGTAGCAGGCCGCGACGCGTCCGGCGAGATAGGTGAGCAGCGCGGGTTCGTCCTGAACCGGCGGGACCGGTGACTCTTTCTTCTTTCCGGCATCGGCCGGCATCGCGATCAGGGCGAACGCCAGGCCGGACAACACGAACGGACGAACGAAGCGCAGCGAATGAGCTCGGACCATGGCACGGACCTCCCCCGGTGGGTGCCCGTGAGTTATCGACAGCGTGCGGCGCAGCCTTTAGGGAGGAGGCTGCTGCCCGGTGTTGGAGGCGCTAGTCCCGACCGATCGGGCCGCTGCGGACTTCGGTCATCCAGCGCATCACGTCCTTGCGCTGCGCGAGCGTGGGAGTGCCCGCGAGGACGGCCAGGCCCGCGGACAACGCCTCGTTCTTGCGCGCCACGTTCGGGTACTGGCGCCACACCATCAGCTTCGCCTGGGCGATCCGGTAGAACGCCTCGGACCGGCCGGCCGGCGTCTTCAACGCCGTGTTGGCCGACCCCCATGCCTTGGCGGCCTTCTCCCAGGTCGGGATGGTCGGATAGGTGGAGGCGAAACGGGTCGCCTCCATCGCGGTGGCGGCGAGACCGGTGGCGGCCTTCGACTCACCCGCGAACGGATCCACCGGCGGAGTCTTGGCCTTCGCCTGGTCCTTGGCAGGCGCGGGCGCCGCAGGTTTGGCCGCGCTCTTCGCGCCGGTGGTGGTGTTGAGCTTCACCGGCTCGCCCGCGTCGAGCCGCCCGCCGGTCGACTTCGCGACCCCGTCGAGCACCGAGACCGCGCCCATCGTCACCCGCACATCGGATCGCTCGCCCGCGACCCGGACCTGCATGCGCGAGGTCTGGAATCCGACCGCCATCACCGACAGCTCGAAGCTGCCCTCGGGAGCGCTCAGGCAGAACGCGCCGGCGTCGCTGCTGGTGGTCGTGCGGCCGATCGTGACCAGCATGACCGACGCGTGCGCGACCGGGCGCCCGTCGGGATCGACGACCTGCCCGCACAGCTGCACTTCGCCCGCACGCGGCGCGGCAGCGAGGCCGCTCGCCACCGGCGGAGCGGCGAACCCGGGCGCTCTACCGCCGCCCGTCGACGCTTTCTCCTTCTCCGTCATCGATCCGGCGGCGTCCCGTGCCTGCAGGGTCGCGGGCGCGGGCGCCGGCGCCGATGATTCCTGGCGATCTTCGTCGACCTTCTTCGCCTCGTTGGCCGCGAGATTCTTGTCCGCCTCGAGCGGCTGGGCGTAATTACGCTTCATCACCCGGTGGCCCTGGCTCTGGCCCTCGGGCGCCGGCGCGGCCGGTGCGGGCTCGGGCGGACGCGCGTCGGCGCCGCGCTGCGCGGTTGGACCGACCTGCCGCATGCGCGCGGGCGATGCGCCGGGCTCGGCGGGCGGTGCCGGCGCGAGCGCGACCGCGTCGTCCCGCGACGGTGCGCGGGTCGCGGGCGGAGCCGATGCCAGCGAACGCGAATCCGCCTCCTCGCGTACCGAAGTCGGCGGCGTCGCCACCTGATCGGTCGGCGTCGATTGCGGCGCGGATCGAACTTCGAGCGCTGAAATCGTGGTCACCCGGTCATCGCGCGACGTCACGATCACGATCGCGGCGCCCGCCACCACGGTGGCAACCGCGCCGATCCACGCGATCCGGCGCGGCGCCTGGAACCAGCGCAGCCACGGCGCCTGGTCGTGACCGAGCCGCGCCTGCGCCCCGCGCAGGCTCTCGGCACGCAGACGGTCCTCGACGCGCGCGGCGAAGGTCGTGAAGTACTCATCGCCCGGGTCGTGCGCGAGCGCCGCGCCCAGGAACCGGTCCTGGGCGGTGAGCGTCGCCAGCGCGTTCCGGCACTGCGCGCACTCGGTCAAATGCCGCTCGATCTCCTCGGAACGGCCGGCCGGCTGCTGATCGAGCCGCGCGCTCAGCTGTTCGTCAGTCAGATGCTTCATGATTCCGCACTCCGCAATCCCAGTCGCGCCTTGAGCTCGGACCGCGCGCGCGACAACCGCGACATCACGGTTCCGACCGGCACTCCCAGGGCCTTCGCCATCTCGTCATACGATAGATCCTGCACGACGCGAAGTGTCAGGACCGCCTGGTGCTCGGGCTTCAACTCCGCGAACGCGTTCTGCATGTGCCGCCTGCGCTCCTCGTCCTCGGCCGACTTGGCCGGATCGTCGTCCACGCTCCATTGCCTCCCGCTCTCGAGCAACGGCTCGAGCGGAGTCTCGGGGCGGCGCTTGCGCGACCGGAACAGGGAGAACGCGAGATTGGTCACGATCCGCGACAGCCACGGGTGCAGCGGCTCGTCGGGACGGAATCGTCCGAGCGCCCGGTACGCGCGAACGAACGCCTCCTGCGCGAGGTCGTCAGCGTCAGCCGCGTTGCGGGTCAGCGCGTACGCCGTCCGGTAGACCGCACGCTGATACCTGCGGACCAGTTCGGCGAACGCCGCTGCGTCACCCTTCTGGGCCGCCCGGATCAGGTCGGGCTCGGCCGCGGGGTCGCCGGAAGGTATACGCCGCTGCGCCTCGCTCATTCCCGTGCAGGCTGGGGGGGGCGCAACCCGATGTCAAGACTGGGGCGTCGAGAGACCGGCTGCCCGATCCGCCAGCGCCGCATCGCGTTCGCGTCGGGCGGCGGCGAGCGCGGCAGCCGGATCGGAAGCGGCGGTGACCGCCCGTCCCAGCACGATCAGCCCGGCTCCCTCCCGCACCGCGTCGGTGATGGTGCTGACCCGGGCCTGATCCTGGGTCGCCCCTCCGGCGGGCCGAATGCCGGGAGTCACTGCAAAAAACGGGCGTCCGTGCAGCCGCCGGACCGGCGCGAGGTCGGTCGGGGCGCACACGATCCCGGCCGCGCCCGCCTCCTCGGCGAGTGCGAGCAGCTTCGCCACCACGCGTTCGGTGACGAACGGCTGCTCGAATCCGGGCGGCACGCTGGCCGCGTCGAGGCTGGTGAGGATCGTGACCGCGACCACGCGCGTGGTGCCGCCGGCCGAGCGGACGCCCTCGACCGCCGCCTCGATCATCGCGCGACCGCCGGTCGCGTGGATGGTGAGCAGCTCGGCGCCGGTGCGCGCGGCCGACGCGGCCGCGCCCCGCACGGTGTTGGGAATGTCGTGGAGCTTGAGGTCGAGGAACACGCCGCGCCCGCGCTCGCGCAATGCGGTCACCGCGCGCGGGCCTTCGGCGGCGAACAGCTCGAGGCCGACCTTCGCCAGCTCCGGGCCGGGTCCGAGTCGCTGGTCGAGCGCGAGCGCATCGGCGAGCGTCGGAACATCGAACGCGATCGCGATTCCAGTCGGCACATCCGGGGTCGGGCTCATCGATGGACCTCCTCGCGGGCCGGTGCAGGGGCCAACGCAGGGGAAGGAGCGGGCGGACCCGACGCGGCCGGCGCGCCGGCCAGGCAGCCGATCCACCGGTCGAGCGAGCGGTGTCCGTGCGCCGCCAGCCACGACGTCATCTCTTCGACCACCTCGAGCGCCGCACGTGGACGGATGAACGACAGCGTGCCGACCTGGACCGCGCGCGCGCCGATCGCCAGGAACTCGAGCGCGTCGCGGCCGTTCATCACGCCGCCCGAGCCGATCACCGGGATCTTCACCGCAGCCGCGGCCTCGGCACAGCGGGCGAGCGCGAGCGGCTTGATCGCCGGACCCGACAGCCCGCCGGTCGCACGGTTCAGACGGTTGCGTCCCGCCTCGAGATCGACCGCCATGCCGACGAACGTGTTGACCGCGGTCAGCGCGTCGGCGCCGCCCTGCTCGCAGGCGCGCGCCAGATCCGAAATCGAGGTGACGTCCGGCGACAGCTTCGCGATCAGCGGCCGGCGGGTCAGGCGCCGCAGCGCGCCGAGCGTCCGCTCGAGCCGGCGCGGCACCGCCCAGTAGCGGGCGCCGCCCTTGGAGACGTTGGGGCACGAGAAGTTGATCTCGAAGCCGGCGACGTCGGGCGCGTCGGCGAGCGCTTCGACCAGCCGCACCAGCTCGCGCGGCGTCTCGCCGCCGACCGACACGATCACGGTCGCCCCGAGCGAGCGCAGCTTCGGCAGCTTCTCGCGCACGTAACGCTCGAGGCCCACGTTCTCGAGCCCGATCGAGTTGAGCATTCCGGACGCGGTCTCGGCGATCCGCACCGGTGCATTGCCGGGCCGCGGCGCGAGCGTGATGGTCTTGGTGATCACGCCGCCGAGCAGTCGCAGATCGATGATGTGCGCGTACTCGTCACCGTAGCCGAACGTGCCGGACGCGGTCAGGATCGGATTGCGGAGCGCGAGCGAGCCGATCCGCACCCGCAGGTCGACCGCGCTCCCGGCGGCCGCACCATCGCGCCGCGCGGTGCGGCTGGCGGCACCGGTTCCGTTGCGGCGGGCGCTCATTCGACCCGCGTCCAGTCGAGATCGTGGGCTTCGAACACCGGACCTTCGGTGCAGCACATCGCATACTCCCGGTTGCCGTACAGCGACGGCGCGTCGGCGCGGTGGCCGGCGCGTCCCGCCGCGCTGCGCGGCATCGGACACCCGCGGCACACGCCGGTGCCGCACGCCATCACCGACTCCATCGCGAGGTGGGCGCGGAACGAGCGCGCCATCGCCCACTCGGCGACCGCGTGCAGCATGCCATGCGGTCCGCACGCGTGCAGCACCAGCGGGGCGTCGAGCCGCGGAGCGAGATGATCGAGCAGGTCGAGAACGTTGCCGCGCCGTCCGCGGCTGCCGTCGTCGGTCGCCAGGTGGAGCCGGCCACCCAGCTTGGCGAGCCGCCGGCGCGCATCCTCGACCCCGACCAGCAGCGACCTGGTGCGCGCGCCGAACACGAACTCGCAGGTGCGCCCGTGCTTCGCCAGCGCATCGGCCGCGAACAGGAGCGGCGCGACCCCGCGCCCGCCCGCGACCAGCACCGCGGTGCCGGGCTCCTCGAGCGGATAGCCGCGACCGAGCGGTCCCAGCGCCTCGACCGGCTGGCCGGGCACCAGCGCGGCGAGCGCGCGGGTGCCGATGCCGACCGGCGCGTACAGGAATCCGATCGTCAGCCGTCCCGCGCGGCGCGCCACCGAGGCGACGCTCATCGGGCGCGGCAGCAGCACCGGCGCAGGCGCCGCGAGCAGCAGCTGGACGAACTGGCCGGGCGCCGGCACGGCGAAGCCGGCCGGAACCTCGAGGTCGAGCCAGCGGTGTCCGGCGCCGGCGTCCGCATGGCGCCCGACGCGGGCGGTCACCTGGCGCCACGCGGGCGCGCTGCGCGTTGCGATCACAGTCGTCATCGGCGCGTGGTGTCCGGGACCGCGGGCACCCGCGTCGTGTCGACCGGTGCGGTGTGGCGGGTGGTGTCGGCGGGCGTGGTCTGGTGCGTGGTGTCGCGCGGCGCGGAGAACCGGAGGCTGTCCCCGGCCATCGGGATCGGTCCCCCGATCACGGGCGCGGCGCCGGGCGGCGGTCCGCCACCCTGGAGACGCTGCGGTCCCGCGACCCCCAGCGAATCCACACTCATCATCGGCGCGACGCCGAGCGGTGCGACCGTGTCCGGCGGCGGCGTGAGCGTGGACACCGTGTCGGGCGGCGGCGGCGGCGCCGCGGGCATCTTGATCAGCGAATCGGGCACGTGCGCTCCGCGCGCCTCGAGATAGTCGCGCGCGGCGAGCTGCGCCTCGGTGGCCGGGAAGTCGTGGATCACCGTCCACAGCAGCGAGTCCGAGACGGTCGGCTTGTCGTAGCGGGTCCGCAGCATCCACGCCTGGGCGTTGCGCGCCTTGCCCGCCCACGGGGTGCCCGGCACCGCGATCGCGATGCTGTCGTACACGGCGAACGCGCGATCCGGCTTGTCGAGCTGGAACAGGTACTGCTCGGCGAGCAGGAATGCGCCCTCGGCGCGCTTGGTCGCGGTGTCACCGGCACTCGCGCGGAACTGCGCGAGCCGCTCGAGATTCTGCGCGCGCTGGTTGGCCTGCTGCGAGAACACCGAGGTCGCCGACTGGGCGCGCACCTTGCCGTACTCGGTGCGGGCGGCCTCGAAATCGTCCGCGACCGTCTCGTACACGTAGCCGATCCGGTACTGGGCCTCGGCCGCCAGGGCCTGGCGCGGGAACCGGTCGATCACGTCCCGGTAGGCCGCGAGCGCCTCGTCCTTGCGGCCCTGCAGCGCGCGCACGGTTCCGATCCGAATCATGAGCCGCCCCCAGCGCTCGCCGCTTGCGATCTGGGTGACCGGGATCGGCGCGTTGGGGCTGCCGATCCGCCGCGTGGTGTCGGCCCGCTGCGGCGCGATCTCGTGCGCGAGCACGCTGCGCAGCAGGCCGATCTCGTTGTCGTAGTCGCGCGCCGCCTCCAGGCAGTCGACCTCCTTGAGCAGCATGGTGAAACGCTCCTCGTCGGTCAGCGCGCGCGCGCCCAGCGAGCGGTAATCCTGGCGCGCCGCCGCGTAGTTGCCGCCCAGCAGCTGGGACTCCGCCCGCAGCGCCACCGCCACGTCGAACATGCGCCCGTCGAACCGCTCGGCCGCACGGTTCGCGGCCTCCGCCGCCTCCGCCGGACGCTTGAGCGTCATCAGCACCCGGGCCCGCTCGAGATGCGCGTAGGGCGCCAGATCGTGCTTCGGCGACAGCTCGATGAACAGGTCGAGGGCGACCAGCGCATCGTTCGGCTTGTGCGCGGCCCGGTACGCGACCCCCAGGAAGAAACCGGCGTCGCTCTTGAGCGGGCTCTCCGGATAACGGGTCGAGAAGTCCCGCAGCATCGAGATGGTCTGGAGCGGATCGTTGGTGCCGAGCAGGCCCTTGGCCCACAGCAGGTACGCGTCATCGACCCACTTCGACTTCGGGTAGTTGGCGATCAGCTTCTTCGAGTAGTCGATCGCCTTGCGGTACTGAACACCGGTCTGCCCGATCGAGATCGGCTTCTCGACCTCGTACGGCAGGTCGTTGGTCGCCGCGTTGTAGTTCTTCCGCGCGTAGTAGTAGGTGTTGTAGAAGGCGCACGAGCTGGCCGCGGCGGCGATCACGAGTCCCAGGAGCACGGCGCCCCGCCGGATCCGACCCTGTCCCGTCGATCGCGGCCGAGGAGTGAAGCGTTCGATCACGTGCTCTCCTGAAGAGCGGCCACATCGAGCGGACCCCGGCGCAGTGCCTCGATCCCCGATACCACCGCCATCGCTCCCGCCATGGTCGTGATCACCGGGACCCCGAGGGAGACCGCGCTCGCGCGGATCGCCTTGTCGTCGAAAACGCCCGCCCGTCCGAGCGGCGTGTTGATCACCAGCTGCACCGCATTGGCCTCGATGAGATCGACCGCGTTCGGGCGACCCTCCCGCACCTTGTACACCTCGCGGCAGGTCAGGCCGTTGAGCTTGAGGAACCGGGCGGTGCCCCGGGTCGCCACCAGGTCGTACCCCATGTCGACCAGTTTCTTCGCCAGGAAGGTGAATGAACGCTTGTCATCGTCCCGCAAGCTGACGAAGACCGTACCTTTGCCGGGCAGCGAGTCGCCGGCGCCCAGGTAGGCCTTGGCCAGCGCCCGGCCGAAGTCGTGGTCGCGCCCCATCACCTCGCCGGTCGACTTCATCTCGGGACCCAGCAGCGTGTCCTCGCCCGGGAAGCGGGCGAACGGCAGGACCGGCTTCTTGACGCTCACCATGCTCGCCTCGGGGGTGGTCCCCGGAACCATGTCGGCGAGCATCTCGCCCGCCATCACCCGGGCGGCGAGACGCGCGAGCGGCAGCCCGACCGCCTTGCTCACGAACGGGACCGTGCGCGAGGCACGCGGGTTCGCCTCGAGCACGAAGATCTGGTCGTTGCGGACCGCGAACTGGACGTTGAGCAGACCGCGCACGCCGAGCGCACGCGCCAGCCGGTCGGTGATCGAGCGGATCTCCGCCACCGTGTGCTCGCCGAGCGTGAACGGCGGGATCACGCAGGTCGAGTCGCCCGAGTGGATGCCGGCCTCCTCGATGTGCTCCATGACCGCGCCGATCAGCACCGTGTCGCCGTCCGCGACCGCGTCGACGTCAACCTCGAGGGCGCCCTCCAGGAACTTGTCGAGCAGCACCGGCTCGTCGGGCGAGATCAGCGCCTCGCGCTCCAGCCAGTCCTCGAGCTCGTCGGGCGTGAACACCACCCGCATCCCGCGCCCACCGAGCACGTACGAGGGTCGCACCAGCACCGGCCAGCCGAGTGTCTCGGCGACCTCGAGTGCCTGGGTGCGCGAGGTGGCGGTGAGACTCGCCGGCTGCCGCAGGCCGAGCGACTCGACCAGCACCTTGAACCGCTCGCGGTTCTCGGCCAGGTCGAGGCCGTCGTACGAGGTGCCCCACAGCGGAATGCCCGCCTCGTGGAGCGCGCGCGCCAGCTTGAGCGGCGTCTGGCCGCCGAGCTGGACGATCACGCCGATCGGATTCTCGACGTCGATCACGTTGAGCACGTCCTCGATCGTGAGCGGCTCGAAGTAGAGCCGGGTCGAGATGTCGTAGTCAGTACTTACGGTTTCGGGATTCGAGTTCACCAGCAGCACGTCGTAGCCGCGCTCCTTGAGCTCGAGCGCCGCCTGCACGCAGCAGTAGTCGAACTCGAGCCCCTGCCCGATCCGGTTGGGACCGCTGCCGAGGATCATTACCCGCGGCTTGGTGCTGGTCGGGACTTCGCTCTCGTCTTCGTAGGTCGAATAGAAGTACGGCGTCTCGGCCTCGAACTCGGCGCCGCACGTGTCGACTGCCTTGAACACCGGCTCGATGTCGTGTGCCTTGCGCCGCTTGCGGACCTCGGCCTCCGGCATCTCGAGCCGGTCGGCGAGCGTGCTGTCGGAAATTCCGAGCCGCTTCGCATCACGGATCAGCCCCTCGCGCCACGGCGCCTCGGGATCGCGCTTGGCGCGGTCGACGATCGCCTGGTCGAGCTCGGTGACGCGCTTCATCTCGTGCAGGAACCACGGATCGATCCCGGTCAGCTCGGCGAGCGCCTCCGGCACTTCGCCGGCCGCCAACGCGCGGAACAGGTCGGCGAGCCGGTCCGGCTGCGGCACCCGCAGCCGCTCGCGCAGCGTGTCGAGCTCGGCGAGCGGCGCCGCCTCCGGCAGCACGCCGGTGCCGATCTCGAGTCCGCGCCAGCCCTTGAGCAGCGCCTCGGGGAACGTGCGTCCGATCGCCATCACCTCGCCCACCGACTTCATGCGGGTGCCGAGTCGCGTCTCGGCGCCGCGGAACTTCTCGAACGCCCAGCGCGGAATCTTGACCACGCAGTAGTCGAGGGTCGGCTCGAAGCAC
>Ga0210380_10000821_pt1 | contig 12918 bp, 15 predicted proteins | sample PLM4_5_coexredo_FD_155476 | JGI IMG/M metagenome (GOLD analysis project Ga0210380, IMG submission 155476) | Groundwater sediment microbial communities from an aquifer in East River, Colorado, USA - PLM4_5_coex redo | ecosystem: Environmental > Terrestrial > Soil > Riparian zone | place: USA...
AGGGAACGCCAATACCGACATCGATTCTCCTCGTCTTGCTGATGGCGCTGGCGGCATGGTTCGGCGCAGTGCGTGAGAAGTTGTGGTTCGGCGAAGTCACTCTGGCCGGCTTCAAGCTTCATCCACTCGTCCTCATGTTTGCGCTCTCAGGCTCGCTGATGATCAGCCGACTCCGTATCCCCAAGCCGTGAGGCACTGCAAAGCGAACAAAAGACGGTCTGAATCCACGTGAGTGACTCGCTCGAGATGCTGAAGGCCGAGCTGGAGCGCTTTGGCGAGGCCAACGACGCCTCGATTGGCGAGCGTCCCCGGCGCATGCTGAACATCACCCGCGACACGGGTGAGTTCCTCTCCGTCCTCGTGCGCGCCACGCTCGCGCGCCGCGTGCTCGAGATCGGAACCTCCAACGGTTACTCCACCCTTTGGCTCGCCGAGGCGGCGAAGGCAATCGGCGGCACGGTGACGACGGTCGAGTTCGCCGCAGGCAAGGCCGGCCTCGCCTCGGCGAACTTCGCACGCTCCGGGCTCGCGCCCTGCATTGCGTTGGTTCACGACGACGCAGGCCGCCTGCTGCAGCGTTCCGATTCGAGCGCCTTCGATTTCATCTTCCTCGACGCCGAGCGTTCGGAGTATCCGGGCTGGTGGGCGCAACTGCGTCGCGTTCTTCGCCCGGGAGGCCTGCTCGTCGTGGATAATGCCCTCTCCCACGTCGAGGAGATGACCCCTTTCGTCGCGTTGGTGAAGGCTGATACCCTGTTTGCGACCAGCCTCGTTCCCGTGGGTAAAGGCGAATTTCTAGCGGTGAAAGCGCTTTCGTGAAGCTCTTCGTCCTCGGCGCCACCGGGCCCACCGGCCTGCAGATCGTCCAGCAGGCGCTCGCCCAAGGCCACGAAGTCACGGCCTTCGTACGCGACGCCGCCAGGCTCCCGTTCACCGACAAGCATCTCAAGGTGGTGACCGGATCCCTGCCCGGCGACGCCCGCGCACTCGAGGAAGCGCTGCGCGGCCACCACGCCGTGATCAGCTCGCTCGGCCTGCACAACGCGCTCAAGGCCCATCATTTCAGCGAAAACAACATGCGGGTGCTGGTGCCCGCGATGCAAAAGCAGGGCGTGCGCCGGCTGATCGTGGTGTCGGCGAACGGCGTCGGCGACACGCACCGGCACTCACCGCTCCTGCCGCGCATCATGTACCGCCTGCTGCTCACCGACATCTTCGCCGACAAGAAGGCCGGCGAGGACATCGTGCGCGCGAGCGGCCTGGACTGGACTTTCGCCTACCCGACGCTGCTCACCAACGGCCCGCGCACAGGCAATTACCGCGCCGGCGAGCGACTCGAGCTCAAGGGCATGCCGAAGATCTCGCGCGCCGACGTGGCCGACTTCGCGCTGCGCCAGCTGAAGGAGCCGGCCTTCGTGAAGAAGGGCGCGGTCATCAGCAACTAGCGCGCGCGCAGCAGGCGCGAAGCCTTCGCCACGTCCTTCGGCCTCACCCAGAACATCGCGCCATAACGGCGCTTGCCGGCCGTCACCGCGTCCAACGCGACGACGTTGATCTTCGCCTGCGCGAGCTTGCCGAGGATCTGGGTCAGCGCACCGACGCGGTCGTCCCCCTGTGCGAGAAACACCGTCTTCCTCGAGGAAATCCTCAGTTTCGCCTTGCGCGCCACCTTGAGGAATTTCGCGTTGTCCTGCGGCACGAAGTCCACCTGCGCGCCGCCGCCCTGCGGAAAGCCAGTGAACGCCAGCAGGTTGACCTTCGCCGCCTTCAGCGCGGCGAGCAGTTGCGCGCCCGAACCCGCGCGCTGGGGCACTTTCATCGAGTAGTAGGAAGCTTTGCGCACACTGGCCATGGTTCCTCCTTGGAATCGCCTTGCGGCCCTATAATTCTGCGCTTCTCATGGGCCACCGGCTATCGAAAATCACGACGCGCACCGGCGACTCCGGCGAGACTGGCCTGGGCGACGGCGCGCGCGTAGGCAAGGACAGCCTGCGCATCCAGGTGCTGGGCGACGTGGATGAGCTCAACTCCTCCCTCGGCCTGGTCCTCGCGGAAAAGCTGCCCGCGGGCATCCGGCAGGCGCTGCTGCGCGTACAGCAGGATCTCTTCGACCTCGGCGGCGAAGTCTGCATCCCGGGCCACACCATGATCGTGCAGCTGCATGTCACGCGCCTGGAGCAGCTCACGCAGGCGCACAACGCGAACCTCAAGCCCCTCAAGGAGTTCATCCTGCCGGGCGGCTCGCGCGCTGCGGCGGCCGCGCACCTTGCGCGCGCGATCTGCCGCCGCGCGGAGAGGAGCCTGGTGGCGCTCGGCCGCAAGGAAGCCGTCGGGGAGCGCGCCCGGCAGTACCTCAACCGCCTGTCGGACCTGCTTTTCGTGCTGGGCCGCGACCTCAACCGCGCCGCCAGGCGCGGCGATGTGCTCTGGCAACACAAACGCAAGAAATCGTAAACCTGCCCCCCGACCCCCTGGCGAGCCTGCTCGCGGTGCAACAATAGGCGCATGATCGCCCGCTCCCCCGCCGTGAAGGCCCTGGTGTTCGACGTGTTCGGCACGGTGGTCGACTGGCGCGGTTCGATCATCCGCGAGGGCATGGCGCTCGGCCGCAGGAAGAAGCTCAAGGTGGACTGGCCGGCGTTTGCCGACGCCTGGCGCGCCGGCTACCGGCCCGCCATGGCACGGGTGCGCTCGGGCGAGCTGCCGTGGACGAAAATCGACGACCTGCACCGCATGATCCTCGAAGACTTGCTCAAGCGCTTCCCGCTGGGCAGAATCGCCGAAGAGGAGATCGACCACCTGAACCGTGTCTGGCACCGCCTGAAGCCCTGGCCGGACGCGCGCGGGGGGCTGGCGAAGCTCAAGCGCAGGCATGTCATCGCCACCCTGTCCAACGGCAACGTGGCGCTGCTCACCAATATGGCGAAGCACGCGAAGCTGCCCTGGGACTGCATCCTCTCGGCCGAGGTGATGCGCCACTACAAGCCCGATCCCGAGACCTACCTCGGCGCCGCCGGCCTGCTGGGCGTCAAGCCGGGCGAGCTGATGATGGTCGCCGCGCACAAGGACGACTTGCACGCCGCGCGCGCCTGCGGATTGAAGACCGCGTTCGTGCCGCGCCCGCGCGAGTACGGCCCGCAGGCGAAGCCCGACGTGTCGCGCGAGCCGGCCTTTGACCTCCACGCGCGCGATTTCAACGACCTCGCCCGGCAGCTGGCGCGCTGATGACCGCGAAGAAGGCTGCCGCCCCGCGCCACCGCGTGCTGATCGTCGACGACGAGGAGTCCATGCGCCTGCTCATTGCGCGTTTCCTCGTCAAGGGCATGAAGCTCGAGGCGCAGCTCGCCGGCACCTGCGAGCAGGCGCTGCGGCTGGCGCGCAATTACGCCTACGACGCGATCCTGCTCGATCTGCAGATGCCGGGGATCGGCGGCTTCGAAGTGCTGAAGTCGATCCGCGCGGGCTCGGCGAACGTGACTACGCCGATCATGATCGTCTCGGTGCTCGAGGACCTGTCAACCAACGATCGCTGCATCGCCGCGGGCGCCGACGGTTTCCTGGTCAAGCCGGTGGAGCAGCGCGCACTGATCTATGCCGTGAAAGCGCTGCTCGCGGCGCGCGGCAAGCGCAGGCCGGCATAGGGGGCCAAGATGGCGGACATCAAGGTGTGCAACGTCGACGCGCTGGGCAAGCCGCTCGGCCAGTACTCGCACATGACGCGCGTGAGGAGCGCGCAGGAAACACTGTATGTCGCGGGCATGCTTGCGCCGGGCGACGATTTCGACGCGCAGTGCGCCGGCGTGTTCAGGCTGATCGAGACCGCGCTGAAGTCTGCCGGCGCGGGCTGGGGCAACGTCGCGCAGTTCACCACCTACCTGGTGCACTCGCAGGACATCCCGAAGTTCATGGCCTGGCGGCTGCGCGAGTTCCCGAGGATGTTCCCGGACGGCAAGTACCCGCCCAACACGCTGCTCATCATCGACCGGCTGGTCGGCGAGCAGTATCTCATCGAGGTACAGACGGTCGCGGCGCTGTAGGGTGGGCCTTCGGCCCACCCTACGTTTCTAGACTTCCGCGACGAACACTTCCTCGCGCTTCTTGCGGAGGTTGGGCAGGGCGATGATCACCAGCAGGATGATCGACACGATGAGGAAGCTGGCGCTGATCGGCTTCTGGAAGAACACCAGCGGGTCGCCGCGCGACAGCAGCATCGCCCGGCGCAGGTTTTCCTCCATCAGCGGCCCGAGGATGAAGCCGAGGATCAACGGCGCGGGCTCGCATTCAAGCTTGACGCAAACGTAGCCCAGCAGGCCGAACAGGGCCATCAGGAGCACGTCGAAGGGGTTGTTCGACAGGCTGAACACGCCGATCGCCATGAACACCAGGATCGACGGATACAGCAACCGGTAGGGGACCGTGAGCAGCTTGATCCATATGCCGATCAGCGGCAGGTTGAGCACCACCAGCATCAGGTTGCCCAGCCACATCGAGGCGATCATGCCCCAGAAGAGTTGCGGCCTCTCGGTCATCACCTGCGGCCCGGGCGCGATGCCCTGGATCATCATCGCGCCGATCATCAGCGCCATCACCGCGTTGGACGGGATGCCCAGCGTGAGCAGCGGGATGAAGGAGGTCTGCGCGCCGGCGTTGTTGGCTGCTTCCGGCGCCGCCACGCCCTCGATGGCGCCCTTGCCGAACTGGGCGCTGTTCTTCGACACTTTCTTCTCCAGCGTGTAGGCGCCGAAGGACGCGAGCAGCGCGCCGCCGCCGGGCAGGATGCCCAGCGCCGAGCCGAGGAAGGTGCCGCGCAGGATCGGGCCGACGATGCGCTTCCAGTCCTCTTTGCTCGGCATCAGTTTGCCCACCTTGCTGGTGAACACCTCGCGGTGCCCTGTCTGCTCGAGGTTGGCGATGATCTCGGCCAGGCCGAACATGCCCATCGCCACGGTGACGAAGCCGATGCCGTCGGCCAGCTCCGAGACGCCGAAGGCGAAGCGCAGCACGCCGGAATTCACGTCGGTGCCCACCAGCCCGAGCATCAGTCCGAGGATCACCATGGCGATCGCCTTGATGAGCGAACCGTGCGCCAGCACCACCGCCGCCACCAGGCCCAGCACCATCAACGAGAAGTACTCGGAGGGGCCGAATTTCAGGGCCACCTCCGCCAGCGGCGGCGCGAACATCGCGACGATCAGCGTCGCCACGCAACCAGCGAAGAAAGAGCCGATGGCCGCGGTGGCGAGCGCTGGCCCGGCGCGGCCCTGCCGCGCCATCTGGTAGCCGTCGAGACACGTGACCACCGAGGAGGATTCCCCGGGAATGTTGACCAGGATCGCGGTGGTCGAGCCGCCGTACTGCGCGCCGTAGTAGATGCCGGCCAGCATGATCAGCGCCGCGATCGGGTTCAGGTTGAAGGTGATCGGCAGCAGCATGGCGATGGTGGCCACCGGGCCGACGCCGGGCAGCACGCCGATCAGCGTGCCGAGCATCACGCCGACCAGGCACATCAGCAGGTTGAACGGCGAGAGCGCGACACCGAAGCCGAGCGCGAGATTGCTGAGGATTTCCATCGCGCTCTCCCTAGAAGCGGCAGAAGTCTTCGATGATCTCGGGGCAGATCTGGAACGGCAGCGTCAGCCCTTTCACGAATACCAGCACCGAGAAGATGATCAGGGCGACGTACAGGATCGCCACTTCCTTCCACTTGAATTCGTGGCCGCCGTAGGCGCTGATGAACACCAGCAACAGCGTGGCGCCGATCAGCCCGAGCAGCTTGAGCGTGTAGGCGAAGGCGAGGCAGGCGACGAGGATGAACAGCAGGGGCCGGAAATGGAAGATCGGAACCTTGTCGCCCTTCAGCACGAACGCGCGCAGCAGCAGGATCAGCCCGAGCACGGCCAGGATGCCGCCGAGCACGACAGGAAAGTACGCAGGCCCCATGCGTACCGCGCTGCCCATCTGGTAGTTCTTCAGCGCGATCACCCCCATGCCGGCGCCAAAGGTGATGAACATCACACCCGCCCAGAAGTCTTTCGGACTCTTGATGACCATTTGGTCTCCTCCAGCTCTTTTCTCGGCGCTTCCAACCCTGCTTCGCGCCGCTGGCCTAGTCTCGAGGCAAGTGTAGCATGCACCCCGATGCGCGCTCTTGCCCCTCTGTCAGCCTTTCGCCTTGCGCTGTTCTGGGTCGCGGCGCTCGCGCTGGGCGGCTGCGGCGATGCGCCGCAACTCGCGCGCCTTGCGCCGGATGCTGTGGTCCTCGCATTCGGCGACAGCCTCACCTACGGCACGGGGGCGGCCGAGGCCGACAGCTACCCGGCCCAGCTCGAAAGCCTCATCGGTCGCAAGGTCGTGCGCGCGGGGTTGCCCGGGGAAGTGAGCGCGCAGGCGCTCGCGCGCCTGCCCGCGGCGCTCGAGGAGCACCAGCCGAAGCTGCTCCTGCTGTGCATCGGCGGCAACGATTTCCTGCGCAACCTGAGCCAGGCCGAAGCGGCCGCCAACGTGCGCCGCATGATCTCTCTGGCGAAAGGCAAAGGCAGCGACGTGCTGCTGATCGGCGCGCCGGAGAAGGGGCTGCTGGTGACGCCGCCGAAGTTCTACGCGGAGCTTGCCAGCGACTTGCGCATCCCCTACGAGGGCAAGGTGATCGGCGAGGTCCTGCGCAGCCCCGAGCTCAAATCTGACCCCATTCATCCGAATGCACGCGGCTACCGCATGATCGCGGAACGGGTGGCGGCGCTACTAAAGAAGTCCGGCGCGCTGTAGCCTGCGGTAGTCCGCCGGCCGGTCCACGTCCCACACCTCGGGCAACTCCCGCCAGCGCCAACCGAGCGCAGTGAGTCGCGCGCGCGTCTGCGCCATCACCTGCGCGCCGCCCCACTCGACGCCCTGGAACAGCCGCGGCGACACGCGCCGCAGCGCGATCAACGCATAGCCGCCGTCCTCTGCGGGCGCGAACACCGCGTCGGCGCCGCCGGCGAGCCAGCGCGCGGCCTGCCGCAGGTCGCGCGGGCGCAGCACGGGGCAATCGGAACCGACGAGGACCACGCGATCGGCGCGCCGCAGGCAATGCGCGAACGCGTGCAGCATGCGTTCGCCGAGGTCCCTACCCCGCTGTCGCCGCTCGGCGGTCCACAGTTCGACCGCGCCGAGCCGCGCCTCGCGCGCCGTGCGCAGCGCGCGGTGCAGCAAGCGGGCGTGCAGGCGCGCCGCGCCCTGCTCGCCCAGCAAGGGGATGAGCCGCGTTTTCACGCAGCCCGCGCGCGGCGTGCGCGCGAAGACGACGACCTTAGTGCGAGTATCGGCGCGCAAGTTCGGCAGGATCGGCGCCCAGCCAGTACTGCAGGCGCAGGCGCCACATGTGGAGCACGGTGCGCACTACGCCGCGGCGCTCCCAGCGCCGCGCCGAGGTCGCTGCGCGCGCGCGCAGGCAAGCCGGAGGCGAAACCCTTTTCATGCGCTTGCTGAACTCCACGTCCTCCATCAGTGCGATCGCCGGAAATCCCGGGAACTCGGCGCGGCGCACGAAGATCGCCTGGTCGCCGGTGGCGATCCCGGTCAGGCGCGAGCGCCAGTTCATGCAGAACCCGACCAGCGCGAGCCGCGCATCGCGCGAATCGATCGAAACGTCGAAGCGGCCCCAGGCGTGCGAGGCGAGCGCCGCGAGCACCGCGCGGTCGGCGTCCGCCGGCAGGATCGTGTCGGCATGCAAGAACAACAAGGCGTCTCCCGACGCCGCCGCGGCGCCGGCGTTCATCTGCAGGGCGCGGCCGCGCCGCGCCGCGACCACCCGGTCCGCGAGCGGCGCCGCCAGCTGGGGCGTGCCGTCGTCGCTGCCGCCGTCCGCCACGATCACCTCGTGGCCGCGCCCGCGCAGCGGCGCCAGCGCGCGCAGGCAGCGCTCGATGCCCGCCGCCTCGTTCAGCGCAGGAACAACCACCGAAAGCTTGCGCATCACCCTCGCATCCACGCGTGGAACCTCTCTACGTAGCGCAGCACGCGCTGCGGCGCATGCGCCTTCTTCCATACCCCTGCCGCGTACTTGTTCGCCTCGGCCATCGTGGGATAGATATGGATGGTGCCGAGGATCCTGTTCAGCCCGATGCGGTGGCGCATGGCGGCCACGAACTCGGCGATCAGGTCGCCCGCGTGCTCTCCGGCAATGGTCACGCCGAGGATGCGGTCCTTGCCCGGAGCGGTCAGCACCTTGACCACGCCGTGCGCCTCCTCGTCGGCGATGGCGCGGTCGAGCTCCTCGATGCCGTAGGTCGAGACCTCGTAGGCGATGCCCTTCTCCTTCGCCTCGGTTTCGTTCAGGCCGACGCGCGCCACCTCGGGGTCGGTGAAGGTCGCCCAGGGGATCACCGAGTAGTCGGCGCGGAACTTCTTGAGGCTCCCGAACAGCCCGTTCACCGCGGCATACCAGGCCTGGTGCGCGGCGGTGTGGGTGAACTGGAACGGGCCGGCGACGTCGCCGCAGGCATAGATGTTCGGATAGAGGGTCTGCAGGAACTCGTTGGTCTCGACGGTGCGCGCCCTGGTCACCGGGATGCCCAGTTCCTCCAGCCCGTAGCCCGCGGTGTTCGCGATCCGCCCCACCGCCACCAGCAGCGCATCGAACTCGATCGCCAGGTCGCGCCCCTCGCGCTCGCAGATCAGCACCTTGTGCCCGTCCTCGACGCGGAACTCCTTCGCCCGGTGCCCGGTGCGCACGTCGACGCCTTCCTCGCGAAAGCGCTTCTCCACCATCGCCGCGATCTCCGGGTCCTCGCGCATGAGGAGCCGCGGCAGCATCTCCACCTGCGTCACCTGAGCGCCGAAGCGCGCGAAGGCCTGTGCCAGCTCGCAGCCGATCGGCCCGCCGCCCAGCACCACCAGGCGCCGCGGCAGCTCGCGCATCCCCCACAGCGTGTCTGAAGTGAAGTAGCCGGTGTGCTCGATGCCCGGGATCGGCGGCACGAAGGGGCGTGCGCCCGCCGCGATGATGATGGAGCGCGTCGTGAGGACCATGCTCTTGCCATTCGGCATTTGAATTTCCACGATCCACGGCGAAGCGATTCTTGCTTCGCCGTGGACGCATTCGACGCCCAGCGCCGTATAACGCTCAATCGAGTCGTGCGGCTCAATTGTGGAAATCACCCGCTGCACCCGTTCCATCACCTCGGCAAAGTCGAATTCTGCGCTTGCAGTCTTGAGGCCATACTCCTTCGCCCGCCGGATGGTCGAGAGCACGCGTGCCGTCTTGATCAGCGCCTTCGAGGGCACGCACCCGGTGTTCAGGCAGTCGCCTCCCATGCGGTGCTTCTCCACCATCGTGACCTTCGCCTTCACCGCAGCCGCGATGTAGGCCGACACCAGCCCGGCCGAGCCGGCACCGATCACGACCATGTTGCGGTCGAACCTGTCCGGTTTCGGCCACTTCGCGTACACGCGTCGCGCCTTGAGCACGGCAAGCGCCTGCTTCGACGCCAGCGGAAACAGTCCCAGCAGCGTGAACGCGATCACCAGCCCCGCGGACAACTCGAACTCGCCCAACCGCGTTCCCGCATAGACGTAGACTACCGTGCCGGCGAGCATGCCGAGCTGGCTCACCCAATAAAACGTCCAGGTGCGCATCGGCGTCAGGCCCATCACCAGGTTGATGACGACGTACGGGAACGCCGGCACCAGGCGCAGCGCGAACAGGTAAAACGCGCCCTCCTTCGCCACTCCGTCGTTGACCGGCTTGAGCCGGTCGCCGAAGCGCGCCTGCACCCAGTCGCGCAGCAGGAAGCGCGAGGCGAGAAAGGCGAGAGTTGCCCCCATGGAGGAGGCGAAGGAGACGATCAGCGTGCCCCAAAGCAGGCCGAAGACGGCGCCGCCGAAAAGCGTTAGCACTGCCGCGCCCGGCAGCGAGAGCCCGGTCACCGCCACGTAGGCGACCAGGTACCCGAGCGCCGCCTGCCATGGGTGCGAGGCGTAGTACTGCTGCAGGCCCGCCTGTTGCGCGCGCAACTGCTCCAGAGCCAGGTGGCGGTGGCCGCCAAGGGCGAAGAACACCGCCACCAGCACGGCGATAACTGCAACGACGAGGAGGCGCGAGCGGTTCACGCGGCTTGAGTCGCGCGCAACCGCGCGCGACTTACGGCTGGCCCGCGCTGAGCTGCCCCTGCTCGTCGAGCAGCTGCATCAGGCGGTCGCTGGTGGCGCGCAGGCGCTGCGAGAGCATCAGCACCAGCTCCATCATGAACTTGGCGCCGATCAGCGGCTGCTCGACGATGATGCGCGCCAGGCTCTCGCGGCCCAGCACCGCCGCCAGCACCGGTTCGACCGCCACGCAGGTGGCAAAGCGCGGCGCGCCGTCGATCATCGACATCTCGCCGAGCGTGTGGCCGGGCTCGACCATCGCGATCGGCTGCGGCGTGTTCCAGCGGTCCTGCTTGCGCACCTCGACGCGGCCCTCGACCAGGATGAGCATGAAATCGCCGCCGTCGCCCTCGCGGATGACCTCCATGCCGTCGGCAGCGCGGTACACGTCCATGAAATGCGTCAGCAGGCGCACTTCGGCCGGGGTGAAGTTCTCCAGCAGGGAGCACTTCGGAATCAGCGCGTGGATCTGGCCGGCGAAGCGCGTGGCGTCGCCGAGGTATTCGAGGTGGGCGAGTTGCTGGGGACGTTCGGCCATGGCGGCGTGCGGGCTGCGGGGAATTCTAGCCGATCAGCCACGCCACCGTGGCCACCCATCCCAGCGACGCCGCGGCAAGCAGCGGGTCGCGCAGCAGCTCTTGCGTGGGATCGCCGCCGCCGCCGCGGTAGTGCAGGCGAAACAGATAACGAAAGCTCCCGAGCAGCACCCAGGGCAGCGTCCAGATCAGGTGTTCCGTGCCATGCAGCGCCACCGTGTCCGCCGACACGGTGTACAGGCCGTAGGTGACCACCATGCCGACCACGCAGGCGAACGCCGCCTTGTCGAGGAACGCGAGGGTATAGGACTCGAGCACCGCGCGATGCTGGCCGGCGTCGTCCGCCAGGCGCTCGAGCTCGGCGCGGCGCTTGGCAAAGCCGAGGAACAGCGTGAGCAGGAAGCCGCAGGCGAGCAGCCAGCGCGAGGGCTCGATGCCGATGCCCCAGGTGCCGGCGAGCAGCCGCAGCATGAAGCCCGCGGCGATGGCGAACACGTCGAGTACCGGCACGTGCTTCAGGCCCAGGCTGTAGGCCGCATTGAGCACCAGGTAGGCGCAGACGGTGGCCGCCACCTGCCAGGCGGTCCAGGCGGCGATGCCGAGCGCCGCGGCCGCGAGCACGGCGGCGATGCCGATCGCGGCGCCAACCGAAATCGCGCCGCGCGCCACCGGCCGGCGGTTCTTGTCCGGGTGCTCGCGATCGGGCTGCGCGTCGAGCGCGTCGTTGAACGCGTACACCGCGCTCGAAGCGAGGCAGAAGGCAAACGTCGCGGCGATCGCCGCGGCGACGTAACCGGGCTCGTCCCAGGCGTGCCCGAACAGGAGCCCGGCCAGCACGAAGCCGTTCTTCACCCAGTGGTGCGGGCGCAGCAGCTGGAGGACATCGCGCGCCGTCACTGGAAGCCGTAGCGCTCGAAGAAGTAGCAGCGGCCGACCGGCAGCCCTCGCGGGATGCGGTACCAGCGCTCGCGCACGGGCTTGAGCACGCCCTCGCGGTAGGCGGCGTAATCGAAGCCGCGGCCGAGCACCGCGTGAAAGGCGGCGCCGCGCACCTCGATGCGGCGCGCCTCGACTTGCCGGAAGTAAGGGCTGTAGCGCGCCAGGTCCGCCTGGTCGCGGCCCAGAATCGTGAGATCGCGGCCCTGGTAGGCGCGCCAATCAGTCAGGATGTCGTCGTGCCGCGCGTGCGACGAGCCGGGTCCGAACACGGGCACGGTTCGCTTTGCGTGGAACGACATTACCGCAGCCATCGAGTAGCTCTCGTAGGCGGGCGTCGCGGACGGCAGCGCCGCCTCGAGCGCCTGGAGTATGGTGCGTGTTTCCTTCAGCAGCACCAGGTTCTGGTAGAAGCGCCGGCCCTGCCACGTCTCGAGCGGCAGGGCAACCAGCACTGCGAGCGTCGCGATCTGCACCACGGCAATGCCGGCGAACCAGCGCACGCTGACCACCAGTGCGCGGCGCTCGAGCGCCAGCGCCACCGTCAGGATGATCGCCGGCACGAACGAGAGCAGCCAGTGCAGGCCGATGCGCCGCACCGGCGAGAGGAGGGCGAACACGACGAGCGGCACGAGCCACGCGGCGAGCAACGCGCCGTGCGCGGGCACACGCAGGCGCGCTCGCCCCTTCCAGGCGAACCAGAGCAGCGGGCCGGCGAGATAGGCGAGCGACGCTGCGTATAACGCAGGCGTCTCCCAGGAGAGGCCCGCGCCCTCGTGCCGGTTGATGGCGTTGAACATCACGTTGCACCAGCAGGCCTGCCAGTTCCAGTACAGGTTGACCAGTCCGAAAGGCAGCGCGCCCGCGAACGCCAGCGCAAAGGCGCGCGGGCGCCGCGCCGCGATGGCCCAGGCGAGATAGGCGATGCCAAGCAGCACTGCGAAATACTTGGAGAGAAAAGCGAGGCCGAGCAGCACGCCGGCGAGCAGGAATCTCGCGCGCGCGAACGCGAGCAGCGAGGCCACCGAAAAAAGGATGAGCGGCGTGTCGGTGGTGATGAACACGTTCCAGACGTTGAGCGGCACGAGCAGCACGGCGATGGCCGCGAGGTCCGCGGTGCCGGCGTCGCGCTCGAACCAGGCGATGAGGGCGTGGCGCACGAGGAGCGCCACCAGCACCGGCAGCAGCAATACCAGCAAGCGCAGGACCCATGGCGCCTCGGACACGCTCAGCAGCGGCGCCAGCAGCCAGCCCACCATCGGCGGATGGTCGTAGAAGCCGATGTCGGGGGTGCGGCCCCACAGGATGAAGTACGCCTCGT
>Ga0210380_10000823_pt1 | contig 12885 bp, 10 predicted proteins | sample PLM4_5_coexredo_FD_155476 | JGI IMG/M metagenome (GOLD analysis project Ga0210380, IMG submission 155476) | Groundwater sediment microbial communities from an aquifer in East River, Colorado, USA - PLM4_5_coex redo | ecosystem: Environmental > Terrestrial > Soil > Riparian zone | place: USA...
GCTCGCGCACCCGGAGCAGGCGGCGGTGGTCAGTCACGCTTACATCTTCGCGGATGCCAATACCGGTCAGCTCGCGAGCCTGCACGGCCGGCGCCAGGGCACGGGCGAGCCCAGCCCGAACCCGACGTCTGGCTGCCACGACGTGACCAGCTATCCGTGGGCCCGGCTGCTCGGCGGTGCGTGTTCCGGCAATGGACTGCTGCTCGACACGACAACCGTGACGAAGCCCAAGCGCCTGGATGACGTCGCGGACCCCGCGTTCTCGTTCTGGCATTCCGCGACCTTCAACAACGACGCGACCAAGCTGCTCTTCTCCGACGAATGGGGCGGCGGCACGCAGCCGATGTGCCAGTCAATCCATCCGCCGATGTGGGGCGGCAACGCGATCTTTGACATCCAGGGGACGGGCGACGGCCGCCATCTGCGCTTCGGTGGCTACTTCAAACCGGCGGCGTGGCAGACGGCGCAGGAGAACTGCGTCGCGCATAACGGCAGCCTCGTGCCGGTACCCGGGCGCGACATCATGGCCCAGGCCTTCTATCAGGGCGGCGCGACGGTCTTCGATTTCACCGACTCCGCCAGGGTCAAGGAAATTGCGTATTTTGATCGCGGTCCGATCGACGCGGAGCGCCTGGTTACCGGCGGCTACTGGTCGGTCTACTACTACAACGGGTTCCTGTACGGATCGGAGATTGCGCGCGGCCTCGACATCTTCCAGTTGACGCCGAGTGAGTTTCTGTCGCAGAACGAAATCGACGCCGCCAAGACGGCCACGCGCGAGGGTTGTGGCGCGTCGAACGATCTGAACGTGCAGTGCCAGCCACACTACGTCTGGCCGCCCAGCTTCGTCGTGGCGCGCGCGTATCTCGATCAGCTCGAACGATCGAAGGGCCTGACGGCCGAACGCATTCCGGCCGTGCGCGACGCGCTCGCGGCTGCCGAACGCGCCTCAGGTGGTCAGCGCCGCACCTTGCTCAACTCGCTGGTCACGTCGCTCAATGCGAACGTCGAGGAGTCGAGCGATAAGGCGAAGGTCAAGATGTTGGTTGCGGCAGTGAACGCGCTAGCCAAGTAAGCCGGGTCACAGCGCCATCAACAACGCTTCTGACGAGAATCCTGGCCCCAGGGCGGACACGACGGCGTGTCCGCCCCGGCCGTGCGGATGCGCGGCCATGTACTTCGCGAGGACGAACAACACGGTCACCGATGACATGTTGCCGAAGTCTTCGAAGATCTCCCGCGACCAGCTGAACCGCCCAGGGTCCACGCCGTAGGAGTCTGCATAAGCCTGCAGCACCTTCGGACCGCCGGGGTGATACAAAAACTCGGTGACGTCCGCGCGGGTCAGGCCGTGCGCTTCGAGCAGCGCGGCCAGTTCGGTCGCCGCATGCTCGCGGATGACGTCCGGAATCCGTTGATCGAAGACCACCTGCAGCCCGCGCGACACCACGTTCCATCCCATGATGTCGAGCGAATCTGGGAATAGCATCGACCGCGTTCCGAGAATCGGATACCCGGCGTCACCCGTGTCGTCACCCGAAATCAGAGCCGCGGCCGCGCCGTCGGCGAACAAGGCGGTCGCGACGAGGTTGCTCTTGGAATAGTCGTCGGGCATGAACGTGAGCGAGCACGTCTCCGCGGCGAACACGATCGCACGTTCGCCAGGATGTCCCAGCAGATCGTGCGCGGCGTGCGACAGGCCGGCCACGCCGCCTGCGCACCCCAGCCCCCAGACCGGCGTGCGTCGCGCTTGCCTGTTCAGGCCGAGGATGTTGATGAGCCGCGCGTCGATCGACGGCGTCGCCAGACCCGTCGTGTTGATGTAGTAGACGCGATCAATGTCCTGCGGCGACAGTCCCTGCCTGTCGAGCAGTTCGCGTCCAGCCTTCGCGCACAACTCGGTCGCACTTTCGAGATACGCCGCGTTCTTGTCTTCGAGACCGTGATCGGCCGCATACCACTCTGGCGGCCGGCACACGTGGCGCGTCTTGATGCCGGTGTTGCCAAACACGGACATCAGGCGATCGAGATGCGGAATCTTCCGATCGAATCGGGCGCGCGCGAACTCCGCCGCGAAACTCTGGTCGACGACATGCGGCGGTGGCGCTGTCGCGACGGAAACCAGACGAGGCACAAGTAGTCCATTCTCCCGGCGCCTCGAGTTGGGTCAACTCACCGGCGCGGGCATCAGGCAGGCGCACCTCGACTATAGCAAGTCGGCGTGACACGAGGGCGAATTGGGATGATGACGATCTACTTGCCGCTGTAGCGTGCGCAGAGGATGTCCACCATCGCCTGCTTGCGCGCGTCCGGGATCTTGGCGTCGCAGCGCAAATACGCCACCAGCTCCGGAGACCTCGCGATCAGCTGGTCAATCCGTCGGCCGTCGGGCACGGCCGGATCCACGTGCAGCGTCTTGATGACTCGCGGTCCGCTCGCGGAATCCACATCGTCGACCAGAACCACGTTGTCGTCGCCCAGCGGCTTCGTGTCGTTCTCCACCGTATAGCGGCGCGGGCCAACGCCGTACGCCGCATAAAGCGAGCGCTCGCCGTAGTGGACGTTCATGCCATGACGAGAGGTGGCGGAGGTTCCTCCGCCGCTGCTACCCCCGTGGCTGTCCTGCAGCAGCCAACCCGGCGATCCGCGCCACAGCACGAGCAGGTCGAGCGACACCGCGCCGCCCGCTTCCGCATGAGTGAACCAGCCGCCCGCGACGGCCGCGGACAGGGCACCGTCTCCCGAGCTCACTGTCCCGGGCGGCAGCGTGCGCTCGGGACGCGGCGGCGCTGTTCCTGCGGCGCGATTGGTGACCGGACCTGTCGGGATCGCATTCGAGGTTACCGGCGCTTTGACGGCAGCAGTGAGGATGGCCTCTGTGCACAGGACCATCATCGACGGGTGGTTGAGCCCTCCCGGGATCTGCGCCTCGCACCGGAGATAGTCGAGCAGTTCTGGTGTGTGGCGCAGGACGGTTGCGATTTGGATCGTGTCCCGGCGCGTCGGAGGCACCGTCAGTGTCTTGACGACGACTGGGCCGTCCGGGCTGTCAACGCCATCGACAAGCACGACATTCGCGCCCTTGAGTTCCACGTGCTCGCCGAGCACCGTGACCGTCGGCGCGCCTATGACGTACGTCGCCGTCAGGTGGAGCCCGCCCTGGTATTCCGAGAATTCGATCGATCCAGCGCGATCCGGCGATCCGCCGGTCGAGGAACTTCCTGATCCGCTGCGGCGATACATCCAGCCCGGCGACCCGCGCCACAGGATCAGGATGTCCACGGAAACAACACCGCTCGCGTCTCGCTTCGTTGCCGACGTCGCGACGACGGACGGCGACACGACCGAGTAACCGCCGGAGCGCTCCACACGTTCGGCGGGAGCCGCGCCGCGCTGCGCCGCGACGCCGCTGCCTAGCACCAACGCGACGACGACCGAAGTGAAACGGAGCATGCTGCCGGTCTACTTCCTTTCGTCGCCCTTCTTGACCTGATCGCGAATCACTGAGGCCAGGAGAATATTGACAAGTGAGTTGCCGCCGTCAGTGCCGCTGCCGCCGCCGGACGCGATGATGTCCGGCACGAGCTTGAAGCCGCTGCCGGCCAGCGCGCGCGCGACTTCGACCATGGCGTACTTCTCCGGATCCATCGCGGCGGTCTTCTTTTTGATGACTTCCGCTTCGGATGTGCCGACCGCGAGGATCTTTTCGCCTTCGGCCGCGCCGACCGTCTTGAGCACCATCGCGTCGGCCGTGGCGTTGACCTCTTTCGCCTTCGCCTGGCCTTGCGCCGTTTTGACGGTCGCATCCGCAGTGAAGCTCGCGATCTGCACTGACCGCTCGGCGGTCACGACGCCCGGCTGCGTGTCCGCCATCGCGGTCGCCTGCGCCAGGTTCTTGCGGATCATTTCCGCCTGCTCCTGCGTGCCGTAGGTGATCTGCTCCTGCTCGGCGAGCTTTCGATCGGTCAGCGTCTTCATCAGCTCAGCCGGCGGCGTGATGTCGCCGATGAGCGTGTCCACCGCCCCGACGTTGTATCCGGAGAGGGCCATGGAGATGCTTTCTTTGGCTTCGTTCTGGCGCTTCGAGCGCTGCTTCAGGAAATCGATCACGTCGGAATCCTGCGCGGCGTTCCGGAAGTAGTTGCCGATCGTGGGTTCCAGCACCTGCGTCACCAGGTTGGCCATACTGCCGAATCGCGCGATGACTTTCGGCGCCTCGGTCCGGGGAATATGAATGATCTGGCTCACGTCCAGGTTGAACGTAAAGCCGTCCGACGAACGCACGGTAATCGTGGACAGGTTCTTGTCCAGATTGTGCGCTTCGGTCTTCCCGGTGGCCCAGTTCAGCACCACGTTGGCGGTCGGCACGATCTCGACCTTGTGGGTGTACGTGTTGATCGGGTACTTGCCCGGATCGAGCGGCTGAACCCACACACCCTTCTCGCCCTTGGAGACGAGATTCCCGTGCTTGAACGCGTCACCGGTCACATCGACGCCTTCATCACCGACGTACGCCATAACGACGCCGACGTTGGCGATCGGGACCTTGGTCATCTCCTGCACTTCAACGGTGGCGAAGCGTGGATTGATGAAATAGCGACCGGCGAGCAACACCTGCTCCTGCAAACCCTTGCTGCCGCCCGAATCGACGAACGCCTGCGGGTTCTGGAACATGTTGTGGCCCGCGACTTCCCTGCCGGCGATCGTCCCGCTCTTCAGCGGCGCGCCTTCTTTCGCGGTCACGATGCCGACCATGTTGTCCGGGATGTCCGTCACATCCTCCATCGTCACCGTGAACAACTTCGGATTGATGCGGTACTGCCCCTGGGGAATGATCGTCATCTGCGGGCCGCGCTCGCCGCCCTGGGTCATGAACGCCTGCGCGTCCTGGAACGAGTCGCAATCCACGTGGTGGCCGATGATGCGGCCGCCGGACAGCGGCTTGCCGTCCTTCGCCTCGACCACGCCGATCTTCGCGGCCGGAATCACTTCCATCTTCACGAGCTCGGTGCGAAACACGAGCGTATTGATGCGCCAGGTGCCGGGCGGGATGACCGCCATCTGCACGCCGCGTTCGCCGCCGTTCTGGAGAAACGCGCGCGCGTCCTGAAAATCGTCGCAAGGAACCTGGCGGCCGAGGATGTGGCCATCGGCCATCGGCTTGCCGTCGCAGGCCTCCACGATGGCGATTTGTCCGTTGGGGACGACGAGGAACGGCCTGACCTGCACTTCGTATTGCCAGGGCCAGTAGCCGAACTTCAAACCCGGTGCGAGTGTGTCGGCCTGCAAGCCGGCCTCACCCTTGAGCGCGATGATCTTGCCGGCCGGCAAGTCCCGATTGGCGCCAAGGATCACGAATTTCTTGGTAACGAGACCGATGCTGTCGTCGGGAATGATGATGATGCCGAACAGTCGCGCGACGAGTTTCCACGCGAGCACAAGCACGATGACGCCAACAACGATGAGGACCGTCCAGAGATTTCCCGACAACCACTCGGAAAGATTCGAAGGCATTTTTCCTCTACAGTTTCTGCGCCGCGCCCGAAGGGCCGGCCGGCCGGACAGACAATACTCTTATTAGGCGCCGGATGGGCGCCAATCCGCAGGAAGGCGGGGAAACTGCCTAGCGGCCGCGGCGTCGAAGGACCACGATCTTCGCCGCAAGGAATTCACCGCCGGATTCACTGCCGTGCACTTCCACCGCCGCGCCGTTCTCGAGCGTGCGCGGCCGGACACGCCGGTCGCCCGTCATGAACTCGGTGCGGTCGCTGAAGTGAATCAGACGCGATGCGCCTAGCGCGCCGGTGCGGCCGGCCACGAGCGTGAACGTGCGCGCCCGCCAGTTGAGGTTCGTGACAAGCCCCGTGAGGGCGCTCTCCGAGCGAACGTCGGACGTGGCCGCCGCCGAATCCGACTGACTGATGGCGGCCGATGGCGCAACAGGATTGCCGTCGCCGCCGCAGCCGGCTGCGCTCATGGCGAGGATCGAAAGCAACGCGGCGGGTATGCAGATGCGTTTCATGATTTGTGTGCCCTAGCCTGTCGTGAAGACCAACCGCGCGACGCGGGCATTCGTGTCGGCACTGCCGCGGTCGATCACGAATCCCTGTTCGGCGGCCCATTTGTCGGCGAAGTGCGATCGCGGTTCGTTGGGCCGCCATCCGCCGTGGTGCTGATGACTGACGAGCAGTGCACGCGGCGTGAGTCGTGCGGCGAGCCGCTCGAACGCGGTGGGCTGTTCGCGCTGCGGAAACAGCTGCACCGTTCGACGCTCGACGATGACGTCGAATGGACCGGGACAGAGATCCGCGTTCATCAGATCGCCGGTGACGTAGGTCAGTGAGCCACCGCCCTTCGGCAGCCGCCCTTCCGCCTGGTGCATCGGCGGACACGCCTCACGATCGATGGGCACGGCGGGCTGAAACGCAATCGAGGCCTCGTCGCACACCATCAGGCCGCCCAGCCGGTGGATCTGATGCGTGGTGTCTTTGACCATGCCGCAGAACGCGGTCCGCGGGACCGACGACACATCGAGCACCGTGACGTCGAAGCCGTGCAGCGCCAGCACCCAGGATTCCGATGAGAAGCCATTGCCCACGCAGAGAACGGTGCGTGCGGCCCGGCGATCCAACTCCGGCAAGAACGTGGAGTCGCTGGCCATCATGTCGCTGAAGCCCTGCTCCATCTGGCCGACTTCGAGCTGCGCCAGCCAGTAGCGATCCCAGGCGGCCCGATCGTGCACATCCGCCGGAATATCCAACCTGCCCGATTTCCGCGCGGCCAGCCACGCCGCCGCGTCGTCCTGGGAAGCGCCCGAGCGGCCCGGCTTCTGCCGAACGCGATGCACCGGCAACTGCGACGTCGGGCGTCCGATCAGTTGGCGGAAGGCGCCGAGCAGAGTCATGGGACCTCCGGGGTTGGGAGGCGGGAACATTAGCACAACCTCGCATTTTCCTTGCAATTGGCAAGGCGTCGACACACAGTCGCACCGGGATCGCCCCATGACCGGCCACCGACGACGGGCCATTCACATTCTGACGGCGCTGCTGCTCCTGTGGGCCGGCCTCACCCTGCACGCCGAGCGGTTGCCCCTCAGAGCGTACAGCACCGCTGACGGTCTGCCCGACGACGAAGTCGATCGCATCGTCACCGATCCGCACGGGTTCCTCTGGTTCTGCACCAAGGGCGGGCTCGCACGCTTCGACGGCTATTCCTTTGTGAATTTCGGACCGGACCAGGGTCTCCCGGCCGGCGTCAACGACCTGCTGATCACGCGCGGCGGCGACTACTGGGTTGCGACCGAGAGCGGCGTTGTTCGATTCCGCCCGAACGGGCGACCGATGTTCGCGCTGGTCCCTCCACCTGAAGACAACGGATTCGTTCGAACGATCACGGTGCTCCGCGAGGGCGGCGACGGCACGATCTGGGTCGGCACTCGGAAGGGTCTGTACCGCGTCGAGACGACGGGTGGCGAGGCGGTGTTGCGTGCGGTCGACATCGGCCTCTCCAACCAGCCGATCGACCAGCGCGGAATCGCCGGTGTGACCGAGGACCGCTTCCACACGCTGTGGATTGCCGCCCCGCCCGCACTCTATCGCCACTGGCCCGATGGGACGGCCGCGCGGTATACGACTCGCGACGGCTTGCCGGGCACAGACTTTCAGGGTGTCTACGAAGATCGTGCGGGCCACTTCTGGGTGGCCACACACGACGCGGGATTCGCCGGCTTCGACGCTGATGGAAGCCATACGCCGCCAACAGTGGCCCGCCCGTTGTCCGTCGCTGACGGCCTGTCAAGCGTATGGGTCGATCAACTCCTCGAAACGTCCGATGGACGTTTCTGGGTGGCGACCGGAAACGGATTGGTGGAATTCTTCCCGAAGGCCAACGCACATGGCGGCCGGTTTCACACGTACACCGAACGCAACGGTCTCACGCACTACCACATCAACGCGCTCACGGAAGACCTCGACGGCAACCTCTGGATCGGCGCGAGTAATGTGGGCGCGATGAAGCTCGCGCGCGACGGATTCACGACCTACGGCCGGCCGGACGGCATCAACAACGTCAACGCGTTCCTGCAGGACCAGGCTGGCAACCTCTGCTTCCGCGGATACGTCCTTGGCGATGAACTGGGGAGGAGCGTCTTCGAAGGCGGCAGGGTCAGCCTCGTGGGCCGCGATCCGAATCTCCTCACGCGCCTCACCTGCTTTGATGGGCAGCGTTTCGAGTCGTTCGAGCCCGACGCGGTGCACGACTGGGGCTGGGCCCTCGAAGGGACGACGCTTCGGGCTCGCAGTGGCGAATTCTGGCTGGGCACGGCGCTGGGAGTGTTTCGCTACGCGGCCGCGGCCCGATTCGCCGACATCAAGACCGCACGACCGCTCGCGCTGTACAGCCAGCGCGATGGCATGACCGCGTCGAGGGTGTACCGGCTGTTCGAAGACTCTGCCGGCAATATCTGGATTGCGACGCAGGACGGGGACGTCCACGGTCTCGTCAACGGTCTCGCTCGTTGGGAGGCCGGCGGGGAGCGCGTGCACGAGTTCGCGCATTCACCAGGACTCTCATGGCTCCGCGAGTATCGCGCGCGCTCGTTCGGCGAGGATGCCTTTGGCAGCATCTGGATTGGCTTCGGCGATGGCATCGCTCGATACGCGCACGGAGCGTTCAAGACCTTCGGCGTGGCCGAGGGCCTGCCATCGGGCGCGGTCCTGGACATCCATCGGGATCGCTCGGGTCGACTCTGGCTCGCTTCAGAGCGCGCCGGCCTGATGCGCGTGGATCACGTCGAGTCGGACCACCCGGCGTTCGTCGTCGCTCCGGGATTGTCGAGTGCCAGCACGGAGGTCATCACCGAAGATCGCGACGGCTTTCTCTACGTCGGCCGCGGCCAGGGAATCGACCGGTTCGATCCGGAGACGGGCCGCGTCAAGCACTTCACGGCTGCCGACGGTCTCACGCCCGGCTTGCTGTTTGCGGCCTTCACCGACCGCGATGGCGTGGTGTGGTTTGGATCCGCGAACGGGCTCGTCCGCTTCATCCCGAGGACTGAGCGGCCTCCGGTCGCGCCCGTCGCGCTGATCAGCGCGGTGCGCGTCACGGGCGTCCTGCAGTCCACGTCGGCGCTTGGGGAGCGATCGATCTCGCTCCCGGCCTTCGGGCCGGATCGAAATCAGCTGCAGATTGATTTCGTCGCGCTGGGGTTCGGCGTCGGCGAGGTCCTGCGCTACCAGTACACACTCGAAGGCGCCGCCGGCGACTGGAGCGCGCCCAGTGAGCAGCGCACCGTGAACTACGCGAGCCTCGCCCCGGGGCGGTACACATTCCTCGTGCGCGCCTTGAACTCCGAGGGACTGGTGAGCGCGGAACCTGCGAGGATAACGTTCACGATCCTGCAGCCCCTGTGGCTGCGCTGGTGGTTCATTGCCGGAGTGACGCTGGCCGCCGCTACCGCGGTATTCACGCTCTATCGCAATCGCGTCGCGCGGGTGCTCGAACTGGCGGCGATCCGCACACGCATCTCGACGGACCTGCACGACGACATCGGCGCCAACCTGACCCGCATCGCGCTCCTGAGCGAAGTCGCCAGGCGGACGCCCGGTGACGCTCCGCTCGCGTCCATCGCGGGCATCGCACGCGAATCGGTCAGCGCCATGAGCGACATCGTGTGGGCGATCAACCCGAAGCACGAGAGCATCGCCGATCTGATCCGCCGCATGCGGCAGCACGCAGACGAGGTGTTCACGCATCGAGATATCGATCTTCGATTCACCGCCGAGGGGACGGGCGATACCTCCAGGCTGGGTGTCGACGTCAGGCGCGATCTCCTGCTCACCTTCAAGGAAGCCGTCAACAACGCGGCGCGACATTCGAAGTGCTCGCGGGTCTCGATCGACCTGCGCCGCGACGGCGCGTCTCTGCTCCTGTCGGTCGCCGACGATGGCGTGGGATTCGATACATCGCGCGCAAGCCAGGGCCAGGGCCTGGCGAGCCTGCGCCGGCGGGCCGAACGACTCAAAGGCGCCTTCACTGTCCTGTCCGGGCCCGGCGCGGGCACGACCGTCACGCTTCGCATGCCGCTCTAAATTAAAACGGATGAGGCTCATCGCCAGGCTCCCTACGCATTCAGACAGGTGACAGCCTGGCGTATTCCGGCTAGGGTGAACAGAAGAGATCCGCGAGTGTCTGAGCTTCCCGTCCGCGTCGTCATCATCGAGGATCTCCTCGAAGTTCGCGAGGGCCTCGCCTTCCTCATCAACGGCACGAGCGGTTTTGAGTGTACAGGCCGCTTTCGCACGATGGAAGAGGCGCTGGCGGGCGTCGAGGCAAGCCGGCCTGCTGTCATCCTCACCGATATCAGCCTGCCCGGCATGAACGGCATTGAAGGTACGCGCCTCCTGAGCGCGCGCTATCCCGACGTCCCCATCCTCGCGCTGAGCGTGCACGGCGACGACGAGAACGTGTTCGATGCGATCTGCGCGGGTGCGTCGGGCTATCTGCTCAAGAACACGCCGCCGTCCCGGTTGCTCGACGCGCTCACGGAAGTCGTCGCGGGCGGCGCGCCGATGTCACCGGAAGTTGCCCGCCGTGTGATTACGCTGTTCCGTGACTTCCGTCCGCCGGAGCGTGCGTCGTACCATTTGACGTCGCAGGAGACCGAGCTGCTCAGGCTCATCGTCGACGGACACCACTACAAGACGGCCGCTCGCGAGATGCGCATCTCGACCAGCACCGTGTCGTTCCACCTGAAGCACATTTACCAGAAGCTGCAGGTGCACTCGAAAAGCGAGGCGGTCGCCAAGGCCTTGCGCGAGCGGTTGATCTAGTCGATCCGGTACTACGCGTTTACGTAGCTAGTCCACCGATGGAGCCGGTGTTACAACCACGCTCATGCCTCAACTTCCCATCTCCCATCGTTCCTGGCTCATCGCCTCCGCTGTCGTTGCAGCCGTCTTCGCGGCCGGGTGCGCGAACAGTTCAACCCCTTCGAGCCCGTCGCCGTTGGGCGTGACCGCCGCCGGCTCAAGCGCGCCGGTTCAGGCCCCGACAGCGTCGCAGTCGGCCCAGGCCGGCGGACAGCCCGAGTACGAGGGTGCCTATTACAACGGCACCATCGTGACCATGAACCACATCGAGGTGCCGCAGAACCCGGGCCCTCTGGCCCACGCGGCGGCTGACCTCTATGCCGTGATCTATCCGGCCAATCATGCGCTGTGGCCGTCGCCGCCGCTGTGCAATCCATGCGTGCACAATGGCAACGCCATTTACCATGATCACGTGCTGGACTCGATCCCGTCTGCCCCGGGTCACGGCGAATTCAATCCGCTATGGCACGTGTTCGTCATCCGGCCGGCCAACGCCTTGCCCGCCACGCAGGCTGCCTACGCGGCTCGGCTTCCGATGAAGTCCGAGGCCGAAGTGGACGCCGCAATTGCCGCCGGCGTGGCCATAGAGGTCGACACGCACTCCTACTTCCTGTGCTCGATCGTGAACCCTCATGCCGCGAAGTAGACCTCCAGCAGTTCGTCCAGTTGCTGGAACGTCTCTCCCATCGCATCCGCTGCCCCGCCGGCGGCGTCGAGAGCTTCCTTCGAGGGATAAAGCTCGTGCATGACCACCAACGTCTTGCCGCCTTTTTCCGCGAAGGTCACCGTCGTGACGGAGCCCTCGTCACTCTCTTCATTGGTCCAGACGAGGCGCGAGTGCGGTGCTACTTCCTTGTATGTGCCAAAGAACGCAGCCTGTGAGTCCCCGTGTGCGAAGGCCAAACGGTACCTGCCCCCGACACGAACATCCATTTCGCAGGAGAGCAGGGACATTCCCAGCGACTTCGGCACCCACCATTGCCTGAACAGCTCGGGCTTGGTCCACGCCTCGAACACGAGGCGCGCCGGGCCGTTGACGGTTCGCGTGACGACGAGCTCACGCTCCGACTTCCGTTCCACCGTCGTGCTGTTCTTCATAGGGGCAGGCTCACCTTCTCTTCTTGCGTCCATTGACCTTCTCCTTCCGTTTCAGTTCCTCAACAACCTTGTCCAACGCGTCGAAGCGTGCGTCCCAGAGCTGGCGGTAGCTCTCGATCCATGCCGCCTCTTCCTCCAGTCGGCGCTGGCCGAGCTTGCAGGTCCGCACGCGCCCGACTTTCTCCGTCGTGACGAGCCCCGCCCGCTCCAGGACGCCGACATGCTTCTTCATGCCCGTGAGGGTCATGTCGAACTTCTCGGCAAGGTCTGTGATCGACGCGTCTGCACGCCCGAGCTGCGCGAGAACGCCGCGTCGGGTGACGTCCGACAGCGCGCCGAACGAGGCATCGAAACTGGCCCTGGAATACTGAACCATATGGTTCAGTATTTAGCACAGTGATTGGCGGGATGCAAGAGCCCGCTCGCGACTGGGCGTCAGAACACGAACCGCAGGGCGATTCCTCTGGCGCGCGGCGCCACGACTGGCGCGAGCGACACTCTCACAGGGTTCGACCCTGGCGCGCGATACACCACGAATTCCTTGCGCGGGACCAGCGCGGCGATGCCGATGCCGACGCCGGCTCCAATCCCGCCAAGGATGAGTGGTTCAACCCCGGAGGCTTCATCGGGCTCTTGCGCTATCAGGGCAATGGCGATCAGAGCGCCAGCGCCGCCGCCGATGAGGACACCCCACCCGAACGGGTGCGCCTTCTTCTGCTTGACGAGCCGCACGGTTTCCGCCCGAAAGGTCTTCCGGCCCCAGCTGTCCATCGTGAGCGACGAGCCAGACAGCTCACGGAGCTTGCCTTTCACCTCGCGGCCCTGAGCGTCAACTACCCACACGGTGTCACCAGGTTTCAGCCGTAGGTGGAGTTCATCGAACGACCTCGCGGATTCCTGTGCCTGTGCCGCGACGGGC
>Ga0210380_10000824_pt1 | contig 12882 bp, 8 predicted proteins | sample PLM4_5_coexredo_FD_155476 | JGI IMG/M metagenome (GOLD analysis project Ga0210380, IMG submission 155476) | Groundwater sediment microbial communities from an aquifer in East River, Colorado, USA - PLM4_5_coex redo | ecosystem: Environmental > Terrestrial > Soil > Riparian zone | place: USA...
GTTGCCGGGTCAGCGGAAGGCGCACATCGAGATGCGCGCGTTGCAGCACGTGCGTGGCGCGCGTGCCGTCCACGACGCTGACCTGGAAGACCTGATACGAAAGATTCACGCGGGTGCCGTTGGTCCACAGCAGTTCGCCGGTCGCACTTGCACGAGGCCCGGGGCCATAGTCATACGTCCGGCGCGCGTCTTCAGGCGCGATGGTCGCGCCATCGGGCGGCTGCAGCAACGTGTCCACCGCCGCCAGCACGGTGGCGCCGCCCGCGGCTGCCACCCATAACGACAGGTTCGACGACAAACGCTGCGTCGCCGCCGTCTCGATCTCAAAACCCTGACCGCCAAACGCCCACGCAGGATTCGTCAGAAAATCGAAGGTCTGAAAGATCGTGACCTGGCCGGCCTTCTTGTCGCCAACCGGCGAGCCATATAACCGGCCCCGAATGACCGTCTCGCCGATCGAGGCGCCAACCGCGATATCCATCGTGAACGCTTCATACGGCATGGTGCTGGACCCGCGGCGCGCATCACCATAGAGCAACTGCAAATCGAAGTACGGCTCCGCCGTGTCCTTCGCCTGGCGGAGACTGGCGCCCTGCCAGAAGACGCCCGCGCCGCCGTGCCACGCCACGCGAGATGGCACGAGGTCCGCCGGCTTGTCCACGACGCGATGGAAGTCGCCCGACGTCAGGCGCGTCAGGCCGCCCATCGGGTCGACGATCATCGCGAGCATTTCTTTTCTGCCGTCGGTTCGGGCCGGATTGCGAATCATCCACGCCGTTCGATGCAGCACCTCACCCAGCGCGATGCCGCCCAGCGTCGTGTTGATCAAGTCATTCAGCGACGCGCGGTTGTTCTCGAAGAAGTATTCCCACGTCCCGCTGCCGAGCGCCGCGATGGCGCTGGACTCCCAGAACGTCAAGCCGTTGGCCCGTCCGCCCGTGAAGTAGTTGCTGCCCTGATACGGGTGACCGATCTGGTTAACGCCCCAGTCATTGGCGTCCCACTCGAAACCGGCCTTCAGGTTGGCCAACATCGTGCCGAAAGTGATGTCAGCGCTGTCGTGGCCGCGCAGTTGGTTGATGCCGTTGTACATGAGGTTGAGCGCGAGGATGTCGAGGAGCGGAATCACGAGCCGGCGCCTCGGACAACCCGCGCAGGCGGGATTCGGAGCGACCGCTTGCGCAAGACGCGCGCGTTCAACGCTCACATCCGGCGCGAACTGCAGCGCCCGAAAAATCGAGGCCGACGCAAAGGGTGACGCGGCAGGAAGTGATGTTGAATCTGGCGTCGTGGATGTCGACTGAGCGGAGGCGAGTGCCGGCCAGAGGGCCACGGCCAGCCCGGTCGTAAGGGTTAACGACCGGCAACGGCGCAACACCGGCGACAGTCTACTCCAGGAGGATGCTGATGTAGCATCGGCGCATGCGCAATCGATTCTCCGCTCCGATCGCTCGATGGCTGGCTGGTGTTGGCGTCGCTGCGGCGCTCGCGCCGATGGTCGGGCTGGCGGCCCGTCAAACAGCGGCTTCCCGCACCAGCGCCGGACCTCGATTCGAGGTGCGATTCAGCGCCGACGCGCGCAAAGAGCCCGTCACCGGCCGGGTTTACGTCGCAATCAGCAAGGTCAACACTCGCCCGCCGATCGATCAAACCAGTCCGACGGGCGTGCCGATCTTCGCCGTCGGCGTCGAGAATCTCACGCCGGGCCAACCCGCGACAATTGACGCGAACACGTTCGGCCATCCCATCCAGAGTCTCCGTGACATTCCGGCCGGGGACTACTGGGTGCAACCGTTCGTCAACGTCTACACGAAGTTCGTGCGCGCCGACGGCCACACCGTGTGGCTGCACATGGACCAGTGGGAAGGCCAGAACTGGAAACGATCGCCGGGCAACATCAAAGGCAATCCGGTTCAGATTCACTTCGATCCGGCCTCGTCGGCGCCCATCACGCTGGTGGCCGATCAAGTCATCCCGCCGATTCCCTCAGCCGTCGATACCGACACGGTCAAATACATCAAGTTTCAGAGCCAGATTCTCAGCAAGTGGTGGGGCCAGCCGATCTATCTCGGCGCCATCGTTCAACTGCCGGCTGGTTATGACACCCACCCCACGGTGAAATACCCCATCGTCTATAACCAGGGGCATTTTCCAAGTGGCGGAGGCCCTTCGACAGGCTCAGGGCAAGGCGGCGCAGGACGAGGTGGTGCTCCGGCCGCGGCGCCCACCACGGCGGCGCCTCGGATGATCACCGTCCAGTTGCAGCATCCGTCGCCGTACTACGACGACTCATATGGCGTGAACTCCGAGAACAACGGACCGTACGGCGACGCGATCATGCAGGAACTGATTCCCGCGATCGAAACCAAGTTCCGCGTCATTCGTGAACCGTGGGCGCGGCTGCTGACGGGCGGGTCAACGGGCGGCTGGATCGCGCTCGCGCATCAGATCTTCTATCCCGACTTCTACGGCGGCGCGTTTGCGTCGTGCCCGGATGCCGTCGACTTCCGCTATCACCAGATCGTCAACATCTATGCGGACGCGAATGCGTACTGGGTAGACAAGGGCTGGATGAAAGTCGATCGCCCGGACACGCGCAGTCCCGACGGCAACGTCACATCGACGATGAAAGACGAAAACTGGTTCGAGCTCGTGCAGGGCGACCGATCACGCTCGGGCGGCCAGTGGGACATCTGGGAGGCGACTTACAGCCCGGTGGGCGCCGACGGCTACCCTGTGCCCATCTGGAACAAGAAGACCGGCGAGATCGACAAGAAGGTCGCCGAGTACTGGAAGCAGCACTTCGATCTCCGCCACATCGTCGAAACAAACTGGACGACGCTGGGGCCGAAGATCGCGAACAAGATCAATATCTATGTCGGCGACGCGGACACGTATTACCTGAACATGGGCGTCCACATGTTCGACGATTTCATCCGCAAGGCCCAGGACCCGAAGTGGACCGGCGAGATCATCTTTCAGCCCATGGCCCCGCACTGCTGGGGTCCGCGCGGCGCCGAGATGACGCAGAAACTCGTCGCGCATCTGGAGAAATACGCACCGGCGGGAGCCGACCTTAAGAGCTGGCGTTACTAGAAGGTCAAAGGTCAAAGGTCAGAGGTCAGAGGTCCGGACCCGTCTTGCCGTTTGATACCGCTTGCTCCAGTATTTGTTGTCGAGCCGCGAGATCGTGACGCCGTGGCGGCCTGAGGCTTGCGCGAACTCGCCGCCGCCCAGATACACGCCGACGTGCCGGCTTTTGAACAACGGGCCCATGCCCTGCGTGCGGAAAAATACGAGGTCACCGGGTTGCAGATCGTCGCGTGACACCGCACGCCCGAGCTGCTCTTGCTCCTCTGCGGTGCGAGGCAATTCGGTGTCGTAGACATCCTTGTAGATCTCGCGCGTAAACGCCGAGCAGTCGATGCCGGACTTGCCGTTGCCGCCGAGCTTGTAGGGCGTACCGTGCCACTCCTGCTCGACCTCGCGAAGTTTCAGTTCCGCATCGGTCACGGTATGCGGCACGGGCTTCGGCGCTGCCGGCGCGGAGGGCGCCGCGGTCGATCGCGCGCTCGTTCCGGACGCGGCCGGCGCCGGGCTCATCGCTTCCGCGCGGGCCAGAACGTCGGGATCGATGCGGCGAGCGGCGCGGTATGCCGTCTTCCATTTGGAGTCGCTGAGCTTGACGATCGTCACGGCAGATCCGCGCACCGCCGCCACGAACTCGCCGTTGCCGATGTAGATACCCGCGTGCTGCATCTGGAGGAGCTTCCGCAGCGGATCGGCGTCGTACAAAATGATGTCGCCCGGCTGAAGCTTGTCCTTCGACACGCCGCGGCCCATCGTCAACCACTGCTTCGGCTCGCCCTCGAGGTCGGTCTCGTAGATGGCGCCGTACACCTCGCGCACGAACTCCTCGTTGCCGATGCCACTGAACGTTGTGCCGCCCGCACGATAGAGCGTGCCCGACCACGCTTTCGCGATATCCCGAAGCAGTGAGGCGCGATCGGCGCCGTATTTCGCGAGATCGAACGTGGGCGGGGCCGAGTCACCAGTCGACAGCCGCCGCGCCGTCTTGAACGCTGAATCCCACTTCGAGTCGGTGAGTTTGACGATGGTGACGCCGTCTTCTTTGCGAGCGAGCGCGACGTCGCTCTTGCCGAGATAGATGCCGACGGTCTTCGACAGGCGGAACATGCCGACGCCCAAACCCTCGAAGAACACGAGATCGCCGGGCATGAGCGCCTTGCGATCGACAAGCTTGCCGGTCCGCATCTGGTCGTCGTACCCCGCGGGGATCGTCGCGCCCATTGCGCTCAACACGATCGCGTGCACAAATCCCGAGTTGCCGATACCCGCGCGCGTCGTGCCGTTGTCCTTGAACGGGACGTTGCGCCAGGACGGAACGTCGGCCCGTAACTTGGCCTCGACAGCCGGCCCGGCGAGCGGCACGCTGCGAGGCGTCGCCGGCGTGCCCGATTGCGCCGCAGCCAACTGCGACCAAGCCAGCCCGATGACGGTTGTCAGGGCAATCAGGCGTCGCCGGATTAGGCGGTATGGCTGGCGCGGCATAAGCAAGATCAGGCGCGCCCATTGTGCCAGAGTCGATTACCATCTCCATCGTTTCTTCCATGGCGATCGAACCGAACGTCCCCGACGAACGTTTGCCGGTCCGTCGCCGCATCCCGGCCCTTGATGTCCTGCGAGGCGTCGCCGTCGGCGGAATCCTGCTCGCGAACGTCGGCGTGTTCTTCGGACTCTTTCTGTTGTCGCCCGATCGCGTGGCCGCGCTGCCAACGGCCGCGGCGGACCGCATCGCGACGTTCCTCGAGCACGTCCTCGTCGAGGGCAAGTTCTATTCGGTTTTCTCGCTGCTGTTCGGCATCGGCTTCGGCGTGCAACTGAGCCGCGGCGGCGGCGCGGCCGTTCCCCGATTTCGCCGGCGGCTTCGTATCCTGCTGGCGATTGGCGCCGTGCACGCATTCCTTATCTGGGCCGGCGACATCCTCCTGCTCTACGCGCTGCTCGGATTCACGATGCCGTGGTTCGCGCGCAAGACGGATCGCGCGCTCCTCACATGGACGATCGGCCTGCTGTCGGTGCCCACGGCGTTGTATGTGGTCGTGTTGGCGCTTTGGATGATCGTGGCTCCGGCCGGCCCACCTCCAGCGCCAGGCGCCGCGCCCGACATCCCGCCCGAGATTTTCGCGCGCATAGCAGCGATGGGAACGGGCGGCCCGCTCGATGCGCTCATCGGCAATCTGCTCTTTCTCGTCGGCCGATGGGCGGACTTGTTCGTCACCATGCGGTTCCCGAAAGTGCTCGGCATGTTCGTGCTCGGCCTGTGGACCGTGCGCCGTGGCATCGCGCTCGACCCGGCGGCGCATCGCCACACGCTAGTCAAATGGCGTCTCATGGGACTCGGTGCGGGCCTGACTGCGAATTTCATCGGTGCCTGGGCCTTCGCCTACTGGCCGTATCTGCCGCCATCGGTCGGCGGGCTGCTCGGTGTCGTCAGCCAGGCGATCGGATTCCCGCTCCTCGCGATCGGCTATGCCTCCACGATCGCGCTGCTCGTCGTCGATGGCCATCGCGTCGTGTCCCTCTTCGCGCCAGTCGGGAAGATGGCGCTGAGCAATTACCTGATGCACTCGCTCGTCTGCGTCGTGCTGTCGTACGGGTTCGGCTTCGGCCTCTGGTGGCGAATTGGCGCCTCGACCGCGATGGCCATCGCCGTCGCCATCGTTCTGGTGCAGATTCCCCTCAGCCGGTGGTGGCTGTCTCGCTATCAATTCGGCCCGATGGAATGGGTTTGGCGACGGCTCACCTATCAACAACCCCTGCCCATGCGCAGGCAACCAGTTATCCAGTTAACCAGCTAACCAGTTACACTATTCGCGGTGTCCCCACTCCTGACCTCTCTGATTGCCCTTCAGGCGCTCGATACGGCGGCCGATGCGGCCCGCAAGCGACTGTCCGAAATGCCCGCCGCCGAACAAGCCATTGCCTCGGCGCTCGCCACGGCAAAGACGTCGGTCGAGGCCGTGAAAGCCAGGATTCAGGAGAATCAGGGCGCCCGGCGCGCGCTCGAGAAGGACATCGCGTCAGTCGATACGCGGCTTGCTCGATTCGATGATCACAAAGCGGCGGTCAAGACCAACCACGAATACACGGCCCTCCTGCACGAAATTTCTACAGCCAAAAGCGAGAAGGACGGCATCGAAGAACGCCTGCTGATTCTCATGGACGAGGGCGACACGATGGCCGCCGATTTGAAAGCGGCCGAAGCGACGTTCAAGGGTGAACAAGCAAAGGCGGATCAGGCGCGCGCCGCGCTCGCGACCGAACGAAGCGCGGTCGAAGCCGAACTCGCGCGTCTGGCCGCGGAGCGGCCCACGGCCGCCGCCGGCGCGGACGCTCGATCGCTGGCGCTCTACGAGCAACTGCTCAAGGGCCGCCGCGGTGTGGCGGTCGCGGCGCTCCATGGCGAACTGTGCACGGCGTGCCACGTGCGCCTGCGACCGCACATGACGCAGCAGGTGCGCCGCAATGACGCGATCGTGCAGTGCGACAGCTGCCAGCGCATTCTCTACTTCGTGCCGGCTGGAGCCCCGGTTCTTTAGACCCGGGGTCCCTGAGTCTAAAGACCCAGGGCTCCATCACTTCACGCGCAGGTCCTGCGTGACCTTGCCGCCTTCCATGATCGTCACGGGCACCGACACGGCTGAAAGCGTCCGCAGAAATTCCGGATCGTACTGCCCGCCATTCTCGAGGTCCGTCACCGCAGCGATCACGTAGGCGCCAGGTGGCAGAGAACGAATCATGTACCGCCCGTCAGGCGTGGGCCGCGCGATGACAATGCGTCGCGACCCCGGCGTCCAATAGCGGTTGTCTGACGCCGCAACAACAATGATCACATCATCAGCCGGCTTGCCGGCCGGATCCGTGATCGTGCCGGACAGTTCGCTGAACGTGTCGGTGAACGTCAGCACGGCGTCCGTCACGTCTCGCTCGCCGGTGAACTCGAGTGGGAAATCGAGCGTGTCCTGACCGCCCACGACAGCCGACTTCAGCAGGTATCCGTCGCCCCGAATCGTCATCCGGCCCGGCACTACACCCGTCAGCGTAAACCGGCCGTCCGGCCCCACCTGCGTCTGCGGCTGCCGACCGAAAGACATCGTCTGCGGCGAAGGCGCCCAACTGAGGCTCACCGTCATCCGCGCCCGGGCGAGGTCGGGCTGCTTCGCCATGTCGAACACCACGATGCCCGAAATCGAGCGCGAAGGCTCCAGTGAAACGCTGACGTCGATCTGCGGCTCCCCTGCCACCGTCACCCGAGCCTTGCCCCACATCTTCTGCGCATCGGTCAACACAATGGGCTGCGAAGGCGCCCCTGCCATCTGGCCGTTGATGAGCGTCATCGGTGGCTGCCCCGGAATCGTTTGCGCGAACAGCGTGTATTTGCCCGGCGCGACAGTCCGAAACATGAACTTGCCGTTCTGGTCGACCCGCGTGGAACTCGTTTGCGGACTGTCGATCGTCGGGTCATCGCTGATCAGCGTCATCTGGACCGCCACGCCGGTGTCGAGCGGCGTCGTCAGCACACCTTGAATGTTGGTCGCGAGCGTCAGCCGCACCAGAATGTCCACGCCGGCCCGCTCCTCGCCGCCGGCGATCGTCACCTTGGTGGCGCCGGACGGTGCCGGCGAACTCGGCGCGTAGGTCGGCAGGTATTGCTGCTGGTTCATCAGCTGCATCTGACCCGGAGACATCGGCGGCGGGGAAAAAGGCACGACGACGGTCGGCGTGAATCCCGGAGCGGTTGGAGGCTTTACCTGGCCTGACACAATCGCCCGTTCGACGAAATCCGCCTCTTGCGCCTGGCGATCGGCGTTCATCGCGTCCGACGCGTTCGGCGTCGCCGAGACGACGTAGTCGCCTGGCTGCAGTCCGAACATGCGATACACGCCGCGGTCATCGGCTTGCGCAAATGCGACGGACTGCAGACGCTTAAAGCCACTGTTCATGTCGTACCGAAAACCGCGTACCTGCGCGTTGCCCTGAGGTTCACCATCCGCGCCTAGCACCGTACCCGTGATGACGCCGCCCCGCAGCATCGGAATCTTCAACGTCAGTTGCTGGCCGTCTGCGAGCGCCATAGCCCGGCCCGGTCCGCCCATTCGCCTCTGGCCGTAGTTCACCGGAAGAAACTGGCTCTGAAGGACGGATACCCCGAAGTTGCCGGCCGGCATCCGCGGAAATGAGAATTGGCCGGTCGCATCCGTGTAGACAGTGCGCGACAGCGACGACGTCGGCGTTCCGAGGATCGCGTTGACTTGAACGGCATCAGCGAGGCTGAATCCGTCGGCCAGTAGACCGACGGCGACGGGCGGCCTGTCGGGTGGACCACTCCGGCCTCCCACGGACGCTGCCATGTTGGCTGGGACGAGGCCGCTGACCGTTACGCGGGCGCCACGAATTGGTCGCCCGGTATCAGCGGTGACAATGGTTCCTGAGATCGACGAGGTGCCAACGGGAACGCGCCGCTCAGTCGGTTGTTGGACTGGTTCGCGGCTCTGGCCCGGGGCCACAACAAACTGGGCGGCCGCCAGCGCGCCGACTGACACAACCCAGAGCGTGAACACAGGCAGGGACGACCGAAGCAGCGGCACGGAACCTCCCACTTGATCTTTCCTTAGACCCCACCCGAGCTCGACCAGTTCGGCCAGGGCTCTGCGTATTGCACTACACTTTCGGACGACGCATGAGTACGTTTACAACCTTTATTGATGGCGGCGCGCGCGGCAACCCTGGCCCTGCGGGATGGGGCGCGCTCGTTCAGGACGCGACGGGCGCGGTCGTCGCCGAGCTGTTCGGCGCCCTGCCCCACGCCACCAACAACGTCGCCGAATACAGCGGACTGCTGGCCGCGTTGGATTGGTGCGCGGACCACGGCGCCACCGCCGTGCACGTGAAATCGGATTCGCTGCTGCTGGTTCAGCAGATGCGGGGGGTGTATAAGGTCAAGAGCGACGGATTGAAGCCGCTCTATGGCCGGGCCCGGCTGGTCGCGCACACCATCGGCAAGGTCACGTTCGAGCACGTGCGCCGCGAGTTCAATAAGGAAGCCGATCGGCTCGCGAATCTCGCAATGGATCAGGCAGAAAAATGAACTTCGAAGTTCGAACTTCGAAGTTCGAAGTTGAGGTGAATGTTGTCTGACGACCGCAAGTACCGCCAGCGCGGCTATCAGGACTCGGGTCCTCGCGAGCGCACGCCCCAAGCCCCGCGAAAACCCATCGAACCGTACGATCCGCGGACGCCGCGAGATCCGCGCGTGCCGAACATGCCGGGCTTTCGCGAAGTGTTCCGATGCACCAGGTGCGGCAACATCGGCGGTCTCGAAGTCGCGACCGATACAGTCTGCAAGTGCGGCGTGGACCTCCACACCTGCATCCAGTGTTCGTCATTTGACGCGGGCGCCCGGTTCGAATGCACCGAGCCCATCCCGGCGCGCGTCAGTCCCAAGGACACCCGCAATACCTGCCAGTTCTTCTCACCGCGCATCAAAGTCGAACGGGAGACGGGCTCCACGCCGGCTCCCAACAATGCGAAAAAGGCATTCGACGATCTGTTTAAGTTCTAGGTCGCCCCACGCGCACGTGCATCAGTGGCGTTAGAATGAATTCTTCCTTTTCAAGGAGGCTCTATGCCCTTCCGCACCCGCGTTAGCTTCTTGATTGCCTTCGGAATCCTGGCGGCTCCGGTGGCCGCGCTGGCTCAGGACCACCAGCATCCAGCCGGCGAACGGCTTGGCACGGTGCATTTTCAGACCTCGTGCGCAGCACCCGCGCAAGCGGCCTTCGACCACGCCATGGCCCTGCTGCATTCGTTCGAGTTCGGACCCGCGATCGAAGGCTTCAACGCCACGCTGAAAGCCGAACCGGGCTGCGCGATGGCGTACTGGGGCATCGCGATCGCGCGGTGGAGCAATCCCTTTGCGGCCACGATTCGGCCGGCGGCGCAGGTGCAACAGGGCCTCGATGCCGTGACTGAGGCGCGGAAAGCCGGTCCGAAGACGGATCGGGAGCGCGCCTATGTCGAGGCGGTTGCGGCGCTCTACTCCGACGCGGCGACGATGGATCAACGCGCGCGCGTGGTGGCGTACGAAAAAGCGATGTCGAAGCTTGCCGCGACGTACCCTGACGACCGCGAGGCCTCGATCTTCTGGGCGCTGTCGCTGACCGCGTCGGCGCTGCCCACCGACAAGACCTACGCGAATCAACTGAAGGCCGGCGCGATTCTCGAGAAGCTCTATCCCGGCCAGCCCGATCATCCGGGCATCACGCACTACATCATTCACAGCTACGACGTGCCGGCGCTCGCGCCGCAGGCACTCGCGGCCGCGCATCGCTATGCGACGATTGCGCCCTCGGCGCCGCACGCGTTGCACATGCCGTCGCACACGTTCACGCGCGTCGGCGCGTGGCAGGATTCGATCGATACCAACATTGCCTCAGCCAATGCGGCCCGCGAACGCAACGCGCGCGCGGAAGAGCTGCACGCGATGGACTACATGGCGTACGCGTATCTGCAGACCGGACAGGACAAGGCCGTTCAGGCGCTGATGACGCGCGTGCCTGAAATCGCCAAGGCCTTCGATCCGAATGCCGTCGCGGGTGCCGCGCCCGGTTCGGCCGGCATTTTCGCGATGGCCTCGATTCCCGCGCGCTGGGTGCTCGAGCGGCGCGACTGGGCTGCCGCCTCGCGTCTCGAGGCGACCTCAAGCGCATTTCCCTATGCGGAAGCGATGACGCACCTGGCGCGCGCGCTTGGCGCGAGCCACACCGGCGCGCCCGCTGATGCGAAGAAAGCGATCCAGTCGCTGCAGGAGATTCAGGATCGCCTGACAGTGGCGAAAGAAGCGTACTGGGCGGAACAAGTCGCCATCCAGCACGACATTGCCGTCGCATTCCTCGCGCTGGCTGAGGGCAGAACGGCCGATGCGCTCACGCTCATGCGCGCGACCGCGGTGCGTGAAGATGCCACCGAGAAGAACGCCGTGACGCCTGGACCGATCGCGCCGGCGCGCGAACTGCTCGGCGAGTTGTTGCTGGAGATGAGGAAGCCGGCAGAGGCGTTGATCGAATTCCAGGCCACGATGAAGAAGGAACCGAATCGGTTCCGCGCCGTGTATGGAGCGGCCAAAGCGGCATCGTTGGCTGGCAACCAGACGCTGGCGAAGACGTACTACGCCGAGCTTCTGAAGATCTGCGAACACGCCGACGCACCGGGCCGGCCGGAGTTGGCGGAAGCGCGCAAAGTCGTCGGCGCGAAGTAAAAGAAATTGCCGACCCTGGCCCCGACCGAATCCATCCGAGGTGCTTGCGGACACGACTGTCCGGATACCTGCGGCTGGGTCGTCGAGGTCAGGGACGGTGTCGCCGAAAAGCTGTCCGGCGATCCCGCTCACCCGTTCACGCGGGGCACGCTGTGCGCCAAGGTCAATCACTACCTCGAGCGCGTGTATCACCGCGACCGCGTCCTGCACCCGCTGAAGCGAGTCGGTCCGAAGGCTACGGCGCAATTCGTTCGCGTCACATGGGATGAGGCGCTCGCCGACATCGCCGCGCGCTGGCAGCGCATCATCGATGAGTCCGGCGCGGAGGCCATCCTCCCCTACAGTTCCGCCGGCGTGCAGGGACTGATTCAGTTGCACTCCCTCGACCGGCGCCTCTTCGGGTCGATGGGCTGCAGCCATCTCGATCGCAACATCTGCGGCGCCGTCGCGTCCGCGGGACTCACGACCACGATCGGCACGGGCACGGGCATCGACCCCGAACAGATTGTCCATAGCCGTTTCATCGTCCTCTGGGGCACCAACACCATCGTCACCAACCTGCACTACTGGCCGCTCGTGCGCGAAGCCCAGCGGCGCGGTGCCAAGCTGGTTGTCATCGATCCAATCCGGACGCGGACGGCCGAGGCGGCGGACTGGTTCCTGCAGGTCAATCCCGGAAGCGATGCGACGCTGGCGCTCGCGATGATGCACGTGATGATTCGCGACGGCCTCGTTGATCAGGAATATGTGACCGCGCATGCCGTCGGATACGAGGCGCTGGCGGCGCGCGCGCGGGACTACGCGCCCGCCAAGGTGGCTGGCACAATCGGCCTGCCGGCCGACGAGATCGAACGCTTCGCGCGCGAGTATGCGACCACACAACCGTCGTTGCTACGGCCGTTGATTGGGTTGGAGCATCATCGGAATGGCGCGATGCAGTTCCGGACGATCGCATGCCTGCCGGTGTTGAGTGGCGCGTGGAAGCACCGTGGCGGCGGTCTGGCGCGATCGACGCACATGCTGCAATTCGATGCGCTCGACATGAACCACGTGCTGATGCCCGAGGTTTACGCGCCCGGCACGCGCACCCTGAACATGCGCGACATCGGCGAAGACCTGTGCAGCACCTCGCTCGAACCGCGCGTCCGATCACTGATGGTCTATGGCGCCAATCCGATGGTGTCGATGCCCAACCAGAACCGAATCCGCGAGGGACTCCTGCGCGAGGACCTGTTCACCGTCGTGCACGACCTGTTTGTCACCGACACCGCGCGCTACGCCGACTATGTGCTGCCGGCGACGAGCCAAATCGAACATCTTGATCTGTCACCCGCGTGGGGACACCTGTATCTCGCGTTGAATCGGCCGGCCATCGCGCCGCAGGGCGAATCCATCGCCAATACGGAATTGTTTCGCCGACTCGCTCATGCGCTCGGCCGCACCGAGCCGTATCTGTTCGAGAGCGACGAAGCGATGTTGCGCGCGGCGCTGGCGAGCGGACATCCGTGGCTCGAGGGCATCACGTACGAGCGCTTGTGGGA
>Ga0210380_10000825_pt1 | contig 12880 bp, 6 predicted proteins | sample PLM4_5_coexredo_FD_155476 | JGI IMG/M metagenome (GOLD analysis project Ga0210380, IMG submission 155476) | Groundwater sediment microbial communities from an aquifer in East River, Colorado, USA - PLM4_5_coex redo | ecosystem: Environmental > Terrestrial > Soil > Riparian zone | place: USA...
GCGCTGTCCTACGCCGGCTTCATCGGTGGTAGCGGCAGCGATCAAGGCAACGCTATCGCGGTGGATAGTTCGAACCGGGCTTATGTCGCCGGGGCGACAAACTCCCTGGGTACCTCGTTTCCGGACGGGGATGGTTTTGGCGCGCTGGCGTCCTTCGATAGCACCGAAAGCGGCATACTCGATGGCTTTATTGCCAGGGTGGCGGCCAATGGTACAGCACTGGAATACGCCAGTTACATCGGTGGATCCGGCGCCGATCAAGTTTTCGGAATCGCAGTGGATGGCGCGGCCGCGGCCTATCTAACCGGCGATACCAATTCCAGCGCAGCGTCGTTTCCGGTCACCGGCGCTCTCGACGCCGTGCACAACGGCGGCGTCGATGCCTTTGTGGCAAAAGTAAATCCGGCCGGTACGGCGTTGGTTTATGCAGGCTTTCTTGGCGGTGTAGGTGATGATCAAGGTAAAGGTATCGCCATCCTGCCAGGGTGTGCGCTCAACTGCGAGGCTTATGTTGCCGGCGAAACCAATTCGACCGAAGCGTCGTTTCCCGTGACCGTCGGTCCAGATTTAACTCATAATGGCGGCATCGACGGCTTTGTCGCAAGAGTGAACGCCGCCGGCGCGGCTCTCGTTTATGCGGGTTATGTCGGTGGAAACGGTACAGATCGGGCTAACGGAATCGCGGTTGACTCGAGCGGCATCGCCCATATCGTCGGCGAGAGCGATTCCACCCAAATCACCTTTCCCAATGGCATCGGATTCGGTTCGCTTACGTCCAGTGATAACACGCACAACGGCGTTATCGACGCCTTTGTCGCAGGAGTGGATGCGGCCGGAACGGCTTTGCTCTACGCCGGTTACATTGGCGGCGCTGGTATTGATCGCGGCAAAGGCATCGCCGTCGACGACAACGGCGATATTTACATCACCGGAGAGACCGACGCGAATTCTGTATCTTTCCCCGCCGATGTTGCAATCAATTCACTGGCGACCATTGATGCGACTCGAAACGGCGGAGTCGATGCTTTCGCGATTAAAATCTGCGTCTCGGTTTGCCACAATCTCCAGGTCATCCAGGTGGATTCTCCTGATCCCGTCAGAGTCGGCGATAATCTGACGTATACGGTGACAGTCATCAACAACGGGCCGGATACCGCAGCCGATGTGGTGTTGACCGACTTATTGCCGGCGACCGTGACGTTGCTTTCCGCGACTCCCAGCAGCGGGACTTGTAACGGGACGACGACTACGGTTACTTGTGCTCTGGGCAATCTGGCGGACGGAGCCAGCGGAACGGTAGTGATCGTGGCTACGACTACGGCAAAGGGAACGTTGAGCAATGTCGTTACCGTGGATGCAGACGACACCGATATCAACACTAGGAATAACCGGGACGAAGAGCTGACGGTTGCGACCCTTGCTAATTTGACGGTGCGCTCTTTAGCCGCGCCGGCGGCAGTATTACCGGGTGCGACGATTAACATAGAGGACACGACTCAGAACTCGGGCGCGGTTGACGCCACCAGTGCTACGGTCACGCGGTTTTATCTTTCCAGCGACGGTAAAAAGGATGCCGGCGATACCATTCTCAATATCAGGGCGGTGCCGGCGTTAGCGAAGAGACAGAGCAGCACGGCGACAACCCCAGTCACGATACCTGGCGGTACGGCGTTGGGCCAGTATTTTATCATTGCCGCGGCCGACGATGACGCAGCGGTTGTCGAAACCAACGAGCGCAATCAAAGAAGCCGCAGGATAACCGTGACCCGGCCCGATCTCAGAGTTTCCTCGTTGCGCACTCCCGCTTCAGTAGTCGCGGGAGCGAACCTGGCGATTCAAGATACCACTCGAAACGACGACCTGGTCGGTGGTGGCGTCAGCACCACGAAGTTTTATCTATCGACGGACAAGCTATTTGACGGCGGCGATGTCCTGCTCGGTAACCGTGCGGTGCCGGCGCTCGGGGCGCGTGCCACAAGCGCCGCGTCAACCACCGTGACAATTCCGGCGACCGCGCCGGGCCGCTATTTCGTGATTGGTGTAGCCGACGGCGATGCCAATGTCATCGAATCCGACGAAAGTAATAACGCTCGCAGCCGTGCGCTTACAGTGAAATAGCCGGTTGCTGCGGAACGACTACTGGGACGGTTGATTTAGCCGGCATCGATGGTAAAGTAGCCGAAAGATTTAACGGCTGGGAAAAATCTAAGATTTTATTCAAGGCCTCTCGGGAGAGATTCCGAGGGGTTTTTATTTTGTCTAGGAGTTGACGGTATGGCAGATGCAAGCGTCCCGATGACCAGCAAGGGGTTCCAGTTTTTAATGGAGGAGCTCAAGCGTTTGAAGAGCGTCGAGCGGCCGAAGAATATCCGTGACATCGAAGAGGCGCGCGATCACGGCGACCTCTCGGAAAACGCCGAATTTCACGCCGCCAAGGAGCGCCAGTCCTTGCTCGATTTCCAGATTCGCGAGATGGAAGATAAGATCGCCCGCGCCCAGGTCATCGACGTTTCCAAATTGTCCGGGGACAAAGTTCTCTTCGGCGCGACGGTCAGTTTGGCGGATGGCGATACCGGGGACAAGGTGGTATACAAAATAGTCGGCGATCATGAGGCGGAGCCGAAGAACGGTATGATCTCGGTAAGTTCTCCCATCGCGCGCGCTTTGATCGGCAAGAGCGAGGGGGACGAAGTTCAGGTCCGCACTCCCACGGGCGTTCGCACGTTCGATATACTCGGCGTCGAATTTATCAACTAGGTCGCCGGTGCCGGTGGGGCGGGCCTGCCTGGAAGGGAAAGATGTCCTTTTCAGCCGCACAGGCTGCTCCGAATAGAATCTCACCGCGGTGTTCCGCCGGGCGGCTTTTCCTCTTTCTTTTTTTCCAAGAGCGGATGTTTCGCCGCGCATGGTCTGGCGCAGCGCCAGCGATTTTCGTCTGGCTGTTTTTAGCGTTACTGGTGGTTCCGGCCGGCGCGGAAATTGCCATCGACGCGCGGGTCGGCTTCCACGGCGTGTTTCAACTGGGACGGCCCTTTCCGTTGGAAGTCGAACTCAGCAACTCCGGCCGTCCGGCTGAAGGCACGCTTGACGTGCAGGTCTGGAAGGGCGGCGCGACCAAGGGCGGCACGCCTTATCCGGTCAAGTACCGGCGCGAAGTGTTTCTCGCCGCGCAGTCGCGCAAGACGATCCAATTTACCGTCGATCCGGATTTCATCAGCCGGCCGCTGACCATTTCTTTTTCCAGCGCTAGTGGTCATGCCGGGCGGGAGATCGACCTGCGGCGCAATTTTTCGCCGGCGCCGGTGCTTTTGTTGGTCAACGATAGCGGCTCGCTGCCGCCCATCGCTCTCGGGCCGACGGCGCAGAGCCGGCTAATTGCGCTTTCCCTAAGCGAACTCGCCGGCGATGCGCGGGCGCTGCTCGGCGTGTCCCATGTGATTCTCTACGATCAATCGCTGCGCGATCTGTCGCGGCCGCAGTTGCTCGCCCTCGAAACCTGGCTCAGCGCCGGCGGCAGGATGGTCATCATCGGCAGTCTCAATTATGCGCTCTACCAGGAGCCGGTGATCGGCCGCTTCCTGCCGGTGCAGGTCAGCGGCACCCGGCGCATCGCCTTCACACCCGCCAATGGCAAAGACGAGAAAGTCGTGACCATCGCCGATGTCTGGGCGCAGGTGTCGGCGCCGCTCAACGGCCAAGTGCTGGCGCAGTCCCAGGGGGTGCCGGTGCTGGTCGAAGCGGCACGCGGCCGCGGTAAGATTATTTATCTCTCACTCGATATCGGCCGGCCGCCGTTGTCGCAGTGGCCGGGCTTGGCGAAATATTTGCAAACTTTACTGGCTGCAGGCGGTGTCGATGAGCCGGTGGCGCGGGCGGAATGGAATGATTCGATCTTTACGCAGCTGATCACCAGTCCAACCTTCATTTCGACCTATGTGCCCTATGGTTCGCTGTTTCTCGTCATCGTGGTTTATCTCCTGGCGATCGGATTGCTCAGCTGGATATGGCAGCGCGGCCGGATGGCGACGATGCAGACAATAATTTCCCTGCTCCTGTTGGTGACGGTGAGTAGCGCCGCAGGCTATGTTTATTTTAGCCGCGGTGGTCATATCCCGGACGGCGTTTTGTTGTCGTCGACGGTGTTGGAGAGCGGCGCCGACGGCTTTGTCGATGCCCAGGCCAATCTGGCGTTGTTTTCGACCCAGCCGCGCCAGTATAACCTGCAAATGGAGCGTGGCTGGATGGAGTTCACGCCGCTCTCGAACCGGCCGCGCGGGCCGCAGGAAGCGCCGGTGTTGAGCCAAGAAGGCGGCGGCGTGAGCCGCTTCCAAATACCCTTGCGCGAGTGGGACTACCGCTTGTTTCGCCTGCGCTATGTCGACAGCTTCCGATTGCGCGCGGAGTTCAACGTTCTAGGCGATAAGTTGACCATGAAGATCGACAACCAAAGCGGCAAGGACTTGCTCGACTGCGCGCTCCTCTTGCCGGGGCAACGCCACCCGTTGGGCGAGATCCGGCGCGGCGCGCGGTTGGATAGAGAATTTTCTCTGGTGCCGCCAGCCGGCAGTAACGGCGCGGCGGGCCGCGCGGAGAGTGTCAACTTGCGCGAAGTGAGTTTTGCCAACAAGACCCGCGACATTTTGTTTCATTCGTCGTTTTTCCCGCGTGACGGCGATAGCCGGTGGAGCAGCGGCGCGGCGGTGTTCTTCGCTTGGGTAAGGGATCCGGCGCCGCGGGTGCAGGTGAATGACCCGCGCATTCAAGTCCAAGACTACGCGCTGTTTCGCGCCATCATCCCGCTTGCGCGCGGGGAGGAAGAATGACCCGTAATCCAATCTGGCGCGAGAGCGTCGCGATTTATTTCGCCGAGGGGCATGGCTTCCAGGTCTATTTTTATCTTCTCATCATTCTCGCGCCGGTGGAGTTTTTCTCGTTGTACATTCCCTCTCTCGACGCGCAGATGTGGAGCGGCTCGGCGAGCTTATTCAAAGTCTGCGCCGTGACGGCGCAGTTTCTGGTGATTTATTTTTCTTTGCGGGTGGCCAATCAGGAGTTCGCGCCATGGCGCTTCAAACCGCTGCGTGTATGGATTCGCGACGAGGGACAATCGGTTGAAGCGATAGGTCGCGGCCAACGGGACTTTCTCATCACCCATGTGTTTATCTCGGTGCTGGTGCTTGTGCCGTTGTTAGTTTGGGCCGGCGCGATCGCACGCACGCCGCTCACCAGCATTGTCGGCACTCTGCTGCTGCTCTTGTTCTACGCCCTCACCTATGGTGTGTGGGGCATGGCGGCTCTAGCGCTGTGGGAGCGGCGGCAAGAGAACCGCCAGGTGTTCGTTCGATGCTTGTTCGCAGCCTTGGTCATTATAACCGCGTTGTTTTATGGCACGATTAATCCAGTGATGTTTCTTGTCGCCTTTCTCGGCCGCCAAGAGCTGGCACCCTTGGCGATTTTCGGCTGGCAGTTGTCGGCGAGCTGGGTTCACTTTGGCTTTCATCTGCTCCTCGGAGGCGCGGGTTATCGGCTGCACCGTTGGGCGCTAAGAAAGGAACTGGTCGGGTGATGGCGGATACGACTCTAGTTGAGCGAAAATTCGCCGAGCTGCTGCGCTGGGAACGGCAAAAACGGCGCGAGCAGATACTCTTCCTCGCGGCTGGCGTGGCCTTGGCTTTGGCGGTTCTGTTGTCACCGCTGCATATTCTTTTACCTTTGCGCGGGTTGCGCTGGGCGGTTCCCTTTGTGTTGTTGACTGGATTGGCCCCGCTGTTTTTTTATTACCGGCACTGGCGCGGGGTAGACACGACCCGGGCGCTGGTCGAACTGGACCGCAAGCTCGGCTTGGACGAGCGCGCGGTGACGGCGTGGGAGCTGACCGGGCGCGGCGACCGGAGCGCCGCGGCGCAGCTGGTTTTCCAACAAGCCGCACAACGCTTGCGCCCGGTGCAACCGCGCAGCCTGTTCCCACGGCGCTTAGGCTGGCCGGCTTATACGGCAGTGCCGCTGTTGCTGTTGTGGTTCGCGCTCCTGTGGTTTGACTTCGATCAGCCGTTCTCTCACCAGCCGCCGGCTGTGGCGCAAGGCTTGGCGCAGCAGCTGCGCGAATTTGCCCGCGAGCTTCAAGAAAAGGCTAAAGCCGAAGGGCTGCGCGAAAGTTCGCGGCTCGCCCAAGAGTTGGCAAAGGTCGCGGAGAAAAACCTCGCGGAGAAAGCCAACAACGAACAGCTCAAGAAAGATTTGGCCGGCGTGAAGCAAAAGCTCGACGCGGCGGGCAAGTCCGGGCAGCAAAACCAAGCCATCGGCGGCGCCGAGAGCGAGCAAAGTCTCAGGGATTTAAGAGCCGAGCTCGAGGCGGCGCGCGACATGCTGAACCTTCCCGACGGTGTAAAATCGCCGCAGCAGTGGATGGACCGATTAGCTTCAATGCCGCAGCTGCGCAAACAGCTCGACCGTGAGCGCCAACAGCGCGAAGACGGCAAGGGGCTGGGACAGCAGGAGTTGCAATCGCTGCTCGACCGTCTCGATCAACAGGTGGCCGGCGCCTTGGACCGGCGCGCGCTCATCGACGCTCAACAGTTTCTCGAACAGATGATGCAGCAGGGCCAAGGCAAGGAGAATAACCAAGCCGCGCAAATGGCCGGCCGCGGCGAGCAGGATGAACCCGGCGACGGTGTGCGCGAAAAAAATCACAGCAACCTGCCCGGCAAAGAACCGGGGAAAAACGACGACAGTCTTAGATCGCTGCCGCAGTTTCGCGCCGACACGCGCACTCAGATCAAAGGACAGTTGGGCGATGGCGAGAGCAGCGGCGTGGTGTTCAAAGGCAAGCCGACACCGGAGAAAAGCCAACTCGCGCCACAAGAAGTGGTCGCCAACTACCGGCGCCAGGCGGAGCAGGAACTCAATTCGGAAAGGGTGCCGGCGGCGCTCAAAGAGACGGTGCGAAAATATTTTCTGTCGTTGGAAGAAGGTAAAAGATAGGGGCGAGTATGGAAATGGAGTAATGGAGTGATGGAATAGTGGAGTATTGTTTTGGACCCATTACTGCACCACTCCAATACTCCATCACTCCAATTCTCTGCTGAGGAGAGCCGTTCATGGAATCGCTTGCGGATATCGAACGACGCATTGACAGCGCTCGGCGGACTTTCGCCGAGGTCAAGGCGGAGATCGCCCGGGTCATCGTCGGCCATGAAGAATTGATCGAGCAGGTGTTTGTCGCGCTGGTGTGCGGCGGCCACTGCCTGCTCGAAGGCGTGCCGGGTCTGGGTAAGACGCTGATGGTGCGCAGCTTGGGCGAGATTCTGAGCCTGAGTTTTTCACGCATTCAGTTCACGCCCGATCTCATGCCGGCGGATATCACCGGCACCAACATGCTGACCGACGATCCCTCAGGACGAAAACTTTTTGAATTTCAGCGCGGTCCGGTGTTCGCCCATGTGGTGCTCGCCGACGAGATCAACCGGGCGACGCCGAAAACTCAGTCGGCGTTGCTCGAAGCGATGCAGGAGCAAGGCGTCACCGTCGGCGGCAAGCTGCACCTCTTGGAGAATCCTTTCATGGTCTTGGCGACGCAAAATCCCATCGAGATGGAAGGCACCTATCCGCTGCCCGAGGCGCAGGTAGACCGGTTCTTTTTCAAATTGATATTGCAGTATCCCAGCCATACGGAGTTAACCCGCATCGCCGATCTGACCACGGCAGCGCCGCCGTCGCCGCTGCGGGAAATTCTCGACGCCGATGGGATTCTGCAATTGCGCCAGTGGGTGCGCGAAGTGCCGCTCGCCGATGTCGTCAAGGACTACGCGGTGCGCCTGATCATGAGTACCCATGCCCAACAGGAGAAAAACGGCGGTGAATCTTTGGCCCAGCGCTACGTCATGTATGGATCTAGCCCGCGCGGTTTACAAAGCGTCATTCTCGCCGCCAAGGCGCGGGCGCTGTTCGCCGGCCGGCCCAATGTCTCTTTCGAAGACATTCGCGCCATGTTGCTGCCGAGTTTGCGCCACCGCTTGATTCTCAACTTGGAAGCCGACGCCGACGGCGTCAGTTCGGAAAAAATCTTGGCTGAATTGATCACCCATGTGGCGGAAGTGGCGTAAAGGATATGCGTTTCGAGTTTCGCGGTACTAAGTTCGAATCAGAACGGCGGCGGGTTAGCGCGGCCATGTTGAAGCTTGCTGCGACGGCCAGGACGAAGATTTCTCGCTTCGCTCGAAATGACACGCATGCAGAGCAGATTCCCGGTTGGATTGCAGCCACACCCGAAAGCGGCCCCGCGGACCGAAACTTAAAACCCGAAACTTTCTTCGACAGCAATTTCCTGCGCCGGCTCGAACGGCTCCATCTGATCGCCAAGCGGTTGAGCTGGGCGGGGGCGAAGGGCGAGCATGCGGTGTCGCGCAAAGGCTTTAGCCTGGAGTTTTCCGATTACCGGCGCTACCAGCGCGGCGACGATCTGCGCTACATCGATTGGAATATTTACCGGCGTCTCGATCGCTTGCTGTTAAAAGTCTTCACCGCCGAGGAGGAGATGAATATTTATCTGCTGGTCGACACCAGCCGCTCCATGGCCGAAGGCAGCCCGGCGAAGCTCGACTACGCCAAGAAAGTCGCGGCGGCATTGGGCTATATCGGTCTGAAAAATCTCGACCGAGTCGGCGGCGCAGCGTTCTCGTCAATCTTGCACAAGCCGCTGACCTTGGGGCGCGGGCGCAAGCAGATCCTCAGCATGTTTAGTTTCCTCACCAAGCTATCCTGTACGGGTGAAACCAATCTGCGCGGCGCCATTCATTCCTTCACCAAGCTATTCCCCCACGCCGGCTTGGTCATTGTCGTCAGCGATCTGTTCGATCCCAGCGGCTGGCGCGCTGCGCTCGAAGAGCTCTCCGGCAAGAAGTATCAAGTCTTGCTGATACACATCGTCGACGAAGCCGAGTTGAAACCTAAAGCCTGGGGCGATGTCGCGCTGGTCGACGTTGAGGCCGGCAGCGAGCGCAAGTTCTTTCTCGACGCCGATTTGGTGCGCCGCTTCGAACAGGAGCTGGCGGATTACTTTAAAGAAATCGAAACCATCTGTGCCAGCCGCAAGATCGACTACCTGCGCACGACCACTCAAGTGCCCTTCGACGATTTCGTGCTCCAGACGCTGCGCCGGGTGAGCAGCGTGGCCTGACCTATGCTTTGGGGATTGCCAGCCGCGCTGTTGTTACTCGCCGGGGCGGTCCCGCTGATCCTCTTTTTGCATAGCTTGAAACCGCGCGGCCTAAAGATCGCTACCACGACCATGTTCATCTGGCAGCGGGTGCTGCGCGAGCGGCCGTTGGGCACGCGCTTGGGCTGGCTGCTGCGCAAAAACCTTCTACTCATTCTCCAATTGCTCGCCGCTCTGGCGCTCATTGTCGCTCTCGCCGATCCATCGCTGCGCCACATCGGCCAACGCTCGGGCGACATGGTCGTCGTGCTCGATTTAAGCGCGAGCATGAAGGCCAAGGGCAAAAGCGGCAGCCGCATCGATGGCCTGCGCCGGGAATTCAATTCGCTCATCAATAGTCTTTCATCCGAACAAAGAATGCTCGTCATCGGCGCCGGCGCCGAGCCGCGCCTGATGGCGCCGTTTACCGCCGACAAGCGGCGGCTGCGCGAGCTGGCGCGGACGTTGTCGGCCACGGATGGAGCAGGGAAAATTAAGGAAGCGATTCTGTTCGCTCATGGCTTTCTCAAGCGTGGCAGCGCCGACCATGTGACGGTGATCAGCGATGGTGCCTTCGCCGGCGCCGAGGAATTCGCCGCCGCCGCGCCTCATCTGCGTTTTGTCAACGTTACCGGTGGCGGCGAAAATATCGGCAACGTGGGCATCGTGGGCTTCGAAGTGCGCCGCCAGCCCGAGCGCGGGGCGCCGGCGGAGATCCTGGTGCACGTGCGCAATTATACGGCCAAAGCGGTGCGCGTGCCGCTGGCGCTTTCCCTTGCCGATCGGCAAATCTTGCGCGCCGAGATCGACATCGGCGCCGACGACCGGCGCGTGCTGATTTATCCCTTCGACGGCCCACTGGCGGGAAGATTGATGGCGCAAGTCGATTTCACCGACGATTTCGCCACCGACAACCGCGCTTATCTGGCAGTGGCGGACACGCCGCCGTTGCGCGTGCTTTACGTCGGCCCCGGCAATCCTTATCTGAACAATTTATTTCGTTTCTTCGCTAACATCGAGCTGACTACGCTGCCGCGCTGGGATGATGGCGCGGCGCAGCTGCAGAGTAAGTTCGACGTGGTGATTTGCGATCGCGTCGCGCTGCCGGCGCTGACCCAAGGCAACTTTATTTTCATCGATACCCTGCCGGTGAAGTCGCCACTGGTGCGGCAAGCAGCAATGGCCAACCCACGGCTACTCGTGCCGCTGGCTAAGCACCCGCTCACCGAGGGACTCAACTTGGCCGACCTGCAAGTGCGCGAAGCCGCGCCCTTGCGTGAAAATGCTGCCGGTGTCGCGTTGGCGCGCATAACGCAAGGGCCGCTGCTCTACGCATTCGAAACCGCCAAGCTGCGGCTAGTTTATCTTGGCTTTGACTTGCTCCAGTCCGATCTGCCGTTACGCGTGGCGTTTCCAGTTTTGTTTCACAATATTTTCGAGTGGTTTCAGCCCCAACGTTTGGAGTTTCCGGGACAAAGCGCGCGAGCGGGCGCGCCGTTCAAGATTGGCGCGGGGCAAACTGACGCGGCGGTGGAAATCACCAGGCCGAGCGGCAAAAAAGAAATGCTGGCGAGCGGCGGTTCGTTGGTGTTCGCCGATACCCTGGAGGCCGGTTTTTATTCATTCAAAGACCGCCAGCGCGAAGGCCAGTTCGCCGTGAATCTGCTCGACGAAGCGGAATCGCAGATTGTCTCCCGATTGAACCCCAGTGCATCGACGGCAAAAACCGACACAGCGGCGTGGGTTGAGCGCGGCTGGTCTTTATGGCCGATGCTGCTGGGCGCCGTTGTGCTTCTGCTCGGCGCGGAAATTCTCCTGGCTTATCGCCAGGGGCTGTCGATGTATCCGCTACTGATGCGCGCGGGGGCGCTGGCGGCGCTCGCTGTGGCGCTGGCCAATCCGCGCTGGTTTCAGCCGACTGCGGCTCTGGATGTGATTTTCGGCGTCGATCTGTCGCGCAGCGTTGGTCAAGAGGGACAGGAAAAGGCGCGCGCGGTTCTGGAGTTTGCCGCCGGCCTGAAAACCACCGCGACGCGTACCGGACTGATGACATTCGGCGGCGCGCCGGAGTGGGAGTTTCCGCCGCGCGAAGTGATTCCTCCGGCGGAGTTCTCGACCCACCAGGACCGCGAGCAAAGCGATATCCAAGCCGCCCTGCAAGGCGCGGCGGCGCAGATCGGCGAAGGGCGGCAGGGGCGAATATTGCTCTTTTCCGACGGCAACGAGAACCGCGGCGAGACCGCCCGGGTGCTGCCGCTGTTGCGTAGCCAGGGGGTGCAGGTATGGACGCTCCCGGTGGGCTTATCGCGCGGTCGCAATGAGATTTATCTAGCCGATCTGGCTTTGCCGCGCCAAGTGGACAGCGCCGAGAGCTTCGAGATTCGCGGCGCGATTGAGAGCCTGCGCGAAGCGCCGGCGCGGCTGCGCCTGCTGCGCGACGGCGTGCTTTCCGCCGAGCGGGAGCTGCGTTTGAGCGCCGGCAACAATAACGTCTCCTTCCGCGATACGCTCAGCGAGCGCGGTAATCACCGTTACGAGCTCTTGGTCGAGTCGGCGGACGACACGCTGGCGGAAAATAATCTGCTCCAAGGCGTCGTCGAAGTGAAAGGGCCGCCGCGGGTGCTGGTGCTGTCGGCGCAAAAAGACAGCCAACGAGTCCTTTCTCGAGTCTTGCAAGTACAAGGCTATGCCGTGGTGGAAGCAGCGCCCGAGGCCCATTCCGTTTCGCTTGCGGAGCTCGCTGCTTTCGATTTGTTGGTCCTCGACAACGTGCCGGCATTTCAACTGACCCATGCGAAAATGGAGAGTATCGAAAAATACGTGCGCGACTTTGGCGGCGGATTACTGGTGGTCGGCGGCTCGCAGAGCTATGGCGCGGGCGGTTACTACCGCACGCCGCTGGAGCGCATCTTGCCGGTCGACATGCGGCCTCCGGCGAAATTGGAAATGCCTCATGTCGCGCTGCTGTTTGTCATCGATAAATCCGGCAGCATGGGCTCGGGTGGCGAAGGCAGCACCAAGCTCGATCTCGCCAAGGCCGCGGCTATGGCCGCCGCCGATATAATGAACCCGACGGATCAAGTGGGCATCCTCGCCTTCGACGCCAATTGGGACTGGGCGCTGCCGTTTCGCCAGGTGGGCAAAGGCGAGTGGATCACCGAGAAGCTGGCGAATTTGCAATCCGACGGCGGGACAGATTTGTATAAAGCGATGGTCGAAGCCCATCGCGGCATCGCCGGCAAGACCGCGTCGATCAAACATGTGATCGCGCTCTCCGACGGCCTCACCGACAAGGCGGACTTTCAGGCGCTGGTGGCCAAGATGGCGCGGGACGGCATAACCGTTTCGACGGTGTCCATCGGCAGCGACGCCGACGTGAAGCTGATGGCGGAGATCGCCAAAGAGGGCAAGGGGCGCGGCTATGTCGCCCTCGATCCGCAGACCATCCCGCAGATCTTTACCACCGAGACGCTGTTGATCTCGCGCGATCTGCTAATTGAAAAACCGGCGGCGGCGACCATCGTCGCCGCCAGCGGCGCGCTCAAAGGTATTCCGCCAAACAATTTGCCGGCGCTGCGCGGCTACGTGCTCACCTACCCCAAGCCGCGCGCCGAGCTGCTCATGCGCGTCGACAAAGACCCGCTTTTGGTGTCCTGGCGTTACGGTCTCGGCCGGGTGATGGCGTTC
>Ga0210380_10000826_pt1 | contig 12857 bp, 14 predicted proteins | sample PLM4_5_coexredo_FD_155476 | JGI IMG/M metagenome (GOLD analysis project Ga0210380, IMG submission 155476) | Groundwater sediment microbial communities from an aquifer in East River, Colorado, USA - PLM4_5_coex redo | ecosystem: Environmental > Terrestrial > Soil > Riparian zone | place: USA...
GATCGCGGTGCCGCGCAGCCGCTTCGGGTGCGCGCGAAGCGCGGCCAGGGTGTAGTCGTTGTAGTCGCCCCATGGACTCGCCGCCGCTATCACCGCACGCTCGACGCCATGCTTGTCGAGCGTTGCGATCAGCTCGTCATAGGTGAAGCTGTACTTCGGCGCATGGCGCGGATTGTCGACCAGGGGCATGTCGGTCGTGAAGACATGCACATGGGCGTCGATCTTCAGAGTTTCTGTCATGCGTCAGCGAGGCTCAAGCCCGGCCTTCTTGACCACGTCGGCCCACATCGCAATGTCGGATTTGAGCCGGGCTGCAAGCTCCTCCGGCGTGCTCGGATTGGGCTCGCCGCCGAGGTCGAGCATGCGCCGCTTGAAGTCGTCGCCCTGCACCACAGCGCGGATGTGTCCGTTGAGCATGTCGATGATCTCCTTCGGAGTACCTGCAGGTGCCACCAGCGAATTCCAGCCGTCCACCCCGGCGTTGACGTCATGTTCAAGGAGCGTCGACACGTTCGGTTGCATCGGCGAGCGTTTGCTGCCGCTGCCGGCGATCGCGCGGATCGATCCCGCGTCGATCGGGGATTTCAGCGCCGCATAGGACTCCACGCCGATCTGAATGTCGCCGCGAAGCAGCGACGTCAGCACCTCGGCCGAGGTCCGATGCGGAATGATGGTCATCGGGATTCCGGTCGCGAAGCGGATCAGTTCGGCGGTGACATTCTGCGTGCTGCCGGGATTGATGGTCCCGATGTTGAATGCACCCGGATTGGCGCGGGCGATCGTCAGCATGTCCTGCGTCGTTCGCAGCGGAGAATCGGCCCGCACCAGGATCATATTGTCGAACATCGCCACCGTGGAGATCGGAGCGAAGGCTGTCTCCGGATCGAACGGCATGGTCTTGATCAGCGATTTCGACAGCGCGATCCCGCTCGACATCACAAACAGCGTGTAGCCGTCGGGTTGCGCCGCCGTCACCGCGTTGGCCGCGACGATCCCGCCGGCGCTTGGCCGATTTTCGATCACGACCTGTTGGCCGGTGCGCTCGGATAGGCCCTGGCCTGCAAGCCGCATGGTGATGTCGGCGAACCCACCCGGCCCGAACGGCACTACGATCCGGATCGGCCGGTTGGGGTAGGGCACCTGCGCGCTCGCGGTTTCGAGCGCGGCGCCGAACAGAAGCAGCGCAACCAGCACGGCTGTCATTCTGTGCACAACACGGACCCCTTGAATTTCCCGCCGCAATCGGTGCGTATGGCCGGGCAATTGCTCATATCTTAAGCTCGCGTCGAAGACGCCGCAAAGGAAACGAAGGCTCTCGGCAATACCCAAGGAGAACGTGATGACCATCCAGCGCTTCGAGAACGGCCCACGCATGTCCCGCGTGGTGGTGCACAACGACACCGTCTATCTGGCCGGGCTGACCGCGGACGCCACGGTGGGCCAGAGCGTCGCCGAGCAGACCAAGGAGATTTTAGGCAAGATCGATGGGCTGTTGAAGCAGGGCGGCACCGACAAGTCGAAGCTCCTGCAGGCGACGATCTGGCTGCAGGACATCCGCGTGGTCGACGAGTTCAACAAGGTGTGGGACGCCTGGGTGGTGGCGGGCTCGACACCGGCGCGCGCCTGCATCGAGGCGCGGCTGCAATCGCCGGCGAAGATGATCGAGATTCAGGTCACCGCGGCGAGATAGCCTTGAACAGACTGCGTGATGATGTGCAGGCGCCGGTCCAGCCGCAATGATAGACCGGCGGGTTGCGATATCCCTGATGCTGACGCTGCCGCTCGCGACGCGGGCCTATGCGCAATCCTATCCTGATCGGCCGATCAGGATGGTTCTGCCATTTGCGCCCGGCGGCGTAACCGACGTTTCCGCGCGATACGTGGCGCAACTGATGTCCGTGTCCCTCGGGCAATCGATCATCATCGAGAACCGCTCCGGCGGCGGCGGATCGATCGGAACCACCGCGGCTGCGCGGGCGGAGCCCGATGGCTATACCCTCCTGGTCGCGAGCTCAGCCACGCACTCAATCCTGCCGGCGATGTTCGAGAAGCTCGACTACGATCCGATCAGCAGTTTTGCGCCGATCGCCGGTATGTCGATCGCGCCTTATCTGCTGGTTGTAAACGCCGAAGTGCCGGTGACGAACGCCGGCGAACTCGCAGCTTACGCCAAGGCCAACCCCGGCAAGCTCAACTTTGCCGCGGCCACGGGAACGCCGCCCCACATCCTTGCCTTCGTCTTCAAGGAGTCGACCGGGACGGATTTCGGTGTCGCCCTGTACCGGGGCGGCGCACCCGCGATGGCAGACCTGATGGCCAACCAGGTTCAGGCGATCTTCCAGCCCACAACCATCGTACTGCCGCTTGCCGACGACAAGCGCGTCCGGATTTTGGGAATTGCTGCGGAGCAGCGGTCGAGCCTGCTGCCTGATGTGCCCACTTTGGCCGAGCAGGGCTTTCCGCAACTGGTCGCCAACTCCTGGAACGGGCTGGTCGCGCCGGCCAGCACGCCCGAGCCGGTGATCCGGCGGCTTAATCAGGTTGTCAATGACGCGCTGGATTCCCCAGGTCTCAAAACTCAGTTCACGGGGCTGGGGATCACCAGCAATGGAGGACGCTCGGAAAAGTTCGGCGCCTTCATGCGGGATGAGGCGATGCGCTGGGACGGCTTTGTCAAAGCGTCGAAGTTGCCGAAGGTCCGCTGAAAATCAGTTGGGGAACGGTCCCCACGCCCGCTGGATGGCCGGACGAGCCTCGATCGCGTCGTGCCAGCGCTTCAAATTGGGATAATCGTTGAGGCCGATGTCCTTCACGCCGTGCAGATGAACGTCTGAATACATCGTCATGTCGGCAATCGAATAGCCGCCGCCGAAGTATTCGTGCGACGCCAGATGGCGGTCGAGCGTGCCGAGCATGTCGCGAAGCACGGCGTCGTAATGTTTCTGCGCAGGCGGCACCTTTTCAGGGTTACGCACCACCCAATGGCCGAACTGCTGCGCCAGCGTGGTGAAGGTCGCGGAGCCATAGAACAGCCATTGATCGACCTTGGCGCGGGCGGCTGCGTCAGCCGGATAGAATTTCCCGGATTTCTCGCCGAGATATTTGAGGATCGCGCCGGATTCGCAGAGCGTGACGGTCGTGCCGCCGGGGCCATCGTGGTCGACGATCGCCGGAATCTTGTGGCCGGGACTGAGCTTCAGGAAGTCCGGCGACATCTGCGCCTTTTCGCGAATGTTGACCGGAACGATGCGGTGCGGAAGTCCCGCTTCCTCGAGCATCATGCGCGGCTTGTAGCCGTTGTCCGTCGTCCACGTGTAGCAATCGATCATCTTATCCTCACGGTGAACCCAAGGCGCGACCGGTCTGCGGGCTGCGACGCCAAAGTTAACGATGCTGGGGAAATTGCTCGCTTACTGCTTCTGCATCTGCGCCGCACGGCGCTGCTGCTGATCGTCGTAATGCTGCGGCTCCATCGCCCAGGAGTTCTGGTCGTAACCGTTGGAGTAGTTGCGCGCGGTCTGTGCCGGATTGCGGTTGACCAGCGGGCGCAGGCACATCGGGTGTGTCAGGCTCCGCACCTCATGCTCGATGGTGAACAGGTGCTTGCCGGTGTCGAGATCGGTGATGTCGCGGAAGCGATACTGGTACTGGTTGTCCTCACGGTTGACGAGGCCGCGCTCGCCGAGCCGCTTGTGTGGGCCTGAAAAGTTCACGACGTAGATCTGGACATGGTGCTCGTCGTAATCCGGCAGCGGCTTGTCGGTCTCGCGGAACAGAAGATGCTGGTTCTTGCCGACAGTGACCTTCGCCGTGGTGCCGTCACCATTCACGACTGTTGCCGGCACGTCGATCATCTGCCGGTAGAATTTCGCCACGCCCTTGGCCGTGCCGGCCGGCACGTCGAACTCGACATAGGGAATGCCGAGCGTGATGCGGCCGAAGCGCGCGGCGTCCGGCTCATGCAGGCGGATGGTGTTGCCCCACGGGCAGGTCGCTTCGACGTAGTCGTTAGTCTCTGTGAAGTTGAATTTGGTGTCGGCGAGCTTCGGCTTCACGGTGACAAGCCGCTTCAGCAAATCCTCGCGGCCTTCGATGACAATGCCGGTTTTGCCGCGCAGCACCTGCGGCTTGCCGGTCGGCAGGTGGAATTGGCTTCGGCCGACATTCATCCACATGTTGTCGTCCATCACCATGAGATACGGGTCGCGGGTAAGGCCCAGACCTGCTCCGTAGAACAGCGAGGCGATGCGCTGGTCGGGAATCGTGACATTGACGTGCTCGAGGTGGATGGCGTTGCCGAGGTCCTCGGCGGCGCGGTCGAAAGTTTTCTGTTCCATGGCGCGATCCCGGAAAGGTTTGATCAGCGGACTATAGCACGCGGCGGAGCGCCTGGTTGAGGGGCTTCAATGGCTAGCAGCCCTGCTATGCTCCGGGCAGAAGGATAAGGGAGGATATGATGTACCCGACCGCGACACCGCCCCTGGTGCTGAACGAGCGCGTGCCTGACCCGGCGTTGAAAAACCTCGATCCGAGCTTCGAGCAGTACCGGGTACCGCTGGCGAGCGTGGAGCGGCTGTCCCAGGGCTACTCGTGGGCCGAGGGGCCGGTCTATTTCGGCGACGCGCGGTGCCTGCTCTGGAGCGACATCCCCAATAATCGCATCATGCGCTGGGACGAGGAGACCGGCGCGACCAGCATCTATCGCAAGCCCTCGAACTACGCCAATGGCAACACGCGCGACCGCCAGGGCCGCCTCGTCACCGCCGAGCACGGCCGGCGCGTCACCCGCACCGAATACGACGGCCGCATTACCGTGCTGATGGACCGCTTCGACGGTAAGCGGCTCAATTCACCCAACGACATCGTCGTGAAGTCCGACGACTCGATCTGGTTCACCGACATGAATGCCGGGATCACCGGCAATTGGAATGGAGAGGCGGCCGAGTCGGAAATGCCGCAACGGGTCTATCGCATCGACAGCAAGTCCGGCCAGCCAACGATCGTGGCCGATGGCCTGGTGCAGCGGCCGAACGGCCTTGCGTTCTCGCCCGACGAAAAGAAGCTCTATGTGATCGAGAGCCAGCCGGGCGAGCGCGCCATCTACGTGTTCGACGTGGCCGACGGCACCAAGCTCACGAACGGCCGCAAGCTGATTCATTGCGCCAAGGACGAAACTCCGGACGGTTTCCGTGTCGACGTCGACGGCAATCTGTGGTGCGGCTGGGGGATGGGCACGCCCGAACTCGACGGCGTCCGCATCTTCAATCCGCAAGGCGCCCCGATCGGCCACATCAGCCTGCCGGAGCGCGCCGCCAACGTCTGCTTCGGCGGGCCCAAGCGCAACCGCATGTTCATGGCGGCGTGCCATTCGGTCTATGCGCTCTATGTGAACACCCAAGGGGCCCTGGGCGGCTGAGATTTTCGGCCGCCGGAAGTGTTAGGATTTCCTCGAAATCAGCGGCCGGCCAACAGCCTTTTACCTTCGGAAGCGGCATCATGCAGTTTACCAAACGCGACATGCTGGCCGCAGTAAGCACCGTCGCTGCGTCAGTTGCATTGACCCGCACGGCGCTCGGCGGCTGGGAGCCGAACGAGCGATATCCCGATCCCGCCGTCCAGATTCTCGACCCAAGCTTTGCGAAATATCGCATCGTTCAGGCCACGGTCGAGCGCATCGCCACGGGTTGCCGCTGGAATGAAGGTCCGGTCTATTTCGGCGACGGGCGCTATCTGCTTTGGAGCGACATTCCGAACGACCGCATCCTGCGGTGGGACGAAGCAAGCGGGCGCATCAGCACTTATCGCAAACGGTCTAATTTCGCCAACGGTCATACCCGCGACCGGCAGGGACGGCTGGTGAGCTGCGAACACGATACGCGGCGCGTCACGCGGACCGAATACGATGGCAAAATCACAGTGCTGGTCGACAAGTTCGACGGCAAGCCGCTGAACTCACCGAACGACATCGTTGTGAAGTCCGACGACTCGGTATGGTTCACCGATCCGCCGTTCGGCATCCTCGGCAACTACGAGGGCCATGTCGCGACTCCCGAGTTGCCGACCAACGTCTACCGCGTGGACAAGAGTGGGCGCGTTACCGTTGCCACCGGCGAGGTCAACCGGCCGAACGGTCTCGCCTTCTCGCCCGATGAGTCGAAGTTTTACGTGGTCGAGGCGGCCCTGACTCCGCGCGTCATCCAGGTCTTCGATGTTGTTGATGGCGGCACCCGACTTACGAACAAGCGGCCCTTCATCAACGCCGAGCCGGGCGGCACTCCGGACGGCTTCCGCGTTGACGTCGACGGCAACCTGTGGTGCGGGTGGGGCATGGGCAATGCGCAACAGGATGGGGTGAAGATTTTCGATCCCGCCGGGAAGCCGATTGGCTTCATCGCTTTGCCCGAGCGTTGCGCCAACGTTTGCTTTGGCGGCGTCAAGCGCAATCGCTTGTTCATGGCGGCAAGCCACTCGGTCTATTCGTTGTTTACAGGAACACAGGGCGTCAAGGGCGGCTGATGGCCGAAACGTTCCCCGGAATTCTTGCGATCTTCAACAATGTTGCTCCCGGCTGCGAGGCGGAGTTCGAGGAGTGGTTTCAGCACGAGCATCTCGCCGAGCGAATTGCCGTGCCGGGCTTTCTGCTTGGCCGGCGGTATGAGGCGGTGTCGGGCGAGCCGCGATACTTCAATTTCTATCTCACGCAGTCGGCAATGGTGCTGAAATCCGACGCCTACCTTGAGCGTCTCGACCATCCGACGCCGATGACGCGTAAGGTCATGTCCGAAATTTTCAAGGACATGATCCGCACCGTTTGCCACCGGACATTCCGACTCGGTGCAATGCGGGGCATGGCCACAGTCACCTTGCGATTTGCCGAGTGGTTGGATCAAAACGCGCTCAAGGCGGCAATCGAGGAATTGATGAAAGACAAGGCGGTCGCCTGCGGCGAAATCTGGTCCGCGGTTGGCGCCAGCGAATTTCCGGTGTCCGAAGAAGAGCGCCTGCGGGGCGGCGATCGCAAGGTCACCGGGTGTCTCTATGTCGAGACGCTGCGTGTGGCGGACGCCGAGAAGATTGCGCAGGGCCTGTCGAGCCGTTTTCCGCAGGCGACCGTCGGCGTCTATCGACTGCTCTGCGAGATCAGGCCCGCCTAGCTAGTCAGAGCTCGGGCGGCGCCTTTTCCGCCCGGATCTCGGCGCGCAGCGCATCGATCGAGACCAGCCCCTTTGGCGTTTCGAGATGCCAGAAGGTCCAGCCGTTGCAGGCGTCGAGGCCCTGGGCGAGCGCCCCCATGCGATGGATCGAGCCGACCTGCTCGCCCAGGGCAACCGCGCCGTCGGCGCGCACCAGAACCTTGTGCTTCTTTTTGGCGTCGACCAGCTTGGCGCCGGCCGAAATCATGCCGCGCTCGATCAGAGAAGCGAATGCCACACGTGGCGCCTCGCGTGCGGTCATGAACGGCGCCAAGGTCGGCGCCTCCAGCGGCTCTACCGCGGCGATGCGCTTCTCGGCCGCCTTGGCGTAGGCCGGATCGCGCTCGATGCCGATGTAGCGCCGGCCGAGATGGGTGGCGACGGCGCCTGTGGTGCCGGTGCCGTTGAACGGGTCGAGTACCAGGTCATCGGGCCGCGAACTGGCCAGGATGACGCGGGCGAGGAGTGCCTCGGGCTTCTGCGTCGGGTGCAGCTTCTTGCCGTCGCGGCCTTTGAGCCGTTCCTCGCCGGTGCATAGCGGCAAGGTCCAGTCGGAGCGGACCTGGATGTCCTCGTTGCCGGCCTTCAGCGCCTCGTAGTTGAAGGTGTAGCGCGCGCCCTGGTCCCGGGTCGCCCAGATCATCGTCTCGTGCGCGTTGGTGAAGCGGCGGCCGCGGAAGTTGGGCATCGGGTTCGATTTCCGCCATACCACGTCGTTGAGGATCCAATAGCCGAGGTCCTGAAGGACCGTGCCGACGCGGAAGATGTTGTGGTAGGAGCCGATCACCCAGAGCGTGCCGGAGGGCTTGAGCACGCGCTTGCAGGCGGAAAGCCAGGCGCGGGTGAATTCGTCATAGGCCGCAAAGCTCGCGAACTGATCCCAGTCGTCGTCGACCGCATCGACCTTGGAATCGTCGGGGCGCTTGAGATCGCGCTGCAGCTGAAGATTGTAGGGCGGGTCGGCGAAGACGAGATCGACGCAGTCGGCCGGGAGCTTGGCCATCTCGGCGACGCAGTCGCCAACGATGATACGCGCCGATTGCGGCGCCGATGGCGGGTGCTCAAAATGACCGCGGGGCACCCTGGAGGGTGCCCCGCGACGCGACACAACCATGACTCAGAACTCTGACTCTGGCGACGCAGTCGGCGACGCGGGACCTACAAACCGACGACGGGAAGGATGCCGTCTCACGGTAAAAATCGACTTAACGTGAGAAAGGGGTTTTCCGTTCAAAACACCGCGGAACCATATCAATTTGGACCGAATTAAGACGGAATGCGATCGCGGCTGCGATCCGCGAGTGGACTTACACCTGGCGCCCGGCAACAATTGCCGGGTTGGGTGACGGAGAATCGTTATGCGTCTGGATGACATGCCGGAAAGCGGCAACGTCGAAGATCGTCGTGGCGATGGCGGCGGCTTTGGCGGTGGCGGTCTGCCGATCGGGTCCGGCGGGCTCGGGATCGGCGGCATGGTGGTGCTCGGCCTGATCGGCTGGGCACTGGGCATCGATCCATGGATGCTGATCCAAGGCGCCAACGTCGTCATCGGCGATCGAGGTGGTTACGAGCAAACCCAGCGCGCGCCGCAGGATACCGCGCGCCGTACCGGCACTCCGGCGGACGACACCGGAAAGTTTGTCGCTCGCGTCCTCGGCAGCACCGAGGCGGTGTGGAAGGATATCTTCGCCAAGGACGGTCAAACCTATCGCGCGCCCAAGCTTGTGATGTTCTCGGGCCAGACGCGGTCGGCCTGCGGCGCGGCGCAAAGCGCGATGGGCCCGTTCTATTGCCCGAACGACCGCGAGGTCTATCTCGACACCTCGTTTTTCAACGATCTGGAACGGCGCTTCCGGGGCTGCACCGGCAAGGCCTGCCAGTTCGCCCAGGCCTATGTGATCGCGCACGAGGTCGGCCACCACGTGCAGAACCTGCTCGGCATCCTGCCCAAGGTGCAGGAGGCGCAGCGCAGCACTGGTGACCGCGCGCAATCCAACCGCATGCAGGTCATGGTCGAGTTGCAGGCCGATTGCTTCGCCGGCGTATGGGCGAAAAACGCCGAAGCGCAATACAAATTCCTCGATCCAGGTGACATTGAAGCGGCCTTGCAAACGGCCTCCGCGATCGGCGACGATACGCTGCAGCGAAAATCGCAGGGTACCGTGATCCCTGACAGCTTCACCCATGGCAGCGCCGAGCAGCGCAAGCGATGGTTCTCGACCGGATTTCAGGAGGGCACCGTGAAAGCCTGCAACACTTTTGCGGCGGCCCGGCTATAATTTACACCACCATGCCAGGAATCGACGACAAGCGACCCTTCGTGCCGCTCAAGATCGCGGTGCTGACGGTGTCCGATACCCGTGAGGCGGCTGACGACAAGTCGGGCGCGACGCTCGCCGAACGCATCGAGAAGGCCGGCCACGCCGTGGCTGGGCGCGCGATCGTCACCGACGACGTGGAGAAAATCCGCCAGCAGATGCGGACTTGGATCGCGGACAAGGGCGTCGACGTCATCATCTCGACCGGAGGCACCGGCTTCACCGGCCGCGACGTGACGCCCGAAGCGGTCGAGCCGCTGTTCGAGAAGCGCATGGACGGCTTCTCCGTCGCGTTTCACCTGGTAAGCCACGCCAAGATCGGTTCGAGCACGATCCAGTCGCGCGCAACGGCAGGCGTGGCGGGCGCGACATTCATTTTCTGCGTGCCCGGTTCGCCTGGCGCCTGCCGCGATGCCTGGGACGAGATCCTTGTCCACCAGCTCGACTATCGCTACCGGCCGTGCAATTTCGTGGAGTTGATGCCGCGGCTTGACGAGACCATGCGACGGGCCAAGGCCGAAGGCGCGACCGCCTGACGACAACACTGCCCGCGAAAGGGAAAGTGAAATGATCCGCCTGTCGATCAAGGCTTTGGCCTTGCTGCTGTCGTTCTCGCCTGTCGCCGCGTCAGCGCAGGATTGGCCCACCAAGCAGCCGATCAAGGTCGTGGTGCCGTTCACCGCCGGCAGCGCCACCGACATCGCTGGCCGCATCGTGTTCGAACAGGTCGGCAAGCAGATCGGCCAGAATTTCGTATTCGAGAACCGCGGCGGCGCCGGCACAACGCTCGGCGCGGCGATGGCCGCCAAATCCGACCCCGATGGCTACACGCTCTTGGTGAATTCCACCTCGCAGGTGGTGGTGGCGTCGACCTATGCCAAATTGCCGTACAGCGTCGCGGACGATTTCATCCCGATCAGCGGGCTGGCCGACATTCCGTTCGTGGTGTCGACGACGACCAAATACAAATCGATGAAGGATGTCATGGCTGCCGGCAGCAAACCGGGCGGTATCTTCTATGGCACCAATGGGCCGGGCAGTTCGGGTCACCTGTTCATGGAAGCGCTTCGCTTGGCAGCTGGCTACCCGATCACCCATGTGCCGTTCCGGGGTACCGTCGAGGCCATGACCGAGGTGATTGCCGGGCGCATCGATATGTTTCCCGCGCCTGCGCTCAATGCGATCAATCTGACAAAGGAAGGCAAGGTGAGTTCGCTCGCGGTCAGTTCGCCAAAGCGCCTGGGGCTGATGCCCGACGTTGCGACCTTGGCCGAAATCGGGTTGCCGAAGGCGCAATATCAATTCTGGGTCGGCGCCTTTGCACCGGCCAAGACGCCGAAGCCGATCATCGAGCGGCTTAACCGCGAGGTTGTTGCGGCCTTGCACGTCAAGGAAACCGCCGACAGGATCATCGCTCTCGGCGGCAATCCGATGCCGCTGACGCCCGCCGAGTTCGACGCGTTCGTGCGGAAGGAAATCGCGCTGAACGCCGAAATCGTCAAGGCTTCGGGCTACGAGCCGCAATAGTTGAATGGGTGCTACCGTGACCCCGTGCAGGTTCAGAAGCGTCGGTCTGCGCTGGCTCGCGCTGGCGGTCTCCCTTGCGCTGGCAGGCTGCAACGCCGAGTGGCTCAATTCGCGCGACCGCGCTGTTCAGGCCAATACCCAGCCGCCAGGGCCGAGCTACAAGGCCGATATCGTCGCCTTCATGCGGACCTACCTGAACGATCCGATCGGCGTGCGCGATGCTTTCATATCGGAGCCGGCTTTGCGGTCGCTTGAGGGCGCGGAGCGTTATGCCGTCTGCCTGCGCTACACCCCCCGCAACGCGTCCAGCAAGGACAGCATTGTGCTATTCCGCGACGGCCGGCTTGATCGCGTCATCGATGCCGCGCGCGAAACCTGCAAGGACGCAGCCTACCAGCCGTTCCCGGAGTTGCAGCGCCTGTCGCGTTAGACGATCACACGGACGAGTTGGTGCACCGCCGTTGCCAGCGCCGTGAATGTGCTCCCAAGCGCAGACCAGATCCGCCGCAGCCAGGAAACGCTGGCTTGCTCGCTTTGCATCTGGCCAACGTTGACCGGCGCCGGATTGCTCGACAGGGCGGGGGTGCTGTCGGCCTTGAGATCGATGTCGTTGATATCCTCTGCATTGACCAGTTGAACTTCGGGACCGCTTGCTACGGCCGCGCCCGTCGTTTCGGCCGGAGCCGCATCGGCGGGGCGGTCGAAAGGATTGTATGGCGTGCCCATTGCGGGCTGCTGGGTGTCCTGCTCCGGCTGCGATGCGACGGCTGTGGCGGCTTCCACCTGGACCGGAACTGACTTTTTCCGCGCCGCGATCGCCCGGTGCGGAGCCCGCGGCGCTTTTGCGGTCGCTTGGGTATAGCTCGGCCGCGCCTTGGCGACGCGCGTGCTGGCAGCCTGCTCGCGCATGAACTGCATGATATTGAGGGGCTTGGAACTGCATCCGTCGCCTTCGCAGGCCGCAGGCGCGGCTTTGCTGAGACCGATGAGCAAGCCCATGGCCAGGGCGGTGCAACACAGTGTTGTGCGAACCATCAAGGTGTCCTCCCCACAAACATCCGGGACTTGACGCATACAGCCCCGCGCCGTGACCTCAGCTTGGCGCAATTGCGGAATTGTTGGCGCAATTCCGTGGCTGGAATCCCGCAGGCTGTAGGTGTTTGGCAGCCGTCCAGGCCATCGGGAGGGCTCGAACAGGGCGTACTTATTGAATTGGCAGGCAGACTCATGCTTTTTGCAGCTTTGATGACTGCCGCCGACGAGCGGCTTTCACGCCGCTTTACGCACGCGACAAACTCCTGGGATCCGTAAAATGCCGGCCTATGTCGGACTTTGGTGCGTGGCCGCCCTTCTTGGCATCGCGGCCGCCGGGGTCGTGGCGGGCAGCCGGTCCTGGGGCTCCAATCTGGTCTACGGCGCCAGTCTGTTGGGATCGCTGATGGGCCTCGTTGCGGCGCTGTGGCACCTATTGATGGGGCCTGGGCCGGAGGGGCTTAGCTTTACACTCGGACTCCCCGGCGTCGGCGCAAATTTCCGCCTCGATGCGCTCGCGTCGTTCTTTCTCGCCATCGTCAATCTTGGGGGCGCGGCCGCAAGCCTCTACGCCATCGGCTATGGCCGGCACGAAGCCTCGCCGCTGCGGGTGCTGCCGTTCTTCCCGGCCTATCTCGCGGGCATGAATCTGGTCGTGCTCGCGGACGATGCCTTTTCATTCCTGGTCGCTTGGGAATTCATGTCGCTGTCGTCCTGGGCGCTGGTGATGGCGAACCATCGCGCGCCGGAAAACGCCCGCGCGGGTTTCGTCTATCTCGTCATGGCG
>Ga0210380_10000829_pt1 | contig 12828 bp, 9 predicted proteins | sample PLM4_5_coexredo_FD_155476 | JGI IMG/M metagenome (GOLD analysis project Ga0210380, IMG submission 155476) | Groundwater sediment microbial communities from an aquifer in East River, Colorado, USA - PLM4_5_coex redo | ecosystem: Environmental > Terrestrial > Soil > Riparian zone | place: USA...
ACGTGACAGAAGAGGAAATCCGTGTGCTCATTGACGAGGCAGTGGGCACCGGTACTTTGCAACATTCAGAGAGGGAAATGCTTCAGGGCGTCTTCTGGTTGGGGGACCGGCGTGTCAGTCAGATTATGACCCCGCGAACACGCATCGCCTGGCTTGACGCAACGGCAAGCACGGAAGAAATTCTGCAGACGATCGCCGACAGCCACTATTCCACGTTTCCGGTCGGTAAAGAATCGCTGGATACCGTGCTTGGAACGGTTCACGTGAAGGATCTATTGCCGGGCGGGGTCCGAACACAACGGCTGGACATTCATGCCAGCCTGAAATCTCCACTGGTTGTCCCTGAGACTCTTCCTGCGGTTCGCCTGATCACTATGTTCCAGCAGTTGCGAACCCACATGGCGATTGCGGTGGACGAACATGGAAGCACGCAGGGTGTGGTCACTCTGACGGATATCATCGAGGCCATTGTTGGAGACATTCCTTCACACGGACAGGAGGAGCCTCCCTCAGCTGTTCGACGCGAGGATGGTAGTTGGGTTGTCGATGGCATCATGCCACTTATTGAAGTCAAAGACGTACTTGGGCTTCCCACTATTCCGGAGCCTCCGGATGTCACAACGGTTGCAGGTTAAACAATAGTGTTGGATTTTGGATGGCCCCGTCTTAAAAGAGAATGATCGCCAGCGGTTCCCACGATGGGCTTACCGACCCTCAAGGATGAGATTATGGAAATCAGGGAAGAAAGTGTCGATCACCTGCTGCGTGCCCGCTCCGAGATCGACGAAGAACTTCAACGCCACAAAACGAAACTGACTGTTCTTTTCACCGATATCGTCGGTTCAACCACATACTTCGACCGCTTTGGTGATACGCAGGGCCTTCTTCTCTTATACCGGCACGACAGTTTAGTAACCGACGCTGTTGTGGAGTTCAAAGGGAGCGTGATCAAGACCATTGGAGACTCCGTAATGGCGGAGTTCCAGGATCCGCAGTCCGCAGTCCATGCCGCCATTGCGATTCAGCGTAGATTGCTTCATCACAATCTGAACCATGACGAGGACGAACGTCTGCAAATCCGAATCGGCATCCACACTGGCTTTGGGTACCGACGCGGGAATGACTTGCTTGGGGACTCCATTAACGTTGCGGCCAGAATCACCAAGCGGAGCGGGCCCGCCCAGATCCTGGTCTCACCGTCGGTCTTCGAGTCAATTCCGACCACGGAGATCTCCTTCAAATCACTCGGAATCGTCAGCCTGGAAGGGAAGAGCGAGGGCGAGGAACTCTTCGAAGTGATCTGGACTGAAACGGATGTCTACGACGCGATACGCGGCAATTTGATGGATTCCTATCCCCAGGAAGCGGCCACTCAAATGGGAATGCGACCATCTAAAAGTGAATCTCGGCCGGACATCGAGGTACCCGCAACGACAGGAATGAAATTTTCGAATAGAGCACTCGCTCTTGCGACACTACCGGGTCGCCTGGCCACGGCAATCCGTAAGTCCGCTTCAACCCCAATCGCAAAAACAGCTGCGGTTTTCGGCGGATATCTCTTGATCAGTGCCGGGATTGTCGTAAGCCGGACGGACTCGAGACCCCTATCGGTTCGGGAAAACTTTGCCGCAGCGATAGCCCCTGAAGCTTCGAGATTCACGAAGGTCGAAACGGAAGGGGAAAGTTCCTCGCTGCAGCCGATTACGGCGAGCACTGCGGAAGAAAACCATCCGGTTCCAGCGCCGTCAGTCACGGAGATTGCATTCGATTCGAAAGCCGGAAGACCTGCAGTCCCGGCGATCGGTCCAGCAAAGAAAGTGGCGCCGCCGCCAGCACCGAGCGCACAAGTTGAGGTGAATGACTTCGCGGTAGACCTACACCCTGCCAGTCTTCCCATGTTCGATCTTACAAAGGCCGTTTCGGATGACGCTGCGGCTACTAATCCTGGTTCCGTGAACCAGGAACCCAATTGGGCTGCCTTTGTCGAGACTGTCGCGATTTCTGCTGGGGTATTTATGATGGGGAATAACACGGGCAAGGGAGATGAAAGGCCTGAGCATCAAGTGAAACTGGACGCTTTTCAGATGAGCCGGACGGAAATCACCAATCGGGAATATATGATCTTCCTTTCGGAAACCAGCTATCCGCGGCCTAAGGATCCCGGGTTTTCCAAGAACTACTTATTGGATTATCCCGATCTTCCCGTCGTCAACGTGAGCTTCGACGACGCACTCGCATTCTGCGCATGGGCTAGCAAAAAATTCGATGCAGTCATTCGACTTCCCACGGAAGCCGAATGGGAATATGCGGCCCTCGCGGGCAAATCCGGCTCGACATTCTCCTGGGGAACACAAGATCCAAAATCTATGGCGCGCTTCAAAAAAAACGCGCCGTTAGGGGTCAAGACTGTCGCGAAGGATGCATTTCCATCGAATGGCTTCGGACTCTACAACATGAGCGGAAACGTTTCCGAGTGGGTCGTAGACTTTTATTCCAAGGACTATTACACGACTTCACCGATACGCAACCCGGCGGGCCCGGCTTACGGAATGAAACGATCCATACGAGGTGGCAGTTGGGCCGATGACGAAACAACAATCTGGGCGACGCGACGCGCAAGCCGCAGCCTTGGCGAGCGAAGCGACGAGACTGGCTTTCGTATTGTCGTGGTCGACTCCAATTAGCCAGCTCCTTCATGGCGGCCCTCAAAGTAATATGCGTCGGATGCGGAGCCCTGCTCTATTCCTACGAGTTCGTGGATCTGCAGCTGAGGACGATTGTCCCCAAGTTAGGTTTGAAGCTCCGACAGGTAGAGACTCCGATCCAGCAGCTCGTGGCCGAGTGCCACGCATGTGGTGCGCTGACACCGGTGCCAGCGCGATCACTGGGAGTTAGAATTCTAGCGTGAAACGGTGCGATTGGTCTCAAGCTCAATTTCAGCAGAGTCTTGGCTGAAATGCTCGTCGAGATGGTCTTTGGCCTACTCGGATTCTCGACGGGCTTTGTCCAGTGCCCGATTCAAACGCTGATAGTCATCATGGCGGGTGACTTCTATGATCGAAGCCAGCTCGCTAACGACTTTAGCGTTCTTAAGATCGCAAAGCTGTCTCTTGAGAGCCTTGACTCTCGATTCCAGAAAGTCCGCAGTTTGCTTTCCGTCTCGATTTTCCTCATTCTGAATTTCATATCGATTCATCGCGGTACCTCCACGAACTGCAATTTCGACAAGATAGAAATTGCGCGTCAAAGTAGGTATTCGCACTTCTACAGCCATCTTTACTTGTGCCTTACCCGATAATCGAGACGGGTGGGGCTCTGATTTCACGGCCGTGCTAAACCGCTGTCGCCCGGAAGGGCACTAGTCGAACCTCTGCTACCACCACCGGTCATTCGTCAAGAACAGACGACCCAACAAGGCGCAAACCAGTCGCCGTCCGGGAATTCGCAAGCCGAGTTTCGTGAAGGTCGAAAGTGCTAGCGAAGATTGAGCGGTAAATTGCTGAATGGGAAATTAGCAGGAAACAACTCAACCGACGACGATCCAATGCTCAGACTCCCTGTGAACCTGTTTCGGATTTTTGTCATCACGCAACGCAATGATTCGCGGTGCCTGATGCTACGATTGGCACCGCATCCCCTCCCACCATGACGGTCCGCGGGAAAATTTGCAGGAACCGGCCAGGCATGCTGGCTCACTTCAATTTTCTGAGGTCGGTCGCAAACCACAGCGCCAGATTCACGATTCCTTCGCCGGCCATGCTGCATGGCCGTGCTGATCGCGCTTCGATCTAGCGTACCTATTCGGATATCGAGGAATTCTGGGCCGACTCCTGAACAGCAAACGGCAAAGCTGACGAACCGTTCTCCGGAATAACTTCTTGCCTTCGGTGCCACCGAATGCGGCATCGTAGAATCGTGTGATTCCCGCATGCAAGCTGTTGAAAGACTGCTCTTATGCCGACTATTCTCCGATTGGCCCATCGTTTCTGAAAATTACATGCCGGGTGTATTCTCTCGGACATTATGAGTACACGTGCTGCCCGCGTGAAACAGATGTCGACGGTATCGAGCCAATCCGAAGGCGCCGTCGATGGGCGTGGCGGTCTTCGCCGCCGACCACAGCATTCGCTCCCTGCTCGATCCCGAGAAGACGTTCGCGTCGTGGTCGGAGTACGACCGTGGCGGGCACTTTCCGGCGATGGAGGTCCCCGGCCTGCTGGTCGGCGAGCTACGCCGATTCTTCACATCCGTCGTCAGGTGTAATCCAGGAGGACGTCATGGCTACCATTCGCAAACAGCTCGTCACCTCTGCGCGGCCCGAATCGGTGTGGGACGCGATCCGCGACATCGGCGCGCTCCACACGCGCCTGGTCCCCGGCTTCGTCGTCGACACTCGCCTCGAGCCTGGGGCTCGCATCGTCACCTTCGCCAACGGCGCGGTCATCAGGGAGCCGATCGTGACCATCGACGACGAGGATCGCCGTCTGGTCTGGAGTGCGGAAGGGGGCGCGCTGACTCATTACAACGCCTCCGCCCAGGTCTTCAGCGAAGGCGCGGGCAGCCGCGTCGTCTGGCTCGCCGACTTCCTTCCACCCGAGGCCGCCGAGATCGTCGGTCCGATGATGGAGCAGGGAATGGTGGCGATGAAGAAGGCGCTCGACGCCCTGCCCTGAACCGAACAAGCGAGGTTTTTCCGGCCCCTGCATCGGCCGCACCGGCGCACCCACTTCTGGTTCCAGTCGCTCGCCGACCAATACGGCTTTTGAATCCGCGGCATAACCCTCCCACAGAAAATCCCATTGCGACCCGCCGTCATCCCGATGTTGAAAGACCGCTCTTAAACGGACTATGCTCTGACTCTGACATGAGCATCGACATCACCGCCTATAACAAGGCCGCATGGAACATGCGGGTCGAGTCCGGCAACAGATGGACAGTTCCTGTCTCGACTGAATTAATTGCCGAAGCTGGCCTTGGGAACTGGGATGTGCTCCTGACTCCAACCAAGCCCGTTCCCCATTCATGGTTTCCCGAGATGCACGGTGCTGATGTTCTCGGACTGGCGTCGGGCGGAGGACAACAATGCCCGATCTTTGCAGCGGCAGGAGCCAACGTTACGGTCCTCGACAACTCGCCGCGCCAGCTGGAGCAAGATCGAATCGTCGCTGAGCGAGAAGGGTTTTCGATCAGGACTGTCGAAGGCGACATGGCCGATCTCTCCGTGTTCTCCGACGAATCGTTCGACCTTGTCTTCAATCCCTGTTCGAATTGCTTCGCGCCCGATGTTCGAGCCATTTGGCGTGAGTCTGCTCGTGTATTGAGGCACGGCGGGATTCTGCTTACGGGATTCAACAATCCAATTCTCTACTCCGTCGATCAAAAATTGGAAGCGGACGGTATCGTGCAACTTGTTCACACTATCCCTTATTCCGATCTGACATCGCGTGCCCCCGAAGATTTGAAAGCCTTCATCGCCAACGGTGAGGTGCTCGAATTCGGCCATACACTTGCCGATCAAATCGGCGGACAACTCGACGCGGGACTTGTCATGACCGCGATGTTTGAAGACAACTGGGGTGAGTCGCGCGGCGTTGTAGATCGGCTCATGGACGTGTTCATCGCAACGAGAGCAATCAAGCCGTAATTCGATTTTGTGCTTGTAGCCGTCGAATCGGTGAGTAGCCCGAGGGTTTTATACCAGGTCCGGATGCGCAACATCGTAGAACCGATAGAGTCCAGCCAACGGTCTTATAGGGATTTCCGGTGGAGGCAGTATGTCGCACAAGCGATTCTGGCTCGATTTGGCAGGACAAAGGCCGAGAATTTCTCGATGCGAATGTAACTTTGCGTTCCCGATCAGCGTCTTAGAATTGTTCCCCGCGGTTGACTCTTGAGTTTGTCCCCCCGGATAGCTCGAGTAAGGTTGGCCGCGGGGACATCTTAACCTACTTGGTCGTACTCGACCCCCTTCAAAAATCTCGTATCCGCCGCAAGCGTTCGCGTTTCATCAAACTGTCCCGCCGAACTCCCGGGCAAAGACCATTTAACCTGCCTTCATCTACAGTGCAATTCCTGCTGGGACGGTGGCGACGCGATATTCGCCGAGCATTGGAATGGAGTCGGGATTGGCGCGTTGAATCTTGCGTACGATCGTTGGTTTCACTGTTCCTCAGCTTCCGCGCGGGTTGTATTCAGAGCTATTGAGTATTCCGGTGGCTCGGAGACCAGTCAAGCGGATTCCCGGCTTCGGAAGGATAGGAAATACAAGCGGCTTCAATCTCGTATCCCACGCGCCATGTCGCAGTCGGGTTGTGTGGGGAGCCGCTATGTCTGGCCACAACGACTGAAGCAATATTGCCGAACTGGAACTTCCGAACGCAGGCGGCGAGAGCAATGACAGGGGATTCCTTCGGTTCGCACAGTCCGAGGACCTCGAGGGGATTGCGAATGTAAATCGCCGACGCGCTATCGTGCGATCTGGCACTGTCGATTCCATTCATTGCGCAGGCGGTTCGCGGGCTCCGACACTACCGGCCGTTTCAAAATGATCCCGCAGCCAATTCAAGGGGGATTCGCCAGTACTCGATTCGTAGTCGCCCCACAGCGGAGCAGCAGGGATGAATTTGACATTTCGATTGTCCTCCCGTAAAGTAAGTCAGTACTTACTTAATTATCCGATCCGAAAAAGGGAGTGTGTGATGGCCAAATCAGAAACTGGGATGAGCAGCAGGCCGTCCGGCGCTGCCCATCCCAGGATGAAGCGTGAGGACAGACGGAAGCAGCTGATAGAAGTTGCCGTCAAATTCTTCTCTGAATTCGGATTTCAGGGTACGTCCACCAAATCTATTGCCGAAGCCGCCGGGATCACCGAGGCAGTCATTTACCGTCACTTTGCGACTAAAAAGGATCTTTATTCTGCAATTCTGGATTACAAGCTGAAACAAACAGGGACGCCCGAATGGTTCGGTGAATTGCACAGGCTCGCCGCGGCAAACGAAGACCAGATGCTGTTTCGTTCGGTTGCCGGCAAGATTCTGGATTCCTATCGCCAGGATCCCGATTTTCAGCGCCTGATGTTCCGCGCCTCGCTGGAAGGTCACGAAATGTCTGCGCTTTTGAACGCGAAAATCGGTCTTCCTTTTTATGAATTTCTACGCGACTACGTTGCCCGACGGCAGGCTGAAGGAGCATTTTTGAAATGCGATCCCGGTATCGCGGTGTTTGCTCTCATCGGTCTGCCGACCTACTTTGCGATCGTAACCCGGCTATTTGGAATTCGAGTCGTGAAGGCATCGCAAAGCGATGTTCTGGATACCGCAACAAATCTATTTCTTAACGGCATCGCCGGCAAATCAAACAAGCCTGCGACGCAGAAGCCGCATTCACGATTGTCCAGGGAGAAGCATTAAATGAGAATCGCAATAGCCGCTTTATTGTTGCTGGTTCTGGTTGCTAGTTGCAGTAAGTCGCAATCGGCGGATCCAGCGAATTCCAAGCCAGCCGAAGTAAAAGTCATTGAAGTGTCGACGACCAAAGCCGAGGTCCGTGAAGTCCCACTTTCGATTGATGCGAACGGAACCTTCGAAGCCAGTGAGACTTCCGATCTGGCGCCCCAGAGCCCGGGCCTTATCGCCGCCACACCCGTGGATATTGGCGCCTCAGTGAAAAAAGGAGATGTTGTCGTGCGTCTGGACGATCGCGATGCGCGGTTGCGGCTGGAACAGGCCAAATCGGTGGTTGGGCAGGCGGATGCCTCATTGCGGCAGGCCGAATCCAGAATTGGGTTCACTGCGGGCGGCACGTTCGATCCGGCAAAAGTTCCCGAAGTGCAGGCGGCTTTGGCGGCGTATGAGTCTGCAAAGGGAAAGGCCACACTTGCGCAGGCGGACGCAGTTCGTTATGCCGAATTGGTCAAGAGCGGCGACGTCTCACGCAGTAATTACGAGAGATACAAGACGGATGCCGAATCGGCGCAATCTCAGGCGGAAGCGGCCCGGCAGCAATACGAAGCGGCACTCAATTCGGCGAGACAGGGATTTCAAGGTATCGGCACTGCCCAGGCGTCTGTTGTATCCGCGCAGGTTCAGCTGGCCATGGCGCAAAAGGCCATTGACGACACCGTCGTGCTGGCGCCATTTGCGGGTCAGATTATCGCGAGACCCGCTGCAATCGGCGAATACGTTGCCACGTCTTCCAAGCTGGTAACCCTGGTTCGTATAAGTCCGCTGAAATTGAATCTGCAGATTCCCGAGGCGAATGCCGCTCGTATCCGGACCGGCCTGCGTGTGGTCGCTCGCATCGCAGCTTATCCCAGCGAGGAGTTCACTGGAGCGATCAGCGCGATCAATGCAGCAGTCAACGTGGATTCCCGGGCCCTCAACGTCGAAGTCCAATTCCAGAATCCGGACCGAAAACTTCAGCCCGGAATGTTCGCGACGGCGACCGTATTGCTCTCCGGAACGGAAAAGGCGGTATTCGTTTCACGCGATGCCATCCTTGGCAATTCGGGTCTCGAATCGGCACAGGTATTCACAGTCGACGGTGGCGTTGCCCACGGTATTGTCGTTCAACTCAGCGGTTCGGATGCCATCGGCGTCGGCAGTGGAATGGTTCGGCTTCTTTCGGGACTCTCCGGGGGCGAAATCCTTGCGACGAAGAACCTGGACAAGCTTTATGACGGCGCGGCAGTGCGCCAGTAGAAAGTAACTATGCACAAACTCGCGCAAATTTGTATTGAACGGCCCGTCTTTGCAACGATGCTGGTCCTCGCACTGACCGTAATCGGCGGTTTTTCCTTTTTCGGACTTGGTGTGGATCTTCTGCCGAAAGTCGATCTGCCGACAGTCATTGTGACGATAGTCAATCCCGGGGCTTCCCCGGAACAAGTTGAGACGGAAATCGCAAAGAAAGTCGAAGATGCCGTCAATACGATCAGTGGTATTGACGAACTTCGGTCTACATCCAGAGAAGGCTCCACAACGGTGGTGGCGACTTTCGTCCTGGCAAAGAACGGCGATGTGGCCGCTCAGGAGGTTCGCGACAAGGTCAACCTGATTCTCGGAGATCTGCCGGAAACGGCCGAGGCGCCGATCATCCAGAAGCTCGATCCGGATGCGGTTCCCGTGATGCAGGTCGTCGTTTCCGCTCCGCGTCCTCTCCGCGAGGTGACCGACATCGCGGACAATCTGATCAAAAGGCGATTGGAAAACATTGACGGTGTCGGGGAGATTCGAATCAATGGAGGCCGCCGACGAGAGATTCGCATTCGCGTCGACCCCGACAAGATGAGCGCATACCGCCTGACGGTCACCGATGTTGCGAATGCGTTGCGCCTCCAGAACCTGGAGCTTCCAGGCGGCCGCGTCAACGAGGGCGCGCGGGAACTCTCGGTCCGTGCCATGGGACGCATCATCGACCCAAAGGATTTTGCCAATATCGCGGTTGCCGTGAGAGGGGACTACTCGGTAAAAATCCGGGATATCGGCGTGGCGGAAGACAGCGCCGAAGAGCAGCGCAGTGCAGCGCTATTGAACGATGAGACGGCGGTAACGCTCGTTGTCAGCAAACAATCCGGCAAAAACACGGTAGCGGTGGCAGACGCCATCAAGGCGAGGGTGGAAGAGATTCGCAGCCTCGTGCCAAAGGACGTCCGGATGGAAGTCATCGCCGATCAATCCGTTTTTATCAAGGCTGCCGTCGGATCCATTGAGAAGCATTTGATCGAAGGAAGCCTGCTTGCGGCCGTCGTCATCTTTTTCTTTCTGTCCAACATCCGATCGACATTGATCGCCGCAATTGCCATCCCGACGTCGATTATTTCCACGTTTGGGTTGATGGCCGCGATGGGCTACACGTTGAATCAGATCACGATGCTCGCCTTGACCCTGATGGTCGGAATCGTCATCGACGACGCCATAATCGTTCTTGAAAATATCTATCGGTATATCGAAGAAAAGGGAATGTCGCCCGTGAATGCGGCCATCGAGGGCACACGGGAAATCGGACTCGCGGTGATGGCGACAACGTTGTCTCTTCTCGCCGTTTTCGTACCGGTTGGTTTCATGGGTGGCATTGTCGGCCGATTCATGTCGTCATTCGGACTGACGGCGGCGTTCGCCATCGCGGTATCGCTTCTGGTGTCCTTTACGCTGACTCCGATGCTCTGCTCACGATTGTTCAAAAAGAAGAAGGATGACGGACGCCATGTCGACTCCAAGGATTCCCGGTTCTTCCGGCCTATTGATCGCGTCTATACCCGGATGCTGCACTGGGCCATGGCTCACCGGAAATCGGTTGTCGCCATGTGTGCGATCGTCGTCATCGCGATCGTTCCGATGTTCATGGTGATCGGCAAGAATTTCGTCCCCGAGGATGACCAGGCCGCATTTGAAGTATCGCTTCGGTCTCCGGAAGGAACGTCGTTAGCTGCCTCGATCAATGTCGCGACCCAGGTCGCCAGGGATATTCGAACGCTGCCCGGTGTCACCGATACCCTGACGACGATCGGAGGAGCAGGCGAGGTGAACAGCACGGGCATTTATGTGAAATTAACCTCGGCGGACAACAGGAAATTGTCGCAGGCGCAGTTGATGGGCAAGACCCGCGAGATCCTGAATCGTTATTCCGCCACACTCCGTACCAGCGTGCAACGGGCCGGCGGCCTCTCCGCAGGCGCAAGAAATGCCGACGTTCAATACGTACTCACCGGTCCGGATTTAGACAAGCTTTCAAAATATTCCGATGTCGTACTGGCAAAAATGAAGGAAATACCGGACGTGGTAGATGCCGACACCTCCTTGATTACTGGCAAGCCCGAGCTTCGGGTGAACATCGACCGGAAACGCGCAGCCGATCTCGGCGTTCGAGTCGGCGACATTGCACAGGCGCTCAATGCCATGGTCGCTGGTGAGGTGGTCTCCACCTTCAATGCCGGCACGGAGCAGTTTGATGTTCGACTGCAAGCGGCCGGAGACTTTCGAAGCGGCGCGTCAGGACTGAAGCGACTGACCATTCCATCGAAGAATGGACCGATTACCCTGGACAATGTCGTCAGCATCCAGGAAGGTACGGGGCCGGCCACGATCGAACGGATGAACCGGCAGCGACAGGTCACCATCTCATCCAATGTCGCGCAGGGCGGTTCGCAGGCCGCCATCATCGCGGCAATGGATACGGCAGTGGCACAGATGGGCCTCGCGGCGGGTTACACATCCGGACTGGCAGGGCTTTCAAAAGAACTGGGCCGCTCCGCTTACTATTTCGTGCTCGCCATAACGTTATCGTTCATCTTCATGTACATGGTGCTGGCGGCGCAATTTGAGTCCTTCATCCATCCGGTAACCATCTTGCTGACGCTTCCCCTGGCCATACCGTTCGGAATTCTTTCGTTGTTGGTCATGGGACAGACCGTCAATATCTTTTCCGGTCTCGGGTTGCTTCTCTTGTTCGGCATCGTGAAAAAGAACGCCATTCTTCAAATTGACCACACCAACGGATTGCGTGCCACCGGCATGACGCGCGATGACGCCATCATTCAGGCGAATCGCGATCGTCTGCGCCCGATTCTCATGACAACCATCGCGCTGGTTGCCGGAATGCTTCCTCTTGTCGTTTCGAGTGGTCCGGGTGCGGCCACCAATCGATCGATTGGAGTTCTGGTTGTCGGAGGACAATCTCTTTGCCTGTTGCTGACGCTTCTCGCAGTACCCGTCTTTTACTCCTACTTCGAGGATCTCGGCGAACACCCCGTGTGGCACCGGATGGCGCGGCGCGAGCAGATCCTTTTCGGACATCTCGGACGGGTTGCAAAGAGCATTGGATCACGCGTAGGGCTCTCTGGTTTCGCAATCTGTATTCTTGCTTTCTTGATGAGTACGGGAACGACTCCCGCAAATGCCCAGCAGACCGAAAGCTTTACTCTGCCGCCGCGCGTCGGGATTACGGGGGAAGTCGCCATGAGTCTTGACGAGGCGATCCGTTTGGTTCTGGTAAACAACAACGCCATCGCCGTGTCGCGGATCGGACGCGATATTTCCGCATTCGGCGTGACATCGTCCAAGGGAGCTTTCGATCCGGTTTTTGGCCTGAGAAGTTCGCTCTATCGCCAGGTTACTCCGGTGAGTTCCACTATCGGCGGATCCGCGAGTGGAGCGCTCGATCAACGAGGGGTTACAATTCAGCCTCAGGTCGCTGGCGCGCTTCCCTGGGCCGGAACTGCGTACCAGGTTTCATTCTCGTCTTCGAGGCAAACCAGTGACAACGCTTTCACCACTCTGAATCCTCAATATCCGGCAGCTATTTCGTTCAACGTGACCCAGCCGCTCGGTCGCAATTTCAAATTCGATGCCGCGCGGCAGAATCTTGCGGTATCCAGGAAAAATCAATCGCTCACTTACGAGCAGCTGAGGCAACTCCTGTCCGACAGCGTGACGCAGACAGTTCAGGCCTATTCGGACCTCGTCTACGCGAATGAATTTCTAAAGATTGAGGTCGACGCTGTTGGACTCGCCCGGGATCAGGTGAACAGCAATCAGCGCATGGTGGACCAGGGTGTGTCCGCACCCGTCGATGTCATTGAAGCACGCACTCAGCTTGCGACGTTTGAGCAGGCTGTCTACGCGGCACAGGGACAAGTCACACGAGCTGAAAATAATTTGAAGACGCTGATACTGGCAAATCGCAACGACCCACTCTGGAACAGCTCGCTGCGGCCGGTCACGGCCCTGAATCTGAATGCTCCGACCATCGAATTGGCAGATGCCATTCGGGATGCGATTGCTGCACGTCCGGAGATGTCCCAGGTGGAAATCTCATCGGAGATCAACAGCC
>Ga0210380_10000831_pt1 | contig 12810 bp, 28 predicted proteins | sample PLM4_5_coexredo_FD_155476 | JGI IMG/M metagenome (GOLD analysis project Ga0210380, IMG submission 155476) | Groundwater sediment microbial communities from an aquifer in East River, Colorado, USA - PLM4_5_coex redo | ecosystem: Environmental > Terrestrial > Soil > Riparian zone | place: USA...
CGAATATTAAACACGTTCGTAAGGAAACAATCACTCCGATCAATTCCCGCTTCGTTAAGCATGCGAGATAGTTCTTGACCTGATGCTCCAACAAAGGGACGCTTCGCCTTGTCTTCCGCTTCGCCATAGGCTTCTCCGATGATGGTTATGTTAGTCACAGGCTTCGCTTCCGAGCTTGGCATAGCCGGCTATGTCGTCCCAGTGATCGTGGGTCAGGGGGTTGCCTGAGAGTATACGACCGATCTTGTGAACGACCATATGGAGAGCCTCCTTATGACGGTCGGAGAGCCCTGCCCAACCCGCCTCAGCCTCCATGGTGCGCTTTAGTGCCTGCATCACGCGGGCGTTGTCGGTGAATGATCCGTGGGTCTTCTGGCGCTCGACCAAGAGGGCGTCACGAGAGAGGTCGATCCTTGGAGGAGGTACAGCATCTGGGATGATGTTGGAACAAGCATGACGCTCACCCTCAACATAGGAGGTACCGCAGATTGGACATCGCTTACGAAACATACCCATTGTCTATTCCTCAGAAAGGTGGGGGAGGTACGCTTGACCTTACCTCCCCCTAGGTGGTACTAGAGACTATTCCACCGCAGCGGTGGAACCGACGTTGGCGTAGACGGCCGAGCCGTCATTCGAAGCTTCGTGGACGAGGCCCACAAGCACTTGGCAGTTCGGCGAAGCCTCGATCCGCTCACGGAGTGAGACCTTGTCGTCTTCCTCGATCCCACAGTGGGTGAGGAACTCCTTGAGGCGGTAGAGGGACTTCTCGGTGATGTAGTAGGTCGCACGGATCGTCTTGTCCGCGAACCCACCCATTGCCTTGAGGTCGTCCTCGTCCACATCGTCTTGGGCTTCGATGGGTTGAAGGGCGAACTCGACGTACTCGGTCTGCTTCTTCGAGGACTTGTCGAAGACGGGGAGGCCCTTGACGACGCAGACGTAGTGGCCCTGAGGGAGCGGCTTGGGACGCTCGATCTCAGAGGACGGCTTGTCGAGAAGAGAAGCGAAGTTGGGAGTTGCCATTTACAGTTTCCTTACAGTTGCTAGTTTAGGTTTCGCCGTTTGCTTGGGCGGTTCACGGAGAACAGCGAAGAACTCCGCAAGACCGGTTTCGATAGGGTAATGCGGGGCCATGGCGAAAGGCTTGGGGTTCTTGAGGTCGATCATGGCTGTAGCTTGGGTTTGGATGGTGCGTTTGCCTCCTTGGGTTTGACACAGGGCCACGCTATTGAAGTAGCGTGGGATCACAGGACCGAGGGCGGAGCCTACAGAGGTGGGGAAGCCTTTGCGGCTACCATCGGGATTGTCGACGTACTTGATGTGGCTTATGACGATGACGTTGGTCCGGAACGACTCCCCGGTGAGTAGGGCAAGTACCCCTTCAATAGCCCCTTGAGCATCGCCATAAACTGCTCGCATGTCATACTTCCCGTCGCGTGACTTAGGGGTAAGTGGTTCGCGGAAATCGAAAGCTGCATCAGACATAAACGTGAGGGAGTCAACAACGAGAATACAATCTGGTCCCCATTCTGCTGGGACACCCAGGTCGGTCTCCGTTCCGTCGTCATCGGTGTACTTCCACTTGTCTAGGAGTTTGAGGGATCGCATGAAGGCCTTGGGGGCGACTACGGTTGGGCCTTCGGGTCCGGCCTTGCGAGTGTCACGCAGAGATACAAACTCCACATTATCAATGGCCTCTGGGCAGTCACGGCCGATGAACTGCTTAAGGGGCTCCAGTCCGTTGTCGAAGTCCAAGATGCGAAGCTTATACCCGGCCCCGACCAGGGAGGTGAGGCATCCAGTCTTTCCACTTCCAGAGTCTCCTTCTATCAAGAGTTTGGTGAACTCGTTTGATTGGTGTGAGCTAAGCTTTGGCATGGAATGTGATCCTGACTGTTGCGGTGTCGCCAATATCGACGTTGGGCTTGGCGTCCCCAACGTGTAGCCATTCGTGGCTGCCTTCAAGGCCGACGTACCAGCCCTTAGAGATATCCTTGAACTCGGCAAGGTTACCGACACCCTTAGTCCATACATGGTCGAACTTCTCCTCAACACCGACCACCCTGGAGGTGAAGGCTACCTGGGCTTTAGGGGGTTCCAACGGTCCTTCTCCTCTAGCTTGATGAAGTTCGAGTCGAGGAAGGCTTGACGCACTTGGGGCGACTTGGAGCATATCCCCCGGAACATACACCCACCGAACTTGTCACAAGCAGTGTCGTTCATGGGCCAGTAGTTCTCCTTGGCATAGGTCTCCGCTGTGGCGAACCAGTATTGGAGACCATCGACCCATTCCTGGAGTTGCTCTTCGGTCCGGTAGGTGAAGCCCCGCTGGAAGTCATGAGGCTTCTCCTTGAGGATCTGGACAGCGTCGATGATGACACCACGGACAGGGGAGTCGAGGACCACCTTGGAAGCAAGGGTGTAGATGGTCATCTGGTTGTTGGGCTCGTACTGAGCGAAGTAGTATTGGCCCAAGGCAAGGGTGGTGGTCTTGCGGTCCATTACGAAGAGCGAGTCTTGGAACTCTACCACTCGGTCCAGATGGCCTGATAGCATATAAGGCTGCATGGAGATGGGTCCCCAGTCAAGCTCAAAGCGGAAGGAGAGTTCAACTGCGGGACTACCGTTATCAAGGATAAGGGTCTTGGCAGGGTCGTTACGGAAGTGGTCGATGTAGTCGACAACAACCGAGAAGAGACTATCCCGGTTCTTGTAGTTCCCGGCTTTGGTGTCACGATCAGGCTCCCAATCCCAGATACGAGCGTGGAGTTCGGTGATGGTATCAACCATAGCCTCGTCGAAGCTTCGACCAGAGGCGCGGGCGAGGTCGTAGTCTTGTAAGGCTCGATGGTACTCGATGCCGAACCGGAGGTGGATGGACTCGTCCTTGGAAGAGTACCCCTCGATCATGATGTATTGGTAGAGCCTGGGGCAGGTCTTGAGGTAGCCCAAGGAGGTACTGTCCCAGGCGAACTGCACCTTCGAGCCGGGTAGGAAGGGCGAGCGGACTTCCTCCATCAGGGTATCGACATTGACGGCGAGGGTGGGTGTCATATGCGCCTCTTAAGCCCTGGGGCGACTGAGGTGGGGACGGACTTGACCAAGCCAAGGGCGACTAGGTCGATGGGCTTCGATGGGCCGGAGGCGGCCCTGCCCCGTTTGGGCTTTATCCCTTCGGCCAAGTTGGCCCGGTTCTTGCGCTGATAGGCAATGATCACGGCGATCGCAGACTCGTCGTGGGTGGATGGGTCGGCTGGGGCGACTTCGGCGTAGCGCAAGCTAAGGGACGGTAGAACGTCCATTAGCTCGTCCACAGTGGTGGGTTCATCTGGCTGCATCTAAGTCTCCAACGGTATAAGGTTGCTTCCTGAACTTGGCGAGATGCTCATGGACTAACTCACGCACAGTGGTGGACCAACCATGGCCCAAACGGACATTAAGCTCCTCTACGTCTTCGGTATAGAGGTTGAGTGTGACCTTGGTTAGCGGCTCTCCTGGACGGACTGGCATTAGGGGTCTAGCTCCACGGCTTTCTTCACTAACCAGATCTCCGAGGGTTCTCGGGTGGGGTTGATGACGGTGATGGCGTCGTAGCGAGGGTCGCGCAGCGCAGCCTTGGTGTTGTAGAGCAAGTTGGTGATCTTCTTCCTATCGATCTCGTTGATCTCTATAGCGGTGCCGATCTCGGCTTCGAGGGCACGGTTCCACAAGGCTTCGGCCATGGTCTGGTTCATACACGCCTCTTAAGCTCGGGGGAAGGGAGCATCAGCTGAGCAGGGGGCCTGGGTAGGGAGACTTGCTCGGTGACCTCAGAGAGGTTCTCCACAAGGCCCAGGCTCACAGCGGACTTCTCGATATAGACCCAGTACTGATCGTCCTCACTCTGGCGAATGCGGACTACCAGTGGGTCGTACTTGGAGGTGTTGTGTAGCGCCTCACCTTCTTTGTAGACTTGACAGTTGCGACGGCGTTCGATAGTGCGGGCTTGGTGAAGCCGCATACGGAAGAAGGTGCTGGAGTTCATGTCAGGCTGCGCTACGCGGACGCCGTGGGCATCGGCCAGGGCTTGGTCCATCACGTCGTAGCAATCGCCGTAGGACAGGTGGGAGTTGGAGATTGCCATTATTCTATTCCGTCGATTGAGGCTTCGCAGAGGTGGATGACCATTGCGTTGAAGGAGATCTGGCGGCGGGCCGCCTCGTCGATGATCTGCTGGAAGAGCAAGGGGGTGAAGCGGATCTTGGTGTAGGGCTTGCCGCAGTCCATGTTGCCGGTGACCTTTGGTCCCTTGCGGAGCCGGTACTGGTGAATGGAGTCGGCGAGTTGGAGGCGGCCTACCATTGGATGTCCATGGAGTTGATCTCGTAGTAGCGGTCCAGGGACCGGGTTTGGACGACGTAGCGAAGGTTCAGGTCCTGCTCGTCCTCGCGGATCAAGTGAGGGTCCAAGTGGTAGACCGTGGAGAACTCCAGGCCCTTGGCCTTATGGCCGGTCATCATCTGGATCGAGCCTGCTTGGTTGAAGAGATGCGAGGCCACGCTCAGGGCTGCGCTAAGGTCGGACCCGTACTGGGCAAAGACCCGCATACACTGGGCCATGTCTGAGGCGGTGGTGGACTCCTTGGCCAGCTTCTCGCTCTCCCAGTCGTCAATGCAGCCCATCACCTGAGCCTGGGACATATCTGCTGGACCGAGCTTCTTCATCAACCCAACAACCTTTGGCCCAATGTCGCTGCCAGCAACAGCGACGCTACGGCCAGAAGCAAGAAGGTTAAGGGCGACCTTGAATAGTGGCGCATTATTACGACAGATAATCCCAGCATGGTCAGGGATAGAAGCAGGAGAAAGACTTCGAAGGATCTCAACGTGGCCTCCGGGTTTGTGCCAACGGTAGTGCGGAACGCGCCATTGGGCATTGCGGACTATCTGCTCGGGGCAGCGGAAGGACACTGACAATGATCGCTGCTCCATCTTATACTTGCTGACCGCGACCTTCATCCCATCGGCCTTGGCTCCGCGAAAGCCGTAGATGTTCTGCCAAGGGTCACCCACACCGACCAAGCGCCTGCCTCGGGAGAGCTTATCGACCATGACCCACTGAACAGGGTTAAGGTCTTGGCACTCATCGACCATGTTCAAGGGATAGGTTGGGAACTTACCCCCGAACAGGGCTGGCATGTAGAGTTGGTCGTTGTAGTCGATCTTGCCGTGGTAGGCATACTTGATGGACCGATGGAGGACCTCGTCGATCATATCGGAGATGAGGTCGTCGGGTTGCTCATCTAAGGCCATATGAAGCTCTGTTTGGCTACACAAGCGCTTGGCGTTGGGATACTTCCCTTCGGGAACATAGCCCAGGGCACGAGCCATGTTCACACCCGCTACGACGGACCAAAGACTGTCCCACATGGGCCCAGCGACGTTCTTCGGTGAGGACTTGATAAGCTCCACAGTGAGGTCCTGGATCTTCTTCTTGTTCAGGCTCAGGTTGTGTGAGACCGCCTCGGCCCAGATGCCGTGGCCCAGGCCGTTGAAGTTCTTCACGGTCGTAGTGGAGAGCATCTTGTCTAGAGCTTCGTCGCGGTTCTTCACAGCAAAGACAAGGTAGAGGATGGGCTTGGACTTCGCCACCTTCTCGATCCGCTCCAGGGTGTTGGTCTTGCCGGTGCCTGCGAGGGCGTTAATCATCAGGTTGGGGCCATCAGAGGCGAGAAGGTCGAGGATGGAGGTCTGTTCATCGGTTGGTGGATGGTTCATTGAAGTCCTCTAGTTGCAAGCTGGGTCACAGCAGTGACCGCGAGCTTTAGCTGCTGCTCCACAGCGAGCCAGCCGATGGCCATCTGCCTGCCCTTGGTGTCGTCGCGGTAGAGGTGGGCCAGCATCGCAGCGGCTTCTTGGCCCTTGCGGAGATGCTCAAGGAGCTTGGCGAACTCGTCACCTCGGGTGGGGATGCTCATATTCGTCTCACTAGTGGGGCCTTCGGCTGGAGCAGCCCTAGGCTTTCGAGGAAGGTGCGGTTGGTGGGCTTGCTTTGGTCGATAGAGTGGGATTGGGCTCGATCCTCGACATACTCTGCCTGGGATAGCTTCTCCATGCAGAGCTCAAGGCCGTCATGGAGAGTCGGGGCCTCCACCCAATCAGTATACCATCCGCCGTTAGCATCCGGTCGACGAAGGTTAATTCGCCAAAGGCCAGCGTCGTACTGGTAACAGTTGTTGAATAGCCAGCCCGAGGCGGCGATCTCTTGGATGATTTCGTCAAGGGTCATGTCCATTATGCTCGTGTGACGTTCAGTCAGTGGCGTCGGCGACAACGCGCTCGGTAGCGTCGGCTATCCGCTCGACCGCCGTGACAAAGCGGTCCAGCGTGTCCAGCAGCATAATTGTCTCGGTCGCCTGCTTGACGTTGAACTCCATGTCTTTGAGTTTGGCGCGTTCGGCCTTGCGAGCGTCGTAGGCTTCTTTCGGCGTCATGTCCGTATCCCTAAGCTCGTGTTATCGCGGTTCGCTCAAACAGCGGTCGATCCAGTCGCGCAGTTCCTTGGCTTCAGCCAAGCCGGCGACCATGACCTGCGGCCCCATTGTGACGATCAGGCTGTCCTCGGTGAAGTGCGCGCGGAGAATGTCCTTGTAGGAACCGCGTACTACAAAATCGCCTTCTAGTGTCTCGATTGCCATGTTCGTTAAGCCCTTGTTATAGAATACCCTGCTTCTTGAGGATCTGGCGAGCCATCTCACGCTGTGCTTCGGTCCCGCGAAGCGGCCGAGCCTTCCGACCCTTGCGCTGTGGGGTGATCTTGACCGTGACCCTTGAGGCGAACTCTAACCCCTTCCCTGGAGGGTTCATCTCCCTGTGGATCTCTCGCATCATGGAGAGGGCTTGGCCCAAGCCAGTGCTATCCAGGGGATACTTCTGGATCAGCGGGGCTTGGCCGTCCTTACTAGGCAGCTGGGTATAGACGAAGTTGTCATCGGCCCAGGCGGTGATGGCCCAGGGCGGAGCCCCGGAGGTGAGGTAGTGGCCCATCATCAGATTCTCCGTTTCAGGTTGGGATAGGGGTTGTTGGCTACGACAGACCGACTCACGACAGGCTCACCGACCGCAACGGCGATGGTGTTGTGCAAGGTCTCAGGGTCGCGCAGACTCACAACAGTGATACCCTCCGGGATGGTGACAGAGGCTACGCCTGACCCTGACTGACCCGCAACAACGTCCTCAGGCAGAGGCTCATCACGCTGGGCCTCACCCGTAGGATCATACCACTGGGCATCTTCGTAGCAGAAGAACCAAGGGCTATCAGCCCTTTCGACCATCATGGGGAGCATCTTCATGTGGCGACACTGGCGCTCACGGCCTTGCCACTGAGGACACTCGCAGGCTTCGGTCGAGACGATGTAGGAACTCTCTTGGTTGAGATCTTCGTCGAACTTGGTGATGCGCCATTCACCATCTGCGGAGCGCAGGGAGTAGAGGATCATCTTAACCTCGCTTTGGGGTGGATCGAACCGACACCGGGGGTTCGAGGGCGATTACTAGTTCTTTAGCAAAGTCGGTGAGGTTGATCTCTCCGTGGATCTGTACGCAGATATCCCCTGAGGCCCTCTTTTCTTCAACCTCAAGGCCGCCAGCCCGCGCTAGGCCGACGAGGACTTGTTCGAGCTTGCGCCATTCGATTGGGGTCATGGGAAGGTCCTAATTGCTGATTATCCCCAGAGTATAGCACAGATCGTGAACGAAGTCAAGTTCTTATTTTCCTTATTTAATCTAGCAAGTGAAGATGGGGGCGCGGATCATTGACTTCGTGGCGGGCTAGGGTAAGGGTAGGCAAAGCAAAGCCCCAGGACCAAGGTGGTCGCTGGGGCTAAGGTAGGGCTAGAGATACATTTGATGAAAGGCAACATAACCTTCTTCGTTATCAACGTCTGGCTTGCGATTATCTAAGTCCAGAGTGACAGCACAGTAGCCACCCTGATCGTCTACCCAGACAGCCACTTGGTAGTCTGGCTTGATCCTGTCGTTAGCCAAAGCATATGTGAGGTACTCTATAAGAGCTTGGACTGTTAGCATTGATAGTCTCCCTTAGTGAATGACGAAGTAGATAACAAAGCTAGTGGCGAAGGTAGCGAAGCCCAAGGTCAAGACCAAGAGTAGGTCTAGCAGGGCGTAGAAGGCGCGGACTTGGGAGGGCATTAGATGGTCCTCCACTGTTCTGTAGAGAAGTAGGTATCGCCCTGTGGGTAGATAGCGAGAACCAAATCACCATCTGGTAGTCGTATCCATAACCACTGTGAGCGTCCGTCGTGTTGGGTCTTACTCTCAATAGGTTGCTTTAGGATATACTCAACAGCCTTCTTTGGTGCTGGCTCTTGCCAATAGCCGTTGGCCGAGTATCCCTCTATCCATTGCTTCTTGCGTTGCATGGCCGTTCTCCTTTCCTATAGAAAAGGCCCTCCCAAGCGTCCCTGGGAGGGCCATAGTCTGAGCTAGAAGGTGGTCTGAGAGGTAGGCGGAGAAGGCGGAGCCGCCGGAGGCTCGTAGCCGTACCCGGTCTGTGGCTCAGAGACAGGCACAGGCTCGGGCTGGGGCACAGGTGCCGGCGGAGCGTTCTCGGCAACCAAGCCCTTGGCGAAGCTCACGATGTCGTTGAACTTGACCATCACCTTGTCCAGTTCCTCCTGGAGGCGCATGGCCTCGATAGCCGCATCGTCACGCTCCCTGCGAAGCGTGGAGATGGTATCGTTGGCCGTCTTGAGCTTGTCCGAGAGGTTATCCCGCTCGTAGGTCAGGGAGGTGTTCTGGGTAGTGATCTCGGCATTGACCTGGGTGAGGCGATGGGCCTCGGCCTGGGCATGGTCCCTGGCCTGCCGGACATCGTTGAGGAGGTTGTCCAGTTCCACGTTCCGCTGGCGAACGTATTCCATGTCCTTGCGGAGAGCCTCGACCTGCTCGCGCAAGGAGTTGACTTCCTTGGCAAGCTCGGAAGCCTGAACGATTGCATTGGCAGCCTTGTCGAACACCGTGCGGATGTAGCTCACTTCATGTTCCTCGACGATGGGGCTAACTTGGGTAGCCGTGTTTCCATCACTCATGGTAAAGTCCTCTTGTGGAAGTCCCTGAGGGCAGGATTGCCCTCAGGGTTAGCCTCAGCAAAGCTTAGTGTGCGGTGGCTTCGGCACCTCCTTTGCTACGAACCTTGACCTTGCCAGCCTGCTTGGCAGAAAGCTGGTCCTTGGCCTTCTTGGCCTCGGCGGCCTTGACCTTCTTCTCGGAGATAGGGATTGCCGAGATGATAGACAGGGCAACAGGGGTCTTGGCTCGCTCAGCCAGATTAAGCTCGGCCTGAGCGATGATTGCAGGGCCTTCCTCGGAAGCGAGGAAGTTGTTGGCAGCGATGGTGATGTCCTTCGCCGCAACGTGGGAAACCTTCCCACCGTTGGCGATGATGGCGTCCTTCACCATAGCACGGGCAAGGCGACGGGCTTCGGTCATGACCGGGCCCTTGACCTTGGTCGACGCAGCCTTCTGGCCGGGGATCTTGATAGTCCCGTCCATGATAGCCGCGTGGTTCTTCTCGGCCTGGGCCATAGCCGCGGCCTTCAGCTCCTCAGGGTCAGGGTATGCCTCTTTAGTGATCTTCGACATACCCTTGTTGGAAAGCTCCTTGAGGCCAAGGGCAAGAGCGGCGGCGTAGACATGGGCCGGAAGGTCGTCCGACTCATACTTGACCGTACCCTTACCTTTGGTAATGGGAGTAACGAACTCAGCCATTGGCTGATCCTTTCGTTATAGTGGACCAGACGTATCCAATCATATGAGTGTCACAGGGGTATAGGACTGGCGCGACCAGGGTTAACCCCTAGCTCTGAGTGGCCTTGTCTGGGTTGTGCGGGATGCACAGAAAGGCTATACATAGGCCGTTAGTTCCCCATTTCCAGCTTTCGCTGTGTGGGCACGACCCACTCCTCGTTTAACCCACAGCCTCACTATGTGGGCACCTATGTATAACCCGTCTCTGCAACCTTAGGATGCACAGGAGAGTGGTGGAATGGCCAACAGTGGGGACTGTTGGTCCTCTCGTAGGGGAGGCGTGGCTACGCCACCACTCACCTGTGCATCTTGGGATCGTACTACTCTGGGGTGAGAGGGAAGGGTTAGTGCTTGAACTGGTCCATGTAGGCCCAGTCCCTTAGTCTGTCTCTGATTGAACCCTGGGCCTCATGAAAGCCTCTCATGTGGGTCCAGGCTTGCTCACCGTTGATCTTGACATTCCACCCACCCCTAGGGTTGGATGAGACTGTGAACTCCCAGTCTCTCCATGACCCATAGGCTTGGCGACCTTGGGGTGTACCATCGTCTGTGGTTGTCCAAGTGATAGTAGGGTTGATACCATAGTCGATGGTCTTGGTCATGACGCTTTCCTCACAGCTTGGACAATCTCCTTAGCCTTCCAAGCCTTGTATTGGTTCTTCGCTACATAGACCCAACCATACCCCGCTAGCTTGCGGGCTTCGTGGTCAGGGACACGCTTGATCTCGCCTGAGATAGGGTTGAGGAGGCATTTCATGGCACAACCTCCAGCCTTGCCCAAGGCGCGTAGTGGTTCAGCTTGTAGTCCCATATCTCCCCATTGTAGGGCATTCCGCTGGGGAAGATGAAGGTGATTGGGGTATCAGCATCTTCACAGATAGCAAGGCCCACATGCTTATGGCCTTCCTTGGTTATCTGGAAAGAGCAATGGAGGACATAGAGGGGTTTGACTATCATATCACACCCATCACTCTCAGGGCCGACTGTATTCCCTGCTTGCTTGCCCCAGCCCGTTGCATTGCGATGGCAATGCCCAGGTAGAGCTTCTTCTGGTCCTCCACAGGGGCCTTGAACTTGTCCGCCACTGTGGTCAGGGTGCCCATGTACTCCCCATAGTAGTCCTGGGTAGTAGGGGATTGACTGTGGATGCTGGCTACGACATGGCGCAAGAGTAAGGCCAGTTCGTTCAGTGAGGTATCGAGAGCTTGGTTCTTAGACTTCATAGCTTTCGCTCCATCTAGGGTTAGCGGGCAGTGTAGGTTATGCTCCCACACTCCACAGCGATAGTTAGGCGCTGTGTGCTGGCACTACCAGCCAAGGGCACTAGCCCTGCCCGAGGGTTGACCCACCCCAGGGTAGTACGATCCATTCGGTGGTATGTAGGCTACGGTGTCAAGGCTTGCGTATTGACCGCAAGCTATTCCATCGCCATTGTCAAATAGCCCGACCAGAGGCTTAGCCCTTTAGCTGGTCATAGTGTTCTATACGATGTGCCTATTATGGGCCGCGATTGTGGCGCAATTGCGGCGCTTCGATCACGAAATCGTGATGATGGATCACGTTCGCGTGATGCGCTTGGATAGACTGTCGATGCTCACTTAGAATGCGCACTCAGATTGACCCACTACTCTCGGCCATTGTGTTCTCAGCATAGCACAGATAGCCGAGGATATCAAGGATTATCTTTGGCTATCTTTGACCCTGCCTGGGCTTCGAGGCACAGACTTGGGGATCATTAGCCCCATCATGGTTTGGCCCTGGCTTTGGCCCTGTGAATGGCTCATGAACCCTTATCATATCCTGGTCTGTGCCTTATCACCTCCTCATCCCTGCCTCATAGCCTTGTTCGTAGAATTCTACCCGTATCTCCCCCAATCCCTGTCCCCCATGCCTTCCCTCCCTTCCTGTCTGTAAGTGTATATATAATATGGAGAGAAGGATAACAGAACGGATTATTGCAAGGAATGGGGAAAGACGTGCAGGATTTCACGAACAAGGCTATGAGGAGTGGATGAGGCAGTGATAAGGATGGGATAAGGATGTGATTAGGACGAATGAGCGGAAGCGACCGACCTCGGCGAATGGATGGCGCGCCAATCGCCCTAGGATCGCCGCTGATGCGATTGTGCGGTGTGGGCGCTACCGTGGTAGCGGGGCACTCGTCGAAACGCGCCCTTGGCGATCCTACGGGCTTTCCGAACAGAACGTGAACACTTGAAACGCAAATAAGGCCGGGACATGCCCGGCCTTATCGCAACCCTTGGTTGTGCTACTTGCGGCTGATGATGGCCTCATTCGCCGCGATGAACGGGATAATCACCTCTTGCATCTCGGCTGCCAGCCTTTCCCATTGGCCAGCGTACAGCGTGATCGGGAACCGGCCCAGCCCGTACACGCTGATCGCCCCGTCCGTGCCAGTCCCATCGGGCTTCTTCGCCGTAACCTTGCACGTCAGGCTTCGCTGACCCTTAGCCTGCAACGCTGCGACCATCGCCACAAGCTGCTCTTTGGTCATGTTCTCGATACGGGTTGCGGTCATGGTATGCTCCCTTAGCGGCATTTGGCGTGATTGCCTGCCGACCATCCGACCATGAGCCCCGATTGTGGCGCGATTGTGGCGTTTTGTGTATCGTGTGTATCGTGTGTATCGCGGCACTTCACGATATCGTGAACGATCATCACATCATTGTGATCGTGTTGCACCGCAGCATGGCACGATGCTTGCATGTGTATCTTTCGTATGATCTATCCCGCACGGACCCCCGGGGGCCAAAATCCGCGCCCGTCGCCCGGCCCAGAGCACTCAGCCAACCGAAATGGTATTTCCGAAAGGCCCATACTCTTGCTACCCTCTCGCCCGAAATAGTTCCTTTTCAGGGCTTGACATCCCAGCCCGTAGGGTAGAGAATGGTAGGGAAGATGGGGCAAAGGTCTCCAAAGGGTTAAGGAAATGGCGAAGTTCGAAGGTTATGTGGATATCAGCCTGGTGCTCCGGGCGGGG
>Ga0210380_10000832_pt1 | contig 12808 bp, 12 predicted proteins | sample PLM4_5_coexredo_FD_155476 | JGI IMG/M metagenome (GOLD analysis project Ga0210380, IMG submission 155476) | Groundwater sediment microbial communities from an aquifer in East River, Colorado, USA - PLM4_5_coex redo | ecosystem: Environmental > Terrestrial > Soil > Riparian zone | place: USA...
CGAAGACGCCCCGGGCAAGGACACCAACAATCCCGGCTGCAAGAGAGGCGTGCGGATGGGCAGCGTGAAGACGGGCAAGGTCGAGGCCTTCATCCCGCCACCGCCGGTGTCTGACCCGCGGCTCCCACCGCCCGAGGGGATCGCCGTCGATTCCCACGGCACGATCTACACCGCGGCAGTGCAGGCGAAGGCGGTCTACAAGTACGTGAAGAACTAGGCGCGATTCTTCGCCAGCCGCTCGTCCACGAGCGTGACGATCTCGTCCAGCGTGTCGGACTGCAGCCCCTGCTGCTTGGCAATCCGCCGGACCAGACAGTCGACCCGCTCGATGTGCTCCGCGCCGCCGAAGAGCGCGCGGGCGGCTGACGAGGGCTTGCCGAGCCCTTCGGCGGCCTTTGCGTACTTCTCGAAGGGCACCATGTCGGCGTCATCAGCGCCGAGGCCGGCGCAGAGCGTCCACACCCACTCGTAGACCGCCCGCGACTCGTCGAGGTTACCGTGCACGGCGTCCTTGATGGGAATCATCTCGTCGCGGCGGATGCAGCGGTAGTTGCCGGCCATCAGCATCGGCCACTTGGCCAGCGGCACGAAGATCGACTCGTGCACCTTGAGCTTCACCGGAATCTCGATGGCGCCGTCGCCGGCATCGATGCGCGCGGCCTCGATGTCTGTCTCGAGCGTGCGCAGCAGCGCCGTCGCCTCGGCCCCATCGAAGCGCGCCGCCTTGAAGTTGGTCGGGAGCCCCACCTGGAGAACGTTCTTCGGTTGATCCGGCGGGCGGAACGCCTGAGGGTCGGGGCTCGCCAGCGTCACCAGGGTCGAGTCAAAGTCCTTCCAGACGCCCGGATCCGCGTAACACCCTTCGAGCGCCTCCGTTGACAGGCCGGGGATGCGCCGCAGGTAGGGCAGCGGCGGCATGTTCATGATCGCCAGGCACGGCACCCGCGACCGCGCCACGCGGCCGGTCAGCTCACGTACGCCGGGTGCGCCGTACTGCGCCTCCTGCATGCCGAGCACGATCAGGTCGAATGCCGCCGGATCGACGGCCTCGGGGGTCGTGGCCGAGAGGGCACCGGGAAGGCTCTTCGACGCGATGTCGAGGGCCGTCGCGCGACCCTTGATGGGCATCCGCACGATCGTTCCGTCGCGGTTGATCAGGTCGGCCGTCGGCTTGGTGCAGACCAGCGACACGGTGTGACCCGCCATCAACAGCTTGGTGCCAAAGAGCGAGCCGTACGACGCGCCGAGAATCAGTACGTTGTGCTTCACGTTTTCCCTTCCCCTGTGCCCTTCCCCCTGTCCCCTAGATAGCGCCCTGCTGTCGCGCGGCCTGAATCTCGGCGTCACCGAGGCCGCAGACCTCCCGGAGCACTTCTTCGGTGTGCTCGCCGAGCAGCGGCGAGCGCCGGACCTCTGATGGCGAATCCGAGAGCTTGATCGGATTCCCAACCGTCAAGTACATGCCGCGTTCGGGGTGGTCCACCTCGACGACCGTGCCGGTCTGGCGGAGCGAGGGCTCTTCGGCCAGCTCCTTCATCGAGAGAATCGGGCCGCACGGCACGTTCAGTGGATTGAGGGTGGCCATGACCTCCATCTTGCTCAACGTCATCGTCCACTTCTCGATTTCCGAGAACACGTACATCAGCCGGGGCAGCCGCGCGTCCGGCGTGTTGAAGTCCGGATCCTCGAGCCAGTCGCTGTGGCCGATGACCTTCGCCAGCGTCGGGAAGGCCTGCGCCTGGGCGATCATGTAGATGTAGGCGTCGGGGTCGGTCTCCCAGCCCTTGCACTTCACGATCCAACCCGGGTGGCCTCCGCCAGACGCGTTGCCCGCACGCGGGACGGCGTCGCCGAATGTGCCGTTGGGGTACTGCGGATACTCTTTAAGCACGCCACCGCGAGCGAGCCGCTGCTGGTCCCGGAGCTTGACGCGGCAGAGGTTCAGCACCGTATCCTGCATCGCGCATGTGACGCGCTGCCCACGGCCGCTCTTCTCGCGATGGAAGAGCGCGGCCAGAATGCCGGCCACCAGATGGATTCCGGTGCCGGAGTCGCCGATCTGGGAGCCGGTCACCATCGGGAACCCGCCGATCTCGCCGGTGGTCGAAGCCGACCCACCGGTGCACTGGGCGACGTTCTCATAAACCTTGCAGTCCTCGAACGGACCGGGACCGAATCCCTTGACCGACGCATAGATCATCCGTGGATTGATCTGCTGGATCTTCTCCCAGGGAAAGCCCATACGGTCGATCGCGCCGGGCGCGTAGTTTTCGACCATCACGTCGCACGTTTCGATGAGCTTCGTGAAGATCTTCTTGCCGGCCTCGGTCTTCGGATTGAGCGTGATGCCGCGCTTGTTGCTGTTCAGCATCGTGAAGTAGAGGCTGTCGACGCCCGGGATGTCGCGCAGCTGGCCGCGCGTGGGGTCGCCCTCTCCAGGCTTCTCGACCTTGATGACGTCGGCGCCGAACCAGGCCAGGATCTGCGTGCAGGTCGGCCCCGACTGCACGTGCGTCATGTCCAGAATGCGAACACCCTCCAGGGCTTTCCCCATAGTCGTCTTGTCCTCGCGATGTTGGTGCCGTTTTGTACGGGACGAAACCTGAATTCTAGTCCCAGGAGGAAGGCGGCGTCACGCGAGCCGGTCGTCGCCGTCGCGGGATCGCGCGCGTCGCTGGTCGAAGCGTCGCAGGCGGTGTATGCTCGGAACCGGCCGCACGGCCACTCGTTCGAGGCCTCTGGCGGGCAACCATGACATCCACATCCAAGCCCGCTCAGCCCCTTTTGGCAATGCGTGGCGTGTCGAAACGCTTCGGCGGCACGCAGGCGCTGGCCGACGCCGGCATCGACGTCTGCGCCGGCGAGATCGTGGCGCTGTTGGGCGAGAACGGGGCCGGCAAGTCCACCCTGATCAAGATACTCGCCGGCGTTTATTCCCTCGACGCCGGGGGCGTGACCTACCGCGGCCGTGACGTGAGCCACGCCGTGCGACGCCTGCCCGTCGCGTTCATCCACCAGGATCTCGGTCTGATCGACTGGATGACCGTGGCTGAGAACATCTCGCTGATGCTCGGATTCCCGCGGCGGTTCGGCCTCATCGACTGGTCCGCGGCGCGGACGCGCGCGGCGCGCGCCCTCGAGATTGTCGGGGCGGACATCGATCCCGACCAGCGTATCCATGACCTCTCGCGGACCGAGAAATCGCTGGTCGCGATCGCCCGCGCGCTCGCGGCCGACGCCGAAGTGCTGGTGCTGGACGAGCCGACTGCCAGCCTGCCGGCCGACGAGGTGGCGCGGTTGTTTACGGCCCTGCGGCGCCTGCGGAGTCGCGGCGTCGGCATGATCTACGTCTCGCATCGGCTCGACGAGGTGTTCGAGATCGCCGATCGCATGGTGATCCTCCGCGACGGGCGCGTCGTCGGTGAGCGCGCCGTCGCCGAAACCAGTCCCGAAGAGGTCATTCTCTTGATCGTGGGACGCGAGCCCTCACAGGTGTTCAGGCGGCCGGTCCGGCAGGAAGGCCCGGCGCGGCTCGTCTTCGAGCAGCTCAGCGTCGAGGGCGCCGGTCCGCTGGATTGCCGCGTGCGGGCGGGGGAGGTGGTCGGCTTCGTCGGCCTTCGCGGCGCGGGGCAGGAGCAGATCGGGCGGGCGCTCTTCGGACTCACGCGCCGCAGCGGCGGGCGGATCCTGCTCGACGGACACGCGATTTCGGCGTCCTCGCCGCGTGAGGCCATCGGTCTGGGCATCAACCTCGTCTGCGCCGATCGCGTGGCAGAATCGATCGTGCCCGGGCTGTCGGTTCGCGAGAACCTCTTCCTCAACCCCGTGACGGCCGGCCTCCGCTCCGTGTCATACATCAAGCCTCGCGACGAGTCGCGAGCCGCCGTCGAGCTCGGCGAGCGCATCGGGCTCAAGCCCAATGATCCCTCGCTGCCGATCGAGTGGCTGTCGGGCGGCAATCAGCAGAAAGTCGTGGTCGGTCGATGGCTGCAGTTGAGCGGTAAGGTCTACGTCTTCGAGGATCCGACGGCCGGCGTGGATGTCGGCGCCAAGGCCGAGATCTACCGGCTGTTCGACGTCGTGCTCAAGGCCGGCGCGACGATCCTCATCGTGTCCACCGACTTCGAAGAGGTCGCGCAGGTCTGCCACCGGGCGCTGGTCTTCCAGCGAGGCCGCGTCGTGGCCGAGTTGTCGGGTGACGAGCTGTGCGCCGAGAATGTGCTGGCAGCGGCGTCGGCCAGCCTGGGACACACGCAGCGAAGCCATGCAGTCTCTTAAGTCGAACGCGCTCGAGCCGACACGGTCGGAGCTGGCGGGCCTGACGCGTGGCCAGGCGATCCTGCGCGTGCTGCCGCACTACGGCCTGCCGATCCTGACCGTGCTGCTGATCGGCGTCTTCTCGCTGCTGCTACCCGAATCGTTTCCGACGACGATCAACGCCCGATCGATCCTGAGCGACAAGGCGATCATCGCGCTGCTGTCGCTGGCAGCCATGGTGCCGATGATGGCGGGGCGCATCGATCTCACCATCGGCTTCGGGATCGTGATGTGGCACATCCTGGCGATCAGCCTCCAGGTGCAGTACGGCGTCCCCTGGCCGGTCGCCTGCCTGATCGTCATCCTGTGCGCGGGCGCTGCGGGCCTTGTCAACGGCATCCTCGTCGAGGTGGCCCAGATCGACTCCTTCATCGCGACACTCGGGACGGGCACGATTCTCTACGCGCTCGCCCTCTGGCATACCGACGGACGTCAGATCGTCGGTGTGCTGCCAGAGGGTTTCGTCGCCATCAACGGATCGTCGGTCTTCGGGGTGCCTGCGCCGGCCGTCTACGCGCTCGTCCTGGCGGTGGTGCTATGGGTCACGACGGAGCGGATGCCGCTCGGCCGGCACATCTACGCCATCGGCGCCAACGAGAAGGCCGCGGCACTCAACGGCATCCCGGTTCGCGCGCACGTCGTCGGCGTCTTCGTCGCCTCCGGGCTGCTCGTCGGCTTCACGGGGTGTGTGCTCGCCAGCAAGCTCCAGATCGGCCAGGCCAACGTGGGCCTCGACTACCTGCTGCCCGCGCTGGTCGGCACCTTCCTCGGCTCCACCACCATCCGGCCCGGCCGCGTCAACGTGTGGGGCACAATCGTCGGCGTCCTCATCCTGGCGGTTGGCATTTCAGGGATTCAGCAGCTTGGCGGCGCATTCTTCGTGGAGCCGCTTTTCAACGGGATCACGCTGCTCGTCTCGATTGCCCTCGCAGGTGTCGCGCAGCGGCGGCGCTCGGTCGCGACGCCGCGGCCTCCGGTGACAGGTCTGGAGACCGCGCGTGATTCAGGCACACCATCAGAGAAGGACGGCAAGGAGAGTGGGGTATCGCATGCGACATAGGAGAGTGACGAGCGTGTTTGTGCTGGCTGTGTTCGCCGCCGCCTGCGGCGGCGGCGGGGCTGCTCCAGAGACGAGCAGCACGGCCGCGCCCGCCGCGGTCGATGATGCGTACGTCAGGGACGCGAAGGCATTCGTCGATACCGTGACCACGCCGGGTACGCCGTGGACCGGTCCGACGACCGGTCCCACGGCCCAGGGCAAGAAGCTCATCGTGTACGTGTCGTCGGACCAGCGGAATGGCGGTCCGCAAGGCGCGGGTGACGGGGCGCAGGAGGCAGCCGGCGCGATCGGCTGGGATTTCCGCATCCTCGACGGGCAGGGGTCGGTGCAGGGCCGCACGTCGGCGCTCAACCAGGCGATTGCGCTCAAGCCCGACGGCATCATCCTCGGTAACGTCGATACGCTCGAGCAGTCGCCGGTGATCCAGCGGGCTGCGGGTCTGGGCATCAAGATTGTTGGCTGGCACGCCGCGGCCGCGCCGGGACCGATTGCCAGCCCGCCCGTTTTCACCAACGTCAGCACCGACCCGCGCGAGGTCGCCAAAGCGGCGGCGTACTACGCGGTGGCCGACTCGAACGGCACCGCGGGCGTCATCCTGTTCAAGGACAGCATCACGACGATCTCCACCCTCAAGACCGACACGTCGGCCGAGATCATCAGGGGATGCAAGGGCTGCAAGGTGCTGGCGATCGAGGACACGCCGATGGGCGATCTCGCCAACCGCATGCCGGGGCTTGCCACATCGCTGCTGACGCGGCACCGCGACGCCTGGACCTACAGCATCGCAGTGAACGATCTGTACTTTGATTTCTCGGCGCCGTCGCTGCAGGCGGCGGGCGTCGATCCGGCGACTGGTCGTCCGCGCCAGATCTCCTCAGGTGATGGATCCGTGACGGCCTTTCAACGCATTCGGCAGCGCCGCTACCAGATTGGCACGGTGGCCGAACCGCTGCGGCTGCAGGGCTGGATGTGCATCGACGAGCTCAATCGCGCGTTCGCGGCCCAGCCGCCGAGCGGCTTCGTCCCGCCGCCCCACCTGTTCATCGCCGCGAACCTGGATCGCGACGGCGGGAAGGACAATGTGTACGAGCCGGAGAACGGCTACAAGGACATCTACCGGAAGATCTGGGGCAAATCGGGAAATTGAGATTGAAGATTGAACGACTGAAGACTGTTGTCGATTGATGATTGCGGATTGGCCGAGTTGAATGGCGATTGACGATTGCCGATTTCCTCGCGCGGCTCGGAGTGGCGGTTTGCTGAATCATCCAATCGCCAATGGCGCTATCGAATCAGCAACCGCCAATCACGCAATCAGCTCATCAATCGCCAATCGTCAATCATCATCAGTCTTCAATCGACCAATCTGAAATCGTCATTTCCGATTGCGATTCAGATTTTGAAGTACGCCGGCTCGTTGCCCGGGTACCACTTGATGTTGCAGCCCATGCTCGCTCGCTGCAACTCTGGCGCGCCCTTACCCGCCAGCACGGCGTCGGCGGCGGCGCGCAGGTCGGCGCCGGTCACCGGCACATTGTTCTTCGGGCGGCTGCCGTCGAACTGGCCACGATAGGCGAGGCGTCGATCGGCGTCGAACAGGAACAGGTCGGGCGTGCAGGCCGCGCGGAACGCCTTGGCCGCGTCCTGCTTCCAGTCAAAGAGATACGGGAAGATGTAACCGACCTCCGTCGCCTCTGCCTTCATCCCTGCGGGTCCGTCCTCGGGATACTCCGTCACGCTGTTGGACGCGATTGCGACCACCTTGAGGCCCTTGGCGTCGTACTCCTTCGCGAACTTCGCAAACTCTCCGCGGATGTGTCTTACGAACGGGCAATGTGGGCAGATGAAGGCGACGAGAAGCGCCCGGGCACCCGTGAAGTCCGCGTCGGACACGGTCTTGTCGGTGAAATCAGGCAGCGCGAAGGGCGGAAGCAAGGTGCCAAGGTCGAGCATGGTCGAAGGTGTCTCGGGCATGAATACTCCTCGTGTGGAAGAGGGCAATTATAACGCAGCGGAGCAACGCACCGGAGACACCACGACCTGCGCCGAGTGACGCCCTCTTACTGCGTCTTGCCGCCCATCTGCACCTCGAAGCCGTCTGGATCCTGCACGTGGAAGCTACCCTCGGTCGTCCGTATCATCAGCCCGCGCCGCTTCAGCTCTGCCTCGACGGCCGGCTTGACAGCCTTGTCCGTATCCCAGTTGGCCAGCGAGTACGCAATGTGATCGACCCCGACCTTGCCGCCGGGCCGGCTGGCGGCATTGCGAGCGATGAGAATGTTGTCGCCGAACTTCAACTGGCACTGCGTCTTCCCATCGTCGTTTGTGACCTGCATGCCGAAGAGACCCGCGTAGAAATCGCGCGTCTTCCTGTAGTCGGCGACCTGCATGGACACGTGATTGATGTACGTCGCGTTGGCGGGGACGGCCGCCTGCGCTGGATCAACCGTGGATGCCGCCACGGCCGTGAGTGTCAGGGTCTGTATGAGCTGACGACGGGTGAGCCGGCCGTGTTCGTAGTCGTGAAGCAGCTTGCCGATGATGTGTTCCATGTGCGTAGCCTCCTCGTGCCGAGATGTACGCGTTGCCGGCAAAATCGGCTCATGCTACACCCAAGCGCGCCCTCGCATGCCATCTCGACGAGGGGCACGGGCTAGAATGTGGCGCCCGCGTGAACACTCGCCGCTCCAGGCCCATCTTGCGATGGGTGACGCTCGTCGTCATCGCCATCAGCGCTTCTCCCCGCCAGCTCGACGCCGCGGCACTCGAGACAGCCACGACGGTTCGCATCCGCGTCGTCGAGCCGACGGCGCTTGCGGCTCCTGCGGTCGTGCGCCTGACCGGTGATCCGGCGGCCGGGCCTGTGTTCACCGCCGACGTCGCCGCTCCCGCCCAGGTCGCGATCGTGCGTCAGGTGCCCGCGGGCTCCTATCGCCTGGTCGTGACGCTCGCGGCGTTCAAGGAGGCGGTACTCGATGTATCCATCACGGCGGGTGCGACTCACGAGTTCCTGGTCGAGCTTCGACCGGTGGGGTCGGGAACGGCCGACTCCACTATCCGGATTGCGCAGACCGCTCCGGCCGCCAACGCGCGCGTCTGGGATCGTACGGCGGTTGAGACGTTCCCCGGAGACGATCCGATCTCGTCGATCGTGGAAACGACCGTGGCGCCGGTCATCGTCGATCGCATGTCTACCGGTGGACTGTGGATTGGAGAGGCCGCACTCGTCGGCGGCCAGGCGGGGTCGTGGCGACAGACGTCGATCGCCCTGGGGGCGCTCGACGTGACCGATCCCGTGCGATTAGGTACTCCGCTTGCGCGTCCGCCGTGGGAATCGGTGGAGACGCTGGTCGTCGCGACGGCGATGCTCCCCGTGTCGGCCCGCGGGCCCGGGCCCCTGCTGACCGTCGTACCACGGACGGCCGGATCCGTCTGGCGCGGCGGTGGCGAGATCGGCGTGATGCCGAGCGCGATGCAGGCCGACGGCGCGACAAACGGCGTGCCGGCGATCGCGCAGTTCGACGGCCATCATGACGCAAGCGTCGTGGCCGGCGGCCCGGTCGGGATCGCAGGTCTGTTCCTGTCTGGACGCCGCTCGGCGAGCACCAGGCTCGAGCGCGACGACCCATTGCAACTCGAGACCAGGATCACGTCGCTGCTCGGCAGCCTGACGCGCCCAACCGGGTCACAGGGAACGATTCGGGCGGTGGCCAGTTTCGATCGCGCTGGATTGCCGTATCCGGGCCGCGCGCGCTTTGTGGGCCGCGACGTCAGCGAACACGACACGTTCGGCACTGCGCAGGTGACGTGGGATCGGCGGTTGGGTGACGGGAGTGTCTGGTCGGTGTCCGGTGGGTTCGCGCGTGGCGCGCTCGCTCCCGATCTCGAGGACGCGTCCACGTCAACGCAGCCGTCGATTGGCGTCGTCGAGCGCCTTCGCGATGGTCCTGTGCCGGCGCTCTTCGAGGTGTTGCCGGGCTCGCGGTCGAGGTGGACGATCGGCACAGACGTCGCGCCTGCGCTCGCACATTTGGGTTGGCGACACACGGTCACCGCCGGGGGCAACGTCTCACGATCGACGGCGGTCACGCACGCCGCTGCACCAGCGGGCGTTGCCGAACTGGTGGACGGCCTGCCGGCGAGGATGTGGGAGTACGCGTTTGCCGGGCCCGACATGCGTTGGACGTCGACCGAAGTTACCGGGTATCTCGCCGACCGCGTGATCCTCACCCGTCGCCTGCGTGCAGAGTTCGGCGTGCGCGTCGATGCGTCCCACGGCGGCGCGCGAGACGCGTCGAACACGATCTCGTGGTTCAAGCCGACGCCGCGTCTCGGGATCCGGTGGGCGGCGGGGCGAGACGGGCGCTTCGCACTGTATGGCGGCTACGCGCAGTACGCACATCGGCTGCCGCTCGACTACTTCGCGTACGGCGATTCGTCGGCGAGCGCCGGCACGGTATATCGATGGGCCGATCGCAACGACGACCGAAACTTTCAGGCTGACGAACGCGGCGCCCTGATCGCTTTGATGGGACCGGGGACGAGCGTTGCGGCGATTGATCCCGGTCTCGCCGCCCCGTACACGTACGAGTTCGCGGGCGGCATCGACCTCCCGCTCGGATCGTGGACGCTTCGAGCGGTGGGCGTCGATCGTCACGAGCGCCATCTCGTAGGGCTCGTCAACACCGGCGTGACGAAAGACGAGTATGTCGCGCGTGAGATTCCAGACCTCGGCGAGCGCTACACGGAGGCCGAAGACGATCGGCCGCTGGTGGTGTACGACCGTCCGACCTCCACCTTCGGACAGGACCAGTATCTGCTGACCAATCCCAGCGCCCCCGAGATGGAGTACCTGGCCGTCGACGTGACGCTGGACGGTTCCTTTACGCCGCGGTGGCGGACACGCTTCGACGGCACTGCGTATCACGGTGCGGCGGTGGGTTCGAACGTCGGATTCAGTCCGCTCGAAAACGACCAGGGAGTCATTGGTGCGGCGTTCGCCAATCCCAACGCCGAAACCTATGCCCGTGGCCACCCGTACTTCGACCGCGGCTACGTCATCAAGTGGTGGACGGCCTACGACCTGCCACGGAATGCCGCCGTGAGTGCGGTGGCACGCTACCAGGACGGATTGTCGTTCTCGCGTCTGGTGGTCGTCCCCGACCTGAACCAGGGTCCGGAGGCCGTCCAGGCGTACCGGCGGGGACGGACACGATTTACGTTCACCTTCACACTCGACGCGCATGCGGAAAAGACTTTTAGGATCGGTCGCGCGACGGTCGCCGGTATTGTCGAGGTCTTCAACCTGCTCAACACCCGCAACGAGGTAGAAGAGGACGTCGTGACGCGCGCGTCCTTTCGGACGCCCACCGCGGTGCAGCCGCCGCTCGCCGGGCGGGTCGCCATCCGCGTCGGGTTCTAGGGCCTGAGACGCCAGACGTCGTGCTATTCTCCGGCCGGAGGTTTCATATGAAGCGTATTGCCCTGTGTGTCCTCGCGGTCGTGGCGATGTCGGCCAGTGTGCTTGCGCAGGCGGCCGACCCGATCGCCACGCCGTTGCTCGCCGCCCCCGCGAATCTGCGCGACGGGGCGACGGTCGTCAAGTGGAACCCCGATCATTCGTATGTGGAGCTGCGGAAAGGCACGAACCGTCTCGTGTGCTACGACCGCTCGGGCTTTCCGTTGCAGGCGGCGTTCTCAATCGAGTGCACCAGCATCGCGAACCTCGATCGGGTCAAGCAGAACATGACGGCTGAGGCGCTGGGCGACAAGATGAAGTCGGAAGCGATGCTCGACGGCCTCGAGAAGGCTGGCATGCGCGCGAAGCCCGAGTTTGGGTCGGTCTGGTACCACCTCGCAGGTCCCGACCGGGAACGCGCGCGACCGCACATGACGATCGCGGTGCCTGGCGCCACGACGCAGACGCTGGGGTTGCCGGAGAATGGCAGGCAGGGCGGCGTGTGGATCATGAACGCGGGGACGACCACCGCCCATCTGATGACGCCGGGCGAATAGCCTAGCCCCCGCTGCGCACATGAGGCATCTGGGCCTGAGCCTGCTCATCGTGGCCTCGCTGTCGGCTGCCCAGGAACGGCAGACGTTCACTGGGACAATCACCGACAGCGAGTGCGCCACCGCCGATCACTCGCGGATGCAGATGGGGCCGACCGACGCCGACTGCGTCACGGCCTGCATCAGCTCGCACGGCGCCACGTACGTGCTCTACGACGGCACCAACGTCTATGCGCTGAGCGACCAGGACACGCCCGAGAAGTTCGCCGCACAGAAAGTCAGAGTCATCGGGATACTGGACCCGAAAACCATGACCATTCAGGTGCAGTCGATCACGGCGGCCACCTAGTCGGCCGTCTAATCAACCACTCAGTCGCTGGCTGCTCAGCCGACGCCGACCGGCGAATCCATCCGGATGCGAATGACCGATCCGGCCGGCAGCGAGATGTCCTTCCCGTCGGTTGCCGCGATGGCGCCTCCGGCGCCGATCGCGGCGCCCAGCAGCGCGCCCTGAAGGCCGCCGAGAATGCCGCCCACGACGCCACCGACGCCCGCACCAACGCCGGCCTTCACGCCTTCGTCGCGAATGCCGCGACTTTCGAAGACGTGTGTCGCCGACGCGCGAATGTCATGATCCCGCCCGGCGACCTTCAACTGGTCGAATGTCAGCGTGAGCGAGCCATTGCGATCGATTCGTCCGGCCTTGTCCACCTCGCTCACCACCCCACGAACGACGGTTCCAGCGGGGAGAAGCACACGGCCGTCCTGCAGGAGATCCACCACGGTCGTCGTGTCGAAGCGTTGTTCGACCGAGGCCGTACCTGAACTCAGGCTCGACGCCAGTCGCACGTCGATCTCCTGTCCAACGGGGATCGTGCCCGCCCCGGCCGGGTTGATCGACTGTGGACTGCTCGGCGGCGCCTCTGTGCTCCCGCCCGAGGCCGTCGCCGGGGCACTCTCCGGGCCAGACGAGCTAGTCGTGCTCGCGCAGGCTGTGCACGCCAGTGCTGTCGCCACCGCGAGAGCGTTCATGCGCATCGATGTCCTCATGAGGTCAACCTCCTTTCCCTCTGGATGCGGCAGCGAGAGGGCGGCCACGTGTCCAGCTCACCGCGATCAGACGACGCGACGTCCCTGAATGACGCGGAGCAGAACCATGATGATCGCCAGCACGAGGAGGATGTGAATCATCCCTCCAATCGTGTAGGCGCTGACCACGCCGAGCAGCCACAGAATCACCAGGAGCACGACAATGGTTTCGAGCATAGGGGCCTCCTGTGTTGCCGCGTGTCGAGTTGCGGATCGTGATGGACGAGAAAGGCTGCAGGACGTGTGCCGCGAGCGACACACAACAATCCAGGCGTCAGATGGCTCGTGGCGGGCCCTACGCTCGAGGAAGACCTTTCGTGCGGCGTCCAG